>Ga0209633_10005299_pt1 | contig 11358 bp, 12 predicted proteins | sample Cruoilmetagenom1_FD_187290 | JGI IMG/M metagenome (GOLD analysis project Ga0209633, IMG submission 187290) | Oil polluted marine microbial communities from Coal Oil Point, Santa Barbara, California, USA - Sample 1 (SPAdes) (version 2) | ecosystem: Environmental > Aquatic > Marine > Oil seeps ... | reverse complement strand
CCCTCATTGGGCGCGCGCAGCAGGCTGCGCCCGCGCCGTTCGGCTTCAACCGTGTCGAAACCGGTATCGACCACGAAGGTTCGGCTGCCGTTGGTCACCGCCCAGACGAAGTAGTCGATCGGCATGATGCCGTCATGGGGGTCGGGCGGTGCGATGAAATTATCCGTCCGGCGGCGCTCCGCCATGCTTGCGTATTTTACCGCATAGACGTCCCACTGGTCGTGATCGCTCACTTTCTTTCCCCTTTCGCACCGCCTCGGCAGATGTCAGTTTGCTCGACGAACTTAAAGCCTGACACGGAACGAGGGAACAGATGACCGGCTTCCAAACCATAGGCTTCATCGGGCTGGGGGTGATGGGCGAGCCCATGTGCCGCAATCTAATGGCCAGGATGGATGTGCGGATGATCGGATACGACATCCGGCCCGAACCGCTGGAGGCCCTCGCCGATGCCGGGGTGATCGCCGGCGGCTCCGTCGCCGAGCTTGCGACAGAGTGCGACCTGGTTCTCCTGTCCCTGCCCGGCCGGCCCGAAGTCGAGGAGGTGTGCCTCGGCGCGGACGGCCTCTCCGCCCATGGCACGCCGGGCCTCGTGGTCGCGGATCTCAGCACCTGTCCGGTCGACACCGCCCGCAAGGTCGGCGCCGGGCTCACGGCGAACGGCATCGAATTCGCCGACGCGCCGGTGACCCGCACCGCGGCCGCGGCGCTCGACGGCACGCTGTCGATCATGGTCGGCGCGGCTCCTGAACTCTATGAGCGTCTGAAACCGGTCCTGCGCACCATGGGCACGGACGTCACCCATACCGGCGCGGTCGGATCGGCTCAGATCCTGAAGCTCATGAACAACATGGTCTGCGTCCAGACCGTGGTCGCCCTGGCCGAGGCCATAACCATCGCCAGGCGGGCGGGCGTCGAACCGGATCTCCTGTTCGACGTGCTGGGCAAGGGCTCCGCCGACAGCTTCGCGCTGCGCAACCATGGCATGAAGTCCCTGCTGCCGGGCGATTTCCCGACCCGGAAATACTCCACTCGCTATGCGATGAAAGACACCGGCTATGCGGTCGAGCTGGCCGAGGAGACGGGCGTCGACGCCTCGGGCGCCGAACTCGCGCTCAAGCTCATGCGCCGAGCCGAAGAACTCGGCTTCGGCGAGAACTACTATCCCGCCCTGGTCAACGTGATCGATCGCGGTTTTCAAGAAGACTGAAGTTTGGCGATCTCAGCTCTCGCCGATCTCGACCGCCAGCGTCTCCGCATCGAGCCCGCTGTCGCCTTCGGCCACATGGACGGCCGTGACCGTGCCGTCGGACGGGGCGTCGTGGGGCACCTCCATCTTCATCACTTCCATGATGAAGAGCGTGTCGCCGGCCTTGACCGCATCGCCCGGCTTGACCAGGACTTTCCAGATCGAACCCGCGGTTCTTGTCGTGATTTTCGTGGACATGGAACTTGCCTCCCCTAGGGTCTGACCGGAAATCCACTTGGGCCCAGAAGCGGCGGCAGCAGCGGCTGGATGCGTTCGACCCAGGCGCTGAGCAGCGGGCGGGTTTCGCGCGGATCGATCACGTCATGGACGGAAAAGGATTCGGCCCGCGGGAACGGCGACAGCTTGGCCGCCATCTGCTCCTCCAGCTCGCGCCGCTTGGCGTCGGGGTCCTCGGCCGCCGCGATCTCGCGGTGGAACGCGACCGCGACCCCGCCTTCCACCGGCAGGGCGCCGGTCTCAGCGGACGGCCAGGCGATGACATAGGCATCCGGCCCGTAATGGGCGACCTGGGCGACGCCGAAGGACTTGCGCACCATGATGCAGGCCCAGGGCACGGAACTGAGCGCCACGGTCAGGACCGCGGCGGTGCCATGCCGGATGGTCGCCGCCTTCTCCGACGCGCTGCCGATCATGAAGCCCGGCTCGTCGACGAAGCTCAGGATCGGCAGGTGAAACGTCTCGCACAGCTCGACGAAGCGGCGCACCTTGTGGGATCCCTCGGCCGTCATGGAGCCCGCATAGTAATAGCAGTCATTGGCCAGCACGCCGACGGTCTGGCCGTTGAGACGGGCAAGACCGGTGACCTGACCCTGGCCGTAGCCCGCGCCCATTTCGAAGAACGTGTCGCGGTCGAGCACATGGGCGAGCAGGCGGCGGATCTCATAGGCCTTGCGCCGGTCGCGCGGCACGATCTCGAGCAGGGCCTCGTCGCGCCGGTCGGCGGGGTCGCCGGTATCGCGCACCGGCGCCAGCTCCCAGACATTGGCCGGGAGATAGCTCAGGAACTGCCTGATCTGCCTGAACGCATCCGGTTCGTCGTCGACCCCGTTGTCGACCGTGCCGTTGCGGGTATGAACCTCGGCGCCGCCGAGCTCTTCCTTGGTCTTCTTCTCGCCCAGCGCCCGCTCCACGACGGCAGGTCCCGCGATCAGCACCTGGGCGGTCTTGCGCGACATGACCGAGAAATGCGACGCCACCAGCCTCGAGGCGGGCAGGCCGGCGACCGGGCCGAGCGCCGCGCTCGCGACCGGCACCGTCGCCATCGCCTGCGCCACGGAGCGGAACCTCGGCGCCTGGAACACGGGCGACCCGACCGATGCCTTGCCGGTGCCGCCGACGCTGCCGCCGCCGCCCTCGTGCAGGCGGATCAGGGGCACGCGGTATTTGACCGCAAGCTCCTCCGCGTAGACGCTCTTGCGCAGGCCGGCCTCGCTCGGCGAGCCGCCCTTGATGGTGAAATCCTCGCCGCCGATGACGCACAGCCGTCCCTCGACCTTGCCGAAGCCGAGCACGAAGTTGGCCGGTGTGAACCCACCGTCGCCATCCTCCATGTAACCGGCGATCGGTCCCTGGTCTTCAAAGGTGCCGGGGTCGAGCACCGCGTCGATGCGCTCGCGGATCGACAGCCGGCCCTTGTCATGCTGGCGCTTCAGGCTTTCCGCCCCGCCCTGCTCCCTGGCCAACGCACGTCGGCGCTCGATCTCGTCGACTTCCGGTTTCCAGCTCATCGCCCGTCCTCACAGAACCATGTGTGCGGGCCTTTCTAGAGCGCTTGAGGCTCAATGGGAACATGGGATTCCGGACGGCAGAACGAACACTGCCGCGACATGCGAGTGTCGGACGGAAACCGCCGATCAGTTGTACTTGAATTTCTGCACGTGGTCGTGCTTCACCGTGCAGCGTACCTTGCTGCGCTTGTGACCCCACGGGTAGATGCCGGTCATTCTGGCAACCACTTTGAACCTGCCGCGGCCTTTGCGGTCGACCCTGTTCACCTTGTCGAGCCGGGCATAGAGCCCGCCTGCGCGGCGCACGACCTTGTCGGCCCGGTGTACGCAAGCGGCGACGGCGTTTTGCCGTCCGTTCATGCCGTGATGGTAGTCGTAGCGATCCTTGTCGCGATGCGCATTGGCTGCGGAGGCGGCGGCAATCGCCAGGGCGGTCGCCCCGACTGCGACACCGATACCCTTCAAAATTTTCTTGGACTTATGACCCGCGCCGACATCGGCCGTACTCAACGCCAACGCCACGAGAACGCACATGATGTAAGTGGAAATACTCTTGAACGACATTCGTCTCTCCCCGATCACACAAGGTCCATACTCACTCATCAAATGAGTAGAGACGGGCGCGCTCGGGAATTTGATGTTTACACAAACGATCAATCGAGTCCAACGGTACCGATGACCCGACGGCCACGGAACCAACGTTGCACTAACCTATTGATCGCAATTGCATATGTCCCCGCGTCGCACTAAATGTCTGATCGACCGGGCATCACATCAGGAACCAGTCAATGCTTCAGGGTAAACAGGTCCTTGTTACCGGCGCGTCGGGGTTTATTGCGTCGCATTGTATTATTCAGCTCCTGGACAACGGCTATCGGGTCCGGGGCACGCTGCGCGACTTGGCGCGTGCCGATGGGATGCGCGCGATCATCGAAAGCCACGCGCAGACCAATGCCGGTCTGGATTTCGTGCAAGCGGACCTCTTGGATGACGCCGGCTGGACCCCGGCGGCCGAGGGATGCGAGTATGTCCTTCACGTTGCCTCCCCGGTTCCCGTCGATGCGCCGAAGGACCCGAACGCCCTGATCGAGCCGGCCCGCGACGGCACGTTGCGGGTCCTGCGCGCCGCACGGGACGCCGGTGTCAAACGCGTCGTGGTCACCTCCTCGACCGCTGCGGTGAGCTACGGTGAAGGTGGCCGCGCGCATGCCGATTTCACCGAAGACGACTGGACCGATCCGGACGGCCCCGGCGTCTCCGCCTATGCCCGAAGCAAGATACTGGCCGAGCGCGCCGCCTGGAATTTCGTCAACACGGAAGGCGGCGGGCTTGAACTTGCCGTCATCAATCCGTCGCTCGTGCTTGGCCCGGTGCTCGAAGCGGACTACGGCAGCTCGGCGGAGCTCGTAAGGCGTCTGCTCAAGGGCAAGTTTCCCGGTTGTCCCCGTCTGGGCTGGCCGGTCGTCGATGTGCGCGACGTCGCGGCACTCCACATCGCCGCCATGGAAGCGCCGGCGGCGAACGGCCACCGCTTCCTGTGCGCCGACGCCTTCATGTGGCTTCGCGACATCGCACTGGTCCTGCATGAGCACGTTCCCGACTACCGTACGAACATCCCGACACGGCCGTTGCCTGACTTGCTGGTGCGGGCAATCGGCCTGTTCGACCACCGGGTCGGGTCCGTCGTGTCCGAACTCGGCTCCAGGCGGGCCGTTTCCAGCGAAAAAGCACGCAAGATGCTTGGCTGGCAGCCACGCACGGGCGAGGAGGCGATCATCGCAACAGCCGACAGCCTGATTGCCCACGGCATCGTGTGAGCCGCCCGGCTGATCCGCGCGGGATGCTGCTGCGTATTTCGAGTGGGTACAGCCAGACCAGTGCCCGGTACTGAGGATCATCCACCATGAGCTGGGGAACCGTATGGGTCATCGGCGCGAGTTTCGGCATCGGAAAGGCGTTTGCCGAACTGTGCGCATCGCGCGGCATGCGCGTCATCGCCAGTGCGAGATCGGTGGAGCCCCTTGCGGCCCTGTCGGCAGCGGATGATCGCATCCTTGCGCTGCCTTTCGATGTGACCGATGCGGGGGATGTCCGCGCTGCCGTCGCAACGCTCGCCCAGCGCGGCGAGCTACCCGACCTCGTCCTCTACAATGCCGGCTTCTACGAGCCGGTTGGGAGCTGGCAGGTCGATGCCGGCCTGTTCCGCCGCCACATTGAAGTGAACTACATGGGCGCGGTGCATGTCCTGAGCGAAGTGCTGCCGCCGCTGGTCGAGCGCGGCTCGGGCCATGTCGCCCTGGTCGCCTCGCTTTCGGGCTATTGCGGCCTGCCCAAAGCCCAGGCTTACGGCCCCAGCAAGGCCGCGCTGATCTCTTTGGCTGAATCGCTGAAGCCGGAGACGGATGCCGCCGGCTTGGACCTGAGCGTGGTCAATCCTGGGTTCGTCGCCACCCGCCTGACCGACAAGAACGATTTCTCGATGCCCTATCTCATGACCCCGGAAGACGCGGCCCGGGAGATGTTCGAAGGCCTTTCCGCCAAACGCTTCGAGGTTGCCTTTCCCCGGCCCTTCGTGCGCCGCCTGAAATTGCTGCGCCTGCTCCCCTACCGGGCCTATTTCAAGGTGATGGGGCGGATTGTGTCCTAGCGGCCGCGCCGCGGTCGAGCCTGGACCGGATCGCCGGCAGCGCCGTCGCGAAGCCCGGCGCCCCGTAGAGCAGAACCGTGGAGCGTTTAAGCCGGGCGTCGGATCTTGAACAGGCCGACATCTATGTTCCCGGCCTTGAACCCGGCCTCGCAGTAGCTCAGGTAGTATTCCCACATTCGCTTGAACGGCATATCGAACCCGAGATCCGCCACGTCCGGCCAGGCCTTCTGGAACCTCCGGTTCCATTCCGCAAGGGTGCGTGCGTAGGACAGGCGGAAGAACTCGGTTTCATCCTGCACCAGACCGGCAGCCCCCGACAGGCGCCGCATGACCGACGGGCTCAGCAGCACGCCGCCCGGAAAGATGTAGCGCTGGATGAAATCCGCGCCCTTGCGGTAGGCGGCGAACCGGCCGTCGTCGATGGTGATCACCTGCACCACGGCGATCCCGCCCGGCTTCAGGCGGTCGCGCAGCATGGCGAAATAGTCCGGCCAGTTGCGCTCCCCGACCGCCTCGAGCATCTCGATCGAGACGATGCGGTCGTAGCTCCCTTGCGTGTCGCGGTAGTCCAAAAAGCTGAAACGCGGCGCAACGGCGGCATTCGACCGGCCGGCCCGTTCCTCGCTGTGGGCGAGCTGCTCGCGCGAGACCGTAATGCCGTGCACTTCCGAGCCGCGGCCGGCAGCATGACATGCAAAGCCGCCCCAGCCGGAGCCGACTTCAAGCACCTTGTGCCCGGGCCCGATCTCGCCAAGTTCGAGGATCCTGTCGTATTTCGCGACCTGCGCCTGCTCCAGGGACATCGCCGGATCGGCGTAATAGGCCGACGAGTAGGTCATGGTCGGGTCGAGCCACTTGGAGTAGAACGCGTTGCCGAGATCGTAGTGATAGGCGATGTTGCGTCGGCTGCCCCACCGCGTGTTGGCGCGGCTCAGATGCTTGATGCGGTTGACCGCACGGCTGAACATGGTGCCGGCCGACCAGACCATCGGGCTGTTTTCATTGGCAATGGCGACGTCGAACACCGCCGTCAGGTCGGGCGACGTCCAGTCGCCGTCGATGTAAGACGCCGCAAGGCCGAGATCACCGCCAAGGGCGAACCTGCGCAGCGCCCGCCGCCGCTTGAGGGTCACGGTGCCGCATGGCCCCTGGCCGTCGGCATGGCCGAACACCCGGCGGCTGCCGTCGGGCAGCGTTACGTTGAGACAACCGTATTCAAGCTTGGTCAGGGCGTTCAGGACCATTCGGCCGAACACCCCCGCCTGGCTGAAACTCACGCTCCGCGCGGGTTTATCTCCGGTGTTGTTTGCCCCCCAACTTTCTGACTTTCCTGCCGTCATGGCCGCTGCTCCGGTTGTTATTCCGGTTTGTCAACGATGGTCGCGCCTCGGGCCGGCGGAGGCCTATGAGAGTGGATACCGACCCCTTTGCGCCACAGTTTGAACGCCTCCCAATGGATCCCGGCGATTACTTTAGCGGTCATGAACAGATATGAAACCCCATATCCCGCCAAGGTAGTATCTTTCAGTACTGCGTGTTTCGCGGTAAAGGACGCATTCAGCACCGGGCCGGAGGGGTCGGTCTCGCGAATCGCGACTGCAAGTCGCTCCGACGGCGGCACGATGGCGAAGTGGTATTGCGCCTCCATGCCGATGAACGGCGAGACGTAGAGCGCCTTGGAACAACTGTGCCGGAACGGCGCCGTGTCCCCCGGTTCGATACGGAAAACATAGGAGTGGCGCTCGCGGAATGTGTTGGTCACTTCGTAGACCAGTGCCTTCAGCGCGCCGCTGGCGCCGTGGCAGAAATAGACGCTGATCGGGTTGAACACGTAGCCCAGAACCCGCGGATAGCACAAAAGCGAGATTGACCCGCCATCGAGGGCGATACCGGCATCCTCCAACAGGGCCTCGATCTGCCGTTTGAGCGGGGCGCCGGAACGGTCGCCATGATCGCGCTCGAAGAAACTGAACAGGTTGAAACGGTTGATCGAGAACAGCCATGTGCGCCGGTCGGCGACGTCCAGTTCGTCGAGGTCCAGAAGCAACGAGAAGACCCGGTAGACGAAGAGATGGTCCCTCGGCGCGAGACGGCGGTGAACCACCTTTCCGGCATAGAGTCCCGATCGCGTTTCGCTCACTCCGCGGCCTCCAGCGGTGCCTGCCGGTCGGCCGGCGGGCCCATGTTGATGCGCTCGGATTCATTATCGCAGGCCCACGGCCGGCGCACGTCGCCCAGCGCTTCGGCAACCGCAAGCCCCGCCTGCAACCCGTCCTCGTGAAAGCCGTAACCGAAATGGGCGCCGCAGAACCAGGTCCGGTTCTGCCCCTGAAGCCGCCAGAGTTGGTTCTGGGCGGCGACCGCGGCTTCGTCATAGACCGGATGGTCGTAAAGAAAGCTCCGGATGATCGTACCGTCGCGCGGCGGCTCGGTCGGATTGAGCGTGACGAAGACATTCTTGTCCGTGTCGAGCTGCTGCAGCTTGTTGAGCCAGTAGGTGACGCACACGACCTCCTCCTCGCCGCCGCTCTGAATATAATTCCAGCTCGCCCAGCACTTGCGCCGCTTCGGCATCAGCGTTTCATCCGTGTGCAGGATGGCAATGTTGCGCTGGTAACCGATATCGCCGAGCAGCTTGCGCTCGTAAAAAGACGCATCGCCCAGAAGCTTCAGCGCCTGGTCGGCATGGGTTGCGACGACCACCGCGTCGAAGTCCTCCGCATGGCCTTGCCGGTCGGTGATGTGAACGCCTCTGGCGGTGCGGTTGATCCGTGCCACGCCGGTATTGAGCCGCACCTCTCCGGAGATTGCGTCGGCAAGGCGCTCGACATAGTGCATCGATCCGCCGACCACGGTGCGCCATAACGGCCTGCCGGACAGCTTGAGCAGCCCGTGATTGGCGCAGAACCTGACAAACACGGCGAGCGGAAAGTCCAGCATGCCGCGCCGCGACATCGACCATATGGCGGCGCCCATGGGCAGGAGGTGATCGTCACGGAACGACGTGGAGTAATTTTCGCGTTCGAGGAAGTCGCCCAGGCTGAGGTTTGCCGTCGCCGGGTCCGCGACCGCCCGGGGCGCATCGCGGTAGAACTTCAGGATATCGCGGAACATGGTCCAGAACCGGCGGCGCAACAGGTTCGACTTCTGCGCCACCATGCCCCCAAGCGAAGACCCGCTATATTCGAACCCGCCGCCGTCAAGGGACGCCGCGAACGACATGTCCGACGCCTTGGTTGCGATGTCGAGATACCGGAACAACGCGCTGAGGTTGGGGTAGTTGAGATCGTTATAGACCAGAAAGCCGGTATCCGCCGCCAACTCGGCGCCGTCTATCTCGAACAGCTGCGTGTTCGCGTGGCCGCCGAGGCGGTCGTCCTTCTCGTACAGCACCACGCGATGCCGCTTCGACAGCAGCCAGGCGGCGGACAGTCCGGAAACTCCCGAACCGATAACGGCAACATGCATAAAATAACCCCAGCAAAAATTATTCAACGTGTTGCAACTCGTACGAAAATCGTCTGATTCCGGATCACCTGCCTGTTGCGAATTACAAAATGTGAGGTCAATGTGATCCAAACCCCAAATGCGAGCCTATAACCGTGCATGACGTCAGGCAGCACATCAACGATCGCGGCCGCTCCGCCATCGATTGTCCTTGAACAGCCGATCGGATTGCCTGTGGACGCGCCCGCGAGATTGAATTCGTTGCTGATCGAGATCGGCGCGCATCGGGACGAGGGCGCGTTCGCCGAGCTGTTCGGCTTTTTTGCGCCCCGGCTCAAAGGGTTCTTTCTGCGCAGCGGCGCCCAGGACGCGATGGCCGAGGAGATGGCGCAGGAGACGATGCTCCTGGTCTGGCGCAAGGCGCACATGTTCAATCACGAAATCGCCGGGGCAAGCACGTGGATCTTCACCATCGCCCGCAATCACAGGATCGACCGCCTGCGCAGGGAGCGCCGCTTCGCGCCCCTGGACGAGAACATGCTGGAAGAGGTCGAGGCCGACGGACCGAAGGCGGACGATGCCGTCAATGCATCGCAGACGGAGGAACTGCTCCACCGCGCGATCGATGATCTGCCCGCCGAGCAGATCGAAGTGGTGCAGTTGTCGTTTTTCGAGAACCGGACGCACAGTGAGATAGCGCAGCGGCTGAAGCTGCCGATCGGAACCGTAAAATCGAGGCTGCGGCTTGCCTTCGGCAAACTCAAGAACAGCCTGGAGGGCCTGTTGGAATGATCAACCACCATCCCAATGACGACATGCTCGTGAGCTTTGCGGCTGGAAGTCTTCAGGAAGGGTTCTCCCTGCTTGTGGCGACCCATGTCAGTCTGTGCGCCAGATGCCAGGAGAGGATCCGGGTTGCCGAGGCGGTCGGCGGATCGCTGCTCGCCGCCTCCGCCCCGGTGGAAATCGACTCCGATGCGCTCGACCAGGTTATGCGGCGCATCGCGGAGGAACCGCATGACGTCGTCGAGCCGAAGCGTTTCGAAGCGATCCGCAACCCGGATGTGCCGGCGCCGTTGCGCGAATTCGTGCCCGGCACGTTCGAGGAGATGCCGTGGCGCATGCTGGCGCCCGGCGTGAAACAGATCGTTCTGCCGCTTGATCAGGGCAGCAGCAGCACCAAGACCCGCCTCTTGAGACTGGCGCCGGGCTATGTAACGCCGGCGCACAGTCACAAGGGCCGGGAGGTGACCCTGGTGCTTCAGGGCTCGTTCTCCGACGAGCTCGGCCGCTACGGTCCGGGCGACTTCCAGGAAGCGGACGGCGAGGTCAACCATCAGCCGATGGCGGATACCGGCGAGGCCTGTATCTGCCTGGCGGTGACCGACGCGCCGCTCAAGTTCGACAATCTCGTCGGCAAGATCCTGCAGCCCCTGTTCGGATACTGAGCGCTTACCGGATCATTCAAAGCCATTCCCTTGCCCCAGCCGCCTTCTTGTCGAAAGATGTCGTCAGGACAGACGCTGAAGAACTCGACCGATGCCGAGGCAGGACATGGCTTTTCTCGAAGACGTTGCGCAGATGGTTGCCGCCCGTGGCGGCGAGTTGTATGGCGGCGAGCCGATCACCCAGGCGCAGCACGCGCTTCAATGCGCCGCCCTGGCGGAAGCCGAAGGGGCGCCGCCCCACCTGATCGCGGCCGCGCTGCTGCACGATATCGGTCACCTGCTCGATGCCGATTTCGAAGCCGCCCTCGATCGCGGCGAGGATCTTCGGCATGAGGATCTGGGCCACGACTACCTGATCAGGTGGTTCGCTCCCGATGTCACCGAACCGGTCCGGCTGCATGTCGATGCCAAGCGCTACCTGTGCGCGGTCGACGAGGGCTACCGGGACGGTCTTTCGGCGTCGTCGCGGCAAACCCTCGAGATGCAGGGCGGGCCGTTCTCACCGGCCGAGGCCGACGCCTTCATGGCCCAGCCCCACGCCCGCGACGCGGTGCGCCTGCGGCTGTGGGACGACAAGGGCAAGGATCCGGACATGGCGACGCCGCCGGTCGAGCATTTCTTCCCCTATCTGACGGAGGCCATGAAGCCCGACCCCGGCCCATGAGCGGGACACTGTTCGCGGTCGTCGGCCCGAGCGGCGCCGGCAAGGACACCCTGATCGGCCGCGCCCGCCATGCTCTCGGCGACGACGACCGTTTCGCCTTTCCGCGCCGCTTCATCACGCGGCCCGAGGCGGCGGGCCGCGAGAACCACGTCGCG
>Ga0209633_10005298_pt1 | contig 11360 bp, 7 predicted proteins | sample Cruoilmetagenom1_FD_187290 | JGI IMG/M metagenome (GOLD analysis project Ga0209633, IMG submission 187290) | Oil polluted marine microbial communities from Coal Oil Point, Santa Barbara, California, USA - Sample 1 (SPAdes) (version 2) | ecosystem: Environmental > Aquatic > Marine > Oil seeps ... | reverse complement strand
TTCCCATCAAAGATATATGGCTCTATCCGCTCGACCGCCGGTTCCGAGCACACCTAACCAGATGATTTTGTTGGATATGGGTTGGCCGAATATTTACGGATGGCGATGCCCAAATCTTTGCAACTGTTCGCGATCGTCCATGGCCACCATGGGGAGTAGGCGCACGTCATATTAGCGCGCTATGTGACATACAAGCTATTATGGATGAAAGTTATGCTATCAGCCCAGTCTATGTAACGGACGAGGATGCAACCAACGTTGGTTTGATTTCTGCCCTCTACAAGGAAGTGCTTGAATCCATCGCTACCAGCCCGAACGCCGAAGTGAACTATCTTGTCGCGGAAGGATCAGTGCTTGCCCATCATGTTCTTGAATCGCGTGGATTTAAGAAATACGAAGATGTTTTCCTAACCGAAAATGCGCGTTATTTCACGTACCGTATCGGCGCCTGTGAGCTCCTGTGCCAGCTGGGGCTGGATAAAATCGATACGCCCGACTTGTTGGCACACCAGCTTTCTTCCGAAATCTTGGAGGCGAATGCGCTTTTCCACCAAACGCTGTACTTCGGTTCGAGAGCTGAGTGGATGCTGTTCAATAGCATCCCGGAAATCATTCGGCTGGTGCGAGGAGGCCACGCGAGCAAGCCAGGCGGCGTCCCATCCGGTACCGGACGATGGGGAGTTGTAGATCCGGCAGAGCGGTTCGTTGTGACCTTGGAAAACTTCCTAGGGGATGCTCGGCAGCAGCTCTTCGAGCATGTGTTAAAGCATAAAGCGGATTTCAAACTGGGCACAGTGATCGATCGCGAGTCAGAGAAGGCCGTTGTCAATGAGCGGTTACGCCGATCGAAAACACTGGATAATCTAGGTGGCCTCGAAAAGCTATTTACGGAGCATCTGAAGGAAGTCCTTTCGTCCGTTTTAACCCGGCTCGACCATCCTGCCTTCCCGCTGAGGGACATCGAAATCCAAATCACTGCAAGCGGTGACGGCGATTATTTCCGCATGCATAAAGATGGCGGCGACGACGACACCCGCGAACTATCGTTCGTTTATTTTTTCCATCAAGAGCCACGCCGCTTCTCTGGCGGCGAGTTCCGCATTTTCGATGCGCAAAAGGTCGAAGACGAGTATGTACCGACAGATCTTTCCCAAACTCTGTCGCCACGACAGGATATGATCGTGTTTTTTCCGAGCGTTAACGAACATGAGATACTACCGGTGAGGGTGCCGAGTCGAACCTTCGAGGACAGCCGCTTTACCGTGAACGGCTGGATTCATCGTAAGACGGAGGGTAAAACTTCTGGATGTGGTCATTGTTCCTCCTAACCTTGCGGTGCGAGGGCTTAGTTTCGCCCGCGACACGCCCGCTTTGGCTGACGGTGTCCGCTGTTCCCACACCTGTCGCGAAAAGGCTTCTAGCCAGACACTGGCGGATGGACAGGCGAGGATTGACGGGCCGTTATCTGTTCGAAGAGCAGGAGGATGCGGAAGCGTTCGCCAGAGAACCGGCCGCAACCGATCCCGCAGCCCATTTGCTGCGCCAAAACCTAGCGTTGTCATCCGAGCTAAGAAGAATCGATGAATGCCTTGCTGGCGGTTTTTTTTTGATCGGCCGATCTTCATCGTCTCCTCGCCTCGAGCGGGAAGCACGCTGCTATATGAACTCCTATCCTGCGCATCCCAGCTATGGACCATTGGCGGGGAGAGCCGCGGTGTAATTGAAGGAATTCCCGGCTTGCACCCGGCTAAGCGGCAGTATGAATCGCACCAACTCACCGATATGGACGCCGTAGCAGACGTTAGGCGCGCTACGTACGCCGGGTTCACGGTGGACCTACGCAATCATCTCAGACTCCGTTATCTCGATCTTCCGGTCGAAGCTCGCCCTGAGTGCATCCGCCTGCTGGAAAAGACGCCGGAAAATGCGCTACGGATTCCCTTTTTGAACGCCGTCTTCCCGGATGCCCGCTTCATCTTTCTCCACCGCGATGCCCGCCAAACCATCAGCAGCCTGATTGAAGCCTGGCGGCACGGGGGGTTCATTAATATCCAAGACCTCCCCACTTGGGATCGCCGACACTGGTGTTTCCTGCTGCCAACGGGGTGGCGTTCTCTGAACGGGGCAGCCTTATCCGACATTGCAACATTCCAGTGGCGCGCGGCAAACGCGCAAATTTTGGACGATCTCACGGCAATTCCTCGCGAGCGATGGACGGTCGTCGAATATGCTGACTTGGTTGCAGCACCGCAGGCCGTAGTGCGGCGGTTGTGCCAATTCATGGAAGTCGATTTCGATCCGGGCTTGGAGTCGAAACTGTCGCGTCCGCTGCCGCTATCGAGTACTACGACTTCACCGCCATCCCCCATCAAATGGCGGAGCAATCCAGACTTCCGCGCATCATCGCTCGCCGGCCTCGGTCCGATCATGGGCCGCCTCCGCGACTTGACCGACCATGCGGTGCCGTCCCCGCCTCTGCACCCGGTGGAAGGCGCCAAGATTCGGTTTTCGTGCTTTGTCGATGAGATTGAGGAAACTCCAAATCCGATTCAAAGCGGGGAGTTGGTCGTCAATCCTACATTGCATTTTCAACTCGGCCAGACGGTGCCATTGCCGCTGTTACGCCGCACTAGGTTCCGAGACCGATTTCTGACGGATTACCCTCTTTTTTGGATTGAAGATGCAGGGACTAACGTACTCTATCCATATTGGGTAAGGCGCAATCAGAGTTGGTTATTTATGGGGCTTAAAGCAGGACGAAAGCCGCCGGAATCCATAACTCCCGATTTGGAGACACAACTGAAAGCGGCCGATATCTTAGTGACTACTGCCGCATTTGCTAGACGCCACGCCGAAGGCGAGAAGATGGTAAACCGGGTTGCAAAGGAAATAGCGTCAAAACGATTCTGCAGTCTGAGCTCCCTGATCCATCCCGTGCAGATCGCCGCCTTGGCTCGCTATTATCGGGCGCTGATCGGTTCCGGGCAGTGGAAACTCGGCGACGGTCAAGTGGAGCGGCGCCATGGTTGGCACAATGAACCGATTGCCCGTTATTTCCAGTTCCAATTAACGAACCTCGTAAGCCGTATCGTGGGCGAGCAGGTTAAGCCGACCTATGCCTATTCATCCGCCTACCGCGGCGGCGCTTCGCTTCGCGCCCACCTCGACCGTCGGCAGTGCGAATTCACCATGTCGCTATTGATCGATGAAACGGTGGAAGCTGAACCTTGGCCGCTGTGGTTCCAAACGGCCGCTGGCGAGGCTTCGGTAACCTTGACCTGCGGAGACGCCGTACTGTTCCGCGGCTGTGAGCTTCCCCACTGGCGCGAGGCGGCGTCGATGGAGCAGTATGCGACGATGCTGCTTTTCCACTATGTTCCCAACAGCTTCATAGGGGTTCTCGACTAAGCACCCGTTCGTCCTTATTGGGGCTCACAGAAATCCAACTCGCTACTTTCTTCGGGATAAACCAGTGGCGATAGCTGCCGATAGGCGCCGATATGCTCGTTTCGCAGCGGAATGAGTTCGCGCTCTTCCGCTGGCAACCGGGTCAGTTCCGAGAGCGAGGAGGATTTGTCTCCGAACATACACTCAAATGCCTGTTTGGTCAGAAGCATGTCCCACACCAAGTGGATACGCGGAAGTGCACCATCGTTCTTGGCTGAATGCACGCAACCGTGGTTAACGCAGTAAATCGTCCTCTCGTCTAGATGATAAATACGGCCGCCCACCATCAGCTCGGCGAAAGGATTCGTGGTTATCGGCAGATGAAAGCGTAGTCGGGCCCCGACCGTTGCGCTCCGAGTGCGGATAAGTGCATGTTCTTTGTGAGGCGAGAGCCCTGAGCGCGGTCCCAACCAGTTGATGCGGAAATTGACAAGGTGAGGAAACACGGAAATCAAACGCGCCAGAGCAGGATATGCCTGTGCGCCATGGAATTGCTTGCCGAAACAGGAGAGATTGTGATCACTGGAAAAATCGTCATACCGGCCGCTAGCGTTGAGAAGGCTGAACTGCGCGACCTCGCCGAAAGGCCTTGTCCAGTAGGTTATATGTTCGGGGCGGGTAACATCCGACGACAATTGACTTTGGCAAAGGCGCTCAACGTCGCTGCGCAGTTCAGCCATGAAAGCCCGCGTGACCCGAAACAGCTTCAGACAGAGGATGCCACTGCTGTGTTCATCCCCACGCTGAATACCATCTAACAATTCTCTTGCGTTCATGATCCGACTCGGAAAGGGCAGGCCTGCCAAAGCCGTTCAGTATCTGGCAGCGCAGTTGGAAGAAAGGCGTGGCGTTCCAACTCATCGGAGTCTATCCGATCGTAAGCGGATTCGACCGGCGAAGGATTTGCAACACCGGTTGATAGATAGTAATCCAGGAATTTGCTTCCGTCTCCCGACGGCAGATTACGGAACTTCAGCCATGCCGCCTTGATTCCATAAGCGTGACTAACTATGATGCCGTGCAGGGAAGAAGACGCAACCCACTCGCACCTGGTGATCTGGTCAATCACAACCTCGATGGGCGATTGGATATCGATCAAGTGTAGTTCCGAAGACGGTCGCCAGACGACAGCGAGTCGAGGCATATCGGAAAAGTGCGGAATGATGCCTATACCCTGTTTTTTTTGGACTTGCGGGCGGTAAAGTCTCGGCAGTAGCAAAGCCGGATCACCGCAAACATCCGGACATTCAACGCCGCATTCATTAGCCCGTTTAAGGGTAAGCGGGCCGCGTACCCCCAATATGCTGGATCGAGGAGATATCACGTCGCGGCGGGACATGATCCCGGCACCCCAAATGATACAATTGGGACCCGCGTAATTCATGAGACTGCCCGTAACGAAATATTTGGGCTTGGGATCGATGGGAAAAACGAACACCGGAGACCGACCATAGATGCGGCGGATCAACCAAGGCGTCAACGCATCGCCGAAATTCGGCCGACTTGGAATCCTGCACCAGAAAGCATGAACCGGCCGCTGTGAATATTGTATAGGCTCAACGTCCACTCTCCGTATATTAGTCATTTCGTGTCATTTCCGTGCCGAGCAACGCTTGGATCTCGGAGTGGGTGGAAACGTCGATTCCACCCCAGCTCCAATACCAACGGCAGAACGGCTCTCCGGCATCCGACAGACTATTGTCTAGCCAGATGAAGCGATCATGGTGGCGAGCATGAGCATAGGCCCCAAGGGCATTGAACTCCGAGAAGCCACGTGGCGGGCGGGTAGTGATGTAGGTCTCGAGATCCATGCCATGGGTGCTCACAGCATGATTGCGCAACTCTGGATACAGCCAGGACGGAAATACGAAAGGAGGACGCTGCATGAAGTCATGGCTCACTGCCCAACCGAGAAAGGTCTCGGTCGGCTTGCGCCACGGCCAGTGGAATCCCAGCAAGGCAGAAGGACGCATCACAACACAAGGTTTGCCCGCTATGATCAAATCCCTTGGCGTGCAAAATCTGGAAAAAATGCAGTCCGCATCCACGTGGCAGATGAAATCGGCGTCGCTAAAGCTGTCCGCCATCAATTTAGTGGCCTGTTGTCCGAGATAATCGTCCCGATAGTCGCGGCAAAAACAGATTTCCACATCCTCGGCAAAAGCGAAATTCGCCGGCAACCAAGGCCGGCTAGAGCGGGGAACCACAACAATCACCGCACGAAAACCTCGACAAAACTTCTGGATCGAGGCCAAGCAGAACTCCAACCAAGCTAAGTCTTTCCAGTAACTGCGGATGAATATGTCACAAGTCAACACGATTTTTTCTCGGTTCAATTATCCCACACCTAATTCATATTTTATTGTAATCCATGCAACTAAGATTGTTTGCGTTTTAGAAGTTTCTTCCCGTCCTTGCGGATGGAGCCATCTAGGAGGCTGTCCGAGAACAGACTGATCTACTGCGGCCGAGCCTGATTGGCCAGATTTCCCGATCATTTTTGTTAAATAGGCCCACTATTCGCCTCAAATGATCGACAAATCTGACTCAATCAGTCTTGCCCTCGCTGCGATCGCTATTCTCGAACAGCCTCCTGACGGATCATGAACGCTGATTTCATGGAACGGAATAGTGTCAGAAGAACCGGAAGCACAATTAATACCAACGGGAGCTGAACGATCAAACCGGAAAGAATCGCGATCGCCAACGGCTGCAGCATCGCGGACCCCTCGCCGATTCCCAACGCCAGTGGAGCGAGTGCGAAGATCGTCGCGAAGGTGGTCATGGCGATCGGTCGCATCCGGTTTCGGCCGGCCAGTATCAGACGTTCCCATTCGGATTGTTCCTCGGCGAGGCTCTGATACTCCGAGTAATAGAAGATCGCCACTTCGGTAACGATGCCGACGATCATGGTCATCCCCATCATCGCGGTAATATTGAGCTCGGTCGCGGTCAGCCAGAGACCGATAAAAACCGCCGCCAGCGCTGACAGGGTTGTGATCATCATCGCCAGCGCAACATGGAAACGCTCGTAAAGGAACAGTAACAACATAAAAACCAACGCCACCGCGGCGGCAAAAACCGCGATCAGCCCGCGAAAGGCGATCTGCTGCTGTTCATACAGTCCGCCCAGGGTGTAATAGATGCCTTGGGGCATCACACCCGGATCGTCCAGCGTCGTGATGACATCGGCGATGGTCGAGCCCATGTCCCGTGAGCTGATGCGGGCGGTGACCGCGACCATGCGTTTGAGGTCATCGCGGTTGATCTGTGGCTGTCCAATGATCGGTTCGATGGCGGTGATCCTTTTTAATGGCACAAGATGACCGTCGGGTGCGCGCAGCCGCAGCCGTTCAATCTCGGAGATGGTATGGCGATCCGCTTCTGGAATCCACACTCTGACACCGACCATCTTCGGACCACGCTTCACCTGGGTGGTGACATCGCCGTAGAGCCGGCTGCGCAGCGCTGCGGTCACCTGCTCCGGGGTGAAGCCGTCGAGCGCGGCGCGAACGCGGTCGACGCGGATATCGAGCGCGTCACCGGCCAGCACGATGCCGTTGTTGACATCGACCACGCCGGGGATCGTTTCGATGCGCGCGGCGATCTCCGGCGCGAGCCGTTGCAGCAGATGACCGTCATCTGAGAAAAGTTTGATCTCGATCGGCTGGGGAACCGCCGTGAGATCACCGATGAGATCCTCCATCAGCTTCGCCAGTTCGATGTCGAGCCCCGGCACGCGCTGTTCGATTTTCTCCCGAATATCATCCATCACGGCGTCGAGCCCACGCCTGGGCAACGGCGTCAGACGGACAAAGAAGTCGCCTTCGTTGGCTTCGGTAATGTGTCCGCCGAGGCTGAGCCCGGTCCGCCGCGAATAGGTCGCCACTTCGGGCGTCTCGCGGAGGATTTTCTCGACCTGCCGCAACAGCCGGTCGGTTTCGCTCAGCGAGGTGCCGGCCGGGGCGCGGTAGTCGAGGATGAACCCCCCTTCGTCCATCGACGGCAAAAAACCGCTGCCGGTTGCGTTCCAGGCAAAATAACCGGCGACCAGCATTGCCCCCAGCAACGGCACAATGAGCCAGGGACGCGGCAGCAGAAGATTCATCACGCGCTCGTAAGCCCGATGAAACGCATCGGTGATGCGACCGCCTTCCTCTTGCTCAGCGTCTTTGCGCCGCAGCAGATGGAGCGCCAGCAGCGGTACGGCGAGCCAGGTGATCGCGAAGGAGATCACCAGACCGGCGGCCATGGTGAGCGACAGCGCCTTGAAGAAAGCGCCGGTGACTCCGGTGAAAAAGGCCAGCGGGGCGAAGATGATGATGGTCGAAGCGGAGGAGCCGGCCAACGGAGCGGTGAACTCGGCGGCGGCGCGATTGACCCGTTCGGGGTAGTTCCCGGCACCTTCGCGCAGCCGGCGTATGATGTGCTCGATCATCACGATCGCATCGTCGATGATCAGACCGACCGCCGCCGCCATGCCGCCGAGGGTCATGACGTTCAGGCTCATGCCGAGCAGATAGAGCAGCAGGCCGGTCACCGCCAAGGTCATCGGCACGGTAACGCCGGCGATCAGCGTTACTTTGATGTTTTTCAGAAACAGCAGCAGGATGACCATCGCCAGCCCGACCCCAACCAACAGTGAGTGGCGCACGCTCGAAGCGGACGCCATGATCAGATCGCTCTGGTCATACCAGTTGGCGATGCGAATATCGGGCGGCAGAATCTTCCGGACCTGCTGCAGCCGCGTGGCGCTGTCGGCGGCGATCTGTACCGTGTTGCCGCCAGGCTGTTGGTAGATCTGAAACAGCACTGCATCGTGGCCGTCGGCGGTGACGCGGGTCCATTTCGGAACAACCCCCCGTTTGACGTCAGCGACATCTTCCAGCAGTACCACACCGTTTTCACCCGAGCGCAGTACGGTCTGGTCGATCTGTTCAAAACGGTCGAATTGAGTGTTGGAGAGAATCAGATAGAATTTGTAATTCTCCTCCAGTCGTCCGACCGCTTGGATGACATTCGACGCGGAAAGCGCCCGTGCGACATCGGCCAGCGCCAGCCCGAACGAATGCAGCCTCGCCGGATCGACCAGTACCTGAAACTCCGCCTGATCGCCGCCCAGCACACCCACCCGCGCCACCCCCGATACGGTCGAAAGCATCGGGCGAATCTGATAGAGGGCCATATCGCGCAGCTCAACCGATGAATGAGTGTCAGAGGTGAGGCTGTAGCCCAGCACCGGAAACACGGTCGGATCCATGCGCCGTACTCGAAAAGAGGTTGCCGCGGGAAGTTGGGTGCGAATCTGGTTGATCGCCGATTCAACCTGCAACATGGCGGCAATCATATCGATGCCCCAGTTGAAATTGACCGAGATATCGGCGCTGCCGCGGCTGGTATTGGAGCGCACGTTCTTGACGCCCGGCACCGCGCGCACCACCTCTTCGATCGGCCAGGTGACTTCGATCGCCATGCGTTCCGCGGGGCGGTCGCCGGCGTCGACGCTGACCACCACGCGCGGGAAGGTGACCTGTGGAAAGAGGCTCACCGGGGTGTTGAAGCCCGCGAACAGGCCGGCGATGGCGAACACAACGAATCCGAACAGCAGCGACCGATGATGGGTGTGCACCCACTGGGCGAAAGTCATCGCGCGGACTCCACCCGCACCGCGCTTCCGTTCCCCAGCTGATAATTGCCGACCGTCACCACCGCCTCGCCTTCCTTGAGTCGGTCGGCGACCACCGCCACCTCGGTGGCGGTTTGCAGCCCTTTGCGCACCTCGTGCAGCACCGCGCGGCCGTCTTTCAGAGTGAAGAGACGATACGCCTTGCCAGCCGGCAGCAGCGCCGCGCGCGGGGCCAACAGCGCCTGTTTCGATTGCAGCACGATCCGCCCCTCAATGTAGTCGTTGAGCAGCAGGTCATCGGTGGCCAACGGTTGCACCAGCACCGTGACCAGACGCGTTTTCGGGTCGACCAGATGCGTCAGCGTGTGGATGCGCCCTTCCATTGATTTGGCGTCCGGATTGTGCACTGATTTCATTCTGACCAATTGTTTTTCATGCACGCCGCTGATATCTTCCGGCTCGACGCCAAAGCGGACGGTCAGTTGATTGTGATCGACGGTCTGCAACAGTGTCATTCCCGCCGCGACGATCTGCCCCTGGCGGACACTCATGAGGTAGACGATGCCCGGCGCGGTCGCGCGGATCTCATGCGCCGTACCGAGGCTGCGCCGGGTCAGGCTTTGCAACTGTTCGCGCGCTTGGTCGAAGCGCGAATCGGCAGCCACCAGATCCTGTTTGGTTGCCAGCCTTAGACGCAACCGTTCACGCATCAGCCCCCGCTGTACACGTGCCGCGTTCAGCTCGATGCGTGCCTGTTGCAACCGCAGGCGGGTGTCCGGACTCGGTGTCAGCGTCAGCAGCAGATCGTTCGTTTCGACCTCTTCGCCAACATTGACCCACTCCTGTTCGATCACCGATTCGAACGGGACGCTGAAGATTTTGATCTTGTCGGGGGAAGGGATCACCATGCCGTAAACCGTGAGGGTCTGATCGATGTGGCCATAGCGCAGCGGCGCGGTCTGGACAGCGACGGTTGGTTCTTTGTTGTCCACCTCGGACGAATGATCGGTGGATGATTGTTCACCGCAGGCGGTCATGACCAGAACGCCGATGAGCAACAGCGCGTTTTTGTTGAATGATGGGCGCGCTGTTGCATTGCCCATCTTGCGAGCGCTCCGGTTCCCACGCAGAGCGTGGGAACCGGAGGTAGTCGTTACGAATCGATTCATGGCTTGGTTGTTCGTTCTGAAATCAGGGTTGTGGGGAGACAGTCCGTTAAATCCTTTCCGGCGCGGCCGATGCATTGGAGTCCGGCTGCCAACTCCAGCGCGATCCGGTTCTCGATCAGACGCTGTTTGAGTGACAGCAGCGCAATGCGCTGAGTGGTCAATCGATTCCACACGATATAAAAATTCAAGACATCCGCCTGGCCTTGATCGACCGCTACCCGATAGGTTTCAACCAACGTGCGCAACGGTGGAATCGCGGCCTGCAGCGCGCGGATGCGCTCATTGAGCGAATGGATATTGGCCGCCAGTTTGGCGATGTCGGAACGGGCCTCGAATGTACGGTTGACGTACTCATCGAACAGCTGTTGGCGGGTGGCGGTCGCCAGTGCGATCCGGCCCTGATTACGATCGAACAGCGGTAGGTCGATCGAAACGCCAAAGCCGACACCGTAGATGTTGCCGTTGTCGCGGGCGTGGTTGAAGCCGATGCTGATTTTCGGAAATTGCTTGAGCACCGCGACGCGCAGCACCGCTTCCTGGCTCTCATAGCCGCGCCGAAGAGCGAGCAGGTCGAAACGGCGCTGCCCGACCTCCTCGGTCAATTGGTCAACCGGCGGGATAGTGATATGGTCCGGTAGGACGATTTCCGATTGCGGCGCCATCGCCGCGGAGGCGGGAACCCCGAGCGCCCGTCTGAGCGTTAACTGCTGTTGGGTCTGTTGCTGGCGCAACTGCAGCAGGTTGTTATACGACTGGTTTCTGGCCGCCTCGGCGGCGGTGAAATCGAGCCCGGTCACCAAACCTTTTGTGCTCGCCTCGCGCATCACGTTGAAATTCTCCGACAAACGCTGCACCATCGTCGCCGCCAGGTCAACCATTCGGTTCAAGGCGATCAATTGATAGAGCGCCGTGCGTGCGGTTTGAGCCACTTGCCACTCTTTCCATGCGACGGAAAGATCCATCCCTTTGCTGTTCTGGGTTGCCGCATCGATGCGGGCTGCGCGGCTGATCAAGGTGGTCACTTCCCACTTGAGGCCGAATCCGAATGCATTGGTGGCCCCCGTCGTACTGCCCCCCGCCGGCGTTTCGAAGGCGTAACTCAGTTGGGGAAAATGCCA
>Ga0209633_10005297_pt1 | contig 11361 bp, 8 predicted proteins | sample Cruoilmetagenom1_FD_187290 | JGI IMG/M metagenome (GOLD analysis project Ga0209633, IMG submission 187290) | Oil polluted marine microbial communities from Coal Oil Point, Santa Barbara, California, USA - Sample 1 (SPAdes) (version 2) | ecosystem: Environmental > Aquatic > Marine > Oil seeps ... | reverse complement strand
CTTCCAGCACCCATTTACCCCATTTTTCTACATCCTTAACAAGTTTTTTACCGTATTTCTGCGGATATTCCAAAGTTGCTTTCAATATCAAAACTGCAACTGGGTTTAGTTCCAAAGCATAAGATTCACAGCCAAGCCTCAACGCTTCAAGTGGTATTGCACCACCACCAGCAAAACAGTCTAGTACCTTTGGCGGTTTGCCACCATTAGCATTCAATATATCCTCTCTTGCCTTGCTCAGTAATTTCTCGTTTAGAGAGTTCTCCCATTTCGAAAGTTCTGTGATAAATTTCATCTTCTCTTTCAACTCTACCTCGCTCTTAGGTGCGGGGACTAAAGAAGCGTATATTGCGGCTCTACATGCAGCCAAAGGACGGCGTGCCCACCAGATGTGCAAAGTAGAAATATGACCATGACGGATATTCTTCTCTCTGGCAGATTGTTCGCTGACATCGAATATTGGGAAGTCAACTTCGATTAACTGTTTCATGATGCCGCCTTTTTCCACTCATCTAAATCTACAATGTATCTAACAATCTTAACTTCTTCCGAAGGCTTTAATTTAGACGCAGGATTCTGTATTGGCGTTTGTAATATCGGATTAGCGGATGCATTTGTCACTATATAGAGCCAATATTTATCTTTCAACTGTTTGGCGGTCATCCATTCATTTGGTGTAAGTGCTAATTTACCCTCTCTTGCTCTGGCTTTTACCTCAATATACCTTATTTCGTCCGGAGCCTCTGATCGTATGTCATATCCTCTTTTATCTTTCGATACATCTTTCGGGTTTCTATCATTCTCTCTTTCATATTCCATAGCAACGTTCATGCCTATTGCTTCGATTTCGGGGTCAGATACCATTTCTCCCTCCAGTGTAGATGGTATCACTGCACAAACACCCACAACTCTTGGTGGAGAGAGCGTTAAAGCACCTTCTTTTTCTATCCTGCCCAACATACTCTCTTTCCTATGTTTTAGCTTATCCATTTCTATAACCCAATTTCTATATGCTGCATCCTTCTCATTACCACCTTTTTCTAAGTATTCAAGCATCTTTAGATCTAATAGTTCTATTCTTTCTTTCAACGCATTTACTGTATATTCTCTTTTTATTTTGATTTCTCGCTCTCGCTCACTTAATAGCGTTTTTCTGTAGGTTTCAAATTCACCAGTTATAGCATTAGCCAAGACTCTTTGTTTTAACTTCATTAAATCTAATAGCTCATTCTGCATATTATCATTTGAAGAAGGTTTCAAGTCCCATAATATTGCAGGACTAATATTATTGATTTCCTCATTTTGTGATGAATAAATAGAAAACATCTTTTTACCCATAAAATTACCATTCCCATCATACACTGTACCTTCCAAAAACCAAATTAATCCATGCAATTGACCGTCGGGGTCCTCAAATACTGCACCATCATTCAATAAGCCACCATATTTATCCAGTATTTTATCAATCACTGCTTCCATAAGTGGATGACCTGGAGAAATAAAATCTGCAATCTCGCCTTTTTCAAGAAGTTGTTTATCAAATGTAAATTTAGGATACCTATCGTCAACAATGCCATATTTCATCCTGAAATCGTAAGGGACCTCTTTTATTTCGTATGGCACCCAGTCTATTCCTAAGAAGCCATCTTTACGGCGGCGAATTTTTCCATCGCCAATAATATTATTAAATCCTTTCATAAAGAACTGTTCCAGATATTCTGGAACTAATTTATTTTCTTCAGAAAGTTTGAATACTTCATTACTCCAGGGGACATCAACCTTTAGTGCCAACGCTTCTGAAGTTAATTTCTTTATTTCTTCTTTTGTTCTCTCAACATCTATCGAATCAATCTCGATTTCAGCATCGGCAACATCTTTCTCCCCAAAGATTACTTTCTGGATTAAATTCTCTACATTTGCGTTTTCCAAAATTTCCCCTACGACATCGTAAACCTTATCTTCTCCCAGATGTTCCTTCATTATCTCAATCTTCTCCAACAATTTATTTAGCACCCTACCCTCTAAGGTATTTAGTGCTACCATGTTAAAAATAAAAACTATTGGGTGTTTTTGCCCATACCTGTGAATTCTTCCCATTCTTTGTTCTAGTCTATTTGGGTTCCAGGGTATATCATAGTTCACCATCATCCAGCAAAATTGTAGGTTTACACCTTCTCCCGCCGCCTCAGTTGCCACTAGAATTTGAGCCGTGTGTTTAAATTCTTCTTCTGCTCTAATCCTTTTTTCTAGATTCATATTACCATGAATAGTAGTAACAATATAACCCCAGTCTCTCAATTTAGTTGACAAATACTCTAAAGTTGCCTTTGCCTCAGTAAATACCAATAATTTACTTTCGGGATTTCCTTTTTCCAGATGCCCTTGAGTCAATTTTCGTAATTCTTGCAACTTTGTTTCTACCTCAAGATTCTCAACCCTTCTAGCCTTGGCAATTAATCTATCTAATTCGTTTATTTCGTCTTGTAATTCCTCGAAACTCTGAGCTGTAGTAAGAGATTCTAAAGCACTCTCGACCTTCCATCTGTCTTCTTCGGGCATATCTTCTATATCACCATAAATTTCGTGCATCTCTTGAACCAATTGATGGTTATCGAGCATATTTTGTAACCGTCTGCGTCTATTTTCTAGAGAACTCCTAAGTGCTCTTACACTAGATGCCATTCTTCTTTGCAAAACCAGAAGAGCAAGAGATATATTCCTTCGCTTTCGATCCTCCATTAGTCTTTGCGCTCTCTTATAATATTTCTTAACATAACCAGTCACATCGTCATACAAATCTTTTTCAGGCTTTGAAAGTTCATATCCGATTGTTGTTACATCCCTTGGCGGAAACAATGGCTTACCATCAAATCCTTTCAATTCTTCTTTCATTCTTCGAAGAATATATTCCTCTTTGTTCATTCTTAAAATTCGTTCCATACTTTCACTAGAAGAAAAAACATCGTCATCCAGCAAAGAAAGAAGTAATCTAAAGTTATCTGGATCGCCCTTATGCGGCGTGGCTGTTAGAAGTAATAAATTTGATGCGCTATCAGCCACAACCTCTCCGACTTGGTATCTTTTTGTTTTCTTAGTTTTCTCTCCGTATAGATATGCAGACATTTTATGAGCTTCATCTGCTATGACCAGATCCCAGTCTACATTTTTCAATGTCTCCCTGATCTCCTCCTGTCGAATGAAATCTAATGATGTAATGCACCATCTTCTATCTTTCCAAACATCAGTTCCGTAAGAAGTATCAATTGTGCTTCTATCTATTATTGTGAATCTTTCCATGCCGTCAAGATAGGCTTGGATTTTTTCAACATAAGCAAACGGCCTCCATATCCGCCTCTACACCTAAAATGGACTGTAATGTATAGACCAATTCATTGGATGATCCAGTCGTCTCTAAAGCTTGTATAAAATCTTCCAGAATACCCATTCGTTTTTCATCAGCAAATTGTATTTCAGGACCTTTTCTTGTTTCGCGATATTCTTTCCGGAGTATTGGAAGGTCATTTACAAAAGGACTAAAAGAATAACCAAGATCCACCACATCACGCAATATTTCTTTCTGATACGTCGGGTTCCATAAGTTTGATAGGATTGCTAACAAGTCCCCAAATTGTTCCATCTCGCTATTGGTCTCTGATCTGCCAGTACGCTCTCGTATAGCCTTTCTCGTTCTGCGATGGCTGCTCTCTAACCCGTTGTTATGGCGTCTGAATGCGACTTTTTTATCGTTAACGATAGGCTCAGGGACAAATAGCTCTTTCCAATGGCTTTCAAAGGCGTCGTTGATCGCAGATGCAATTTGTGGATATTCTCCTCCCAGTTCTCGGCTTTCCCCACGGATTCTAGCCAATACAACCTTTATATTCTTCGTAATAACCTCAAGGTCAATATCGTCCGGTGAAGTGTCTTTCAGATTAGTTCTGCGGCTTAGCCTCAAGTTATCACGCAACTCGTCCAGCCATTCCAACGTTTTATCCAGGAGGCAATAATACTTAAACACCTCTGAATCCTCCAGAACGGACCTTAAACACGTATTCAAGTCCATCAATGGTTTGTAGACAAACTGATTCGATGCGTTCCAGCGGATTAGCCTGCTAACCAGGTTAGATACCTCACTAATCCGATAATATTGGACGATATACGATATTGGGTGGCTTATCCATTTAACATGCTTTTCTATGGGATAAAGCAAGTAATCCGCGGCTATGTGCACCCAACGCTGTTGAAGCTTTTTTATGTCATTATCTCCACTTTCCGTATTGCGAAATGCTCTTAACCTGGGAGTAAGCCTGTGTTTAACCATCGAGTTCTTCAAATGCTTGTGATACCCTGTTACCATGTCTTTTTCAAGATTTCTAATGAAATGCACCTGACATATCTGTTGAGGACGGTTTGGAAAAATATTCGAGGCGCATAGTGCGAGACCCTTTGCCATATCCCGGACTATAACGAGCGGTGAGCCGTAGGTCTTTTTGAGCTTTGATAGGATTGGTTTTACATGTTCCTCGGCTTCCGAAGGGATTAAATCCGTGTCGAGCACTATGTCGTCGAGTCCTTCCTGTAATACAAAGACAACTCTTCCGCCGGACCTGTGGGTTCCATCCATATGGAGAATCGTACCGCCGTTGCGGTCAATCAAAGCCTTTATCTCAGCCGTTTTAGCCTCGTGGAGTTGCTTGAAAAGCAAGAGGAAATCAAGGCTACGGTTCGATATAGTCCCCGTTGAAAGAGCGATGCCCTTTGTCCTGAGAAATGCCCGCATTTCATGGCGTTTCAGCCCAAGGCGCCAACGGAGAAGCCCGATTAATATGGTTACGTTCAGGTCTGTGCAGCATTTTGGTATTAGCGGCGCTTCCGTCTCATCGTGAATCGAGATACATTCGCCAGGATGGTTTTTACATGCCATGACTTTTATCCGGGCAGTTTTTGCCCCATGAAGAGAGGTTATCGGTCGTTTGTAGGTGTAGCGGACTGTTAATCTTCGACCACAGATTGCGCACTGCTCTTTCCTTTTCTCTGAAACACCAGATGAAGGCGAGTTTTTTTTCTTCAATGTTATGGCAGATGACAATCTCTTTGAGTTCTTTGCGTTTTACGGGCTTACCCATCCCATCGAGCATGAGATAAACGTCATCCGCAGAGATTGTATCGCTAAGAATCAGTTGTGCCAGGTATCCAAAGTGAATTTTTTTGATGTCAAACGAGTTCGGATCAGGGAGATTGTCGGGGTCACTCCCTAAATACCGGACATGATGTTGAATTACCTTTTTTCCTCGTCGTTCGTTCCATACTTCAGCATATCGTATTTTATCCCCCTGCCGGATCTTGCGGATGAATGTTTTATGTTCTGCCATATATGTAGTGTATATACACTACACATATTAAGTTTTCGTTTTATTGTTTGTGGAGTTTTTTCGGGCATTGGCTCGTTTTCCGACCCGGAAGAAACTGCATTATTTATGGCTTCACAAGACTAACTTGACGCTATGGTAATAATGTCTTTGTTGGTTGCACCAGGTGTTTTTGGATTAAATGAGGACAACATTAATACAGAGTATACCGGGGATTGCACCTCAATGTTGGTGGGAAAAAATGCTACCGTGGATGGATCTGTGCTAAACAGTTATTCCTGTGATGGCGCAATTTTTTGTTTGGTTAACTTTATTCCGGGAGCAACACATGAAGAAGGAGAGAGGATCCCCATTTATACATGGGGTGGAGAAAAAATTGGTGAAGTGCCCCAGGTGAAAGAGACTTATAGCTGTTGGACTCCCTTAGATGGTGCGTTATTTTCTGGCGGAATAAACGAATATCAGGTTTCCATAGGAGAGACCACCACTGGTGGTCGGGAAGATCTCGTTTGTGAAAACGCTTCACTCAACTATCCAAATCTGATGCTACTTGGCTTACAGAGAGCTAAAACTGCAAGAGAAAGTGTCGAAGTCATGGGTGATCTGATTAAAGAGTATGGGTTCTACGATGTGGGAGAATGCATCACCATAGCTGATCCAGATGAAGCCTGGGCATTTGAGTGCTTTGGTCCAGGAGCGGAATGGACCTTGGAGAGTGGAAAACCCGGTGCAGTGTGGGCAGCCCAAAGAATTCCGGATGACGAATTTTTCATCTCTGCCAATAGGGCAAGAATAGGTGAAATAGATCTAAATAACAGTGAATATTTTATGGCTTCCCCAAATGTGTTCTCACTTGCAGAGGAGATGGGGTGGTACAATAGTAGTAATGGTGAGCCATTCGTATTTTATGAAGTTTATGGCCCAAAAGTGAATTTTTATAATACAAGAAGAGAGTGGAGAGGATTAAGTATTGTTGCTCCCTCTCTCAGTCTCGATCCAGATGCGGAAAGATTCCCCTTTTCAATTAAACCCGACAAAAAGATATCGGTACAGGACATAATGGCCATCCACAGGGACACCTATGAAGGAACCAAATTTGACATAACAGAAAATCCCGCTTTTTATGTGACAGATGAAAACGGCAATAAAGTGAAAAGTCCAATTGCAACTCCATACGGTACAAAACATCATGGCCTTGAAAGCGAATTGTGGGATCTGCTTGGTATAAAAAGTGAGAGATGCATCTCTCAAGCCAGAGTGGGTTTCAGTTTTGTAAACCAGTTGAGAGACTGGTTACCCGACGATATCGGCGGGATCATGTGGTATGGTAATGATTGTCCCGAAACCACCTGCTACATACCCATTTACGCTGGAGCCACTTCCATTTCTGAAGAATGGACCAGATGCAACCCAAAGAGGGTAGACAGAGGATCTGCATGGTGGGCCTTTAATCTTGTGAACAATCTGGCTTTTCAGTCAAAATATCAATTAGCAATAAAAGACATACGAGCGGTCAGGGATCCTTTAGAATCGGACATATTCCTTCACCAACATGGTATTGAAAGCGTCGCTTTAAGTTTGTATAGAAAAGATCCAGCCGCTGCTCAGGAGTTTTTGACAAAACATGTACACTCCGCCGCAGATAAGGTTCTGGATGCCTACTGGGATCTGAGTGATCTATTGCTTTACAAATACTATGCCAATTAGAAAGCGATAATAAATTTAAAAACGATATAGCAGTGCAATTGTTCATCCGTATAAACTTAGAATCCTGTCTCATCCACCCTCCAGTTTGCTCATGTGCTTACTTATCTTATATACCTCATCTGAAGCAAGATCAAAGAGTGCTGCAATCGGATAGTAACTGTTGGTTTAGTTGATCATAACCTCGTTCATCCGAGAGAAGTTTTTGCAGATGTGATAACAGATCGGGCAGCATCTGTAATTCTTGTGCATAATCATCCGTCTGGCACTCTGGATTTCAGCAATCAGGATCTTATCATGACAAAAAACTTGTTGAGGCTGGCTCAATCCTGGGCATCAATGTATTGGATCACCTCATTCTATCGAAAAAAAGGACATTTGAGCATGAAAGAAAAGGGATTGCTATAAAAAGATAGTTTTGTGTCTACATCCCTATGACTCTGCGGAAACCCTCGTTTGTCCATATCCACGAAAAATATTGAAAGTGCTCAGGGGGGAGTCGAACCTATGTTCAGAGCACCGGAGAACTTACTACTTGAAGTTTAACTCCCCTCCATGTCCATATGTGCTATAGCCAGGGGTGGGACTGGAGATACTGAACAAAATTCTCAAATCAAATCTTGTGATAGACCACTTCATGGCTAAGAACTCGAATGCAGTGCTCATCCAGATCTTTACCACTTTGATAGCCTATCTGCTTATGGCACTATTTCAGATCTTCCGTAATTCTTTCCTGTCGGTGCTCAGCATCAAGCGGTTGGTAAAGTATTACGGACATCTACCATTCAAGAAAGTGGCCAAGATCTATCCAATGCTTTCTGGATAGCAATTGGAGATCCCGGCTGATGCCTTTACCTTTAGCTTCAGTGTGAGCTTTCCACTTCCAGATGTCTTACGTGTTATTCGCCCCTTTCAACCCTATAGGAGAGCACTTTTCTCTCGTTCTGTCGACCATATTTGGGAATTTTTGCATCAAATCTTGGGTGCTTATTGGAGAGGAGACGCAGATAACTACTTATATTCAAAATACGATAGATCCTACAGGAGTGTATGTGAATAAAATGTATATTCGATATGCCGAGGGGAGACATGAAGAATCTATGGGTAACGAACTTGTATTGAAACTGCTCTTAAAATAAGAGTGTTCCCATGAGATTGTACCGACTGTGTGATGAGTGGGGAGAAAAGTATTTTGCAACCTCAGAAGGTACTAGTAGAATACGTTCAAAGGTGTCACCCCATGCACCTTCCACGTGTTGTCTTATTAACGGGCACGAATCCTGTAAGACTGAACAGACGTTTTTTAGAAAAGCAGCGGTTGGAAAGCGAGGAAAGAATGGGATATACCTTAGAAGGCGGATTGATGCAGAAACAAACATAACGAGGGCAACCAAATGAATCAGTTTAGGCGTAGACTCACCTTACCTATTGGATGTTCGATCCTGTCTCGGCTTTCTTTCAGCATGTTAATCATGGTTCTACTACCCTTGTATACAAAAGAGCACGGGATAAGCGACCAGTTCTATGGTTACGCGTTCGCTATACAAAGCGCTTCATTCGTGGTTTCATCCATATCTGGTGGTCATCTGTCAGATATACTCGGCAGAAAACCGCTGATAATCATAGGCTGGCTGATCGCGGTTATCTCGCCAATTCTATTGCAATCCGGTTTTCTCTTTCTTTCCATGGCGTTTCTGGGGCTGGGCTCGGGACTGAATTGGAGTGCATTTGATGCCTACATCGCTGATTCGACGGAATCGAGCAAACTATCTACGAGTTACGGGTTGATTCGCGGCATTCCGCAACTCATCGCTGCAATCGGACCGTTTCTAGCAGGTTATATCGTGGCGAGGGCTGCCACTTGCTCCCAAGGGTTAACACTCGCGCTCTGGATCACAGCGGGGATAATGGGGTTGACCGTATTGCTCGCTTTGTTTCTCCGCGAGACAAAACGAATGGCTGATAAGAAAAACAAAAAAATTCAATTTACCACAGAAGAGAAAAGCATTATTATCGACTACAGTATCGTAGCATCAGTTGTAGGTCTAGGTGCTGGACTCACGATCCCATACTACGCTATTTATTATCTCGAAAGATTTGGCGTAGATCCCACGCAACTCGGCACAATTCAAACACTTTGTTGTCTATTCATGGCTATTGCTTTTTTGTTCGCTGGGTATCTCGGGGATAAAGTCGATAAACTCAAAATTTGGAGACTATGCTATCTAGTTGCTATTCCTGCCGCGTTTGGAATAATAACGGCAAATGCTTTAGCCCTATCGACGTCGTTTTACGTGGGAAGGATGGCCATCGCAAATATGGCTTGGCCATGTTGGACTGCTTATCTCATGACCAAAATCAATCCGAGGATAAGAGGTAAGGCTTTAGGCATTACGTGGGCTGTCGACGGTGTATCGAGGATGATCGGAAGAGCTGTAGGGGGTCACGTGTTTGGGCTGATAGGTGGCTGGATATTTCCAACCGCCGCAATCATGTATTGGCTAGTCGCTGTTTATGCTGTTTGGCATTTGAAACAACCCAAATCTTCCTGTGACATGCTCCCCCCGCCGGCTTCTAAATGAGCCACTAGAGACGCATTCAAGACGCCTCTGTCAATTTCGGAAGAGCGATGCATGGGTCTTGACTTGTTGCGGGTAAGGAGAAAATCAACGACAACGTTGAGGGCTTACGATAAAAGCCAGAGAAATAGTCTAATTTTATGTGTTTCAGAAATCATCTAACGTTTTTGCCATTTCCTTCAAATAAGAGGTTTCGGTAGTGTCCGCCGAGAGCTGAAAAGTTTTATATCCTGGAGCGTTATATCTTTTTTTAGGGATGGCGATGTGCTCAAATATAGATGTATCCAGATATTGGTGCCCGAATAGGGAGTGCCCCGATTACGGAGAGAAAGGAAGGAGGAACATAGTCCTGAAGGAGAAATACGGAAAGGAAGAGCGGTGGCTTTTGAAATGTAAAACCTGTGGTCACTGCTTCAGTGAGACCAGAGATACGATCTTCTTTGGCCTTATGACCCCCAGGGAAGAGGTCTTAAGAACCCTGGCGATGATCCCTGAGAAAGGAAGCATCAGAGGAACAGCCAGGGCTACTGGACACGACAAGAACGCGATATGTCGCTGGCTCAAAATAGCGGGGGAACACTGTAAAGAAGTCACAGACTACTTCCTGAAGGATCTCTAACTGACAAGAGTTCAGATAGATGAGATCTGGTCCTATATAAAAAAAGGAAAAGAACGTGACGGATGAGGATCTTAATGTTAGCCTTTTTGCAAGCATTTGAGAATATTTTCTCAACTGCCCGTGTTGTTATGCGCCCCTCTCTGTCTTGACTTGGGAATAACCACTTCGATTGACTGTATTCCTTTAGATATCCAAGTACTTTAAGGGCAAGCTGGTACCAGAGATTGCGCGAGAGTGTAATCATTCAATTGACGCCTGTGACAGGTATATCACCAATGCTGAACAGGTAAAGGCAGCACTGGATCATGGAATATCTGAAGAAGATATACCTTTTGTAACCGGTTTAAGCCATAGGTTGGCAAAGGAATACCTTAATCTGATCCAAGAAGTGGGGCAAAGTGCTATTAAAGAGTAGAGGAATAATATGCTATGCTCAGCAGGAGGTTCAATTGAGGAGAGATGGAGGACATTTGACCTTATTTAAAGTTTCCAAAGCCACATCTGAAAGTATCGTATCCTGTCCTTTCTCCCTTTTGCAGCCTTAACGTGAATAAGCTTCCTTTAAGTATCGATATCTTCTGGCTTTAACTTCACAAATTGCAAGAAGTAAATGACCGGTTCTTTTTGAGCATACCAAAGAATATGTGAAATGGAAAAAATGGATCAAAGGGGAAGAGCTGGTTATAGGGTTCAATGAAAGGGGTAATCTGGAGATTCAAGAAATTAAGCGATAAACTAAATCTACTGTGCTACATGAAGATATTCCTCAAAAAGTTTCATCTTTGTCCCCTTCTGATGATTTCTAAATATGAATGGGAAACTCACATATTTTAAGCTATCTTATAAAAAGCCCATCTAAACTATAGCAACCATTAACGGTTGGGCCCATCAAGTGACCTCTCAGCAGCAGCTAAAGACTCTCTCTTAACCTCTGCAAACCTTTTTCCCATCTTTTCCCACGATCCATACACCATTTTAACATACTTATTGACCCCCATATTCAACACCAACAGAAGCCCGACTCCCTCTCTTTGAATAAGCTCCTCAACATCCTTATTCCCCCTCAATTTCCTGCCATGTCTTCTGATAG
>Ga0209633_10005296_pt1 | contig 11363 bp, 7 predicted proteins | sample Cruoilmetagenom1_FD_187290 | JGI IMG/M metagenome (GOLD analysis project Ga0209633, IMG submission 187290) | Oil polluted marine microbial communities from Coal Oil Point, Santa Barbara, California, USA - Sample 1 (SPAdes) (version 2) | ecosystem: Environmental > Aquatic > Marine > Oil seeps ... | reverse complement strand
GAATAAGTTTACTGGATGGCAGTATCCACCCCTCTTTAAGGATAATTGGTCTATCTAAGTGCACAGAATCCAAAACTTTGGGTAGAACCCGCTTGAACTATGTTATTCCAGGAAACACCTTCTGCAGTAACTGTATCTCCATTTTGCTGATATGTAGCACTCCACATATTTCTAATACTGCCCTCAATTGGGAAAGAAACTACCCAGTCTTCGGCAGAAGAACTGTTATTTGAAACAGTCACTACAGCGCAGTATCCTGTGCCCCAATCGTCATTGATAGTTACATTCGCACTCACATCTCCTCCTGAAGGCTCATTAAACTCATCAGTGTCATTTGCGTTATCACACCCTGGATCAATTGGAAAATCTATTAAACCATCGCCGTCATTATCAACTCCGTCAGAGCATGCGAATGTGGGTGGATTAGTCGGTGTTGGTGTTGGTGGAGGAGGGGTTGGAGTTGCTCCCCTATCAGCACAGAATCCAAATCCCGCAGACTGCCCGGGATCAAATCCCGCAGACTGCCCGGGATTTACAACATTATTCCATGATACACCCTGTGCAGTTACTTCACTTCCATCTTGTGTATATGTGGCACTCCAAATCTCCCTCACTGTTCCCTCTATTGGAAAAGCAACTATCCAATCAGAGGCGCTTTGCGTATTGTTTGTGACTGTAACCTCGGCACAATACCCTGCACCCCAATCATCATTTATAGATAAGTCTGTTGAGAGGCCATCTCCTGGTGGATTATTGTCCATATCAATATCAATCTGGAAAGAAAATTCTTCTTCAGAAGAGATGTAAACATTGTTTTCTTGGGAGCTGAAAACAGGGTTAATATTTCCATCAGAATCTAGTACACCAATTTTGACAATTGAAGAACTTGTATTAACCAACTCCGCTAAATAAAATGGCCACTGATCTACTAATGTCTGTCCGTCCTGAAGCTCTAATACAATTGTTTCCAGATCACTACCCTGAGCATCAAATAATCTAAAAGTTACTTTATCTCCAACTAGAAGATCCTCTTGTGCTCTTATCTGTCCTATCGATTTCCAAACAACCGACTGTCCTCCAGAAAACTCAACATCTGTGCAAGTATAAAAGGCCTCTTGGCTGTCATCGCGTTGCCAAATAGTATAGATCACATGCTTTCCCGATTTACCTTGTGGCAAAGGACAATTCATTCTGTATCGGCCGTTCTCAAGAACAACATCATTTATTGTGCAAAATGGAGAGTCCTCTAGGTCTGACCACTTAAGTGGCTGAAGTGGATTGTAACCATCCTCAGTAACGTAAAACCTAAAATAATCTGTACTATGTGGTGCGGTTGCAATAAAAACAAACTCAAAACGACCTGAACTATCTGGAGCAATCATAGTTGAAGGCCAATCACTTCTGGCAAGATCCATTCCTTTAAAGAGCTCTTTACCCCCGCTGCAGAGTTTGCCGTCCGGGATGATATCCTGATGCATATCGTTAGCATTTCCCTGATTTACCCCATTCCAGTCATATAGGGCCTGCGTTCCACCTTCCTGGACTGCCGCCTTACATGCATCTGACTTTGGGTTCTCCGGATTCTCTAAAAAACAGTTGTAAATCCTGCTTAATGGAGTCTCCATCGAGCCATGGCCGAATGCCTGTTTTACTATGGGATTGACAGAAAAAACATACAGTAACACCGAAGTTATTATTAGAATTCTCATGTTCTACCTCCTTTGTTTTATAGGAGATTAACCCATATATTTTCAGAACAAAGAACTATTTAATTCTTTGAGACAAATTGTGTAACGGTGCGCAAAGATTGTGTATTTTTGCACAAAAAAACATATGTTCGTTTGCAAATTTTAGGAATTACGAGAAAAGATTAGAGGTTGGAGGTCATACTTTTTAGTGCATCATAAGTTTCTGATACCAGCAAACTAACAAGTTCCTGGGCTGTGCATTTTCTGGACATAGCGGATCCCTGCCCTGCCCAGAGAGACATAAAATCTGAGTTCTGTTTTTCTTTTGCTGTATTTCTGATCTGTCTTGTAAGGCTGTTTTGTACAGGGTAGTTTGCCACCTCTTGTTCAAGAAAAGACATTTCGTCAATAAAACGGTTTTTTATTCCGCGTGCATATTTACCGGAAAATGCTCTGGTTAAAACAGTACTTACATCTTTTGAGCTCAACAATGTATCTAACCATGGCTTTGGAACTCCCGCTTCTTCACAGCTAAGAAAAGCTGTTCCAATCTGCACAGCGGATGCTCCCAAAGCAATAGAAGCCGCTATACCACGACCATCCATAATTCCTCCAGAAGCAATTATAGGAATTTTCACTTTATCTGTTAGTTGAGGAACTAAAGCTAACCCACCTACCATTGGAGTGCCCTTGGTTGATCCGAAAGTTCCTCTATGTCCACCAGCCTCGCTCCCCTGAGCAACAATTGCAGAACAACCTGCCTGCTCCAGCGACACACCCTCTTCGACGCAGGTAGCAGTACCTATTACTAATACACCTCGTTCAAGCAGACCCTTTATTAATACTTTGTCCGGAATACCGAAAGTAAAACTGAATATAGGAACATTGTTCTCAATAACGACAGCTAATTGATCTTCAAAATTGTATTTCGGGGGACTAGGTATCTCAGGAGAATCAATCCCTAGTTCTTCTGAAAATTCTTTTAGACGATTAAGCACTTTATCGCTTGGTTGCGAAGCTACATCTCTATCTGGTACAAAGAGATTTATACTAAAGGGCTTATTCGTAAGTTCCTTTACTTTACGAATTTCTGATTCTATCTGCTCTGGGGAAAGATAACCAACTCCTAGTGAACCTAAAGCTCTTGAATTGGATACAGCCGCAGCCAGTTCCGGTGTACTTGGACCACCTGCCATTGGAGCCTGGATTATTGGATAATCTATCCCAAGTTGCTTAGTTAAAACCTTTACTCGATCCGGCCAAAAATCAGTCGACATATAACCCCCTTATGATTAACAACTAGAATAACAAAGTTTGTGGAACTTACTAACAAGAATATGTTTCATATCTCCTTGTTCATTACCGGAGAACAGTTCTCCCAGCTTTATTGTATATTTATTCCAAAACGTGTAAATATATATACATATTTTCGGAGGGTGGGTCTTAGATTTAAATCAATATAACAAAAACTTTATAAAAAAGAGAAGAAGCTATGCACTATAAATTCTTAAGCACAATTTTTGTTATTTCACTATTTTTATTCTCGTGCGGAGGAGATGAAGCAGTACAGTTACCACCACCTGTTGTCCAGGTTTATACAACAATAACAACTGACGTTCCTATTTTCAAAGAGTTCATTGGAGAAACTCAAGGGTTTAAAGATATTGATATACGCGCCAGGGTAGAAGGTTATCTTGAAGGAATAGATTTTGAAGAAGGGTCCCAAGTAAAAAAAGGCCAACTTCTATATACAATCGAAAGCCAGCCTTTTGAGGAAAATGTTGCAGAAAAGCAAAGCCAGCTTGCTGCCGCTAATGTAGAACTCGCTAATGCCCAGAGTGATCTAAGCAGAATAAAACCGCTTGCAGCAGAAAATGCTATTAGCCAAATTGACCTTGATGCAGCTCAGGCAAAGTATGAAGCATCTATAGAAGCTGTAAAAGCAGCAGAGGCCAATCTAAATGCAGCTAACATTCAACTGAGCTATACAAAAGTACTCTCCCCTATAGAGGGCATAATTGGCATGACACAAGCCAAGGTGGGTGATTTCGTCGGAGCAAGCCCGAACCCAGTAATCTTAAATACCGTTTCAAATGTCGAGACTATATTGGTTCAATTCTTTGTAACAGAAAAGGAATACCTACAAGCTGCAAAAAGAATAATTGCAGAAACTGAAGAATATCAAGTAGGAGAAGCTAAAAAAGAGCCAGATGACCTTCAGCTAATCCTCTCTGATGGAACAGTTTATAAGTATAAAGGGAAATTTGATTTTATAGATAGAAATGTGGATCCAACAACTGGAGCAATCCTTATACAAGCATCTTTCCAAAACCCCAACCAACTGCTACGCCCTGGGTTATTTGCAAAGGTACGTGCCCAGGTTGACCAAATCAAAGATGGAATCTTAGTGCCTCAAAGATGTGTTGTAGAACTACAGGGCACATTTAGCGTTCTAGTAATAGATGAAAACAATAAAGTGCAGAATAGACTAGTGCAAGCAGGTCCTAAAGCAAAAGAATTTTGGCTAATTAAAGATGGACTCAAGCCTGGTGAAAAAGTCATTTATGAAGGGCTACAAAAAGTAAAAGAGGGGATGGTAGTGGCCCCAGAAGTTGTCGAAGTAAAAATCCCTAATCTAGAGAGTATTTAATAAATAATGGGCAATTTTTTCGTTAACAGACCTATTGTAGCAATGGTAATAGCCATTGTAATGGTGATAATAGGTGGTGTATTCATGGGAGGTCTTCCCATCGAACAGTACCCAAACATCACTCCTCCAATAGTTGAAGTAAGAGCTACATATACTGGAGCAAATGCTGTAAACGTAGAAGAGTCCGTTGCAACCCCGCTTGAGCAAGATATTAATGGTGTAGATAACATGATCTACATGAAGTCGACCAACTCAAACGACGGCACTATGGCCATTCAAGTCTCGTTTGAGGTAGGCACTGATCCTGATATCAATACTGTCTTTACGCAAAACAGAGTAGCCGCTGCTACCGCAAAACTCCCTGAAGAAGTAAAACGGCTGGGTGTAACAACTGAGAAATCCCTTCCTAATATCCTGATGTTGGTCACCCTGACTTCTGAGGATGGAAGATATGATCAAAACTTCCTAGGCAACTATGCAATTATTAACCTCCAGGACACTCTGGCTCGAATAAGGGGAGTTGGACGTGTAACAGTTTTAGGCGCAAGCGATTATTCAATGCGTATATGGATAAAACCTGATCGTCTGGCGCAGCTTGGCATAACCATCCCCGAAATTGTGGATGCTATACAGCAGCAAAGTGTTATCGTGCCAGGCGGAAAGTTCGGCGCAGAACCAGCGCCTCCAGGCACTGAATTCACTTATACGGTAAGGCTGCCAGAGCGCCTTCAGTCACCAGAGGAATTTGGTGAAGTTGTTATAAGAACAAGTGAAGCTGGCTCACAGGTCAAGATCAAAGACGTCGCCCGAGTTGAGCTAGGTGTCGAGACTTACAACGCTTTCACAAGGCTTGATGGGAAAGAATGTGCAGTAATTGCACTTTATCAAGCGCCTGGATCAAACGCTACACAGCTTGCACAAACTATCAGAACTACTGTTGAAGACATATCCAAAACATTCCCTGAGAGTCTACGATATGACATCTCCCTTGATACAACACTCGCTATTACGGCGGGTATCAAAGAAATTATAATAACTCTGTTTGTAGCGCTTGCTCTAGTTATATTAGTAGTATTCATATTCATTCAAGATTGGCGTGCTGCTCTAATTCCCACTATTGCAATACCAGTTTCACTAATTGCAGCATTTATGGTATTCCCACTGATAGGATTTACGATTAATGTGCTTTCACTTCTTGGTCTTGTGCTTGCTATTGGTATTGTGGTTGATGACGCCATTGTAGTAGTAGAAGCAGTACAGGTAAATATTGAAAATGGCCTGTCTCCCAAAGAAGCAACCATGAGAGCAATGAGCGAAGTTACAGCACCAGTTATCGCAACTACCCTCGTTCTAGTTGCTGTATTTATCCCAGTTGCCGCTATGGCCGGTATCACAGGAAGCTTGTATAAACAGTTTGCTATAACGGTTGCCGTATCAGTAGTCTTTTCATCTATCAACGCTCTTACCCTAAGTCCTGCATTGTGCTCTATGCTCCTTAGAAAGAGAGAGCCAACTAAAGGATTGCTTGGACGTTTCTTTGATAAATTCAACCTTGGTTTTGACAGGTTGACGGATAAATATGTAAACCTGACGCGTGTAGTGGCCGTAAAAGTTAAGCGTGGGCTTATCTTTATTGGCATACTAGTAATTGGGTTAATTTTCCTAGGAAAAATGGTCCCAGGCGGTTTCATACCCGAGGAGGACATGGGCTATCTTTTCGTGAACATACAACTCCCGGATGCAGCATCACTTCAGAGATCAGATGAGGTAACCAAGAAAGTAGAGGCAATATTATCTCAGGCCGATCAAATTGAATATGTTACTGCCGCAGTAGGATTTAGCTTGCTCTCAGGTAGCTTCTCTTCAAACTCTTCACTCTTATTCGTATCACTTAAGGACTGGAGCGAAAGAAGAGCAACTGTAAACCAAATAGTCAATCAGCTAAATAAAGTCTTCTATGTAAAAATTAACGAAGCTCAAGTTTTTGCCTTTGGCCCGCCTGCCATTCCAGGGCTTGGTAACGGGTCCGGATTTACAATGAATCTTCAGGACAGAGGCGGCAACTCTCCAGAATACCTAGCACAAGAGAGCACTAAATTCATACAGGCCGCAATGCAGAGACCTGAAATAGGCTCAGCATTTACTACATTCCGCGCAAATGTTCCACAAAGGTTTATGGATATTGATACAGATAAAGCTCTCAAAGCTGGAATTCCACTAAACAACATTTACAGCACCGTAGGAGCTTTCTTAGGCGGCACATATGTAAACGATTTCACCCGATTTGGCAGACTCTACAGAGCTTACATTCAGGCCGAACCTGAATATAGACAAAGTGAGGATCAAATTAATCTATTCTATATAAAGAACACAAACGGAGATAGCGTTCCGCTTGCTGCCTTTGTTAACATAAATGACATAACAGGTCCTGACTTCACTAACAGATTTAACTTATATAGATCAGTAGAGCTTACAGGCGGCCCTGCCCCAGGTTATACATCTTCTCAGGCTCTCAGTGCGCTTGAGGAAGTAGCAAACAGCACCTTACCATCAGATATGGGTTATGAGTGGAGCAACATGTCATACCAGGAAAAAGCTGCCTCGGGATCAGCTGCAATTGTATTTCTTTTCGCACTTTTATTCGTCTACCTTATTCTTGCAGCGCAGTATGAGAGCTGGTCACTACCCTGGAGTATTTTGTTAGGTACTCCTTTTGCTATTTTTGGAGCATTTTTTGCGCTATTTGTCGCCAGATTATTTAGTGCCAGCTACGAGCTTAACATCTTTGCACAAATAGCCCTTGTAATGTTGATAGCAATGGCAGCTAAGAACGCAATTCTAATTGTAGAGTTCGCTAAGCTAGAATTTGATAAAGGCAGCTCGTTATTCGATTCTGCTATAACAGCGGCTAAACTTCGTTTTAGACCTATTTTGATGACAGCTTTCTCTTTTATTCTCGGGGTATTCCCGTTAGTAATTGCATCAGGAGCTGGGGCTGAGGCAAGAGTAGTTATGGGTATGGCTCTTCTTGGTGGTATGTCTTTGGCAACATTATTAGGTGTGTTCTTTTATCCGATGTTTTTTGTAATGGTAGGAAAGCTAGGCAAATATGAAGAGAAAAGAGATCTAGCAAAGAGTCAAAGTTAATTATGGGCAGAATATATAATTTAATCACCGTAGTTCTCATAATATCTGTTTTACTTTCAGGCTGTATGGTAGGGCCTAACTTTGAAGAACCTCAGTTTGATGACCTACCTGACGAGTTTAGGTTTTCAAGTGAATATGATGACCAAGAAGTAAATCTTGTTTGGTGGGAACTTTTTAACGACCCTATATTAGTTTCTTTAGTTAACACAGCACTAAAACAGAACAAAGATCTATTAATTGCAATAAGCCGTATAGAGGAAGCCCGCTCATTTTTAGTTTTCACCGAAGCTGACCTATATCCAAGATTTGATTTGCAGGGTGGCGCGAACAGAGGAAACTTTAATGGTGGAATAATATCCAGCGATCCTGATGAACCAACCAACAGCGCATTTATATCACCTGTAGTAAATTGGGAGATAGATTTCTGGGGCAAGTTCCGTAGAGCGAATGAGTCTGCTAGAGCTCAGCTGCTTGCAACAGAATATGCAAAGACAACAGTTCAAATCAGCTTGATATCTGAAGTTGTAGGGGCTTATTTTATGCTTCTTGATTTTAAAGAAAGACTTAGGGTATCTGAACAAACCCTTGAATCTCGAGATGAAAGTCTAATAATAATACAAAAGCGTTTCGATAAAGGTGTAATCCCAGAAATCGATCTCAACCAGGCTCAGGTGCAAAGAGAAATAGCCGCGGCAGCTGTGCCTGTTAACAAACGTCTGATCGCCAATACAGAAAACGCGATCAGTATCTTGCTTGGCACATTCCCTCAAGAGATAAAAACTGACTTAGATCTTTATGCGCAAACAATTCCTCCAAATGTACCGGCAGGACTTCCATCATCATTGCTGGAACGAAGACCTGATATTTTAGAAGCTCTATATTTAATACAGGCCCAAAATGCGCTTATTGGTGTGGCTGTAGCAGAAAGATTCCCAGCGCTAAGTATATCAGGCGCTGTAGGTGCTGCTACAAATGAAGCAGCGCAGATGACAATTGACGGTTTTGCATGGAATATAGCTGCTGGGCTGGCAGGGCCTATTTTCAATTTCGGACAAGATAAGGCTAGAGTTGAGATAGAAGAAACCAGAACAGAACAAGCTCTATACAGCTATCAAAATGTAGTGCTAAATGCTTTCAGGGAAGTATCAGATGCTCTAGTTGATATTCAAACTTATCGTGAACAAATTGCAGCTCTTAAGAGCCAGGTTAAAGCGGCTGAAAACGCTAATAGACTTTCTAAGATGAGATATGACCAGGGCTTCTCAAGCTACCTCGAAGTGCTTGACTCTGAGCGTGCTCAATTTGCTGCTCAACTAGACCTATCTCAAGCCACCCAAGAATACTACAACGCATATGTCCGTCTTTACAAAGCTCTAGGCGGCGGCTGGATATCTCCTTTGGATATGGAAGAAACTGAAAGTGTCAGTTCCCAACAAACTCCACAATAATTCACTACCTCCTTCCCCACGGTTCAATTAATTGGCATCTATGCTAAAATTGAATTATGTATTTATCCAAAACCGACTTTAGGGAATATCTTCAATGCTCAAAATGTCTTTGGCTTAAGAAAAACAATCCGGATTTGTATATCCGTCCTACAATCTCAGAATTTGACCAGAAGCTTATAGATGAAGGATTTGAAGTCGAGCGCGCCGCTCGCCAGCTCTTTGAGCATGGAACTCTCGTTGAAGGTAGTAATGAAAAAGCTGCTGCAAAAACTAAGGAGTTAATAGAATCCAAAGTATCCCCTCTTTTTCAGGCAACGTTTCTTACCGAGTCCGGACTGCTGGCTAAAACCGATGTAATAGTCTATAACGAATTTTCAGATGCCTGGAATATCTATGAAATAAAATCCTCTACCAACATTAGCAAAAGCGGTAATGAAAACCATATTTACGATATTACATTTCAACAATTTGTTATGAACAAGGCTGGAGTACCGGTTGAAGATTCATATATCATTCATCTGAATAAAGATTATAAGAAAAATGGAGATATAGATCTGTTCGAGTTATTTTCCATAACTGATGTTACTGATTTAGTGAAAACGGAATATGGGTACATTGAAAGCGAGGCCGAGAAAGCTTTGGAATTTCTCGAGGATAAAAATATTGATTTAAATTCTTGTTCCTGCCTCTACTCTTCGAGAAGAAATCATTGCTCCTCATTTAAAATATTGAACAAAAGTGTCCCTGATTATTCTATTCACGATATCTCAAGAATAAGCGCTAAGAATCTCCGTCTACTAATTGATGACCTAATAATGAATATATGGGAGATACCAGAGGACTTTAAGCTTTCTACTAATCAAATGACTCAGGTAGAGCTTGAAAAATCACAGAAACCGGAAATAAAAATTGAGAATATCAAAAAAACCCTAGAAGAGCTTGAATACCCATTAATTTTTCTAGATTACGAGACATACGTTTCAGCCATACCAAAAGTTGAAGGATTTTCGCCGCACCAGCATATACCTTTTCAGGTTTCTATCCATATCCTTCACTCAAGAAAGAAGCTCACGCATCATGAATATCTTGCTAATAATATAGAAAACGCCCCTGTAGGAATGATTGAATTCATGCGAGAAACTATTCCAGATAAGGGAAATTTGATTTCATGGCATGCCTCATTTGAAAACACGAGGAACAAGCAGATTGCTGAAATCTACCCCCAATTTAGCGAATTTTTATTAGGCTTAAACGATAGAACATTTGATTTGGAGACAATTTTTAAAGATGACTACAGACATCCGGGATTCAAGGGTAGAACATCGATTAAAAAAGTACTACCTGTTCTCTGCCCTGAGTTTTCTTATAAAGACCTGGAGATTCAAAACGGAACTGAAGCAATGGAGAACTGGAATAGGATAATATTTGATAAGGAATTGGTAGAATCAGAAAGAGCTAAAATTCAAGAATCTTTATTGAAATACTGTGAGCTGGACACCAAGGCTATGGTTAAGATATTTAAGCACCTATTGGAAATCTAATGTTACTTGTTTTCCCCCAAAAACCAATCATATGCTTCTTTCTGGCTACCTAAATATCTACTATTATCTTTTACTGTATGATCCTGTGCTTTTAATCTTTCTTTAAAAGCTAAAAGACCATACCCCATAGGTGTATTTATATTTTCAGTCCAAATATAATATGCCTTCCGACCATCAATCCAACCCCCTGAACTGTAATCCACAACATAAACTTCAGATATAGGAGTTTTTTCAGTATCATGCGTGTATTGAATCATACAACCTAGGTCATCAAATTTTACTGTTTCGCCATTTGACAATTTATACTGAGCGGCAAAATCTTTCTCACTTATAATCATCTTGCATCTCTCACATATATCTTCACCGTAATAAATTTTTACAGGCCCGCTCTCAGGCTTATCCCCACAGGAAATTGCTAATACTAAGACAATTAAGACAGCTAGTTTCCTTTTCATTTCTCCTCCTTCCTAAAACGCGTGAAGACCAAATAACCGTATCCAAATGGAATTAAAGTCCAGAGAATCATAATGCTAAACAAGAGATAAAACACTCCTTGTTGTCCGAATGTTCTTATGGCATAAACTCCAACAGGACCCAGAATCTCAAATCTTGGGCTAAGCACAAGCACGGAGGCTACCTTAAACACTTCTGTGGGGTTTAATAGAGCGAGAGCAAAAACCTGTTTAATTCCCAAATCCATCGCCACCGTAGTGCCCATAATTCCCAAATCTCCAAGAATGATAAAGAAGAGCCAGAGAAAAACCGAAATTCCAATTGCTTTTGATGCCTTTCCAGAATATACGGAAACCAGAAAACCAATACTTAGAAAGCAGGCCGCAAGGAGTGATGAAAGTAAAACAGTTAAAAGATAGCCTGAGATATCCCCTTG
>Ga0209633_10005295_pt1 | contig 11365 bp, 9 predicted proteins | sample Cruoilmetagenom1_FD_187290 | JGI IMG/M metagenome (GOLD analysis project Ga0209633, IMG submission 187290) | Oil polluted marine microbial communities from Coal Oil Point, Santa Barbara, California, USA - Sample 1 (SPAdes) (version 2) | ecosystem: Environmental > Aquatic > Marine > Oil seeps ... | reverse complement strand
TCATGGGGGGAGGGCCTTGTTATTGTGTAAAGAGCCGGCGGTGTTAAGACAGGGGAGGTCCGCGAATGGAATAAACCGCAGAGAGGAGAACGGTATAAAAAACAACAGACTCGTTATATTGCAAGGGGATATAGCGGCCAAGCTTGAGGGTTAAACTGGTGTTGGTGAGGGCGTGTGCTAAATGGTCAACCACCAAGCATATCTTGCACTTACAATCCGGCTTATGGAATTTGTGGCTGTATTGCGCAAAGATAAGAGTGCATTGGGTAACTAGAATCCCCAAAGCCAACAGGTAGGCTAAAGTATGCTTATTGAGTTTCAGCATGGGCTGTTGTTGAGCGGCACTCGCCTATAATGTGGGAAATTTCGTATAGGACCGCGCAGAACCCTAAAGATTCCGCATCATTAAGGCAATAATATACAGTTATTTACCTGCCAATGCCATGTCGATAAAGGTCCCCGGATTCAAGCAATAAATGCCTAACCTGAATGGGTGGAAAAAAGCGGCCAGTCGCCTGTAGAGGGATCGTTTTTCTCCGCCGGGAGATGCGACGATGAATAGAAATACTTACGAAATACTCTGCACTGTGGGACGGTAGTTATCCGCGTAAAACGCTTATCAAGACGATTGTACTGGCCGTAGCGGGAAAGGCGATTGTCAGCAATACCGGGCGAGCGTAACCAAGCATATGCACGGGTTTAAGAGGTCAGCGGGTACGTATTGCCTCTAACATGGCGGCCAGCCATTCGCTATACCGCGCTTTGAAGGCTTGATTGTTCTTTGCTTCAAACCATTGCCCCGGTTTGTTCTCCGGCCACTGCGTTGGCCGTCCGGCAAGCAGATAGGCCAGGCCACGTGCAGTGGCCTCGCACTCTTCCGGGCGGTATACCGGCAGTCCGGTGACGTCGGCCAGGCGTTGGCAGAGACCATCGAGCCGCCCCAACCCCCCCGTCAACTGGATCTGCTCCGGCGGTGATGCCGTCTTTTGCATTTCCTCGATATTGGCCTTAATTAAAAACACGATGCTCTCGATAATCGCGACGGCCTTTTGCGGCGTGCCACCTTCACCGATAAACTCGGAGTCAAAGTGACCTTGCCAGAAAGGGGCGGCCAATCCGGAGATACCATTTAAAAATAGTGGCGGAGGTGTCTCGCTGGCTAACCATACAGGCAGACTGATCAACAGATCTTTGACGTGTTCCTTTTCAACAAACCATTGCAAGGCACTACCGGCGCCGTTAATGGTGCCCTCGAGGACATACAGACAATCCTGGTTCTCAAGCTGATGCACTACACTGGTCAGCAGTTGGCGAGCATATAATTGTGCATAACCTGACGGGCGAGAGACAAAGGCGCCGGTACCGACATTGACGTAGGCCGTTTCCGGCTGGATATGTCCGTAGGCAAACAAGGCGGCGGACTGATCGCCGGTGACGCAGCTCAGGGGTACTTTATGTTCCCCCACCGTCAGCTTGCCAAACAGGTATTGGTTAGGGACACACTCCGGTAGGCATTGCTTATTGAGGCCAAATTTTTCCAACAGGGTTTTATCCCACTTGTGGGAGTGAATACTCCATAGTTGTGTCCGTGAGGCATTTACCGCATCCGCCTTGGCGATGAGCCCGGTAAGACGTTGCGTGAGATAACTGGCCATGGGGCCATAGGCGAGTACGTTATGTTGCTGTGCTTGCCTCACCGCCGTGATATTTTCCAGGCACCAGCGGATCTTGCTTGCGCCATAGTGCGCCGAGAGAAACAGGCCGGTCTGCTTATGAATATCATCACCTTGCTCGCGCAGGTTCTCAAGCCAGCTGGCGTTACGCCGGTCCTGCCAGCTGATGATGGGCGAGAGCGCCTCCCCCGTTAGTTTGTGCCAGCAGACGCAGTTGGAGCGTTGTGTCGCCAGTCCGGCGGCGCAGAGATGGCGTGTTCGCTCACCCAGCTGTTCAGCAACGTCATTAATCACCTTCTCAATGGATTGCAGCAGTGTCTCTGCGTCATACTCTACAAAGTCAGGTGCCGGGTGCGTGGCGCTGATGTCACTTTGCGATTGAAAAAGCATTTGTCCCTGATAATCAAAGACGATGGCGCGACTGGCATGACCACCCTGGTCAATTGCAAGATAGAGCCTGTCGGTCAGGTAGATGGACTCATTCATACGGTAGGGCTGTATTGTCCTGAAAGCGCGCCAGCAGGCTTAATTGATAATCCGCCGGTGGCAGTGTGATGCGCACCTGATAGCCGCCGCCCAGGGCCTCGGTCATAGCCGTGCCCTTTAGGTCTTCCATGTGTTGTAGCTCCAGAGTCTGATTCCCCTGTGGCGTGATGACCTCAAGTTTGTCACCGACAGCAAATTTGTTTTTGACGTCGATCTCGGCCAGTCCCTTTTCCGCATCATAGGATTTGATCTCACCCACAAAGCGTTGCGTGCTGGGCAGGGAGTGGCCCTGTAAATAGTTCTGGTAGTCACGGTCGGGGTGACGCTCATAAAAGCCATCGGTATAACCGCGATTGGCGAGGGCATCCAGCTTGCGATACAACTCGGGATTAAACTCATGACCAGCGACCGCATCATCAATGGCCTGACGGTATAACTGTGCGGTGCGAGCGACGTAGTATTGTGACTTGGTGCGGCCTTCGATCTTCAGCGAGTTGACACCGATGTCGACCAGGCGTTGTATGTGTTGAATGGCACGCAGGTCCTTCGAATTCATGATGTAGGTGCCATGTTCATCTTCCATGACCGGCATGAGTTCGCCGGGGCGATTGGCCTCTTCGATCAAATAGACCTGATCCGCCAGCGGGTGACGTGGAGTGCTGTCGATATCGGGAAAGCTCTCCTCCTGCTTCATGGCCGAGAAGGCATCAAACTCAATCTTTTGCACGTCACCGGCATCATTGTCTTCACTGCCATGAACCTTGTAATTCCAGCGACAGGCATTGGTGCAGGATCCCTGATTCGGGTCACGGTGATTAAAATAGCCCGAGAGCAGGCAACGACCGGAATAGGCAATGCAGAGCGCGCCATGCACAAAGACCTCCAACTCCATATCGGGACAGCGTTGACGAATGTCTTCGATTTCATCCAGCGATAGCTCCCGTGAGAGGATGATGCGGCTCAGGCCCAATGACTGCCAGAATTTCACGCTGGCGTAGTTGACGGTATTGGACTGCACGGACAGGTGTATTGGCATTTCGGGCCACTTCTCCCGCACCATCATAATCAGGCCGGGGTCGGCCATGATGAGGGCGTCGGGGCCGAGGGCAATGACGGGGGCCATATCTTTCAGATAGGTATCCACCTTGCGATTATGTGGCGAGATATTGCTGGCGACATAAAACAGTTTACCCAAACCATGGGCGGTCTGAATGCCCTCTGCGAGTGTGGCCAGGTCAAAATCATTGTTACGTACTCGCAGACTATAACGTGGCTGGCCGGCATAAACGGCATCGGCACCAAAGGCGTAGGCATAGTGCAGGTGCTTGAGTGAGCCGGCAGGCAGAAGGAGTTCGGGTGATTTTTTCATTAGTGTATTTTAGGAGAGTCTAATGTGATTGGGAAACACTATTAAACAATTGCAGGAGATAGCAGCTCAGAATGTAACAATTTGTTTCAAAATGTATAATTTCATAGGAAAGACTTGAAAAGCAGTCTGACCACAGGGCATAGTGGAGGCGTCCATTGTGAATAGGGGGAGTAATGGAAATGCAAGCCAGTGTTGCCGAAAGACGTTCCAGCACACAGAGTCAATTAAAGACCTTGCTGGAGACGCGTACTGAAACTTTGTCACTCTACAGCCAGCTCGCCAATATGCGGCCTTTTGAACAGGGCCGTCAGATGCAGCTGATGATCCAGGAATTTTGTGAGGCCCTGGTCGATTATTCCGCCAGCGCTCATTTTCAACTGTATCGCTACCTTGAGGATAAGAATGAGCGCCGCACGGCAGTGCTGGAGGTGGCGGAAAAGGTCTATCCGCGCATCGCCGAGTCCACCCGTGTGTTCCTCGATTTCAATGAAAAATATGACTGCGAAGATCACTGCGACAATCTGAGTCGTCTTGATGGTGACCTGTCAAATCTGGGCGAATTGCTCGCGGATCGTATTCTGCTGGAAGATGAGGTGATCTCGGCGATGGGAAAAAAGACTCAATAAGGTAAGGCTCGTCCATTCTGGATAATAGGAGCTTACCCCATGAGCGGGGGTCCACATCTTATGCGGCTATGAACTCCATGAGTTTTTCAGAAGTCTTGGTAAAAATGGTGTCATACCGCTCCTGTTCACTGGAAAGCAGTAAAACAGCCTCTTCAAAACTCAACTCAACAACCTCATAGGTTGGCGGATTATTATCACTCATAAATATATCTCCCGATTATTATGTACTTATATAGACTTTATAAAGCATAATATCAAGAAATATCTGTAAGCTATTGATTTGTGTGTTGTATGCAGGTGAAATAAAGCAAAACACTAGGGGTTTCCCCTAGTGGTCTAACAACTTAGTATTGATGGGTTCAGCGTTTCTGTGGTGTTACGCGACCAGGCGCCGTGCGCAGGCAATGGCCCAGTCCTTGTCAAGCATGGCAACACCGTCACGGGACACCACAGAAGCGCCCGAAGGGTTGGCCTGTCAGCATCCATGGCAGCGTTCCGCCTCTCGCAAAGGACGATGGCCATTCGTTTCAAGGCGCGCCTTGCCCTGAACGCTGGCAGACCAACTGAACCCGGCAATATCACATTGAAAGAGTACTAGTGTTTGCGCTTTAACAAAGGAACGTGTGGGTATCGTATTACGACCGCGAGGAGCGGCGGGCGCGGTGCAGGTCATCACGGATGTGCGCAGTGCGCCCATATTGATTACCTAGATAGTAACCCAGCGCAAAAAGTAGAGAACTAATGCCCAGGAAAATTAATATATTCATTTGAACCACCATTTTTTCGAGAAGCTAATTGGTTATCGGCGGTTTTTCGGCAGAATTAAAAATATATTTTTCAGAGTGATTTCAGTATATTGCGCCACTATTGAAGTGAGTGCTCACTTAGAATGTATCCGGACAAAGAGGTTTCGTCGCAACGCCGCATGCAGTGTTTCTTTAACCGGGCTTGCCATCGGCTTTGTCGCCCCTCGAAATGATGGTTACCGGGCCATGGATGGGTCGCATTCGTTCCGACAGGGTCTGCGGGTTCATGCCCAGACGTTGTTCATAGATGACCGTATAGGTCATGACGCGTTGCAGGTAATCGCGGGTCTCATCAAAGGGCACTAGCTCGACCCACAGATCGGCCGGGATGCTGCCCTCTTCGGGTAGCCACGACCTTACTCGCTGACCACCAGCATTGTATGCCGCAGTGCTCAGTATGGCATTCCCTTGAAAGCGTTTTTGCATTCTATTCAGGTAACTAATTCCCAGGCGGATATTGGTATTGGCCTTGAGCAGATCCCATTTTCGAGGGCGACGAATCTGCAGGTAACGGGCTATCTGGCGGGCTGTCCGGGGGAGTATTTGCATCAGTCCCAGTGCCCCTGCCTGGGATTTGGCATCGCTAATAAAGGCACTCTCCTGACGAATAATGGCATAGGCCCAGGCCGGATTGATCTGGTTTTTACGGGCATATTTTTCCACTACCTCACGATGTGCCAACGGAAAGCGTTTATCCAGGTCATCCCAGTAGCTCGCCTGCGACAGGGTCATAATACTGCGGTCATGCCAGCCCCAGTGGTAGGCAAGCTGTGCCGCCTGTAGCATCTCCTGCCGATTCATACCTTGTAAGGCAAAGCTCCACTCCCGCCGCGCCTGGACAACCCGGTTGAGCCAGTACAACTCGGCGGCACGGTGTACTGCCGGGTTACTTTTTATGTTGTCCAATTCGCCGGTTTGCATTTGCAGTGGTCGGTTGGCAAGGCGATAGGGCCGGCCAAGATGATCAGCGGCCAAAAAACTGTAATAGCTACGGTTCTCGGTTGTTTGTAGATAGAGCTGGCGGGCCTCATCCAGGTGTCCCAGGCTTTCCAGGGTACGGGCTCGCCAGTAGCGCCAGCGATCAATATTGTCACCAGTGGTCTCGATACGGTTGAGCCACTCCAGGGCGGCCGGCCAGTCCTGATCTCTGAGGGCCGAAAGGGCAAACAGCTCTCGAATGTGATTGTCATTGGTGGACAGCTTGAGTTTATTTAACCAGCCGCGAGCCTCATCCGTATTGGCCTCGGCCAGTTTTGCCGCCAGGCGGCGCTCCAGTCGCTGGCTCTCGACGATGGTAAAGGCGTAGCGGGGTTGAATTCTGTGCCAGAGTTCAGCGGTCTTTACCGGTTCCCGATAGGCCATGCGCCGTAGGCCATCAATGAGCAGCCAGCGCAACACAGCGGGTTGCTGCCCCCGTGAGGGGCTAAAACGTTGGTCGACCTTGACGACATAGTCCGGTTGGCGCCTGACCTTGGACCACATAGCAATCCAGTAGCGATCCTTTTGCGGCAGGTATTTTCTGGCCAGATAGCGTGCCAGTTGCGAACGCCCCGCCTGCATGCTTAAGCGAATCCGTTGCCAGACACGCTGTTTGGTCAAGCCACCCTGTTTTTGCCACTCGACAACAGGCTGATCGCAATAGTGTGGCAAGGATTTCCCCGTCAACCAGGTGGCCTCCAGCATGGCAAAGGCGCGCTTATTATCACCGAGTTTGATAAGGGCCTTGATGTAAACGCACTGTAAAGAAAGGTCGTGGCTATAGGCAAAATTGTTTGCCAGGGTCTGCCACTGGCCGCGCCGCGCCAGTGAAAAGAGCCATCTTTTTCGTAGCTGAAGGGCAAGTGGGGCGCCGCTGTTGTCGCGGAGAAACTGTTGAATGACACGCTCGTCTGTTTGTGGCAGGCGTCGACTCAGCTGTGCATACTCCAGATAGGAATACAGGGGGTAGTTACGTAGCGGGGCAGCGAGTTTTTTGAAACGGGACCAGTGTTGCGTCTTTGCCGCCTGTTCCGCGGCAATAAATTGAAGGCGCTGCTGGTGAAATTGCTCACGATTGTAGGCCTGGGCCGGGCGACTCATAAAGCTGCCGCTGACGATCAGCAAAGTAATAATGAGGCCTGCCTGTCTCAAATCCAAAATCCCCCGTTGTGCCGTGTTAACGACATAATAATTCAGTAAATATGCCTGTGATATATTTAAAAGTGGACATCCTGTTATCGGATGCTAACGGTGGTTACTAAAGCCTGTCGAGGGGAAAAAACGGGGTCTGGCATACAAAACCGCACAATCATTTCCACATGCTTTATAATTTAACGTCTCAGCTGCGGGGAGCCCCGCTATTTATTGTTTAATCATACTGGTCTGAGCTCAACTGCAAGCTGGACCGCCTATGGAGCCGGTAATGGAAAAGAAACTCAATCAATATAGTGCCCGAATCACCCAGCCCAAATCCCAGGGGGCCTCACAGGCTATGCTCTACGGTACCGGTATGTCCGAGACCGATATGGATAAGGCAGAGGTGGGCATTTCCAGCGTCTGGTGGGAGGGTAACACCTGTAATATGCACCTCAACGACCTGGCCGCCGAGGTCAAAAAGGGTGTGGTCGAGGCCGGTATGGTGGGCATGCGTTTTAATACCATCGGCGTCTCTGACGGTATTTCCATGGGCACCGATGGTATGAGTTATTCACTACAGTCACGCGATATTATTGCGGACTCGGTCGAGACCGTCATGAACGGTCAATGGTATGACGCCAATATTTCCATTCCCGGCTGTGACAAGAATATGCCCGGGGTGATGATGGCCATGGCACGGTTTAATCGCCCATCACTGATGATCTATGGCGGCACGATCAAACCAGGCCATTTTAAAAATGAAAGCCTGGATATTGTCTCGGCCTTTCAGAGTTATGGGGCATTTATTGCCGGTAAGATCAGCGAGGACGAGCGGCAGGAAATTGTAAAAAATTCCTGCCCTGGCGCGGGTGCCTGTGGCGGTATGTACACCGCCAATACCATGGCCTCCGCCATCGAGGCCATGGGTATGTCGCTGCCCTATAGCGCCTCGGTACCGGCGGTTGACCCGGGCAAGTGGATAGAGTGCCGCCAGGCCGGGCAGGCAATCCGGCACCTGCTGGAAAACGACATCAAGCCGCGCGATATTATGACCCGTGCCGCATTTGAAAATGCCATGGTGGTGGTCATGGCCCTGGGTGGCTCCACCAACGCCGTGTTGCATTTGATTGCCATGGCGCGTGCCTGCGATGTTGAGCTGGGTCTGGATGATTTTCAAAACGTCAGTGACCGCATCCCCTTTATTGCTGACCTTAAACCTAGTGGGCGCTATGTGATGGAAGACCTGCACAATGTCGGCGGCACACCTGCGGTAATGAAGTATCTGTTGGAAAAGGGTTTAATCGATGGTAGTTGTATGACCGTGACGGGCAAGACCATTGCTGAAAATCTGCAAGACCTGCCGGGACTGACGAAAGGACAGGAGGTGATTCTACCTTTAGAGAAACCTATTAAAAACTCCGGCCACATTCGGATTCTAAAAGGCAGCCTGGCCCCCGGCGGTTCCGTGGCCAAGATTACCGGTAAGGAGGGCCTGCAGTTCTCGGGGCCAGCGCGGGTCTACGATTGTGAAGAGGATATGCTGAAGGGGCTGGAAGATAACGAGATCCAAAAGGGCGATGTGGTGGTGATTCGCTATGAAGGTCCCAAGGGTGGCCCGGGTATGCCGGAGATGCTGACGCCAACCTCGGCGATCATGGGTGCCGGTCTGGGGAGCGATGTGGCCCTGATTACCGATGGTCGTTTCTCGGGGGGTTCCCACGGTTTTATTATCGGCCATGTGGTGCCTGAGGCGCAGGAAGGTGGTCCGATTGGCTTGATCAAAAGCGGTGATATGATCACGATTGATGCAGACAAGAATATTCTCGACGTAGAGGTCAGTGAGGCGGAACTGCAACAGCGTCGTAATGCCTGGGTTATGCCCGCGTATAAAGCAACCCGTGGCACACTGTATAAATATATCAAGTGCGTTAAAGATGCCTCGCAAGGATGTGTCACGGACGAATAATGATGTGCAAGCTAATTCGTTATAAAAGAACCGGCATTCATATGTCGGTTTTTTTTACATGGTGAGTAATCCCTTACGTGTAACATATTGAAATGCAATAGCAAACCTGACAAAGAAAATAAGGTACTATTAAGATGACTATAAAAAATGTGAACTATTTGCTGCCGTTGCTGGTCAGAATTTGTTAGTATTTTTCCAGAATGTTCGAGGTCGGGGTGTCGTCCATGCAATTACGAAACGAACCAACCATTGGTGCCTGGTACGTCAATGCCACAGGCAAGTTAATGAAGGTGAAAATGATGGTGTACCAACAGGGTAAGCCGTCGGCTGTGATGATTGAATATCTGGATGGTAGTCGACAGGTCATTGGTATCGGCGAGTGGACCTGTCTGGAATTAAATAAACACCTAACTGGTGGCGGGAGTGTTTTGTTCCAGAATTAATAACATAGAAACTATTGTATGCTGAAGCCCGGCCCTGTCGGGTTTTTTATTTTTTAAGAAAAGGATGCCACTATGCAGATCGAAACCCTTAGCAAGCGTCTACGCCAGTTTGCAGATGACCGTGACTGGGATCAATTCCATGCGCCCAAAAATTTATCCATGGCGCTGATAGTCGAGGCCGCTGAACTTGCCGAGCACTTTCAATGGATATCGGAACAGCAGAGTATGGAACTGTCTGCCGACAAACTAAAAGAAGTGGCCTATGAACTGGCCGATGTCTTTATTTACTGTTTGCGACTATCCGACAAGCTGGGTGTTGATTTGCCGAAGGTCGTTGATGAAAAAATTAAGCTTAATGAAAAGAAATATCCGGCAGAAAAAGTTCGCGGCAGCTCAAAAAAATATACGGAATATGAATAAGAAATAGGGAAAAGGGAAAAGGGAAAAGATTATTGTAGGGGCACCGCCCTGGCGCGATACGATATTAATCGAAATTTAAATCGCACAGGGGCGGCACCCCTACAAACATAAAACACAAGAATACAAAATATGGGCGTTAGTCAGTTCCTTTTACCTTGTCCCTCGACCCCTTTCCCTATTTCTATTTATTCTGAATGTAATACCTGCGCCGGTTCCAGGTGCGCGGCCTGCCACGCAGGGACAATACCGGAGATGATGCCAATCACAATAGCGGTAAACTCTGCCAGCAGCACGTAATAAAGTGATGGGTGCAAGGGCAGTTGCGGTACGGCCAGGTGCAATGCCAGCCCCAGCAGTAAACCCAGCACTAATCCCAATATCCCTCCAAGGCTCGCGAGTAGAATGGCCTCCGCTAAAAATAGCTGCATAACCTCGGTGCGTTTACTGCCCAGGGCACGTAACAGGCCAACTTCATGACGACGTTCGCCGACAGAGATCGTCATGATGGTGAGGATGCCAATCGCGCCGACAAATAAGGAAATACCCCCCATGGCGCTGATGGCGAAGGTTAGCAGATTCAGGATGGAGCCCATGACATCCATCATTTGTTGTTGTGTAGTAATGGTGACGTCATCGCGGTCATGTCGTTTGATAAAGGTCTGCCTGATAAGCTTGACCAGATTGCTGGCTTCGGTTTTGTCAGAATAAAGGACATCGATCTCCATCAGGCCTTCACGGTTAAACATGCTCAGGCCACGTGTTGCCGGGATATAGACCGTATCGTCCATATCAAAACCAATAATCTGACCTTTTGGCTCCATGACCCCGATGACCTGAAAACGCTCGCCGCCAATGCGAATGCGTTTTCCGAGCGGATTCTCTGTGGCCGAAAACAGCTCATTACGAACACGACTGCCTAATACCGCAAAGGCGCGTGGAGAGTAGGGGTTGTCTGCGGGGAGAAAATTGCCGCTGCCAATCGTCATGTGAAAGGCCTGCGGTAAATCCGCGCCGGTGCCTAACACCGTCGTTCGACGCGAACGTTTATAATATTTCACCTCGGCATTTCCCTGCACAACGGGGACCACGGCCTGTACGCCACTTAGCCGCCGCAGTGCTTCGCTATCGTCAATGGTGAGAGGTTTGGTGCTGCCGAAAATCCCCACGGCGGTACCGAGCGTGGTCGTTCGGCCGGGATTAATCGCGAGAATGGTAGTGCCAAACTGGGTAAACTCTGCCATCACATAGTGGCGCACACCTTCTCCCAATGACGTTAACAGGATGACGGCGCTAATACCAATGGCAATGCCTAGCATGGAAAGAAGGGTGCGCAGCCTCTTCTCCAGCAGGGCAGAGATGGAAAAGCGTAAAAGCTCACCACGCTGCATGTCAGTGTTGACTCAAGGCAGTGACCGGGTCCAGGCGTGAGGCACGCCTGGCAGGCCAGTAACTAAAGAGGCC
>Ga0209633_10005294_pt1 | contig 11368 bp, 14 predicted proteins | sample Cruoilmetagenom1_FD_187290 | JGI IMG/M metagenome (GOLD analysis project Ga0209633, IMG submission 187290) | Oil polluted marine microbial communities from Coal Oil Point, Santa Barbara, California, USA - Sample 1 (SPAdes) (version 2) | ecosystem: Environmental > Aquatic > Marine > Oil seeps ... | reverse complement strand
TCAAGCAATTTGAGCCATTGAGTCAGGGCACCCGGGTGCAGTTGAAAGAAGTCGTATTATCAGGCGCCGAAGAGGCGTTGCAAAACGGTTCGGCCGATCTGGTCATTACGGCCTTCATGCCACAGGGCTTTCTGGGTGACTTGCTGACAGAGATCGATTTTCTGGCCGTAGCCCATCCAGATCATCCACTGCACCATCTGGAGCGGGAGTTGCTTGCCAGGGATCTGCAACAGGCCTTACAGGTCGTGATCAGCGATTCCGGCGCCATTCATCAGCGTGATGTCGGTTGGCAAAGTGCTGAACACCGTTGGACCGTCAGCAAGATCGAAACCGCCGTGGAAACCATCCATCGTGGCCTGGGCTTTGCCTGGTTGCCCGTTCATTTGATCGAAAAGCAACTGCAAAACGGCGAACTCAAACCCCTGCCACTTCGTGAAGGCCAGCGCTACCAGGCCCAGTTCTATCTGGTGAAGACCCGACCCAACCAACCCGGCCCAGCGGCGGAAAGGCTGGCCGAATTATTCAAGCAACGTTACCCTTGCACACGTCAGGTGTAAAACTGCCCGACGTTCCTTTTGCGGCAATATGTCGGAATACCTTACATATCTTCAAGCAGGAGAATACGGGCCGTTGCTAACAAGTTGAAATAACTGCACTTAATGTAGTGGCATAATCCCTGCACGGCTTTATGCACAAACATAAAGAAAGGGTGTGGAGATAGAACAAATGAAATTACTTAGCGTATTCAGTTTAATACTGGCAGCAACATCGGCCCAGGCCGGTATCAATACGGGCACAAGCAGCGGCATTCTGAGCAGCCAGGAAAAATGCGCCTCCGCCCTCAATAGCTATCTCAGCTATCGCCATGAAAGCAACTCGGCCGATGCCTACAAAATCCAGAAGTTGGAAAATCAGGTTGACTCCTTGTGCAACGGTTATCAGGTCAAACTGGTTGAAAATAACGGCGTCATGACCGGCATGGTCGAGCTGGCCGACTGAATTTCTTACTGAAATTCTTATTCGTGAGTCGGGCACGACGAGCCCGACCCACGTTGGTTCTAAACCGTTTTAGTGCGCAACGGCGTAATAAATCACATACAGCCACGACAACAGGCCATGAAAAATGGCCCACAGTATGGATTTGTTCATTGACCAGGAAATGGCGATCGCCAGCGCCGTGCCGAAGCTAATCCCGGTACGGGCCATCTCCCAGCGGTAGGTATAAATTCTGTTACCCTGCATCATTTTCATCCCCCTGATTTGCACTTATCCTTTATTGCGCCCGACCACCACAGCTTCCCGGTCCTCACCGAACAAGAAAATTTCCGCTTGCATACCGACCTTTTCAAATTCGGCAGCGATCTCTTCCGGTTGCAGGAAGTGGTTACCTTGTACATGTTCGGACAGGTTTTGAAAGGCCATACCGCGCCGGCCCGGTTCGCGTAACAGCGCCCGGTCCTTCGGCCAGTTGGGTTCCCAGATAATCACTACGCCTTCGGGCTTGAGGTGCTCTTTCATGATCCGAAAGACATTTTCCTTCTGATCCCAGACATGGTGCAGGGCCCGATTCATGGCGATAAGGTCCGCCGCCTCATCGATGGCAAAATGGTGAATGTCGCCGGTCTTGAAACCGATGCGCCCCGCTGTACCATCCCTTTCAGCCAAACCATTGGCCTGCTTGATGTTCTCATCAAAACCATCGAGTCCGACACCGCGTAAATTCGGCAGGCGTTGAGCCAGGCGGCGCAGGTACCAGCCGTTGCCACACCCCAGATCCACCGCCAGCCCCTGCCGGGCATCGACCTCCTGGTAGGCCGGGACATTGGAAATAATCTCGTTTTCGAGAAAGGGCCCGAACATCCCCTCCAGCATGGGACCAAACCAGGGCAGCACGGTCTGGCGTTCGGCCAGCACCTTCTCACCCGGACGCTCCCCCGAGGGCATCAACCCGGCCGCCCGCTCGGCCATGTGGGCCCCCAGTACGGCACTGACGGCAAAGGGCATCAGACTCCCCGGTACATCGGGCAGGAATAGGCGGCCCAGCTCTGTCAGGGCAAACCGGTCGGTGTCCACCTCGTCCAGCAATTCAAAGGCATAGGCCGAGTCGCACCAGCGATTCACATAGGCCTCATCCATCCCACTGTGTCCGGCAAGCTGGCCGACCGAGGCCTGACCCAAGCTCTCCAACCCGACAAATAAATGGTTCACTACGCCGATATAGGCGATATTCATAAACAGCGCGCCCTGGGTGCGGCGCATCACTTCCTGACGTAATTCGGCACTCATCGTTTACTCACTTCTCAGACAATATATTGGCCCTGAATATTAGCAGATAGCCTTAGGCCGGATCATACAAACCATGGCGTTTATGCCAGGAGGCAATGCTCTCGTCCGGGTAGCGGGCAAAATGCCGGTGCCCCTCCCCTTTGGGGACATCAACCCAGGACACGGCGAAGTCCAGCATGATATGCACCATTTCCGGTGGTTTGGGTAAAGCGGTATTAATCGAACCGGCAAAGGGATAAATCCATTGTGGCCAAGACGGGTCGGCCGCCCACAAAGGACTGCCGCAGTGTTTGCAAAAATATCGGCGGTTCTGATTCTGCTTCAAAACATCGGTTTCAGGATCGTGTTCATATCCAAAATGAAAGGCCAGTGCTTCCTGTCCCTCAACCACAAGCGAATCAGCCTGCGCCATGATATTCACAGCATAACCGGCTGAACCCGATGTCTTGCGGCAAAACGAGCAGTAACAGCGCATATAGGGATAAGGCGTATGTGAGGTGGCCGAGTATTTTACCGCAGCACAGTAACATGAGGCTTCAATGTTCATCATTTTTGTTTAAACTGAATAGGGGGTAAATGATTGCCTATTAAGGATTTTATTCCTGAACCGATAAGATGCCATAGATCAGCAAGAATAACGAATAAAACACTCGATGCTTTTAAAATATATCTCAAGAATTTTATGGCTTTTATATGGCTGGGGCGAACTCACCATTGCCACGCTATGCCTGTATCTTTTGTCATACTTTCCAAGACTGATCAGCCGTACCCTGTATTTTTATCTGTTTCGCATCTGGTGTAATATTTTTGTCAATGCCCTGGGGATCGATTTACGCCTGCACCAGAAAAACACCCAACCAATCCCCAAACGTTTTATCCTCATTTCCAATCACCCTTCCGCCTTTGAAGATATCGGCATCCCGGCACTATTTAATGTTTACTCCCTGGCTAAGGCCGAGGTCGCTGACTGGTGGTGGGCAGGGCGCATCGTTGAGGCAGCAGAAAACCTGTTTGTTAAACGCGAGTCGCGGGAATCGCGACGGGAGGCCGCAGAGCAAATTACCGATGTGATTAACAAGGGCAAGAACATCGTTATATACCCGGAAGGGGGCTGCAAGGGCCGACGTATTTTCCACACCTTCAAGCACGGTGCATTCGACATCTCAATGAAAACCGGCGTCCCTGTCCTGCCGGTCTTTTTACACTATGAATCACAGGATGATTTTGAGTGGCGTGATCCGCAAACCCTGCTGCACAAACTCTGGCACATGATGCTGACACAGAATAACCGTGCCAATTACTATCTGTATGATGCGATCTATCCGGACAAGTTTGACAGCAAGGAAGAATACAATGCCTATGTTCACCGCCTGTATATGGAATGGCAGGCACGCTATCTAGAATAATATATTATTTTTCCCTCTCCCCCCAGACCTCCTTATAAAAACGCTTCAAACCGCTTAACGCTGTATAATAAACATCTTCATAATAATTCCGGGCCTTGGCCGGCACATGCAACCTTCCTTCAAAAACCTTGCCGGGTGTATTAAGTGTTAACACTACGTGCTTTGAAGATAACAACAATTTGACAGTTTGCCGACTTATCTTGTATTTGATATTCGCTTCATGCTCTTTGCTGATTGTATTATCTTCGATTATCTGAATTGAATCCTTCACTCGTGGCAGAGAAACTTTCTTTCCGTCTATTTTTACCGTGAGTATTTCGGTACTCTTTCTCAATTCTGATGTCGAGGTTACCTTTCCAAGAGGAAAGGCCGCGATCAGATGCAAGTTATCACCATATCGTTCATCCCATATCAGGCCCAGCCTGAACACGCCGGGAGTATTATCTGCATCAAACAATGAGCCGGGCACAAGTTTGACAAATCTTTTTCCGTCATACAGTGACTCACCCTTTTCAATATATCCCGGTGAACCGGGTCCCCGTCTGGGACCATCGAGGGAATTACAAGCTGTTGCCAGCATTAATACAATAACAAACAAGGCGTTTTTCATTTTCAGATCCTTCAATTTCATCCTGTCAATCTGAGCAATTATATAATCTCATTAGAGAAAAATCCGGTAATAGTCGATAAACAGCTATTAAAAATTAAGGCCGGTGTATTTACACCGGCCTTTTTGTTTTATGGTAGGTAAATTATTTATGGTTGTGGAATATCATAAATGCGCTGGCCATCAAACATGGTACGACACTCTTCAACCGATGACTTAACCAGTGCACGCTTGAGCGTCCTGTCCGCCTCCAGCCATTCCTCTCGCACATCATCAGCAACTCCGGCCTCTTTAATCGACTGGGATAAAATGCTATTACGTGTCTCAAACAATTCATCAGTAATCAATATATTCTGGTGGGCCATTTTCGGTGTCTTGCCAGCGTAGATCTTTGGTCCCCCCATCAAACCTGACATGAAATTGGTTTGCTGGTTTTCAAAAATCTCTTGTGGGTGCTCCACAAAGAACTGTTTTAACCATGGATGGACAAATAGCTTGTCGTAAAATATTTTGTGCACCCTGCGCAACGTGTCTAAGCCACCCAGTCGGTCAAATAAAGTCGGATCAATCGCCATAACAAACTGTACCTTTTTTACCATTAGTAATAAAAAGCTGAATAGAAAAAATCGTCAGTTTATATATCGACTGACTTTGTAAAGCCATTAGTTTAAACACACAATAACCAAGCGAGTTACTCAGTTTCCATGTCAACTACGATGGGAGACCACAAGAAAAATGGCGGTCGTGATGGCTGGGCAAAGGCTCGGGGCCTGCCCTGCTCACTCAAGCTGAAAAGAAATGTCTATATCTGGATCTGTAGTTCCAATAAAACGGTGTCGAAGCTGATAACTAAAAAAGGCCGGTGTCATGACACCGGCCTTTCGTTTATTCATCAGATCTAAATTTTAAATTTATGACACATAAGCATGCTAGTTTAAGGGAGCCTCTAAAAATTTAATCAAGGCGATGATGGCGAGGCGAAAAGCGGCGAAAATGCGCAGTTTACACGTAGTAAATGAGCAATTTGAGCCGCTTTTCAACGAAGCCAGCGCGCCTTTAGTGAATTTTTAGAGGCTCCCTTAAGCTAACAGGAATAACCGATATACATGTAAATCAACTATGACCCGATGGCTATTAATCAGTTTTGGCGGTATCTGTACGCTTAGCGGCATGATCACATTCTGGCTGCCCATTCCCATCGGCCTGCCACTTATGCTGCTCGGGGTTCCCATATTGATACGCAGTTCTCCACGTTCGCGCAAATGGATTCTTCGCCTCTTACGCCGCTATCCATGGCTGCATAAAAAGCTCAGGCACTTATAGGTAGCTGCGGTTCATTACCCGCAAACCACGCCGCGTGGCAGGGATTGATTCAATTCTGTCGCGGATAACTTATATTACCAGGTATATTTTCTGTCACCCTCACCCGGTTTTTTGATGAATTTCTGATAGATAAATACCGGCAGGGCAAAGAAAACAGCGATAAACAGGATGCTGTATAGATAGGGATATTCCATGATTAGCCAGCCAACTATGATGGTTCCGGACAACAACCAAATCAAAACCATAACCGCTTTTGGTACATCTTCAGGCATAACTCAGGGTCCTTACATCAATGGAGTAAATGACATTCTCATCAGAGAAAACAGCTTGATCATCATCCAGATGATGCCCGAATGTCAACCGTCAACCCCGATTGAACCGGCCTGTTCAGGCACGAGAAGCGCGGGAAACCGGCTCCACCACCACAATTTCATCATCGGCGCCGAACCCAATATCCGGCAACGGTTCATAGGCAATAACCTGGATATCGGTAACCGGAAGCTTAACGGTAATCATGCCATCATAAACCGGGCCATTTTCCCATTGCACATCCTTTGCCTCACTACGTTTACCAAACAGGGCACCGGCCTCATCGGATAAACGCCGATTCAGCACTTTCCTGCCAGCCAGAAATAATGGCGGGATAATTAAAATAACCAGTAAAATCAGGCTTATAATCAATTCCACGGTAATCCTCCCTTTTCATGAAATACGAATATATGATCTGACTCGTCTAAAATCTGTGCTTTGCGTCTTATTTATAGTCCTTTAAATACTTGATGACCTTTTTGTGTTTATAGCGCCTGGCCAGGGCCAGGGCATCAAGACCGCCGGAGTTACGGCTATGCATATTCGCATCGTGGGCCAGCAGGTAATCCACCACCTCGAGGTGGCCGCCCCGCGCAGCCTTTAACAAGGGCGTCCAGCCATTATTATTGGCGATATTCACCTCGGCGCCGTGGTTCAACAAATATTGCACAATGGACAAGTGCCCATAACGCGACGAGTAGGTCATGGCGCTATGCCCTTTTTTGGACTTTGCGTTAGCATCGGCCCCTTGCAAAACCAGTGTTTTGACGATTTCGTCGTGGCCTTCGCGGGCGCTGACCATCAGCAGCGTCTCCCCCTCTTTATTCCTGATGACAGGCAGGTTTGCACCGGCCGCAAGCAGCCTGTTAACGGCACGCTCATTGCCCTTGATGGTCTCCCTGAAAATATAGTCTTCGAAGCGGGTTTTTTTTAACAACAGCAATTTAACCATCTCAATGCGATTGGCATTAATGGCGTGAACGAGTATGGGATGACCTTTCACGCGATGGTTCGGATCCAGACCCTTTGCCAGCTTTTGCTCAACCAAGCTGACATCGTTATCCTGGATGGCATTGTAGATCTGCTGATTACGGCTGGCGGCCTGCACGGCGGATGTTAAACCCGTAAGTAACAGCAGCAGCAAAGGAAAAATAATATTTCGATACATGATAGATAAATCCGCCAATTTCATACTCAACCCGATCCGGGTATTGGACTATAAAATTATAGTCCGGGCGGTTTCTATCACCAGTGAAAAACAACAGAATTTAAAAATTATAGCTATTGGGCGCTTCTAAAAATAGTAATTTTCACCCGGAGGGCACATGTTCGTGAGAGCAAGGAAGCACCGCGCGTAGAACCGCAGTGTATATGAAATACATGAGGACAAGGTGCCGTCCAGGTGTTCGAGCACGGAGCTGACGCAGCTATCGCGGACCTGTGCCCTCCGGGTGAAAAGTGCCTTTTTAGAAGTGCCCTATTGTTTCCGGGTAAAGACCCAATTATTGCCTTTCGAAAGTTGCTTGTTGAATTTATATCCATCTTCGTTGAAGGACTTGATATCTTGTGAATCAGACAAACGGTTCCGGATAATATAACGGCTCAACATGCCACGGGCCTTCTTGGCATAGATGCCGATCATTTTGTAATCACCGTTTTTGTATTCCTTGAAGGCCGGGGTGATAATCTCAGCATGTAATTCTTTTGGCTTGACCGACTTGAAATATTCATTCGAGGCGAGATTGATCAGCGTTTCGGATTTAATCTTCTCGATTTGTTTGTTCAGCCCATCGGTGATAATCGAGCCCCAGAATTCATACAGGTTCTTACCGCGATCATTCTCCAGCCGGGTACCCATCTCGAGGCGATACGGCTGCATCAGATCCAGCGGCCGCAACAAACCATACAGGCCGGACAGGATCCGCAGATGATCCTGCGCGAACTTGAAATCCTTGCTATCAAACGATTCGGCTCCCAGCCCGGTATAGACATCCCCCTTGAAGGCCAGCACCGCCTGCTTGGCATTTTTTTCCGTCAAAGGTTTTTTCCAGGCCGCATAGCGATCCACATTCAGATCGGCAATCTTCATACTGACCTTCATCAACTCGGCAATATCCAGCGGTGAAAACCGCCGCAGCCGATTGATCAGCTGTTGTGAATCATCCAGATAATCCGGCTGGGTAGCGACTTTGGTTTTCGGAAGGGATTCATAATCCAGGGTCTTGGCGGGGGAGACAACGATTAACATGGGTCAAATCTCGGTCATAATGAAAAAGGACATTCTAACAAGTTTCCGGATATTGTATATCAGGCCTTGACCTCAATTATCTCACCCTGAAATTCCACCACCCGTCCTGCGCGAATCTTGCAACGCTTGCGCGTCTCGACCACACCATCGACTTTTACCAGGCCATCCGCAATCAGCAGCTTGGCCACCCCGCCACTGCCACACAGGCCTGTTACCTTGAGCAGGTTATTGAGTTCGATAAACTCTCTTCCTTCCAGTGAGAATGGCGACATAATAAAAAGCTTACCGGAAAAAGTAACGCAATTCAGATCTCGCAAGCTGCATGGACTTACTTGCCCGCTTCATCACTGGCCACCTTCAACACCTTGCGCCAACGCCGATCACCCAGATAGGCCCAGCTGGCCGGGTCATCGATAATGCTTTTTTCAAAGAAACTGACATAGTGTTGCACGGCCTGTTCAACACTATCGGTGATCAGCGCTTCACCGAACACGGCATGGATCTCCTTGCCTCTTGACTGAAAATACACTGGAAGCATCGGCACCTTGCGTTTCACCGCAACCTTGGCGGCCCAGGGCGAAAAGCCCATTTGTTGACCAAAGATAGTCGCAACAACACACCGATCCGAATGATCAAAATTATCCAGTGTGGTAGCGATAACATATTTTTCTTTTAACGCAGAAAACATCGCACGCGACAACTCCACCGGGCTGCCACCGCGCACCATGAGGATCTTGACTTGCATGGCACTGAAAAACTCCAGCGCCACCTTGGAACGGGCAATGGTGGAGGGGTTTCTGGCCACCAACAACGTCGGCCAGGTCATGTTGAGCTTCATTCCGGCAAAGGCGCTACCGGCGTTATGCGGAATATTAAACAAAACACCGCCGTGTTCATTCCGCAGCGTTTCCACCATCTCGGCATCTTCCGGACGAATGACCACCTGCTGCTGTACTGCCCCCGCCCCCTTGCGATAAAGCCGCATATAGAGACCAAAGATAGTCCTGACATTGGTCAAAAACTGGTTATACAACTGCTTTGGATCATGCTCGATGCCCCTGGCTGCGGCGAGCTTGCTAATGTATTCGCACGACTGACGTAACGAGTTCTTTTTAAAGGGATACAGCCGCCTGATCAGGCCGATGAGTATATATATAGGTGTCATCGCCAGGGGATAGGGCATATATTTCGCCGCCTTGTAGAACAGTGGTATGAACATGTCCTTGATATGGGTGCCGCTAAAACGCCTGCCCCGACACCCCTCATACTCGATAACCTCAAGCTCTTCCTGATACAGGGCCGGGGAACGAATGACCTCGGTGCGGGTTATAACAATTTCATTATTTTGTGGATCGGTATCTGACACTGAGGCGGGACTCCTGAAAATGGGCGCAAAAATACTCAAGCAAGCCCATATTATCGAAAAGCATTACGACAAAAGCAAATCAGGAGGCAAATCAGGAGGCAAATCAAGGTGGAAAACTAATCAAAGCGAGCGTTAACCAGGCCGATTGACAAATACCTGATAAACCTCACTATGGCGTAGCAAGTAAAATAAATAACGATAAGGAGTTTAACTAAAGCCCAATCAACCCAGCATGCGATTGATGGCGGTCTCAAGTCGAGCTTGATCAAAGGGCTTTTGTACCCAGCCATTGGCGCCCATATTCTTTGATTTTTTCTTCTTGTAATCCGCTGATTCGGTTGTCAACATCAAAATGGGAATATCCTGATAATGCTCCAGACGGCGCAGCTTGGAAACCAGACTGATACCGTTCATGTTGGGCATATTGATGTCCGTCAACACCAGGTCGACCGGCGTATCCCGGGCCATGGCCAGGGCTTCGGCACCGTCACTGGCCAGTACCACTTCATGTCCCATGTTCGTCAAAATGGCATTCACCATTTCGCGTATCGTACGTGAATCATCGACAGCCAGAATTTTCGCCATTTCAACACCTTCTTATATAAAACAGTTATATCCTGTTTACGGATAGATCGTCAGTTTCTTGAGAAATTTATGTTGTCGGAATGTTAAATATCTTTAAACTTTTTTGCCGTAAAAATAAATCTGAAAGTCAAGCTTACAATCATGGCAAAATCAGGATTTTATATCGTTTTTGTATTTTATTTATAAATAATAATTATTCGTAAAACCACTGATTGTGAATTTATTTCATTCGAATAGCGGATTGTATAACCGCATTATATTTGACCTGGATCAGCGCAACAGGCTATTCAATATGTTAGTTTTTTGTAAGGTTTTTTCTCATTAAATGCAATTATCAGAAGTACCGCCTCAGCCACCAAATAGCTCCATAATAATCAAGTGCTATCTGGATTATCGCGACATATATTAAGGAAATGAACTATGGGTACATTTTTGAAATGTTGTGTCCCGGTCAATATATTCCTTTCACGGCCAGTTTATTGCAGAGCAATTCTTGTCTTATTTGGCATTTTAATATCCCCTTCCTTTGTAAACGCTGCAATTTTCAATGATGATTCACGACAAGACCCGATATGTATCAATGAAACAGCCGCACGCAAGGCCCGAACTGTAGCAATAGTAGACACGGGCTCGGGTAATTGCAGTGCATTTTTGATCTCGCCACAAAATCATGTCCTGACCGCGGCACACTGTATCAGTGACCCGCCCTGGTCGACCAACCCAAGCTTCACCTTCAATAACCAGGCGCGTAGCTGTAACAGCACGACCACCACTACACCGGTGGTAGTCGTAGTGGATGAAAGCAATTTACTGAGAATAAATCGGGACCTCGATTATGCCTTGTTCCAGCTCCCCGTAGACGTGGCGATTAGCGAGGGCGTGGGCTGGCTTGACCTGGATCCGAATACCCGCCTCACCCAGCTGCAAGATGAAGATGCCCTGCTCTATATCGTGGGCCAGAACCCGGATATTGATCGATTAAATATTTCCCTCGATCTGGATTGCCGGATCACATCCGTGCCGACCGATTGCAAAGTGGCTCAGGAAACCGGCTTCAACCCACCTGGCAATGCCTGCCTGGAGCATGAATGCGATACTGTAGAAGGTGTCTCTGGTTCACCCGTCTTTACAACATCCAACAATCTGGTGGTTGGTTTACACTCAGGTTCAGTCTATGAGGAATGTATCCCCTTTTGTTCTCGTGATCGAAATTATTCTGTCAAGAGTCGCAATATCTT
>Ga0209633_10005293_pt1 | contig 11370 bp, 11 predicted proteins | sample Cruoilmetagenom1_FD_187290 | JGI IMG/M metagenome (GOLD analysis project Ga0209633, IMG submission 187290) | Oil polluted marine microbial communities from Coal Oil Point, Santa Barbara, California, USA - Sample 1 (SPAdes) (version 2) | ecosystem: Environmental > Aquatic > Marine > Oil seeps ... | reverse complement strand
GGTTCTAAAAAACTATGGGATCTCATCAACGGTTCTTCCAAAAAAGGCTATGTTAATGCAATGGGCGCGATTACTGCAGGGCAAGCGTTGCAACAAGCCAAAGCGGGTATCGAAGCCGTTTATTTATCAGGTTGGCAGGTAGCCGCTGATGGCAACACCTCGGAAACCATGTACCCGGATCAATCACTATATGCTTATGATTCCGTACCAACGATGGTACGACGCATTAACAATACGTTTAAACGCGCCGATGAAATCCAGTGGAGTCGCGGTATTGATCAAGATGATGAAAACTATCTTGATCATTTTTTACCCATTGTTGCTGATGCCGAAGCGGGGTTTGGCGGGGTCCTCAATGCATTTGAATTGATGAAAAATATGATCGTTGCGGGTGCTTCTGGCGTACATTTTGAAGATCAACTTGCCGCTGTTAAAAAATGCGGACATATGGGGGGTAAGGTACTTGTACCTACGCAAGAAGCGGTACAAAAATTACAAGCGGCTCGATTGGCATCCGATGTTATGGGCGTTCCAACCGTACTGTTAGCACGAACCGATGCCGAAGCCGCCAATTTAATCACATCCGATGCAGATGAATACGATGCGCCCTTTTTAACAGGAGAACGAACTACTGAAGGATTCTTTCGCGTCAAAAATGGTTTAGAACAATCCATCTCTCGCGGCGTTGCTTACGCACCCTATGCTGATCTAGTCTGGTGCGAAACAGGCAAACCCGATTTGGGCTTTGCACGTGAATTTGCTGAAGCAGTGATCAAAGAAAATCCAAACCAAATACTCGCTTACAACTGCTCCCCTTCATTCAACTGGAAAAAGAATCTAAACGATTCCGAGATTGCATCTTTCCAAGAAAAAATATCAGAAATGGGTTACAAATACCAATTCATCACCTTAGCCGGAATCCACAGCATGTGGTACAACATGTTTGATCTCGCCTATGATTACGCAAAGGGTGAAGGCATGAAACACTATGTCGAAAAAGTACAAGAACCTGAATTCGCCGCCGCCGACAAAGGCTATAGTTTTGTATCGCATCAACAAGAAGTGGGAGCGGGTTATTTTGATGATGTGACTACTGTGATTCAGGGGGGAGAATCTTCTGTTACGGCTTTGACAGGATCTACTGAGGAGGAGCAATTTTAGCGAGCTTACCATTTCGTTTTTTGAAATGGATAACTCGATTATGCAAAGCTTAGACCTAGCTCGCCTGATAAGGCGATACTAGAACTTAGCGTGTATTAGCGAAATGTACGAGACCACACATTTGTTAAAATCAGACTTATTATGTAACTTATTTAAAGATTTAAGCGAAGCTCTCATTTGTATTTTCAAAACAATAGTTAAATAGCAAACAAATATACGAGCTCTTACACGTCGGCAAAAAAACACCGACATAATTGAGTTGTCCATTTTGAAAAACAAAATGGCAAGCTCACTAAAAAAACACGACTATTTTAATACTTAGGGCAATTTAAGAAATCTCTAATATACAAAGACTTAATAACAATTAATTAAGTTTTATGTAGTTTAACCACGGTTTTTTTTGCTAGAATCAAACCAACTTCGCACAAAAATAGTGCAAACTAAAAGTAGCGCATTAAAAACCAAAATAGAAAAAACGAAGTACAAAACAATTCAAACAATCAAAGGAGAGATATGTTATGAGTCAAAACAACGCTTATTGGAGCGCCAACCTTAAACTGATGGCTTTTTGTTTAGTCATCTGGTTTCTGGTTTCATTCGTATTCGGCATTCTGCTGGTCGACCAACTAAACGCATTCAAACTAGGAGGATATAAACTCGGCTTCTGGTTTGCTCAACAAGGCTCTATCTACGTTTTCTTAGTGCTGATCTTTTTCTATGCATTCATGATGAATCGAATCGACCGTAAATACGGCGTTCACGAAGACCAACACTAAAGGAACGAATAAACAATAATTCAAACAACATGACTTGCCTTTTTACCCTAAATTGAATGCTCTCAATCGTTGCGTATTTAGTGCTTTGCTTGCAAATGACTTAAAAGCGAATGCAGAATCACTATGCGCCTCTTGAGAGAATCCAATCTAGAATAAAAATTCTGCGTCAAATTGTTCAACTTATTATTCATTCGTCCCTAAAAGGAGAAAAAAATGGATTTAAAAACATTAACGTATATTTTTGTGTTCGGCACCTTCGGACTTTACTTTGCAATTGCATGGTGGGCGCGAGCAAAATCAACCAGTGACTTTTATGTTGCCAACAAAGGCGTTCACCCTGTACTCAACGGTATGGCAACGGGCGCGGATTGGATGAGTGCAGCATCGTTCATATCAATGGCGGGTTTGATCGCATTTACAGGCTACGGTGGTTCTGTGTTCCTGATGGGCTGGACCGGTGGTTATGTACTACTGGCGATGCTCCTTGCACCTTATCTTCGTAAACACGGTAAATTCACCGTGCCGGAGTTTATTGGAGATCGTTTTTACTCGAAGACGGCGCGAATGGTTGCAGTAGCTTGTTTAATCATTGCTTCTATCACCTACATCATCGGTCAAATGAAAGGCGTTGGCGTTGCATTTTCACGCTTTTTAGAGCTCCCTTTCGCGACAGGTCTTGGTATCGGCATGTTTGTTGTCTGGGTTTATGCCGTATTAGGTGGTATGAAAGGCATTACTTACACCCAGATCGCACAGTATGTTGTATTGATATTTGCATACACCGTTCCTGCGGTATTCATTTCCATGCATCTAACTGGCAACCCGATTCCACAAATTGGTCTAGGTAGTAAAATGGTAGGCACGGATATGTATCTGCTCGACAAACTGGATTTGATTGTCACCGATCTTGGCTTTAAGGAATACACCACAGCCAAACTCGGTAGCACCATTAATATGTTTGCCTACACCTTATCGCTTATGATCGGTACAGCAGGTTTACCGCACGTTATTATGCGTTTCTTTACAGTTCCTTCAGTTAAAGCGGCTCGTTCTTCTGCGGGCTGGGCACTGTTCTTTATCGCTTTACTTTACACCGTAGCACCAGCTGTGGGTGCAATGGCACGTTTGAATCTGATTAACACAATTCAACCTGCATCGGGTGAAAACATGGTGTACGAACAACGTCCACAGTGGTTTAAAAACTGGGAAACTACCGGTTTGTTAAAATTTGAAGATAAAAATGGTGATGGTAAAGTTCAGTATTCATCCAATAAAGAAACCAATGAAATGGTCAAAATCGACCGTGACATTATGGTATTGGCGAATCCTGAAATTGCAAAACTACCTAACTGGGTAATTGCATTGGTTGCCGCCGGTGGTCTAGCAGCCGCTCTATCAACCGCCGCCGGATTGCTACTGGCAATCTCCTCCTCCATCTCGCACGATTTAATGAAAGGTATTTTCACACCAAACATATCGGAAAAAGGTGAGCTGATGGCAAGTCGCGTAGTCATGACATTATCGGTACTGGTGGCCGGCTATCTGGGCTTAAACCCGCCCGGATTCGCGGCGGGAACGGTGGCATTGGCATTTGGATTAGCCGCCTCCTCCATCTTCCCAGCGCTGATGATGGGTATCTTCTCTAAAACTATCAATAACAAAGCCGTTATCGCAGGTATGCTTGCAGGTATCGGTGTTACCTTATTGTACGTATTCCAACATCACGGAATCATGTTCATCAAGGGTACGGAGTTTATGGGCGGAATGGAAAAAAACTGGTTTATGGGTATTGACCCTAAAGCCTTTGGTTCTGTCGGTGCTGTTGTTAACTTTGCAGTTGCATTTATTGTATCCAAAATGACAGGTCCTGCACCTGCACACATCCAGCAATTGGTTGAGAATCTTCGTGTTCCAGCGGGTTCTGGTAGTGCTAGTTCACACTAATAATCGTCATTAGTCATTAAGAAAAAGGCTCCTTTATAGGAGCTTTTTTTTGTTCTAATTAAGTGAAAATAATGTTCTTAGAATGTTATTTGGATTAACCTCTAAATGAAGTGTATATCTTAATCTTAATCTCAATACAATCATTCATAAGGGACCTCTGATTAAGTCCCATAAGTAATGTCATACTTGCACAGGCAAGTATTCATATTCGCATAAAGTGCCATCCTCATAGATTACCGTCTTCGAGAAATAACAATCATCTACTAAAAACGTAACTTCTTCCTGTTATGACTTTTCTTTGTTTTCATAAACTTTAATTTTTACCACGAAACGTATGAAGAACTTGAAACTACAACAAGTTATCTATCCTTCCCTATAACATTTACACAAAAAAATACCTGCTATACAGCAGGTATTTTTTATAGTTTTTAAAAGCCATTTTAAAAGATGACTATACAAAAACCATGTAAACAATCATTTAACGCTTAGTTGCTTTTTGAGCAGCTTCTATGCGCTTAAGCATTTCATCTGCTTGTTTGCGTTGCGCTTCCCACATTGCTTTTAACTGTGCGTAGTTAGGCTGCTGTTGTGCAGCTGCAACTGTAGGGTTATAACCCATAGGTGCAAAGTTATTATTTCCCGCAAAGTTTCCACCGCCGTTTGTATTATTAGAGCCTGTTCCGTTTCCAGCAACATTACCTGCTGTATTTGCGTTACCAGCAGCATTACCAGCAGTGTTACCAGAACCTTGACCGTTACCAGAAAGGTTGCCTGCAGTATCCATATTCGTTTTGCCTTTACCTTTAAATTTCACAGCAAAATCGACTTCGCCATCTGCATCACCTTTGCCTGTTCCCCAGCCGTTTCCAGTTGCGTCTGCATTTCCAGCTGCATTTCCAGCACCTTGACCGTTTCCAGCAGCATTTCCGTAACCATTGCCACTTCCGTTACCGTTATTGAATCCGTCGAACCAGTTAGCAGATGCTGTACCAGAAAGTGCGATTAAAGCGGCGAATGTAATTGTTTGTAGTTTCATAATATTTTCCTAGCGGTTTAATAATTAAAGGGGTATTTAAATGAACTTAAATATAAGTATATACTAATATACTGTTTTAGGTTTATCAAGTATTTCAACTCAACTTTTCGGGGGGTTATATTTATACTTATATATAGCTGATATATGACTATTTAGCACAGATAGTTTAGTAGTGAATAAAGCTACTTATTATGGCGAGGCTTTTGCGTTAAGAAAATTCAAAGATCAATTTAAAAGACAAGTGGTTATTACAGAGCGACCATCAGTTTTTTAATATCGGATAGATTAACCCGAGCAATTTTAGCGAGCTCTTCTTGATCACCTATCCATAGCACTTTATTTTTACATTTAATTAAGCCTAGTTTGCGTAACTTTTGTAATACCCGATTAACGTGGATAGCAGTCAACCCTAATGCATCAGCAATATCTTCTTGGGTGATCGGTAAAGGGATGCCATCTGGGGTTTCATTTTTAAGTGAACATTCTCGCACATATAAACTTAATAATAGATAAGCGACTTTTGCATCTGCAGGATTACTTGCAATAGAAGTTAGCGCGGAGTAACACTGTTCCATGACTGTGTTAGTTACCGAATTGATCGCAAAGGATAATTCAGGAAATTCTGCAATGGTATTGGTAAAACCTTCGATTGGAAACGCGCACAATGTTGCATCGGTCACGGCAACGGCAGAATGATCTAACACTCTGTTTTTACCTGTTTTGTAACATAATAAATCACCAGGTAATGCAAAGCGTAAAATGTGTCGATCACCATTTTCTAGGTTTTTGAATAAGGTTACCCAGCCCTCGTAAAGCGTATATGCTTTGTCAGGTGTTTCGCCTTCATGATACAGAAAATCACCCGCTGAGAATTGCACTTGAGAGGAACGTAATGCACGTGCTTTATCAAGATGATCGGTTTCTAATTCACCAAATAACGCCGCATTTCTAACGGCACAATCTTTACATTTAGGTAATTTTTGAGTAATAAACTTCATGCGTAATATTTAGCAGACTGCTATCAAATAGACAAATTAACATATGTTATATCTCATGCTGACAAGTGTTATAACATTTTTTATTGCGCTTTCATTAAAGCGCCTCTGATTAATAAGATTGCGGCTGATAAATCGGCGCTTGATACATCTGAGGCGGTGGCGTTTGTGCATTCCACGGGATCATTTTATTCATCGCGCGCATTGGCTTTGAGATACTTCTATTGAGTTCCCACGTGCTTTGCCCCATGTGCTTAGTGCTGCCCGCCATTGAAGATGCCGAATAAGACATTGAGTCAACATTTTCTGACATCTCACTGATATGCTGTTCAAGCTCAGGCATGGTTTTTGAAATAGTGGTATTTAATTGGTGTACGTCGGTGGTTAATACAGGGACGGTTTTTTCCATTAAATTAGTCATGCGACTAATGTCACTCGACATACTCTCCATACGTTGCAACATGCCATAAATTAGGTAAAAGCCAAATGTGGATAAAATAACAAAAGCAATCATCGCGGGAAATACCGCATAACGCCAGCGTGTTTCAAATGTTTCTAATGTTTGCGCAGCTTCTTCATTGCCTTTTTCGATGAGCTTTAATTCTGCATCTTCAAGTGTTGTCATACCAATTCCTTTAAGCGGTTTTTCATATTTGCATAAGACTATTATAAGAACGAAGTCATTTAGAAGAATATTAGCATATACTAATACTATCTGCACTTGAGAATTATCAACATCAGTGTTTTTTTTGATTTATTTTTATCATTGGTTTGTTAGGGCTCTTTGATTAATGAGAAAAAGAGCCTTGGGCTTATAGCTTAAAATCTTCGCCCAAATAAATTTCACGCACTTGATCATTTTCTAAAATAGTTTCTGCAGTTCCCTCGGCAATAATATCGCCATTACCTAATACATAAGCACGATCACAAATACTCAGAGTTTCGCGCACATTATGGTCGGTGATGAGAACACCAATGCCACGTTGTTTTAAGTGGGATACGATTTTTTGAATTTCCAAAACAGAAACAGGGTCAACACCCGCGAAGGGTTCATCAAGCAATATAAAGGAGGGTTCGGTTGCCAAAGCGCGGGCGATTTCTACTCGGCGACGTTCACCACCAGATAAACTAATGCCAAGGCTGTCACGAATATGAGTGACCTGAAACTCTTCTAAAAGGCTTTCGAGTTTATCTCGACGTTGTTGTTTATTTAAATCTTTGCGCGTTTCGAGAATGGCAAAGATGTTTTCTGCAACCGTGAGTTTACGAAAAATACTAGCTTCTTGCGCGAGATAACCAATTCCGTGGCGAGCACGTTGATGCATGGAAAGCGCGGTAAGGTCGATGCTATTGTTATCTTTTTCTAGGGAAACCGTACCTTTATCGCAGGCTACTAAACCTACCACCATATAAAAACAGGTGGTTTTTCCTGCGCCATTGGGACCAAGCAAGCCAACGATTTCAGCACTGTTTATATTAAGGGAAATCCCTTTAAGGATGTCACGTTTACCGTAACTTTTATAAAGGTTGTCGGATACAAGTTTAGCCACAGTTGCCACTCATTAATGGCTTATTTAGCTTTATTGTTTGGGTAAAAAATGGCACGTACCCGTTTCTTTTTTCTATCAGCGGCATTTTTACTCGCGGTACCGGCTTTTAACTCGCCAGAACGAATAGAGTATTCAATATGATCACTGGTGAATTTATCGTTATTTTGTGAAAGTACCGCACTACCCTCCATAAAAAGGCGTTTGTCTTCGACAAAATAGCGTACTCGTTTGGCCGTTCCTTTTGCTATTTTTCCGTCATCCATTTTTTGTTTGAAACTAACAGGGTTACCCTTAGCTTCGATTAACACAATTTTATTGTTGGGTGCTTTGATTTCAATTTTATACGCTTTAATTTCAAGTGTACCTTGAACAATAGATACATTGCCTTCGTACACTGCGAAGCCTTTTGATTTATTAAATACAACGCTATCAGCATTAATATAAACGGGTTTTGTAACATCATCTTTAAGTGCAAAAGCAGGCGTGCTGAGCAATATAGCCATTAATGTGCTAAATGTTATAAATAAAGAAGTTATGAATGAACTCATTTTAATTCGCGGGGGTTGTTGTAGAAGGGGTTGATGGTGAGTTTGTAGACGACGGGGTTGAAAAAGACGGTGTAAATCTTGCATGTACATTAGAATGTATCCTTAATTCTTGTTCGTCTAGTTTACCTGATAAACCCACCCCACTTAGATGACCCGCGTCTGATTGCAGACTTATTTGGGCTTCGGTTGCAATACTACGTTGTAACGGATTATATGTTAAATCTTCTGTCGTAAGATTAAAACCTTTTGTTTTTTCACTACTTTTTTTAAAAACACTCACCGCCCCTTTTAGATTAATCTCTCCATTTTTTGTGAGTTGTTCTGCTTTATCGGCTTTAAGGGTAATCAGTTCTTCATTTTCATCCTGTGCTTTAAATATGGGTTGATATATTTCACTCGCACCAGTGGCTTGTTGATGTACTAAATGTTGCGCTTCAACATGATATTGCATTTTTCCATCGGCTTGCGTTACCAGCAGGGTAAAATCACTTAAATAATAATCTATTTTTTTTATTTTTTGTTTGAATTGCAATCCATTATAAGACAGCCAATAATTATTTAAGGCGGTAAATACCACTGCAATGATGACTGTACTAATAAAAAGTATAATGCCGCTTTTATTCATTCTCTGTTTTTACTTGTGATCTTTGCTTGGTTATGAATTCTTGATTGTTTATTAATTCGCTTTTAAATAGCCTTCTAACAAAATAGTTAATTTTCCCTGTGCTTCTAATATAAATTCACAGACTTCACGTGCTGCGCCTTTTCCACCTTTTTCTTTAGTAGTCCAATCCGCATGTTCTCGTACAAACCAGTGTGCATCGCCAGCAGCGATGGATAATCCTACTTGGCTCATAATCGGTAAATCAATCACGTCATCACCTACATAAGCGATGTGCTCTTTAGATAAACCTGTTTTTTCTAGTAAATCAACGAATGCAGGAAGTTTATCTCGATAACCTTGATAAACTAGTTCTGGCGAGAGCTTAAGATTAGCGGCACGGTGTTTGACTAACTCAGATTGACGCCCCGTGATTAAAGCCACTTCAACACCACTTTCTTGGAGCATGCGTAAACCATGTCCGTCTTTGGAATTAAAGGCTTTATATTCTTCACCATTGTTGTCGAAATATAAGCTCCCATCCGTCAATACCCCGTCGACATCGAAAATAACAATTTTTATGTTGGCGGCTTTTTCTAAGTTTTCGTTCATATCACACTATTCCTGCTTTAAGTAAATCATGCATGTGGATAATACCGATACTTGTATGTGTATCATCAACAACAGGAAGTACGGTAATTTCTTTTTCTTGCATAAGGTTAACGACATTGATCGCTAATTCATCGGCGCGCGTGGTATAACAGTCTTTATGCGCGACGTCACCTACGCGGGTTTGTTTCATGTCAATATTTTCACTATCTTCAAATAAACGGCGTAAATCACCATCAGTGAATATGCCGAGTAATTTTTTATTTTCATCTGCGACTAACGTTGCGCCGAGTTTTTTCCCCGTCATTTCAAGAATGGCCGCTTTTAATGGCGTATCCGGTAAACAAGCAGGCATATCATTATTGCTGTGCATGACATCGCGCACATGAACCAATAGACGTTTACCGAGGCGACCCCCAGGGTGGGAACGTGCAAAATCTTCAGCTGTAAAGTCGCGTGCATCTAATAATGCTACGGCTAAGGCATCCCCCATTACGAGTGTAACTGTAGTGCTAGAAGTAGGCGCTAAACCCATTGGGCATGCTTCTTTTTCAACGCCAATATCCAAATGATGATCAGACAATTCGGCTAAAGGCGAACTTTCATCTCCCGACATGCCGATGACTTTTGTGCCAAGACGTTTAACCACGGATGCGAGAGTGACAAGCTCTTCGGTTGTGCCCGAATTAGAAATGGCCACGACAACATCGTCACCGGTAATCATTCCTAAATCGCCATGCAATGCTTCACCGGGATGTACAAAAAACGCGGGCGTACCCGTACTTGCCAATGTTGCTGCAATTTTATTACTGATATGACCTGATTTTCCCATACCCGAAATAATCACACGTCCTTTACACGCTAGCAGGGTCTCGCAAGCTGCATCAAAGGTTTTACCGAGTCGATTATTTAAAGCATCAATCGCTTCAATTTCTGCTTGAATAACTGCTTTGGCAAGCCCACTGAAATCATGTGTTTTTTGATTCATATTCAACTCTCTGCGAGTAAAAAACTAATGTAAACTAAATTAATAACTAAGAAGTAGCCTGATAATACAACAAGCCTTCGTAAGCGACAAAAGCCAGTATTAATATAAAACCTTTCCAACGATTGATAATAAACCGTGATTTTTTAAAACACCCAATACTAAATACCAACAATAAAACACTAAGCCCCACCATAATAGGAAAATCTCTATTTAACACGCCATCGGGTAATACAGAGGGATTAATTAATCCTGGCAATGCTAATACTGCCAGCGTATTAAATAAATTAGAACCAACAATATTCCCCACCGCTAAATCGGTTTCGCCTTTGCGCGCGCTACTAATAGTTGCGGCAAGTTCTGGCAAACTAGTGCCAATAGCAACAATCGTTAAACCGATAATTAACTGACTGACTCCTAATTGTACCGCGACACTTGATGCACCCCAAACCAACATATTAGAGCTAATTAATAACAGAACGAGACCAATTAATGTCCAAAAGATTGCCATTTTAGTATCGAGTTTCTCAGGCAATTCATCAATGGATTCTTCGATTAAAGGGTCGTGTACTTTAGATTCTTTTTTTGCAGAAATGATCATCCAAGTAATGATGAGCACTAATGCGATAAATAAAATAATGCCGTCTAGACGTGAGAAATTTCCATCTGCCAGTAATACCCATGCCAAAACACCCGAGACGATGATTAATGGAAATTCTTTTAACAATAAACGTGAATGAACTGGCAGAGCATAAAAAACAGCGGTAAAGCCTAATACCATCGCGATATTGGTAATATTAGAACCTAATGCATTACCAATACCTAAACCGGAATTACCATCAAACGCCGCAGTTGCAGATACCAACATTTCGGGGGCAGACGTACCCAGACCTACGATTAACATGCCTACGATTAACGGCGAAATCCCAAAGTTTCTGGCAATGTTGGCAGACCCTTCAACAAAGCGATCAGCACTCCAAATTAGGAGTGCAAAACCCGCAATAATAGCGGCTATAAAAGTCAGCATAGTTCGACTCTGTTATAGAAAAGAGGCGATTATACAGAAGTCTTCATCTAATTCTTCTATTTTAAAATGTAAACCCTTAATAATAGATTTTTATTATATATACATAGATAAATAATTTGATTTTTGTGATTTTCTTTC
>Ga0209633_10005292_pt1 | contig 11372 bp, 9 predicted proteins | sample Cruoilmetagenom1_FD_187290 | JGI IMG/M metagenome (GOLD analysis project Ga0209633, IMG submission 187290) | Oil polluted marine microbial communities from Coal Oil Point, Santa Barbara, California, USA - Sample 1 (SPAdes) (version 2) | ecosystem: Environmental > Aquatic > Marine > Oil seeps ... | reverse complement strand
TCGCGCACCCTCACCGACGCTGCCAGGCGCCTCAAACCACAATCGCGACGTGATCGAGATTTTGGGCTATGCCTCTTATGAAGAAGCGAGCCATAACATCGGCTTTGAAATTTCCGGCGACGATCTGATCATCACCTACACCCACCCAACGATGGCGGCAGTGCAAAGCAGTTCGATCACCATCGTCGGCCAATTTGCCAGCGCCGCGCAAGACATCGAATTGATTTCCTTTGGCGAGGCGGGGGGGACCGCAGGCTATATTGGCACAGCGGCGCATCATATTGCGATGCTCAGCGGTGATGATTTCACCTATTCGATCCATGCCAATGGTGACTCAGGTGGCGAAGACATCGTGCTTGGCACTGCCGGTGACGACGAGATCTATGGCGGGATCGGCGATGATATCTTGTCGGGGCTGGGCGGGGCTGATGTGTTCATGTTCCACGATGAAGACGGCAATGACGCGGGCCACGACATCATTCTGGACTTTGACATCGCCGATGATTTGATCGACGTCACAGAAATAGCCGGACTAACCTATGCCGATATGACTGTGTCGGAAAACGCCTGGGGCAACGCGGTGATTTCCAGCGCCTATTTCGAAATTGAGCTGGCCGGTATTAGCGCAACCGATATCAGTGCAGACACGTTCATCATTGGATGAAAATGGCTGTACTTTACAGAATTCTAGGGGCCAACACTGCCCAGTTCAGTCGCTAGATGTACGGCTGGGGCTGTCGTCCCCAACGACAGCCCCAAAGCTATGCCAGCCGTATTACGCCCATGGGGGAATGTAAAAAGATGCCTTGATCCGGTCCATCACCACCGTGGTTTTGAATCCTTTGATGTCGGGGTTATTATACAGAAAACTGCGGGTAAAAGCCTCATATTCCGGCATGTCTTTGGCGCTGACGATCAGGATGAAATCAGTGTCACCTGTGACGTAATAGGCGCTCATCACCACAGGCTCGCGTCGCACGGAGGCCTTGAAATGATCAATTATATCAAGGCGCTCGCGCTCTAACGTCACGGCAATCATCATGGTTAACGATCGCCCCAAGGCACTGCTGGACACGATAGAAACATCCGCCTCGATCACCTTGTCGGCGCGCAATTTGTTTAGACGCCGCTGGATCGAGGTGGGCGACAAGCCAACTTTCTCGGACAACTGGGCCGAGGTTAGCTGGTTGTCCAGCTGGATTTCATGCAGTATTTTGCGGTCCAGATCATCAAGTGCGCTCATTTGCGCCGCCCTTTTTGAAAAATTGCATTAGTTATGCAGAAAATCGGGTGATTTGCGCATTTTCTGCAGATGTCGGTGATACACTGAAAATTGGCTATTGCCACATAGAAAATCTGAAAAAAGAATATGGTCTTTGGGGCCAGTATCCGTCCCGATCCTCAAAGGCCAGGAAACATCCAGATGAGCCTTCCTTTCACGCTTGCCGAATATGAGGCCCGCCTTGCCAAAGTGCGCAGCGCTATGGACGCGGCTGGCTGCGACGTTCTGATTGTCACCGATCCGGCCAGTATGGCGTGGTTAACGGGGTATGAGGGCTGGTCCTTTTATGTGCACCAGGCCGTGATCATTGGCCCCGCGGGTGCGCCGATCTGGTGGGGGCGGGCGATGGACGCGCTGGGGGCCAAACGCACGGTCTATATGCCGGACGAGATGATTTTCGGCTATGAAGACACCTATGTGCAAAATCCCGACAAACACCCGATGCAAGATCTGTCAGGGTTGATCAATGCCAACGGCTGGTCCGGCATGCGGATTGGGCTTGAGATGGACAATTACTATTTCACTGCCGCCGCCTATCTGGCACTGGTACAGGGGTTGCCACAGGCCAAATGGGTCGATGCCAATGTGCTGGTGAACTGGCAACGCGCAGTTAAAAGTGACGCCGAAATCACCTTTATGCGCTGTGCTGCCAAGATCGTTGAAAACATGCACGCCACCATTTTGGAGCGGGCCGAGCCGGGGATGAAAAAGAACGAGTTGGTTGCCGATATTTATCACGCGGCGATCACGGGTGCTGATGGACACTGGGGTGATTACCCTTCGATCGTGCCGCTGGCGCCGTCGGGCCAAGACGCCACCGCGCCGCATCTAACATGGGATGATAGCCCCCTGCAAAAGGACGAGGCGACGTTTTTTGAAATCGCGGGTGTCTATCGGCGCTATCATGCGCCGCAATCGCGCACCCTGTTTTTCACCGAACCCTCGGCCAAATTTCGCGCCGCCGAGGCCGCAGTGCTAGAGGCGGTTGCCGCTGGTATGGAACGGGCCAAACCCGGCAATTTTGCCGAGGACATCGCCAATGCCTTTAACGCCACCCTGAACCGATTGGGATTTGAGAAAGACAGCCGTTGCGGATATCCGATCGGGCTGTCCTATCCACCGGACTGGGGCGAACACAGCTATTCGCTGCGTCGTGACGACAAAACCGTATTGGAACCCGGAATGACGTTCCATTTTATGCCAGCCCTCTGGATGGCCGACGGCGGCATCGAGATGACCGAGCCGGTTTTGATCACCCAAACGGGTGCCGAAAACCTATGTACGACCCCGACCGGGTTGGTGGTGAAAGACTAATGCACAAATCACCTATCACTCCGACTATTGACTTAAATGCTGACGGGGTGGCGCATGGGTTCCTGCGCCTGCCGCACAGCCGCGATGACAGCGCTTGGGGCTCGTTGATGATCCCCATCACGGTGGCCAAAAATGGCGACGGGCCAACGGCCTTGATCACGGGGGCCAATCACGGGGACGAATATGAAGGGCCGCTGGCACTGGTCGAACTGGCCGCGACAATTGACGCGGCTGACCTGACTGGACGGGTCATCATCATTCCCTTCATGAACCTGCCAGCCTTTGCTGCCGGAACGCGCACATCGCCCATAGACGGGGGCAACATGAACCGCGTGTTCCCGGGGCGCCCTGACGGCAGTATCACCGAAAAGATCGCCGACTATTTCCAACGGCACTTGTTGCCGATGGCCGATATCGTGCTGGATTTTCATTCCGGTGGCAAAACGCTGGATTTCCTGCCCTTCGCAGCCTCGCATATCTTAGACGACAAAGAACATGAGGCCCGCTGCACCGCTGCCCGCGACGCGTTCAATGCACCATTCTCGGTGCAGATGCTCGAGATCGACAGCGCCGGCATGTATGATGATGCGGTTGAGGGCATGGGCAAGGTATTTGTCACCACCGAACTTGGCGGCGGCGGCACCACTACCCCCGATACGGTCGAAATCGCCCGCAAAGGGGTGCGAAATCTGCTGATTCACGCGGGGATAATGCAGGGGAAGCCAGAGATCGGACCAACGCGGCATCTGGTGCAAGAAGATGAAGGTTGTTTTCATTTTGCCCCGCTTGGCGGGATGGTTGAGTTCAACGGCTTCCTTGGTGATCCTGTTAAAAAAGGCGACCTGTTGGCCCGCATTTGGGACAGCACCCGCACAGGTGTGCCGCCGTTAGAAATCCACTCGAAAATGAACGGCCTGCTGGCGGTTCGACATAACTATGGTTTGATCCAGCAGGGCGATTGTTTGGCCGTTTTGGCCCAAGAAGTAACAAAGGTAAATTGACGATGCTCACCAACGACACACTGGCCCAATGGGATCGGGAAAATTTTTTCCACCCTTCGACCCACCTTGCCCAACATGCGCGCGGCGACACCCCGACACGGGTAATCAAAGGCGGCGATGGGGTCTATATTGTGGACCGTGAAGATCGGAAAATGCTGGATGCTTTTGCGGGGCTATACTGTGTGAATGTCGGTTACGGTCGCACGGAAATTGCCGAAGCAATCGCAAAACAGGCGCATGAGCTGGCCTATTATCATTCCTATGTGGGGCACGGCACCGAGGCCTCGATCACCCTGTCCAAGATGATACTGGACCGTGCGCCAGGCAATATGTCCAAGGTGTATTTCGGCCAAAGCGGTTCAGACGCCAATGAGACCAACATCAAGTTGGTGTGGTATTACAATAACATACGAGGGTTGCCGCAAAAGAAAAAGATCATCTCGCGCTGGCGGGGCTATCACGGGTCGGGCCTGATGACTGGCTCGTTGACGGGGCTTGAGCTGTTCCACAACAAATTCGATCTGCCGCTCTCACAAGTCATTCACACCGAAGCCCCCTATTATCTGCGTGGCGCGAGTGCAGGCATGTCCGAAGAAGAGTTTTCGGCCGATTGCGCCAGCAAACTTGAGGACATGATCCTTGCCGAGGGGCCAGACACCGTTGCGGCCTTTATTGGTGAACCCGTGCTTGGCACGGGCGGCATCGTGCCACCACCGGCGGGCTACTGGGCTGCGATCCAGGCCGTTTTGAAAAAATACGACATCCTGTTGATCGCGGATGAGGTCGTGACGGGCTTTGGCCGTCTTGGAACGATGTTCGGAACGACCCATTACGACATTGTGGCTGATATCATCACCATCGCCAAGGGGCTGACCTCGGCTTATGCGCCGCTGTCGGGCTCTATCGTTTCGGACAAAATATGGAAGGTGTTGGAACAGGGCACGGATGAGAACGGCCCCATCGGTCACGGCTGGACCTATTCGGCCCATCCCATTGGGGCTGCGGCAGGGGTGGCCAACCTGAAATTGATTGATGAAATGGGTTTGGTGGGCAATTCAGGCACCACAGGTGCCTATCTTTTGGAACAACTGACCGCGGCCTTTGCGGAACACCCCAATGTTGCCCAAGTGCGCGGCGAAGGGTTGATGTGTGCGGTTGAATTTGCCCAGACCAAGGCGCCATTGGATTTCTTTGATCCCGCCCAAAAGGTCGGTTATGCGATTTCAAACGCCATGGCCAGCCGCGACGTGATCGCCCGCGCCATGCCACAGGGTGACATCATCGGTTTTGCGCCGCCCCTATGCATCACACCGGATGAAGTCGATCAAGTGGTTCTCGTCGCCAAAGAGGCGGTGACCGAAGTGTTGGGCTAAAACAAAGCGCCCTTTCATCGTCAGAGACTGGCGTTGAAAGGGGCCTTGGTTTTAGGCGGTTTCCAAACGCAAAGCTTCCGCCGCAGCGCGCCCCTTTTCGATCTGCGCCTGGCAGACCTTGATCTTACGCTCAAGTTTTTGCCGGGCGCGATCCGTATCGGCCCGCTCCAGCTTGGCCTTATATTTGGCCTCCTTGGCCACCAACTGGGCCACCAATTCCTCGATCGCTTTAATCTGCTTGACGGCGCGCCCCTTTTTGGTGTCCAGCGCGCTGTCCAGATTGCTGAGTATGTCCTTTAGTCCCATTTTGCATTCTCCCTATTAGAGGCCTTAAGCGGCGTCCGTTTCGGTTAGGCTGGTGATGTCTTCATCCGCAAGCTCGATGATGTTTTGCCCCTGCATCAGATCCATGTTGCGTTCACTTAACAGGATTTTGGCGGCGCGGGTCAGATCCGCGATGATCGCCTTGCTGTAGCTTAAATCATTCATTAATGACGTGGCCATTTCGGCCGATATCTGACCCTCGCGGATCATTTTGTCGATGTTGTGCAATGTCGCGTTGCGGTCTTGCTTGGCCGAGAGCTTGTTATCGTCCAGATCAAACACATCCACATCAGGATCAGCGTTTCGCAACTGTTCAATCAGGCGCAAAATTCGGGCAATATTGATCCTGATGTTGTTATATTCGTTGCGGATGGCTTTGTTCTTGGAGGTCCCGAACAGGTCTATGTTTTTCTGCAAGTGTTGTGCATCTTTCACGGCCTGAACAATCCGCTGATTGGCGCGGCGCAGATCATAAAGATGGCTGGCACTGTCGGCGTTTAGTTTAAGGTTGGCATTGCCGGTGAAATCAAGAATGGCGGAATGCAGGCTTTTGATGCTGCGGGTGTATTCCTGACTGACATCTTCGCGGATGATATCTTTGTTGGATTTCAACTCGTCTTCTAAAATGACATCGGATTCAATGGTTTGACGATGCACATTAATGCCGTGCGCAATGATCCGGTAGGCGTTGTCATAAAGGTGGAACACCTCATTGCGCACCGCCGTTAACAGGGTTTCGGGAAAGTCTTTAACCGATTCATTGAGAAACTGCGCTTCGACAATCGAGATCACAGGGGCAGGTACCGCACGTTCCAAAAACGTGACAAGCTGCGCCACAAAAGGGGCCATGACGATCACGCCGATCAAGTTAAAGATGGTGTGAAACACCGCCAATTTCAGGGTGTAATTGTCCGCGGCAATGCCAACAGTGGCGCTGAACCAGTCGACCAGCCAAATGATCTGCCAGATAAATGCGATGGCGATCAGCCCCGTCACCAGATTGAAGATCAGATGCGCACCAGCCAGACGTTTGCCTTGATGATTGGCGCTCATCGCGCCAAGAATGGCGGTGATGGTGGTGCCGACATTGGCGCCGATCGCCAGCGCCAGCGCGTTCTCATAGGTGATTTGCCCGACCGAAAGGGCGGTGATGATAATCACCAATGTCGCATGCGAACTTTGCATGATCACGGTGGCCGCAATGCCGATGGCGGCAAACAGGAACAGGCCAGCATAGCCGCCAACCGCAAACTGGGTCAGATCAATGGTGTCGCGAAACGCCTCAAAGCCCTCTTTCATGTGGTGGATGCCCAAAAACAACAGCCCAAGGCCAGCCAACACATAGCCAATGCCCTTTAGGTTGCTGGATTTTTGAAACACCAGGATCACGCCAAACACCAGCATCGGCATCGCATAGGCCGAGATTTTAACCTTCAGCCCAAAGCCCGCAATCAGCCATGCACCCGTGGTTGTGCCAAGGTTGGCACCGAAAATGATGCCAATGCCCGCCGCCAGCCCGATCAGGCCGGAACTTAGAAACGAAATGGTGATCACCGACACCAGAGAGGAGGATTGCATCACCGTGGTGCTGGCGATCCCAAAGGAAATCGCTTTCCACAACTTATTGGTGGTTTTGGCCAACAGGTTTTCCAAGACCCCGCCGGTAAAGGCGCGAAACCCGTCTTCAAGAAAAATCATCCCGAACAGAAAAATCGCAACCCCGGCTGCGATTTCCTTAAAGTTCGGGCTGATCCAAAATCCAAACGCCAAAACGGCGAGGATGGCGGGGAGCACTATGCGTTTGATCACGGAATTTCGACCTCATTCATCCAATAAAACATCACCCGTTTACATGACGATCGCGCGCGCGATCGCAGCAAAAAGGTATTTGCCACAGATATGCGGGGAAAAAGCGCAGGTCGTTGATGTGAATCATAGACTTATTCAGACGGATGATATTGAAGGTCAGGTGATGATTTTACACCGGTTGCCGGAGCGCTTTTGTTCCGCTACCAGAGCGATGGATATTCCGTTAAATCGGGAAAAGGACTGAACTGACTGGGCGCTGTGTCCAACCAGATGGGGGAAATGAAATATGGAACTGAATAGTATCAGAGCCTTAGAGCAAGCGTCAAACTTGGGGCGGGGCGAATTGTTCCGGCTGGGCACGGCGATGTTGTTTATCGTTGCGATCATGTTGATCGTTTCGGCGCGGCTCGAATCTGTCGCGGACAGCTATCTGTTGGTGGTTGCGGCAATGATTGGCGGCTATATGGCAATGAATATTGGCGCCAATGATGTGGCCAATAATGTCGGCCCCGCCGTTGGATCCCAGGCTTTAACCCTAACAGGTGCGATCTTGATCGCCGCAGTGTTCGAGGCCGGCGGCGCCTTGATTGCGGGTGGCGATGTGGTCAGCACCATCAAAAAGGGCATCATTGATCCGGCTTTGATTTCTGACAGCACCACATTTATCTGGGTGATGATGGCGGCCCTGTTGGCGGCGGCGATTTGGCTGAATGTTGCCACTGCGGTTGGCGCACCGGTCTCAACCACCCACTCGATTGTGGGCGGGGTTCTGGGCGCGGGTATTGCGGCAGCAGGTTGGGAGATTGCCAACTGGAGCCAAGTCGGAATGATCGCCGCCAGTTGGGTCATTTCACCTGTATTAGGCGGGGTCATCGCGGCAAGTTTCCTCTATATGATCAAACGCACCATCGTGTACCGCAAGGATAAAGTGGCCGCTGCAAAACGCATGGTGCCCTTTTTCGTGGCCATTATGACTTGGGCCTTTTCAACATATCTGATCTTGAAGGGCCTGAAAAAGCTGTGGAAATTTGATTTCATCACGGCTTCGCTGATCGGATTGGCAATTGCGGCTATGATGTACCTGTTGGTCAAGCCACTGGTGCGCCGCGCCTCGGGGGCGCTTGTGAACAACCGTGACAGCGTCAACGCACTGTTTACCCTGCCATTGATCTTTGCTGCGGCGCTGCTCAGCTTTGCGCATGGGGCCAATGATGTGGCCAATGCGGTCGGCCCGTTGGCCGCGATCAATGACGCCATCCTGAACGGCGGCGTGTCCAGCAAGGCCGGTATTCCGGTTTGGGTGATGATGGTCGGGGCGGTCGGTATTGCGCTGGGTTTGGCGTTGTATGGTCCCAAATTGATCCGCACTGTGGGCAGTGAAATCACCGAATTGGACAAAATGCGCGCCTATTGCGTGGCGATGGCGGCGGCCATTACTGTGATTATCGCCTCGCAACTGGGACTGCCCGTTAGCTCCACCCATATTGCGGTGGGGGGGATTTTCGGCGTCGGGTTCCTGCGTGAGTTCCTCGAGGCTAATCACGCCCGTACATTGGACGAAATCCGCGAACACCATGTGGATGACGCGCCCGAGGTGGTGGACGCGTTTTTGGAAACCTTTGACTCGGCGGATGTCACCGAAAAAGGCTACATGTTGGCTGAGCTGAAAAAGAAAAACGGCCCACACATCTTTAAAAAGGACCGCAAAGAACTGCGCAAGATGTACCACAAAGAGTTGGTCAAACGCTCGATGCTGCTGAAAATCGCAGCCGCTTGGGTGATCACTGTGCCATTGGCGGGTTTTTTGGCGGCGCTCCTGTATTTCACTATTCGGGGCATGTTGCTGCCGCAATAGAGGTGAATTCCAGATCGAGAAATCAGCAGGGCGGGTTCAATTCGCCCTGCAAAACACGGCAAACATCTCTCGCCGCTTGCAAAACCTTCCAATAACGGCTTTTTAAGCGCTATGGTGAAACGTCTCCCAATCCGAAATTTGTTCATGTCAACAGCTCTATGGCTTGGCCTGGCCGTCGGGTCTGCCGCAGGAGAGGTCACGGTGGCCGTGGCCTCGAATTTTCTGGCCACGGCCCAAAAAATTGCCGCGGATTTTACGGCGCAAACCGGCCATCGCGTGCATATTGTCAACGGCTCCACCGGCACACTATACGCCCAGATCAGCATTGGCGCACCTTACGATGTGTTTTTGTCCGCTGATCAGGCCCGCGTTTTGCAATTGAACAAGGACGGTCATTTGCTGGGCGGGAAACATAAACCCTATGCACTGGGTCGTTTGGTTTTATATGCCCGTGACGGCGCCATGTTGGGGGCTGACATCGCAGCCAGTCTGAACGCCGACAGCACGCATCATTTTGCTATGGCTGATCCTGAGCTGGCCCCCTATGGCCGCGCCGCCGCCGAGGTTCTGGACCATCTGGGCCAAACAGGCCTGATCTCGCAAAAAGCAGTGTTGGGGGCCAATATCGGCCAAACCTTTGGCTTTGTGCAAACTGGCAATGCCCCAGTTGGTTTTGTTGCCTTGTCCCAAGTCATGGATCATGGCGGAGAATGGTTGCCAATCGAACCACATCTTTACGCGCCCATTCTGCAAGAGGCCGGATTGTTGGCCCGTGCCAAGGGTAATCTGGCCGCCGAGGCGTTTTATGCAAACCTGTCCAGCGATGCGGCGACACAGATCCTGATCCAGTCCGGCTATGAGGCCGCGCAATGAGTATTTGGCCCGCTATTTGGTTGTCCGTGCAACTGGCCAGCCTGACCATGTTGATCCTGCTGGTGATCGCCACACCGCTGGCGTGGTGGCTGACCCGCACCAACAACCGCGTCCGACCGTTGATCGAAGCCCTGGTGGCACTGCCATTGGTGTTGCCGCCAACGGTGCTGGGGTTTTACCTGCTCATCCTTATGAGCCCCGACATGTGGCTTGGGGCCGCGTGGTTGCGCTTAACCGGCGACACTTTGGCGTTCTCCTTTAGCGGCCTGTTGATCGCCTCGGTGATCTATTCGCTGCCCTTCGCCGTGCAACCGCTGCAAACCGCGTTCCAATCGGTTGGCAAGGGCACGCTTGAGGCTGCGACCACATTGGGGGCAGGGCCGTGGGATACGTTCCACTCTATTGTGGTGCCGCTGTCCCGGCGCGGCTTTCTGACGGCGATGGTGCTGAGCTTTGCCCATACGTTGGGCGAATTTGGCGTCGTTTTGATGGTCGGCGGCAATATTCCGGGTAAAACACGCATGATCTCGATCGAGGTGTTCAACGCTGTCGAGACACTGGATTACGCCACCGCCCACAAGTTGTCAGCTGGATTGCTGCTGTTCTCGTTCCTTGTGCTGGTCTTTGTCTACCTGTTGAACAGCAAGCGTGGGCGCGCAAAATGAACAAAAGCCTGCATTTGGACATATCGCTGGAATTTGCCAATTATGCGCTGACGGCCAAGGCCGATATACCGCTGCGGGGCATCACCGCGCTTGAAGGTGTCAGCGGCAGTGGCAAGACATCGTTGCTGCGCGCCATTGCGGGGCTGCAAACCAATGTTCAAGGTACGATCCAATTTGGCGATGCGCTGTGGTTGTCCAAGACCACCACAGTATCGCCACAGGCCCGCCGGATTGGCTATGTGTTTCAGGATACACGCCTGTTCAAACATCTGGATGTGGCGCAGAACCTGGCCTATGGACATAAACGGGCAGGGGCCGCGCCTGAGGTTTTGCAACGGGTGATCGAGGCGCTGGATTTGCAAGACCTGTTGAAACGGCGGATCAGGGGGCTATCGGGGGGCGAGAAACAACGCATCGCCATCGGTCGTGCCTTGGCACTGGATCCACATCTATTGCTGTTGGACGAACCAATGTCGGGGCTGGATCAAGCCCGCAAAGACGAAATCCTGCCCTATATCGCCCGCGCCGTTGCGACAATGGGCTGCCCCGCGATCTATGTCAGCCATTCCACGCGCGAAACCTCGATGTTGGCGGATCACATCATGCGTCTGTCCGGCGGCGTGTTGTCGGGACCGGACAAATGCGAAACTGTGTTGCATTGCGTGGCCAAACCATCAGCGCGCAGCGGTGCAATGATGTTGTTCATCGGTGATTTGGAAACCGCAATGCCGATCAATGCGCCCCAAGGCGCGAAATACGATGTGCGCATTCACGGGGCTGGCGTTTTGTTGACCAAAGAAAACCCGGGCCCCAGCACCGCCAAGATGACCTTGCCGGCAACGTTGGCTGCGATGGATACAGTCGAAGGCGATGCTT
>Ga0209633_10005291_pt1 | contig 11373 bp, 8 predicted proteins | sample Cruoilmetagenom1_FD_187290 | JGI IMG/M metagenome (GOLD analysis project Ga0209633, IMG submission 187290) | Oil polluted marine microbial communities from Coal Oil Point, Santa Barbara, California, USA - Sample 1 (SPAdes) (version 2) | ecosystem: Environmental > Aquatic > Marine > Oil seeps ... | reverse complement strand
GACTGGAGTAGAAAAACAATGATAATGGCGGGGACGAGAATCAGAAAACGTTTGGTGGTCATGGAGAATCAATGGGTGGTGCAAACGGGTTAAGAACATTGCTAACTTCTCGGTTTCATGGTTAGTGCCCGAACGAAAACTGTCTTTTTCGCCAATCTCGACGTCAGATAAAAATTTTAATCCTCGAAATATTCAATATATTCCTGTGGTTAAAATTTTGATCTTCCTTGACCTTGACGAAAAATCCTAGTTTTCATTCAGACACTAGTTAATCATTTTGCTGATCGAGAATAGAAAATTGCGTGTTCTACGTCAAGAAAAAAGGAGTTGTTCGCATGCTTTCAAACCGAGGAAGGTTGTTGGTCAAAGAGGGGTTGGAAAAAGTATTTGCCAAAAAAATCTTGTGATTTAAAACATAATAATATAATTGAAGAAATTGATCCTGATACGGGACTAATCTATGACGATTGCCGACTTGATATTTAGTGCCCGAACGAAAACTGTCTTTTTCGCCAATCTCGACGTCAGATAAAAATTTTAATCCTCGAAATACTAAAATGTATTCCTGCGGTTAAAATTTTGATCTTCCTTGACCTTGACAAAAAATCCTAGTTTTCGTTCAGACACTATTTAGGGCGGATTCGCCTGGGTCCATAATCCAGGCTACCATTCCGGCGACATCAGCAAATCCAGGAGGTAAATACAGATGGCCGAACATAAAAAAGTGAAAGAAATTATGGCGCCCATTGAGGACTACGACCGGGTGAACATCGATGCTCAGCTCTGCGACGCCATGAGCATACTGAAGAGAAACTATGAAAAGCTGAAAGCCGGTGAGCAGGGAAATTTTCACAAAACCCTGCTGGTGGTTGACGACAAAGACAATGTTGTGGGAAAGTTGTCCATGTATGATTTGATCCGGGGACTGGTCCCCGAACCGGCAAAGAATCCGGAGGTATCCAAAGCATACAATGCCATGCGTTCCGGTCGGGCGCGGGATGTTTCAGTGGAGGTGGGGGATGCTCAGGAACATTTCAAGTGGCTCAATTCGAGCTTTTCGGATCTGATCAAGCAGGAGGCCCACAAAAACGTCCGGGACATCATGACCCCCATTGAAAAATCCAGCTTAAAAGCAGAAGACAAAATTACTCACGGTATTTATACCCTTTTTAAAGACAAGGTTCGACAGCAGTTTGTTCAAAGCGAGGGGAGAATTGTCGGCGTGGTCAATCTCAATGTCATTTTTAATCAACTCCTTGAAGTTGCGGGTCCGGAGTGCCATATCAACTGGTAACGGAATCCAATAGCCTCGCAAAACAGCATCCAAAAGGGTCTCATAGTAGAATTAGGGAGCGAGGAACCCACTCCCTAATTCATCTCAATTTTGCGGAACCTGCATCCTTTTTGTTTTTGAACCAACAAAAAAAGCTTGACTTCACCCCTTAACCGTATTAACCTCCAAAAATGAATGACAGCTCATTCATATTTTTTCGAGGCCGCTTTTTACGGGGAATCCGTTTGAAGCGCGACTTTCAAATACGAATACGCTAAGGAGGTGTCTATGGACAAAAGAATGAATAGGGCAGGCGTCATTGGTGCAGGGGTAATGGGGGCCACCATCGCCGCCCAGTTAACCAATGTGGGCATCGAAACCGTTTTGCTCGACATTGTTCCCCCTGAATTCACGGACGACGACAAGAAAAAGGGGCTCACTCCGGATGGCAAAGGTTTCAGGAACAAATTCGGCAACAACGGCCTGAATATTGCCCTGAAGTCTAAACCCGCCTCCTTTTACATTCCGGAAAATGCCAAACTGATCACCATCGGCAACTTGGAAGATGACCTCGCCCTGTTAAAGGACGTGGACTGGATCATTGAAGTGGTGGTCGAACGGCTGAACATCAAGCGAGCGGTCTTTGAAAAGATTGAATCCGTGTTAACACCCGGAACCATTATTTCTTCCAACACCTCCGGAATTCCCGCGAAAGAGATGTGCGAAGGCCGCGCTGAAAACTTTCGGAAATATTTTGCCATTACCCATTTTTTTAATCCTCCCCGGTACATGAAGCTTCTGGAAATCGTGCCCGGTCCGGATACCCTTCCCGATGTGGTGGAAGCGCTGGCCGAAGTCTGTGAAAAAAGGATGGGAAAGGGCATTGTTTATGCCAAGGATACTCCCAATTTTGTGGCCAACCGGGTCGGCACCTTCAGCATGTTCGCGGCTATCAATGCCATGATGGAAATGGGGCTCTCCGTGGAAGCGGTGGACAAACTAACGGGGCCCATCGTGGGAAACCCCAAAAGCGCTTCCTTCAGGACCGCCGATCTGGTAGGTCTGGATACCCTGCTTCATGTGGCCGACAACGTGTACGACGGCTCTCCCGATGACGAAAAGCGGGAAGTATTTCAAGCCCCCGAATTCATCAAAAAGATGCTTGAAAAGGGCTTCTTAGGTGAAAAGACCCGGCAGGGGTTCTACAAAAAAATCAAGGATGCCGACGGCAAGCGGGTGATCCTGTCTCTGGATTACAATACCCTCGAACACACTCCCCAGGAAAAGGTAAAAATGGCGTCTCTTGAGGCAGCCAAAAATGTGTCCGGTGTCGGCAATAAAATCAAATCCCTTTACTACGCCAAGGATCCGGCGGGCGCATTCACTTTCAAAACCCTGAGTGAAACCCTCATCTATGCCGCCAACCGCATTCCTGAAATCGCGGACGACATTGTAAATGTGGACAATGCCATGAAATGGGGTTTTGCCCGAAAGCTGGGTCCCTTTGAGGTCTGGGATACCATCGGACTCGGAAAATCCGTGTCCAAGATGAAAGAAGCCGGTTATGAAATCCCCGCGTGGGTGGCGGAGATGCTCGAGGGCGGCAAAGAAACGTTCTACAAAAAGGAGGCAGGTAACCTTTATTACTACGATATCGGCACCAAAGCGTACCGGGAAGTTCCGGCAAAACCCGGCATTATTCTCCTGCCCTCGCTGAAAGAGCAGAACAAAATCGTTGAGGAAAATACGGGAGCCTCTCTCATTGATCTGGGGGACGGGGTGGCGGCCCTGGAATTCCATACCAAAATGAATGCCATGGGCGACGACATTGTCAGCATGGTTATGAAGTCAGTTGATATTGTGAGCAATGACTTTGAGGGCTTGGTCATTGCCAACCACGGCACGAACTTTTCAGCCGGCGCCAATCTGCCGCTGATTCTGTTTACGGCCCAGGAAGAGGAATGGGATGATCTGGAGTGGATGATAAAAGTGTTTCAGGATTCTTTTATGAAACTGAAATACCTGGACAAACCGGTGGTCGCAGCCCCGGCGGGCCTGGCCCTGGGAGGTGGATGTGAAATCTGTCTGGCTTCCGACCGGGTGCGTTTTGCCGCAGAGACTTACATGGGCCTTGTGGAAGCAGGCGTAGGTCTGGTTCCGGCAGGTGGCGGGATCAAGGAGTTGTTCATCCGGAACACGGACCATTTGTTTGAAGTCAAAAGAGGCGGTCTTTATCCCAAACAGATTGAAATGATGCCCTTTATTGCCAGGGCCTTTGAAACCATTGCCATGGCCAAAGTGGCCACTTCCGGCCCGGAAGCCATAAGCCTGGGCTATTTGAAATCCACGGACAAAATGACCGTTAATCGCGATTACCAGATCCAGGATGCCAAGAATACGGTGTTGGCCATGAATATGGAAGGTTATACGCCCCCAAGGCCCAGGGATGATCTGCGGGTGCCCGGCGAAAATACCTATGCCATGATCAAACTGGGGCTCTGGACCATGCACGAGCAGAACTTCATTACGGACCACGATGTGACCGTATCCACCAAGATCGGATATATCCTTTCCGGCGGCGCCGTCCAGGAAAATACGGTGGTTACGGAACAATACCTCCTCGATTTGGAAAGGGAGGCTTTCCTGAGCCTGCTGGGCGATCCCAACACCCAGGCCAGGATACAGCACATGCTGACCACCGGGAAACCGCTCAGGAACTAAGTGGTATTTAATAAACGATATTAAATGGTAGTAGTGGGGCACGATGCATCGTGTCCCTACGGATCAATGACAGGGGAGGACAATATGATGAAAGAAGCTGTAGTGGTTGCCGCCTGCAGGACGGCAGCGGGAAAGGCCCCTCGCGGAATATTGAAAAATACGCGTCCTGAAGCGATGGGGTGCGCTGTATTGGAAGATTTGATGAAACGGGCAGGTGACCTTGACCCGATGGTAATTGACGACGTGGTGATTGGATGTACATTCCCCGAGTCCGTACAGGGATTGAACCTGGGCCGGGTCCTGGTCATGAGCATGGGATGGCCGGACCGTATTCCCGGCATGACCGTCAACCGGTTCTGTTCTTCCGGACTCCAGGCCATTGCCATTGCCGCTGAAAAGATCATGTGTGGTTTTGCGGATGTGGTGGTTGCCGGCGGTGTCGAAAACATGAGCCAGATCCCCATGGGGGGCAGCATGATGTACCCCAATCCGGCCCTGGTGGACACGAGACCCGGGGCTTTTACCGGCATGGGGTTGACCGCTGAAAATGTGGCGGAACGATTCAATATCGGTCGGGATGAACAGGATGCGTTTGGCGCCAAAAGCCAGCAAAAAGCGGAAAAGGCCATTAAAGAAGGACGTTTCAAGAGCCAGATTGTACCTTTAAAGGTCAAAAAACAGAAAAAACTACCCAACGGACACTTTGAATTCGAAGAGTTTATTTTTGATCAGGATGAAGGGATGCGCCCCGGAACCACCAAGGAGGGCATCGGTAAAATTCCGGCGGCCTTCAAACCGGGTGGAAGCGTCACCGCCGGCAACTCTTCCCAGACCAGCGATGCGGCGGCTGCCGTTTTGCTCATGAGCAAGGAAAAAGCCAAAGAACTGGGGCTTAAACCCATGGCCACCTTCCGATACCATGCGGTGGAAGGATGCGACCCCGAAGTCATGGGGGTCGGCCCCGCAGTGGCCATTCCAAGGGTACTCAAACTGGCCGACATGGAATTAGACCGGATAGACCTGATCGAATTGAACGAAGCCTTTGCGGCCCAGGCCATCTATTGCATTAACGAACTGGGGATTAATGAAGAGATCACCAACGTCAACGGCGGGGCCATTGCCCTGGGGCACCCGCTGGGATGTACGGGGGCCAAACTGACGACCCAGTTGATCTATGAGATGCAGGAGCGAAAAGTTCGATGGGGATTGGTGTCCATGTGTATTGGTTTCGGAATGGGCGCTGCGGGTATCTTTGAGGTCGAAGATTACTAGATTGAGTGTTTGACAACCACCGAAATGGTGAAAGGAGCAAGAAAATGGCGGAAGAAAAGATTTTTGTCGGCGGAGACTTCCTGATTTCGGATGCGACCCCTGAAGACGTATTTACGCCTGAAGATTTCACGGAAGAACATCGCATGATTATGGACATGGCGAAGGATTTCGTGGAAAAAGAGGTCCGGCCCAACATCGATCAACTGGAAGAAAAAGATCACGATCTGACCCTTTCCCTTCTGTCAAAAGCGGGTGAACTGGGTCTATTGGGAACGGATGTTCCCGAAGAATACGGCGGCATGGGGCTGGACAAGGTGAGTACCACGATCGTCACCGAGTCTCTGGGTGTCGCCGGTTCCTTTGCGGTGGTCTATGGCGCCCATACGGGCATCGGGAGTCTGCCCATTGTTTATTTCGGCAGTGAAGAACAGAAACGGAAATACCTGCCCAAACTGGCATCCGGCGAGTGGTGCGGGGCCTATTGCTTGACAGAACCGGGAGCCGGGTCCGACGCGCTGAATGCCAGGACCAAGGCGGTCCTCTCCGAGGATGGAAAAAACTACATTCTCAACGGTGAAAAGATGTTTATCACCAACGCGGGATGGGCCAGCAGCTTCATTGTCTATGCCAAAGTGGATGGGGAACAGTTCACCGGCTTTATTGTTGAAAAGGACTTCAAAGGGGTATCCACCGGCAAGGAAGAAAAAAAGATGGGGGCCCATGGTTCCTCCACGCGTCCCGTGATCCTGGAAGACGCGGAAGTTCCCGTGGAAAACGTCCTGTTTGAAATCGGGAAAGGCCACAAAATCGCCTTTAACATTTTAAACATCGGGCGCTGGAAACTGGGGGCCGCCACCGTGGGCGGCTGTAAGGGCTGCGTCACGGAATCGGTCAAGTACGCCAACGGCCGCATTCAGTTTAAAGTGCCCATCAGTAGTTTCGGTCTCATCAAAACCAAACTGGCCGATATGGCGGTCAAGAGCTATATGAGTGACAGCGTTATGTACCGTCTGGCCGGCATGTTTGACAACAAACTGGGAACCCTGGACGCCGAGGCCAAGAAAAGCGGGGCTGAAAACGCCAAGGCTATCGAAGAATACGCAGCGGAATGCTCCATTGCCAAGGTTTACGGCTCCGAAACCCTTGATTTTTGCGTGGATGAATATGTTCAGATCCTGGGTGGCTACGGTTTTTGCGCGGAATATCCGGCGGAACGGTATTACCGGGATTCCCGAATCAACCGCATCTGGGAAGGCACCAACGAAATCAACCGGATGCTGATCCCCGGGACCTTGCTGCAGCGGGCCATGAAAGGACGGCTAAACCTGTTGCCGGAGGCTCAGGCCATTGCGGGGGAACTCATAACTTACTCCCCCCTTTCCGTACAATTACCCGATACCCCCCTTGCACTTCAGGAACACATGATTAGAATGGCCAAAAAGATTGCTTTGATGGTGGCCGGCGGCGCCGCGCAGAAATTCCAGCAGAACCTGGCCAAAGAGCAGGAAGTGCTCGGCAAGGTAGCCGATATCATCATTGAGATATTCGCCATGGAAAGCGGCCTGTTAAGGACCCTCAAGATAATTGACAAAGAAGGGGAAAAAAAGGCAAAATATCAAATCGACGCCGTCAAAGTTTACGTGGATGAGGCGATTGTCAAAATTGAAAGCTGGGCCAAACAGGTGATCGCCTATGTGGAAGAAGGCGACATGCTCAGGACACAGCTGGCCGGCATCAAGAAGCTGGCCCGTTATCAACCCATCGACGCCGTGAGTTTGAAGCGGGAGATTGCAGACCGGATCATTGATCTGGAGGCCTATCCCTTCTAAACTTTCAAACCGGAATTTGACACGGAAAAGAGGGTCTGCCCGGAGCAGATCCTCTTTTTTGTTGTCGGAACGACAACGAGGTTTCTCGTGAAAAATGAGATTAGCAATTTAAGAAATATCGGCATCAGCGCCCACATCGATTCAGGTAAAACCACCCTGACCGAAAGAATCCTGTTTTACACCGATCGAATCTTTGCCATACATGAAGTCAAAGGGAAAGACGGTGTGGGCGCAACCATGGACTCCATGGAACTGGAACGGGAGCGGGGCATCACCATCGCGTCCGCCGCCACCCATTGTGAGTGGAAGGGACACAAAATCAATATCATTGACACGCCCGGTCATGTGGATTTCACCATTGAGGTGGAGCGGGCTTTAAGGGTCATGGACGGCGCTATCCTCATCCTCTGTTCCGTGGGCGGGGTTCAGTCCCAATCCATCACCGTGGACCGGCAGATGAAGCGATACGAAGTCCCTCGAATCGCATTTATCAATAAGTGTGACCGGTCCGGGGCAGATCCTTATAAGGTTGTGGGCCAGCTTCGTGAGAAACTGAACCAGAACGCTGTTCTCGTGCAGATCCCCATCGGTCTGGAATCAAAATTTGAAGGGGTGGTGGATCTCGTTTCCATGAAAGCCCTCTACTTTGAAGGCCCGAACGGGGAAAACATCAGGGAAGATGACATTCCGGATCATCTCATGGACGAGGCGCTGGCTCGAAGAGAAGAGCTGCTGGATGCCGCCTCAATGTTTTCAGATGAATTGATGGAGGCCATATTTGAAGAGGCGGTCACCGAAGAACTGATTTTTGAAGCGGTGCGAAAGGGAACCATCTCGCGACTGCTGACCCCGGTGTTTCTGGGAAGCGCTTACAAAAATATCGGGGTTCAAACCGTACTGGACGCCATCAACCGATATCTTCCCGATCCGGCGGACATTACCAATATGGCCCTTGATCTCGACCGGGATGAGGAAGAGGTGACCCTTGAAACCGACCCCGAAAAGCCCCTGGTTGCCATTGCTTTTAAACTGGAGGTAACCCCTTATGGTCAGTTGACGTACCTCAGGGTTTATCAGGGCGCCGTTAAAAAAGGCGATGACCTGGTGATTACCCGGACCGGCAGGAAGATCAAGGTGGGACGTCTGGTTCGGATGCACGCGGATCAGATGGAGGATCTCACGTCGTCCCGCGCCGGCGATATTGTGGCGCTGTTCGGTGTTAACTGCTCATCCGGAGATACCTTTACCGACGGCAAAATGAACGTCAGCATGAGCTCCATGTTTGTACCGGAGCCGGTCATATCACTTACCATCACCCCTGAAGACAACAAAAGCCAGAACAACATGAGCAAGGCTCTGGGCCGTTTCACCAGAGAAGACCCCACGTTTCGGTCCCATGTGGATCCCGAATCGAATGAAACCATTATCTCCGGCATGGGGGAGCTTCACCTGGAAGTTTATGTGGAAAGGATGAAGCGGGAATTTCAGGCCAGTGTGGCAACCAGCAAGCCCCAGGTGGCCTACCGGGAAGCCATCACATGCCATGCGCCCTTTGATTACATTCACAAGAAACAGACGGGTGGTTCAGGACAGTTCGGACGCGTTGCGGGATTCATGGAACCTTCCGAAGCGGGTGAATACGAATTTGTAAGCGCCGTCAAGGGCGGGTCCATCCCCACCGAATACATTCCCGCTGTGGACAAGGGATTTCAATCCTGCCTGATCAAAGGAAAGCTCATCGGGTTTCCGGTGCTGGGAATGACCATCACCGTCAACGACGGAAAAAGCCACAGCGTGGATTCCTCTGAGATGGCCTTTGCCCAGGCTGCCAAGGGCGCCTTCAGGCAGGCTTACATGAAAGCAAAGCCCGTGGTTTTAGAGCCCATTATGAAGGTATCCGTGGAAGGCCCATCCGAGTTTCAGGGCAATGTCATGGGTTCCATCAACCAGCAGCGTGGGATGATTATCAGCAACACGGAAGACGGCGCTGACTCCACCATAGAAGCGGAAGTCCCTTTGGCTGAAATGTTCGGTTACGCGACAACCCTCAGGTCCCTGACCCAGGGAAAGGCCGAATTCACCATGGAATTTTCCAAATACGCCAGACTTCCCGAATCCCTTTTAGAAGAGCTCATAAATAACGCAAAGAAAAACTCAAAAGGAGGTGGGAAATCGTGAAAGATTTCATATCCGTCAGCCCACTAAAAATTCTTGAACAATCATCACGCCGGGGCCTGGGCCCGGGGAACTTGGGGGTTTTGATTGCGCGCGCAGGCGTCGGCAAAACCGCCTGCTTGATTCATATCGCACTGGACAGAATCTTTCGGGGGGAAAAACTGATTCATGTTTCTCTTGAAGAGGGCCCCGAAAAGGTAACGGCTTATTATAATGTCATCTATTATGATCTGCTGAAAGCGCTGAACCTTCCGGATGATGACGAGTACCGCATGCGCATCGATCGGAATCGCATGATCCTGGCCTACCTGAACCGGAGTTTTGAGCTGGATCGGCTCGAAGCCAACTTGAAAAACCTGGCCGAACGGTTGGATTTCAGACCCAACACCATCATTATTGACGGCCTTGATTTTGAAAAAGCAGGAAGAGACATGCTTGAAGGCCTCAGAAAAACGGGCCGGGCATTCGGGGCGGATATATGGTTGTCGGCACTTTCCCACCGCCACATCACCGAAACCAATGAACGGGGTATCCCCCACCCAATCGCCGGCCTTGACGATCTGTTGAGCATCGTTATCCAACTGGTCCCCGAGCCAACGGGTGTTTTTCTGCGACTGCTCAAAGACCATGACAACTCCGGGAATCCCGACATCAGCGTAAAGCTGGATCCCAACACTTTCCTGGCGATGGATTAGAAAAATCGTAGGGGCAGGCGTGCCTGCCCGATGAAGGACCTGCGTGTCCACCGAATGAAATGAAAGTCAACTGTCAGGAATATCGAAAAAGCATGGCGCTGCTGGGGTTGAAGCTGCGCCTGAAGGAAGCGCCGGTCAACACCAAGGAACGTGAGGAGATCGAAAAGCAGATTGCCATCCTCGAAAAGGAACTGGAATTGGATTAATGTGTCAAAAGGTCTTGTGGCTATCCAGCATCAAGGTTACGGGACCGTCGTTGACCAGATGAACGTCCATCATTTCCTGAAACATTCCCGTGGCAACGGTAAGTCCCTTTCGTTTCAGCAATTCCACGAAGTGTTCATATAATTCTCTGGCGGGTTCCGAGGGTGCGGCTTTCACAAATGAAGGTCTGCGGCCTTTCCGGCAATCTCCCCAGAGGGTAAACTGCGAAACCACCAGGGCGGCGCCGCCCGTATCCAGAAGCGAAAGGTTCATGAAACCCTTTTCGTCGGAAAAAATTCTCAAATGTGCAATCTTGCCGGCCAGGTATTCGCAGTCTTTTAACGTATCATCCAGCCCCACGCCCAGCAAGATCAGTAATCCCGGACCGATCCGCCCCACCACGCGGTTCTTGACTTCCACCCTGGACTCTTTTACCCTCTGTACCACAGCTCTCATGGGTGATATTCTCCCTGTACGGACGAATAATCATTCGCCCCGCCACTTTTTATGGGTTCACGATTCTCCATGAAACCGTCACTGATTCTCATCAACCCCTGGATTTATGATTTTGCGGCCTACGATCTCTGGAGCAAGCCTCTGGGGCTTCTGTCTCTGGCAACGGACCTCAGGCGGAAGGGGTTTGACATCCATCTCATCGACTGCATGGATGTGGACCACCCCGCCATGATTGAACGGTCAACGCTCAAGCCGCCCAAAAGGCGGCAATACGGTACCGGAAAATTCTGGCGTCAAATCGTCCCGAAACCCAGCGTCCTCAAAGGAACCGATCGGCCCTACAGCCGTTACGGGCTGTTACCGGAGATTTTCGAGGAAGCCGTAAGGCGGGTCAAGAATCCTTCGGCTATCCTGGTGACGTCCCTTATGACCTACTGGTATCCCGGTGTTTTTGAGGCGATCCGGTGTGCCCGAAAAATACATCCCGGAGTTCCGGTCATTTTAGGCGGCATATATGCCAGGTTGTGCCGGGACCACGCCATCCGATACTCAGAAGCGGATCGGGTTGTTTCAGAGCAGGGCATTCCCGCCATATATGACACCCTGAAAGATTACGGGATTTCCATTCCCAATGAAATACCGGATGAAACAAAACCCCATTATCCCGCCTTTGATCTGTTGCGCAGAATCCATTACATCTGCCTCATGACATCCACCGGTTGTCCCTACCGGTGCCATTACTGCGCCA
>Ga0209633_10005290_pt1 | contig 11374 bp, 11 predicted proteins | sample Cruoilmetagenom1_FD_187290 | JGI IMG/M metagenome (GOLD analysis project Ga0209633, IMG submission 187290) | Oil polluted marine microbial communities from Coal Oil Point, Santa Barbara, California, USA - Sample 1 (SPAdes) (version 2) | ecosystem: Environmental > Aquatic > Marine > Oil seeps ... | reverse complement strand
GACATAGAGGAAGATATTCCAGGCGAAGATGGACTTGAAGTTGTAATAGGTCATGGCCACGATCAGGCGGTCCGGCCGGCCGAGGTCGAGCACCAGAACGGCCAGGCCGCCGGCGAGAAGCGTGAGGGCTAGCAGACCCGAGAGCCGGCCCAGTGGCTTGTACATGGCACGGCCGAAGACCGAGGCAATCGACGCCACATTGAGGGCACCGGAGGCGGCCACGATGAGGAATACCGCGAACACGTGCGGCGTTCCCCACACGATCTGGTTGGTCATGCCGGTGACAATGTGACCATTGTGCTCCATATAGTAGGAAGCGCCGAGGCCGCCTAGGATCATTGCGCCAAACAGGCCGAGGAGGGCGAGAAAGCCCAGACCGCGACCGTCGATTGTGCTGTAGTGGATCTTTGTCATGGTTTTCTCACTCAAGCTTCACGCTGTAAGCACACCCTCGTGTCAGAGGCCCTGGTAGCGAACACCCGTATTCAGATTGAGGTCGGCGCGCAGCTGCACGCTCGACTCACTTTTGAGGCGTCGGGCGATCTCACTTTGGGAGTCGTTCAGATCACCGAAAACAATCGCCTGATGGCCATCTTCTTTGCAGGCCTCGGCGCAGGCGGTAGTGCCATCACCACGGTCCACCTTGTGCACGCACAGGGTGCAGGACTCAACCGTGCCCTTGCCCCGGGGCGCATCGGGTTTCTGATCGGTGAGGTTTTCATGAATAAAGGAACGGGCCTTGTAGGGGCAGGCCATCATGCAGTAGCGGCAACCGATGCAGATATGCTTGTCCACCAGCACGATGCCATCGCTGCGCCGGAACGAGGCCCCGGTGGGGCACACGTCCACGCACGGCGGGGTTTCGCAGTGCAGGCACATTACCGGCAGCGAATGCGCATAACCGGTCTGCGGGTCCCTGGCCTCGACCTTGCGGATCCATTGGGCATCGGTCAGCGGTTTGCCGTGATCGGTGATCCCGTTTTCCTCATGACAGGCATCCACACAGGCGGTACAGCCCTCGCTGCACTTGCTGGTGTCGACGAGTAGGCCCCATCGCTGTTTTGCGCTGACCGCGTCTTCCGGGCGGCGCGCGGCTGCAAGTTCGATCAGCCGGACGCCCGGCGCCAATGCCGTCCCTGCAACGGCGGCCGTACCGGCACCCAGAAATTCACGACGACTTAGACTCATTGCGATTTCCCCGTTGCTGATGGCTGGGCATTATGTTCTGCCGTCTGAAGCCGTGACATCACCACCATGTCCCGTACGCTTACGTCAGCCGAGCTTGCGAGCGGTATCAAACCGCTGACGGCGGATTGTTTTTCCGCCTTGCCGGTGTGGCACGAGAAACAGTCCATGCTGACCGCGGCATAGGCATGGCAGTTTTGACAGAACCCGTCTTCACCCAGCACGCTGTTGGTCTTCGGGTCGGCGTGACAGTCGATACAGTTTTTCAGGCTGTGCCGCGTCGTGCGTATCCCCCGGTGCATGGTGTCATCGCGCTGATGCAGGATAAATTCCATATGCCTGCGGCGCATGATGTCGGTCGGCTCGACGCACTTCTCGCCCTCTTTTGTAATCTTCACCTGGGGAAGCGGGGTGCGTGCGGCTTTGCTGCCCCTGCTGTCCGCGGCACCGGCGGATGCGGCGGCGAGCACTACGCTCGCCGCCAGAAGAACCGCCGTGCGCCTGATTGAACTGAAGGTCATTTTGTTACCCCCCGCTGATCTGGCTTACTCACCCATTCCCATCTTGATGTAGCCCGTGGGACACACATCGGCACAGATGTGGCAACCGATGCAGGTGCTGTAGTCGGTATAGACATAACGACCCATGGTCGACTCGTTCTTGGGCGTGCGGTGTACGGCGTCCTGCGGGCAGTAGATCACGCAGTTATCGCATTCAAAACACATGCCGCAACTCATGCAGCGCTTGGCCTCGGCGACCGCCTCTTCAGTGGAAAGGCCGTGCACCCGTTCCTGGAAATGACCCAGGACCTCCTCGGCGCTCGGCACGGTTTCCTTGCGCTTGATGCGCTCCACGTATTCGAAATGACCCAGGAACAGCTCCGTGGAAGAGATGATCTCCGCGGCGCCGCGGTCTTCGTAGTTATGCACCGCAAAGCCGCCGACGCCCTTGCCTTCCAGGTCCGTGCCCCGTAAGCCTTTGTCGATCGGCCGCTCCACGCTGTCGTCGGCATGGAACTCCCCGGGCTGCAGATTGAATTCGCGCAGCTTGCTCAAAAGGCTGAAATGGTGCACGTCGACCTTGGGGCGCTTGCCGAGCTGCTCATGCTTCAGGTAATGGTCGATGCTTTCCGCGGCCACGGAGGCCTGACCGATGACCGTGGTCAACAGGTGCGGGCGGATGATATCGCCGGCGGCGAAGAACCCGGGCCGGTTCGGCATCTGATAATGCTTGTCGGTGTCCATGAGGCCGCGCTCATTGCCGAATCCCTCGAGCCCTTCCAGGTTACCGGTCTGGCCGATGGCGGCGACGATCAGGTCGCATTCGATATCGAACTCCGAACCCTCGATGACTTCGGGTTTGCCGCCGGAATAATCCAGTTCGGCCACCCGCAACGCCGTGGCACGGCCGTCACTACCCTTGACGGCCTCGACCGGGGTCAGCGAGCCGCGGATCTCGACCCCTTCGCGCAGGGCATCGTCGATTTCATGTTTGGCGGCGTTCATGTTCTCGATCGGCTGCCGCGACATCAGCATCACGTCGGCGCCTTCGCGCTTGGCGATATCGATCACGTCGTGGGCGGTGTGGCCGAGCACGATGTTCTCGGGGCGGTCTTTGTCATGGATATTCGTGACTTGCCCGAGACGCCGTGCCACCGAGGCCACGTCGATGGAGGTATCGCCGCCGCCGATAACGACGACCTTGCCGGCGACCGTTTTTAGACGTCCTTCGTTGAAGGCGGCCAGGAACGCGACACCGGTGATGCAGTTATGGGCATCGGCGCCTGGAATCGGGAGGCCGCGGCCGGACTGGGCACCAATGGCGAACAGCGTGGCGTCGAACTGCTTCTCCAGCTCGTCCATCGTGATATCGGTACCCACACGGGTCTTCAGGCGCAGCTCCACGCCCATATCGACGATGCGATTCATCTCACCATCCAATACATCCCGCGGGGTGCGGTAGCCGGGGATGCCGTAGCGCATCATGCCGCCCAGTTCTTCGTGGTCATCGAAGACCGTGACCGCGTGACCCTTGCGCCGTAGCTGGTAGGCGGCCGCCAGGCCCGCCGGCCCGCCACCAATGATGGCGACCTTCTTGCCGGTATCGGGACCGGGGGTGAATTTGAGTTTTTCGGACAGGCCGTAGTCGCCGATGAACTGCTCGACGGAATTGATGCCCACATAGTCTTCGATTTCGTTGCGGTTGCAGCCGTCCTCGCAGGGGGCGGGACACACGCGGCCCATAATCGCAGGGAACGGGTTGGCGTCGGTGGAGCGCTGGAAGGCGTATTCCTGCCAGGCCAGGTCCCCTGCCGGTTTTTCAATGCCGCGGACGATATTCAACCAGCCGCGGATGTCCTCGCCGGAGGGGCAGCTGCCCTGGCATGGCGGTGTCTTGTGCACATAGGTCGGGCACTTATAGGTGGTATCGGCGATGAAGATCTCTTCCTGCCAAGGGAGGTGGGCATGGTCACCATCCTTGTACTTGCGGAAGGTATGTTGTTTTTGGGCTTCTTTCACTTTATCAGCCGGAGTCGCCATAAGTCTTTCTCCTCTTGTGTGTCTCTTGAACTTGGTTCAAATTTACGAAATGTTGCCCGGATCCGCGGGACGCCCGCGTTTGCCCCGCGCGCTATTCCTTGGTCCCGATCTGGATCGCGGAGCTGACCAACTGGTGCAGGCTGCCCATCATCTCCATCGGGAAATCGTAATACGGTATCACCTTGGTGAACTGGCTCTTACAGATGGCGCAGATCGCCGCCATGAAGTTGACGCCGTGTTCGTCCACCACTTGTTTCAGGGCCTCCATCCGGGGCAGGGCGCCTTTGATGCGCAGCTCGATGAGATCGTCGGTCAGCAGGCCGCCGCCGCCGCCGCAGCAATAGGTGCTCTCATGGATCGTGTCCGGCGCCATGTCATGGAAATGATTCGCCACCGACTTGATGATCTCGCGCGGAATAATGAACTGCCCCCCCGGCATGTTGCCCATGCGCGAGGCGCGCGCCACGTTGCAGGAATCATGAAAGGTGATGATACGATGGTCGTTGGCCTCCTTGTCCAGCGTCAACGCGCCGCGCTGGATGAGGTCATGGGTGACCTCACAGATATGCTGCGGCGCGGGGTATTTGGGATCCAGAAAATCGAACGGCCCGATCAGGGTGTTCCAGAAACTGTAGGCGACGCGCCAGGCATGCCCGCACTCGCCGACCACCAGACGTTTGACGCCGAGATCCAGCGCGGCCTCGCGGATGCGCATGGTCGTCTTTTTGAGATTCGCGCCGCTGCCGATGAACATCGAGAAATTGCCCGCCTCCGAGGCATAGGAGCTCATGGTCCAGCTGATGCCGGCCTGGTGGAAGACCTTGCCGTAACCGATCAGGCCGTCGACGTGCGGCTCGGCGAAGAAGTCGGCCGATGGTGTGACCAAGAGCACGTCGGCGCCTTTTTCGTCCAGCGGGAAACGCACATCGACGCCGGTGTCGTCTTTGACTTCTTCCTCCAGCCCGTCGAGGGTATTGCGCAGGGCGGGCTCGGGTAGCCCGAGGTTATTGCCGATCGTGTAGACCTTGCCGAGGATCTCGTTGCAATACTTCTGCCCAAGACCGACACTGTCCATGACCTCGCGCGCCGCCATGGAAATCTCGGCGGTGTCGATCCCATAGGGGCAGAACACCGAACACCGCCGGCACTGGGAACACTGGTGGAAATAACTGTACCAGTCGTCCAGCACCTCTTTGTCCATGTCCCGGGCGCCCACCAGCCAGGGGAAGTATTTGCCGGCGAAGGTGTAATAGCGGCGATAGACCTGGCGCAGCAGGTCCTGGCGCGCGACCGGCATGTTCTTGGGGTCGCTGGTGCCGAGATAATAATGGCACTTGTCGGTGCAGGCACCGCATTTGACGCAGGTGTCGAGGAATACCTGCAGGGCGCGCGAACCCTGGACCAGCTCGCCGAGTTTTTTGACGGCCTTCTCTTCCCAGTTATCGACCAGCTCATGGGGAAAACCGACGGCATCCTGGTGATCCGGTTTGGCCACAAATGGTTTGCTATGGGCCATGGATCCCACCTGGATCAGGGGGATCACCGGGTATTCTTTTAAGGCAGGTATCTCGAAATCGGCCACGTTTTTAACCCCCGAAAGTTATGGTTCCAATAGCAAAACAGGCTATTTGCTGCCCGGCGTTTGCGCGGCGGTCCAGCCCGCGACATGACGCTTCTCGCGGGCGCTGTCGACCTGGTTGCGCGACGGGCTGAAGAACACGCCCGGGGCGTGCAAAAGCTTGCTGATGGGGAAGACGATCATCAACACCGCCACCAGGGTCAGATGGATCAGCAGCATGGTATCGGCCGGCACCGGCTGCCAGTCGAAATACATCAGCCCGAGGAAGAACGCCTTTACTGCCACGATATCGGTGTGAGCAGGATCAACAATGCCTGCGATGCCGAATTTCATGAGAATGCCGCTGACGCCGATGCCTAATAGCAATAGCAGCATTAAGTGATCCGACAGGTTGGTGATATAACGTACGCGATCGACGACAAAGCGGCGCGCCCACAGGCCCAGCAATCCGGCCACCATGGCGAAGGCGGCGTATTTGCCATAAGGCTGCACCAGGGCCACCACGGTCCATACCGGCTCGGTGAAATAACGCAGATGACGCAGCAGGACCAGGAACAACGCGATATGGAACATCCAGCCGAAAATCCATATCCACTTGTTGGACTTGAACAGGCTTTCGAAAACCGTGACTTCTTTGAACATGCGCCAGGCCACACCGGTAGCGGTCGTCGGAGCGGGTGTGGTTGGAATCAGGAGCGGGGCAGGGGTGCGGGCATAGATAAATATCTTACGGAACACGCCGATGGCCAGGATGGCGGTCGCCGTGTAAAACAGCAGGGCATACGTTATCGTTAGAGCTGACATCGCTTACTCCACTACCATTGTCGTCGGATCGGTGGGGGGGGGTGAAGCCCGCCCCACGCTCTCCTGGAGGCTGTACTAAACGCAGCCGGTCGGTTTCGGCAGGCCGGCGTATTTACACGCTTGTTTGGCCGGGCCATAGGGGAACAGTTCATAGAGATACTTGCTGTTGCCCTTGTCCGCGCCCAGTTTCTTGCCGATGGCCTTGGTCAGCACCCGAACGGCGGGAGCGATCTGATACTCGTCGTAGTACTCACGCAGAAAGTTGATCACTTCCCAGTGATTGTTAGACAGTTCGCAGTCGTCCATCTTGGCCATCGCCTCGGCGACTTCCTTGTTCCAGTCATCACGATTCGCGAGGTAACCTTCCTCATCGGTCTCAAAGGATTTTCCAGCAACTTCAAGTGTCATTTTCGACTCTCCTCATTTCGATAAATACGTTTACGTTAACGATTAAACTTATAACCAGGACTCAACCTTGTCATACTCGGTCGTAAGGTCCACGAAGCCGCTGTAGTCGACCAGCTGTACGCCTTTGATGACGCGATCCTGGACCCCGCGCGCCTTCACATCAGGCTCGAGCGCATAGACTTTCTTGGTCTTCATGGCTTCCTCGACCACCGCGGTAATCTCGGTCCCCGTCAGGGCGCCGTAGACACCGTCCTCGATGAACAATATGCCGCTGCCGTCTTTGGCCATCCGCAGACAGGTGCTGAGCGCGTTGTTGACCAAGGGTGATTTGTTGATTGTATGTAATAACATCTTACCCCGTACCCCTTTTGTCTAAAAGCTTAGGATTACGTCCTGTTCTTCCATTATCTCACCCAGTTCGGCGGCGGTTTTCACCTCCACCGGGACGACCAGGTCGTCCGGAGTGAGCCCGCGGGCATCCATGGATTCCTTTTCGACGTAGAGTTTCTCCACGTCATACATTTCCAGGGCCCGGTAGGTAGGCGAGAAATTCTTCATGTTCGAATCGGTCGTGTCCTGGCCTTTCTTTAGCTCATAAACGCCGTCGTCAGCGAACACCATGCTGACGTCCTGCTCAAAGGCGGCGCCGATCAATACCACTTCGAGCGACTCCAGTGCGTAGATTGTCCCGTACGGCGCCTTGCGGTTGACGTACAAAAACTTCTTGGTCACACCCCCGCCGCCGGGTTCCATTGCTTCATCTGCCATCGTTGTTTAAACCCCCTGTTTATTGGTCTAGTCGCCGAAAATCACCAGACGCTCGCTCTGGATTCCGGCCTCGATCAACTGCCCGAGGCCGGAGATGCGAAACCCCGGGGCGAGATTGTTCGCATCCTTGCCCTGGCGCTTCTGCTCATCGGCATCGACGATACCGCGGCGCTGGGCCGCGGCAACGCATACCACGAGATCGAGACTGTGTTTTTCGGCGAGTTCGGTCCAACGATTGACGATATGGCGCTCGTCCTGGGGTGGCGTCGTCAGGCGCGTCCCATTGTTAACGCCGTCGTGGTAGAAGAAGACACGAAAGATCTCGTGACCTTTCTCCAGGGCCGCCTTGGTGAACTGATACGCCGTATCAGACGCCTGATGCGTATAGGGCCCTTCGTTGATGCAGATTCCGAACTTCATCGGATTGTTACCTCCGCCGTTGATGTCGATTCCAACCCACTTAGAAGCGGATGTGTGTGGACGCGTTCAAGGTGTAACGCGAACCGGTCCAGTTGTCGATGTGGTACTTGGTGAACGGTAGCTCGGTCAGCTCGAAGAAACGCGGCCAACCGATGCGCTCGACCCAGTCACCGACACGCTCCCACTCCAGGGCGTCCTCCTGGTAGACACGCAGGATGTTCTTGACGATCGCCGCGGCCTCGGGCCAACGCGGTGGGTTGTTCGGGATCCCGGCAGCCACCAGTTTGTGGAAAGAGGGTTTGCTGCGGGCGTTGGAGTGCTTGCCGCCGACCCAGATGGCGAGCTTGGTGTGCTCGGGGTCGTTGATCTGCATGGGCGGGCAAGGGGGGAAGCAGGCCCCGCAGCAGATGCACTTCTTCTCGTCCACTTCCAGGGAAGGTTTGCCGTTGACAATGGCCGGACGAATCGCGGCTACCGGACAGCGTGCCACGACGGTAGGACGCTCGCACACATTGGCGACCAGATCGTGGTTGATCTTGGGCGGTTTGGTGTGCTGTACGTTAATAGCGATGTCACCCTGCCCGCCGCAGTTGATCTGGCAGCAGGAGGTGGTGATGTGCACGCGGTTCGGCATGCGCTCGTGGGTAAACTCCTCATAGAGCTCATCCATCAGCGCCTTGACGACGCCGGAGGCATCGGTACCGGGGATATCGCAGTGCAGCCAGCCCTGGGTGTGGGAGATCATAGTCACCGAGTTGCCGGTGCCGCCCACGGGATACCCGGCATCGTTGAAGGCCTGGATCAGGGGTTCGACCTTGTCCGCGTTCGACACCATGATTTCCATATTGGAACGGATGGTAAACCGTACATAGCCTTCACCGAATTGATCGATGATGTCGCACAGCAGGTTGATCTCGTAGGGGCCCAACTGGCGCTGGGTTCCGACCCGAACGGTCCAGATCTCGTCGCCGTTCTTGGCGACGTGATGCAACACGCCGGGGCGGGGACGGTCATGATAGGCCCAGTTGCCGAAATTCTTGATCATCAGCGGATGCATGTACTGGAATCCATCCGGGCAACCGCTCTCGATAGGCGGGCGTGGCGCGGCCTTCGCTTGTTCAGCCATGTTCTACCTCCAAAAAACCTTTACTCGTTAACTTCTTATAACAGAGACCCGCTCAATGCCGCGAGCGGGTCTCTTCGTCTGCCTGTCGTCTCAGCCGGCGGCCTTGGCCTTGCGCTGATTCCACTTCTCGGCCTCGACGTCCCAGTCGTCCAAGCGGACATAGGAACTGGTACGCGGAAAGTTGATCATGTTCGGATCAACATCGATGCCGACACCTTCGAGGAAATTGACCAGGCCGATGCGCTCGATCATCTCACCGGTACGCTCGTGTTCCAGCGCGTTCTCGGCGAAGAAGTCGATGGTGTTCTCGGCGATCTCCACCAGCTTTTCGTAGTCTTCGTCGGTGTCGAGCTTCATGAACGGAACCACGACGGTGCCCATGGTGTCGCCGATCTTCAGCGTGCGCTTGCCGCCCATAAGCACGCTGACGCCTTTGTCGTCACCGGGTGACAGTGCCTTGGTCATGACGTTGATGCAGTGCATGCAGCGCACGCAGTTGCGGTTGTCGACAGCCAGGGTGTCGTCGTCGTTCAGCGATAAGGCGTTGGTGGGGCAACGGCCGACGACGTTGTCGATCACATACTTGCGACCCTTGCGCCCGACGTAGGCCTTGACCTCCTTCTGGTCGACCTTCATGTCGTCGCGCCAGGTGCCGATGACGGCGAAGTCCGCCCGGTGAATGGAGTTCATGCAGTCGTTAGGGCAGCCAGATACCTTGAATTTGAACTTGTACGGCAGCGCGGGACGGTGCATGTCGTCCATGAAATTATTCACCAGCAGGCGATGGATCTTGTGCTCGTTGGCGCAGGACTGCTCGCAGCGGGCCGCACCCACGCAGGACATGCCGGTGCGCACGCAAGGCCCGGCGCCGCCGAGGTCCCAGCCGTACTCGTTGATCTCGTCGAAGAAATGCTGGGTATTCTCGCTGGTGGTGCCGATGAACATGATGTTGCCGGTCTGGCCGTGGAAGGCGATCAGGCCGGAGCCGTACTTGTCCCAGGAATTCGACAGCTGGCGCAGCATGTCGGTGGTGTAGTGGTTGCCGGCCGGCGGCTGCACACGCAGGGTGTGGAATTCTTTGGCTTCGGGGAACATGGCCTTGCCGTCCGCGCCCATGAGCTCGGTGAAGCGCGGGATGATGCCGCCGCCATACCCGAACACGCTGACGGTGCCGCCTTTCCAGTAACCGAGCCGTGTCTTGTAGGAATGCTCCAGCTGGCCGAGAAGATCAACCATCATGTTGTTGTCCATCGCCATGCGCTTCAGGCCGGTCACGAAGCTCGGCCATGGACCGCTTTCGAGCTGGTCCAGCATCGGCGTGTTATGAAACGGTTTGCTGGATTTCTTTTCTTTGGGCATGTAGGTGCTGTGTTTGTCCGGATTCTTCGGTTTCTCAGCCATTCTGTATTACCTCCACGTAAATCGCATTTATCTTTAACCTAGCCTATCTATTTGGAACGCCGGCCAGGCCGACTCCTCTCTTGTTAAGGCAGTGTGGTGGGGGGCATATTATTCCAGGTTTCTCCACACGCAGGCAATGGGTAAGTGGCCTGGTGGGGCGAAATCGATGCCCGTCCCCCAAAACTGGCGAGAGTCTAGACCTTACCCGAATCCCGAAAAATCCTTCTTTTGGGGAAGATAAAAGTTTCTTGTCCTCCCCCTTATGGGATATACGCCGTGGCCCGGTCGTGGACGCGGCCACCTGAGCCGGAAAATATTAATATTTAACAGAGACTTATCCTAAGCTTCGGCACACGGGCGCGTAGGCCGGCGGGGCGGGGTGCCGGGTCCCGCGCCGGCGACATGCCTCCCATGCGGGAGGCTTTTATCGGCCGGCGGTTTCCACTAAAGTCCCGGCAGCAGGCGACCGCCAGGGCTTGTCTCAAGCCGCGGGCGCCCACATATATCTGTTGGGCCAATGGATGAGGTGACAGAGCATTGCCAGAACAGACAGGGGTGGCCGCGACCGCACCCGCGGTGCAGGACAGTCCATACCTATTTAGCAATCGCGACGCTTACCGGCGCTGGCGCGAGCGGAAGTTGCGTGATTATCCCGTAGCCGCCGATCAGCTGATCGTGGAGGTCAATGACCCGCGGGCGCTGCGCGACAGCGAGGTGCGGGCGTTGTTGCGCATTTGCCGCAAGACCAATATGGTTATTTATGCCAGCCGCATGGGCGATGAGCCGGACAAGGCCATTGCGCGCAGCCTGGGCGAGCGTTTCGGCCTGCGGCGTCTGGATCCGAACATGCTGGCCGATGACGACGGCATCACCTCGTTGAGCGTGGTGGAGGGTAAATCCGAGCGTGGCTATATCCCGTACTCCGACAGGCGGCTGCTCTGGCACACCGACGGCTATTATAATCCGCCGCAGCACCGGATTCGCGCCATGGTGCTGCATTGCGTGCGAGCGGCCATGCAGGGAGGGGAAAACAGCCTGCTGGATCACGAAATCGTGTATCTCTTGTTGCGGGATGAAAACCCTGAGTATATTAAGGCATTAATGCGGCCGGATGCGATGACTATTCCGGCCAACACGGAGTCG
>Ga0209633_10005289_pt1 | contig 11376 bp, 13 predicted proteins | sample Cruoilmetagenom1_FD_187290 | JGI IMG/M metagenome (GOLD analysis project Ga0209633, IMG submission 187290) | Oil polluted marine microbial communities from Coal Oil Point, Santa Barbara, California, USA - Sample 1 (SPAdes) (version 2) | ecosystem: Environmental > Aquatic > Marine > Oil seeps ... | reverse complement strand
CGCCGCCAATGCCAGCGGCATCAATGACGGTGCGGCGGCTGTCCTTTTGATGTCCGCCGACAACGCCGAGAAACGCGGCATCACCCCGATGGCCCGCATCGCATCCTACGCCACCGTTGGCCTTGACCCCTCGATCATGGGTGTTGGCCCGATCAGTGCCAGCCGCAAGGCGCTGGAAAAAGCTGGCTGGAAAGCCCAAGACCTCGATCTGGTTGAGGCCAACGAGGCCTTCGCCGCCCAGGCCTGCGCCGTGAACAAGGACATGGGCTGGGATCCCGCCGTGGTAAACGTTAACGGCGGCGCGATCGCCATTGGCCACCCGATCGGGGCCTCGGGGTGTCGCATCCTTAATACCCTGCTGTTTGAAATGGTCCGGCGCGACGCCAAAAAAGGTCTGGCAACTTTGTGCATTGGCGGCGGAATGGGTGTTGCGCTCTGCGTTGAACGCAGGTAACAAAATCATGTGCGTAATAATATTACGCACATGACCGTATTAACGTAATTTCATTACGCAGCCAATTGGAGCCAAACATGACCAGAGTTGCCCTTGTCACCGGAGGTACGCGCGGAATTGGCGCGGCGATCTCGACTGCGCTAAAAGCAAAAGGCTACACCGTCGCCGCCACCTATGCAGGCAATGATGATGCCGCCGCCCAGTTCACCAAAGACAGCGGAATCGCCACCTACAAATGGTCGGTGGCTGATTACGACGCCTGCGTTGCTGGCATCGCACAGGTCGAAGCTGATCTGGGGCCGGTCGAAATTCTGGTCAACAACGCCGGTATCACCCGCGATTGCATGTTCCACAAAATGACCCGCGATCAATGGCAACAGGTGATGGACACCAATCTGAACGGCGTCTTTAACATGACCCATCCTATCTGGAACGGCATGCGGGATCGTGGTTTTGGCCGCGTGATTAACATCTCGTCGATCAACGGCCAAAAGGGCCAGATGGGGCAGGCGAATTATTCCGCCGCCAAGGCAGGTGACATCGGTTTTACCAAAGCACTGGCACAAGAAGGCGCCTTCAAGGGCATCACCGTGAACACCATTTGCCCGGGCTATATCGGCACCGAAATGGTCATGGCGGTGCCGGAAAAAGTGCGCGACAGCATCATCGCCCAAATCCCGGTGGGTCGCTTGGGGCAAGCCGACGAAATCGCCCGCTGCGTCACATTCCTTGCCTCGGATGATTCCGGCTTCATCACCGGATCAACCCTCACCGCAAATGGCGGGCAGTATCTGCCGTGATCTTATAGGGCCGTCCAGCCGCCATCGACGGATAACGTGGTGCCAGTGATCTGGTCTGCTGCGGGCGAGCACAGGAAGGTCGTGCAGCCGCCGATTTGCTGGGTGGTGGCAAACTGTTTTGAGGGTTGGCGTTGCAACAGAACATCGCGCACAACGGTATCGCGGTCCATTCCGTATTGCGCCATTGTATCTGGTATCTGGGCCTCGACCAACGGGGTCAACACATAACCAGGGCAAATCGCATTGCAGGTGATCGGATCTTCGGCCGTTTCCAACGCTACGGTTTTGGTCAATCCGACAACGCCGTGTTTGGCGGTTACATAGGCCGATTTATACGGCGAGGCTGTCAATCCGTGGGCCGAAGCAATATTGACAATCCGCCCCCAGCCCCGCGCCCGCATCCCGCCAACAGCCGCGGCCGTGGTGTGGAAAACCGATGACATATTGATAGCGATGATCCGGTCCCACATATCGGTCGGGAATTCCTCGATCGGGGCGACATGTTGAATGCCGGCGTTGTTGACCAGAATGTCAACGGCACCCGCATCGGCAATAAGCTGGCGGCATTGATTGGCATCTGACATGTCGGCTGCAATATAGCGTGCCTTTATCCCGAATTCGGATGCGATCTCGCTGGCCAGCGCATGGTCCTCGGGCCGGTCGGTGAACGAGTTGATGACAACATCCGCACCCTGTTTGGCCAATTCTTTCGCAACGCCCAAACCGATGCCGGAATTTGATCCGGTAACCACAGCTAGTGTACCTGAAAGCATTTTACGCTCCTACTTTTTGGGATAAATCATTGTGATTTGATAAATAAATCCCGTGGACTCATTTATCATTGGTCATTTTGGACAGTTTGGATTGCAGTTCCGCAAGCTGCGCCTTGATGTCATCAAGGTCACTTGGCTGTTCCGCCGGTTCTGCGGGATCGGGTGTAGGCTCGCGCCCCCAGCTGCCCGTCATGGCCTTCATAAACGCATGTTGCTGGGCCTGCATCGCCTCGAACCCAGGCATTGATGCCAGCGGATTTCCCATCCCGCCCAATGTTTCTGTCGCTTTGGTTTGTCCATCGCGCAGAATTTCAAACGACATCGCCAGAAAATCGGGCACCACGGATTGCGCCTGTGTTGTGTAACTGCGCACCAAATCGGTTAATACATTCAACGGCAGCACATTTTCGCCACGGCTTTCGTGCTCCGCGATGATCTGAAGCAAGTATTGGCGTGTCAGATCATCGCCGCTCTTCAAATCAATAATCTGCACCTCGCGTCCTTCGCTGATGAACCCGGCGATGTCATCCAGCGTCACGTAATCGCTGGTCTCGGTGTTATACAAGCGGCGGCTTGCATAGCGTTTTATCAGTAGAGGTGCTGTGTTCTCGGTCACGGTATTCCTGCCTTTCTCTGCAGTGCAGAATATACTAGGCTGGGGCCGGACAAAAAGAAAGGGCAGACTGAAAAGCCTGCCCTCAAGTGTCGCACCAACTCTGGGAGGAGAAAAAGTGTGCGATATTCGGATGTGTTGTTAGGCTGATTTCTTGGCAGCTTTGGTCACTTCGTCAGTTGCTTTTTTAACAGCGGCAGTGGCTTCTTCGCCCATGTCTTTGCCGGCAGCCATCAGCAGCTCAACAGTTTCCATTTGCAGCTTTTTCGCGATTTCAGCGAAAGCGGCCATGTTTTCAGATGCCATTTCAGCGGAAGCCGAAGCAAATGTCTTTACGGATTCTGAATAATCAGCGGCTTCTGGTTTGGCTTTGGAAACGTCGCCCATTTTAGCAAGCGTTTCGTTGGTCCATTTTGAAGAAACGTCTGCTGATTTTTCAGCTGCGTCAAGCGCGGCTTTGGACATTTTTTCGCCCAGTGCTGCAGTCGATTTGAATGCCTCTTGCGCGCCCTTCATGTCGATAGGGAATGCGGACATCATGTCTTGGATCATTGTGTTGAAATCTTGTGCTTTAGCCATTGTCTTGCTCCTATGCGGGGATGTCCCCAATAAATTCTGCGTCTGCACAAGATATAGATGCTGCGACGCAGCATTGCAAGTTAATTATGCTGCGACGCAGCAATTATTTTGAAAGACCTTATAATTCAACCGCTTGGAGTAGCAGCCACATAGGTTCCCGGCGCATCGCAAAGCACAGGATGTTCCGCATTGCCCATTTTTGCGGGCGGAACTTGCTTACCAGAACGGCCAGCAAGCCATTTCCCCCAGCGCGGCCACCATGATCCTTCATGGAATTCAGCGCCGGCATACCACGCATCTGCATCTTTCTTTGCGCCGGCATTGGTATAATGGCCATATTTCTTCTTGGAAGGCGGGTTAACAATCCCCGCAATATGGCCGCTTTCGGACAAGATAAAAGTTTTACTGCGGCTGCCAAATTGACGAACACCATTCAGGCTCGCCTTCCAGTTCACAATGTGATCGGTCTCGCAAGCAATGGCGCAGACCGGCACTTTCACATCTTTGATCGACAAGGTCTCGCCACAAATTTCAAGCGTGCCTTGGGCGAACCTGTCCTCCTGACATAACCAGCGCAGATATTCGACGGCCATTCGTGCAGGCAAATTGGTGGAATCACCGTTCCAGTACAACAGATCAAAAGCAGGCGGCGCCTGACCCATCATATAACTGCGGATCGCGGGCCCATAGATCAGATCATTAGAGCGCAAATATGAAAACGAGCGCGACAGGATCGTGCTGGCCATGATGCCCTTGTCCGTCACCTCACGCTCGATCCCGTCGACGAAATCGTCACTTAGAAACACCCCGATTTCACCGCTGTCGGAAAAATCGGTCAGGGTGGTGAAAAACGTCGCTGATCTCACCGATTTATCGCCACGCTTTTCCATCAATGCCAAAGTCATCGCCAAAGTGGCACCCGCGATGCAATAGCCAACCGCATTCACCTGCGACACCCCGGTTATTTGTTTCACTTCATCAATGGCACGCAGAAACCCATCTTTGACATATGTATCCAACCCGACATCCCGATATGAGGCATCAGGATTGACCCAGCTGACCACAAACAATGTGAAGCCTTGTTCTACGATCCATTTAATCAGGCTATTGGCCGGCTTCAGATCAAGGATATAAAACTTATTGATCCAGGGTGGGAACAAAACAATCGGGGTCCGGTGCACCGTGTCGCCTTTGGGGGCGTATTGGATCAGTTCGAACAACCGGTTGCGAAACACAACCGAGCCTTGGGATGTAGCAAGGTTTTCACCGACATTGAACGCATCCTTGTCCACCAGATTAACCAGCAGCTCGCCGTCATTCGCCTCGATATCACGCACCAGATTTTCCAGCCCGTCCACCAATGACTGGCCTTCGGTTTCAACCGCGCGGGCCAAGGCATCCGGGTTGGTACCTAAAAAATTGGCAGGCGAATACATATCAACAATCTGCTGGCTGAAGTATTCGGCGCGCTTTTGTTCTTCGGAATCCAGACCCTCCAGCCCTTTAACTGCATCTGAAATTGTTTTTGCAGTGGTCAGATACTGCTGTTTGACAAAGTTGAAATAGGGGTTTGTTTGCCACAGCGGGTTTTGGAATCTACGGTCCGGCGGGCTGTCATCACAGGGCGCTTTTAGACTGCCCGCCAGCATTTCTTGCTGCATCGCAGCATAATGCCGCATGGTTTTACCCCAATACTCCACTTGTTGTTCTATGATTTTGGCAGGGCTATTGATCATTTCGGTCGCAAATGCCGCCCCGGCCTTGGAAAAAAGGTCTGCTCCAGGGGCTTGCAGGGCAGAATCCGAGGGCTTTTTTTTTGAAAATGCCGCGACCAGCCGTTTAGAAAGCGCCTCAACACGCTCTAGATTCTTACTCAATTGCGCCAGTTCATGGTTTTTATTCGGCTCGTTAGTTGTCATAACTGATGAATTACCCTAAGTTCGCTGCAGTTGCAGCATAACACCGCAGTTGCAGCATAGCGCCAATATGCCTTTTGGGCAAATCGGCAATATTCGGCCCCGGCAATTTCGGGCGTCCCATGTCGAGGAGCAAAATATGCGATTTATGGCCACTTATGATTTGATGGAAACCATGCGCAATACCAATCAATGGCTGGGCGCTACTGCACAGGCCGCAGCATCTTATCCTGCTATGGGCCTGTTTCCAAACCCGATGGGTGAATGGATGGCGGCCTGGGGGCAAGTGGCCGAGCGCAGCTTTGCGCGCATGGTTACAAAACCGGACTGGAATATTCCAAACGTCACCGGTGAAGATGTGCGCGACCATATCGTAGAAGTGGAAACCTGCGTTGAACGCCCCTTTGGCGATTTAATACATTTTCAGGTTACAGACCGCCCCGCGAAACCGCGCCGCGTGCTATTGGTTGCCCCGATGTCCGGCCACTATGCGACATTGCTGCGCTCAACCGTGATCAGCCTGCTGCCCGATTGCGAAGTCTACATCACCGACTGGCACAATGCCCGCGATATTCCGGTATCGGAAGGCAAGTTCGATGTTGAGGATTACACCCTTTATCTGGTCGACTTCATGCGCCACCTTGGGCCTGACACCCATGTCATTGCGATCTGCCAACCTGCCCCGCTGGCTCTTGCCGCCACTGCTTATCTGGCGGAACAGGACGCCTCGGCACAGCCTCGCACTCTTACCCTGATCGGGGGGCCGGTCGATCCTGATGCAGCCCCGACCGAAGTCACCGATTTCGGCGCCCGCGTCACCATGGGGCAACTGGAAGAGATGGCCATTCAACGGGTTGGTTTCAAATACCCCGGTGTCGGGCGCATGGTTTACCCCGGACTTTTGCAATTAGCCTCTTTTATGGGTATGAACAGCGAGCGCCACAAAGATGCGTTCACCAATCAAATCCAGCGTGTTGTCAACGGCGAGGCCTCGGATCACGATTCGCACAACCGTTTTTACGATGAATATCTGTCAGTGATGGATATGACCGCCGAATTCTACCTGTCCACAGTTGAACGCCTGTTCAAGGATAGTGAAGTCGCCAAGAATGAATTTGTCGTGGACGGTCACAAGATTGATATCGGGGCGATCACCACGGTTGCCGTTAAAACAGTCGAAGGTGGCCATGATGATATTAGCGCACCGGGGCAGTGTGTTGCTGCTCTTGATCTTCTGACCGGCCTGCCCGACAGTAAAAAAGCCAGCTATCTGGAGCCAGAAGCGGGCCACTACGGGATTTTTGCAGGTAAAAGCTGGCGCAACAACATTCGCCCGCTGGTGCTGGAATTTATCGATGCAAACAGTAAACCGGCCAAAAAATCTTAACGGCTTGCGCGTTTATTGCGCAAAGAACGCTTCCAATACCGATATTGCCTGAGGGGTGGTAAATGTTGGGGCATGGCCACAATTATTAAAGACCTGACATTGCGGCACTGGCCCGTGCTTGCTCATAGTACGCACCAATGCGTCCGGAAGCACATCCGAGTGCTCCCCACGGGTCAGCAATGTTAATGCGGTAATGGCATCATAGGCTGACCACAATGGCAACTCATTGGCGCTGTGGTTGAATTGCATGATAATATCGGGGTCATAATGCGTGGTTATTTGCCCATCCGGCAAGCGCCGCGCCGAAGTGTCGGCCATTACACGCCAAAAGCGGTCATCGTTCTGGCCAAACGGCGCGTAAGCCACCCGCAGCCAGCTTTCAAAGGCGGGTACGCTTGCAAAAACCGGGGGGTTGCCAACATATTCGACGATGCGTTCTGCAGCATTCAGGGGAACTTCGGGACCGACATCATTCAAAACCAGATGTGAAATACGCCCTTTTAGCACACCACCCGCAAGAAAAATGCCAACTAGCCCCCCCATCGAGGTTCCAAACCATCGTAAGCTGTCGATGTTGTAATAGGCCAACACCGAAAGGGCCTGATCAGCATAACTGTGAAGGCTGTATTCCTCGGCTGGTTTTTGCGCCCAACTTGATAGTCCGCGCCCAATGGTGTCTGGGCAGATCACAAAATAGGTTTGTGAAAGCTGGCGCGCGGCCGCATCAAAATCCCGACCGGTTCTAGCCAAACCATGCCACATCAATAATGCGGGATTAACGGGATCACCCCATGTTGAAACATGCGTATAGCCCGCGTTGAATAGGATGTATTCGGATTTCCGGTTCATGATATTGTAACTGCCCTAACAAGTTTTCCCAAGGCTCTGACGGGAAGTATATACGACTGAGATAATGGAAATCCTTAGCCAGAGAAGCAAGTGCCCAACATCCAACATGACAACAATAGTTTGAACTCCCCAGAATGATGGACAGTTTTCAATCATCAAGTGTAGATTTACCCATGCTTCAAACAATGAGCCGTCACCTGAAGGCTTTCAGGGCGTAAACAAGAAAGGAGGGTTTGATTGGTGACATGAATCTGAAATCCAAAACCGTCACAAAAATCATTCGGTTGCAGATGCAGCATAACCCCGAGTTTGCGCAAACGATGCTACTTAGACAGTTAACATGACAATAATGGCTAGCTGTGTCATTGATTTTCCTAGTATCTTCCATATGCTTGCCTGACTTCACTTTGGCCTGAAAAGGAGTTTGAACATGTGCAGACTATTTATTGGCGCTAAACCTGAACTTTGGGAAAGCCAAACCCGTTCCATGAGAATGGATGGAATGGTCACCAGCATCCGGCTGGAAAATCGGTTCTGGGCTGTTTTGGAAGATATTGCAGCACGCGAAGATTTGAATGTTCCTCAGCTTTTGCATCAGCTTTACAATGAATCGATAGACGAGGGTCACGATCTGGGGAATTTCACATCTTTTCTACGGGTTTGCTGTTTGCGGTTTCTAGACCTTCAATTGCTTGACCTGATCCCATCGGCGCACAACACTAAATTTGAAGCATTGCCGACCGAGGATATTTTAAGAATAGAAGCTGATATGTCGAACAAGCGGCGAACCGGCAATATCCTGACGTCAAAGCGGCACTAAAAAGCGCAATATAATCAGTTATTAACCACCAAGGGCGCCCGATATATTAGCGAGCGCCCTTTAGTCTTCGTTTACAGATTGCCTTTGTTCATCTGATCCGCGATCCGGTCTGCCTGCCGGATTGCCAGTGCAACAATGGTCAATGTCGGGTTTTCCGCAGCACCGGTTGTGAACTGGCTGCCGTCTGAAACAAACAGGTTCTCAATATCATGTGCTTGCCCCCAACGGTTAACCACACCATCACCAGCATTTTCCGACATCCTGTTGGTGCCCAGATTGTGGGTCGAGGGATATGGCGGGGTTGGAAATGTCCGTGTTGCCCCTACGGCATCGTATATTGCCATACCTTGCTGATAGGCATGGTTGCGCATAGCGATGTCATTCGGGTGATTGTCTGAATGCACATTGGCAACCGGCAGGCCATGCTGGTCCGTCACGTCATGGTTTAGGGTCACGCGGTTGGATTCCTGTGGCATGTCCTCGCCAACGATCCACATGCCAGCCATGTTTTCATATCCGTCAAGGGCACTGGTAAATTCACGCCCCCAAGCACCCGGGTCAAGAAACGCCGCCATGAACGGCAGGCCCAGCGACAGGGTTTCCAGCTCATACCCGCCGACAAATCCGCGCGATGGGTCGTGGCGGGATTCATCTTGCACGATGCCTGCCATCGTGGTGCCGCGCCACATTTTCACAGGTTTATCAAACACAGCATAAACCGATCCAGTCATGTGACGCATATAATTGCGCCCGACCTGCCCCGAGGAATTGGCCAAGCCATCGGGATACATGGATGAGGCCGAGTTTAACAACAAACGCGGGCTTTCGATCGAATTACCGGCGACACAGACGATGCGGGCCTTTTGCATCTGCTCGTTACCGTCTTTGTCTTTGTAGACGACGCCTGTCACCTTGCCGCTATCGTCATGTTCAATCCGCATCACATGGGCATGTTCGCGCACCTCAAGGTTTCCCGTGGCCTCGCCGCGCGGGATGTCGGTGTAGGCGGATGACCATTTGGCCCCCCATTTGCAGCCCTGAAAGCAAAACCCGGTTTGCTGGCAGGCCGAACGGCCATCATTTTCGGCACTGTTAATCGCCATGCGGCCGGTATGGACCTCTTTATACCCCAGCGCTGTGGCACCTTTTTCAAACACCTTGTAGTTGTTGCAACCCGGCAAACCTTCGCGTCCACCAGTGCGGGTCACGCCCAGCTTGTTTTCAGCCTTTTCGTAATAAGGTGCCATTTCGGCCCCGTCGATTGGCCAATCCAGCAGGTTTGCGCCCTCAACCGGCCCGTAATTTGTCTTGGCTTTCCACTCGTGATCCTGAAACCGCAAGGATGCGCCAGCCCAGTGGGTGGTTGTGCCGCCAACAGCTTTTACGATCCACGCAGGCAGCCCCGAAAAATCATTGGCCACCCGCCAGTCACCCGAGGTGGTGCGCGCATCAACCCAGGCCAGTTGGCCAAAACTATCCCATTCGTCATTGGTATAGTCATCAGGCAGATACCGCCCGCCAGCCTCTAGCGCGACAACGCTGATGCCTTTTTGGGCCAGTTCATTGGATAGCACACCGCCACCAGCGCCCGTGCCAATTACGACGACAACGCTGTCATCACTCATATCAAATGGTGCAGTCATTTTAGCGCCCTCCCCTTAAATCCAGTTAATGTCGTCAAAGCCGCGGTCGATATAACCGCCCTTGGAATAGCTTTCGCCCTCAAAACCAAACGCCGGCCAAACCGCCTTTTGGTTATAAAGACCAGTCACCAGCCCACCCCGGATTGTCTGGAAAAAAGCGCTGTCTTCTATGCCCCGCAAGATGTCTACGCGGTCACGTTCCCATTTGGTATCAGTGTAATTGGCAAATCCATTACCCTGCGCCGCGGCATCCAACGCCGCGATTCCAGTCTCGATCATTTCGGCGCTGGCTTCACTGTCATAGCCCTTCACGGCTGCGACATAGAATTCGTCGGCCACATGGTCATGCGGGTAAATATCCCGCGCCATTTGGATAAGCGTCACCATTGTGGTGGGTTGGAGATACTCGACCTCCATTGCCCAAGCGGCATTTGGCGCGGCAACAAAGCCGGACCCCACCACCGCGATTGCACCTGCTGCCGTTGCCTGCTTTAGCAACGCCCTTCGGGTGATTTGTCGTTTCTCTGTTGAATTATTCATTGTTTCCTCCCTGTTTATTGTTGGTTGGTATGTTTGGATATTTCAGTGATAACGGCCATGCCGTTGCATCACCTCGATCTCGTATCCATCCGGATCCTGCACAAAGAAGAACCGTGCAAGAAGCGTTCCTTCGCGGTTGAAATCCACAATTTTTCTCGGACTCCATCCAGATTCTGAAAACTGTTGGTGCGTGTCTTCCAGATCATCAACAACAAATGCAAGATGTCCGTATCCGTTGCCCAGATCATAGGCTTCGGTCTGGTCCTTGTTGATTGTAAGTTCCAATTCAAAACTGTTTTCCTCATTGCTGAGATAAACCAATGTGAAACTTTCAAAATCCAACCGCTCGGCGATTTCCAGCGCAAATCCGTCTTTGTAAAAACTAACCGAACGCTCCTCGTCAAGCACGCGCAGCATTGTATGTACCAGCTTTGCCAATTCCCTGCCCCTTTTTCATTAGTAACTGCAAGGCTATCAATGCTGTGTGATGAGTGGGTATTATGTGAATACTACAGTTTCGTTTTTATCGGAGATCGCCCAGTCAGCTTGTGCAAGGTTGCTTATGAAGGGTGGTTTTTAGAGACCATTGTACAAGATAGACACATGCCCATCATCCGGAGTATTCTGTGCTGATGAAACCACCTGCAGACATGAAAAACCTGAAGCGTTCAATCCAGCCAATGCCGGATGCTGTCGCTGCTGCGTTGCGCGAACGTAAGCTTGAGGTTCTGTATTTGATGCGCCCTGCATATCAAAGAAACGATTACCTTTCCTGGATCAACAGAGCCGTACACGAAGCCACAAAAAACAAGCACCTGGCTCTAATGTTAATAGAGCTGGATGTCCGTCGGCAGAGTTTTTGGGTCCAAAGGCGGCCTAAACTAAGAGAGTGTCTAGCTCATCTGGTTGATTGTATTATGCGGCGCGTTGCCTGTGATGCAAGCGTCGCGTTTCGAGTGTTTTTCGTTTGATCCTTTCCCTTTGTTTCAGAATGGCTTTGTC
>Ga0209633_10005288_pt1 | contig 11377 bp, 10 predicted proteins | sample Cruoilmetagenom1_FD_187290 | JGI IMG/M metagenome (GOLD analysis project Ga0209633, IMG submission 187290) | Oil polluted marine microbial communities from Coal Oil Point, Santa Barbara, California, USA - Sample 1 (SPAdes) (version 2) | ecosystem: Environmental > Aquatic > Marine > Oil seeps ... | reverse complement strand
CCCCGGGAGCTGTGCGCTTGAATAGACCTGGGTAAGTTCGTGTATTACTTGCGGCAGGTAATAACTACACACGAGAAGAGTTATCGCAGACCATAAAACCGAATAAATAAAGGTTCCTGCACTAATTTCTGTCGAGATCAGGAACGCCATGCAGATTACGATAGCGAGCAGCATGCCCGGATAATGGAGTACCGAAGCTCCGGCAAGAATACCTGACAAGATCATGCGGAAGGATTTATCCCCGCCAGGTACTGCGTCCTGCGCTCCACTAAGCAGCAATAAACTGGCTATGAAAAGCAATACACCTGCAGCCTGGCTTACATAGGTGAAATAAAGTAAGAAATAGAGAAAAGGGTAACATAACAATGGCAACAATAACCAATAACTATTCAAGCGCTCGTGTTCAAGCCAACGTTGTGCAAGGCCAAGCATGAGTATAATTGCTGCCACTATGAAGGGAATGATAATGTAGTGAATATTGCCTGGTGATAACATTGAACCAAGAAAAGAAAACGACACCATGCAGCCAAGCCGAGCATGCTTGGTAAGGTGATCTACAATGTCCGACGCATAATATTGACTCTGGTGCATATAGCTATATAAACTTGCTCCGTTATTTTGCAAATATTCAGGTACGATCCAATAAGCGCCAAAGTCTCCACTTCCCCAGACGTCGCGCACATGTCCACCATGTAAACCGGCGACAAGATACGTAGACAGTAAAATAGGAACAAGTAATATAATAACAATATTCCAAGATCGAATGCGTATGTACGAAAAAAGAAGTCGCCGCCCTTGAGTAGAGCGTAGTCGGTGTATCAACGCTGCAATCCCTAAACCTCCGCATAGAGAAGCAAACATGAGTGCCCATCGGCTTACGGGAAACCCAAGTAATACCAAGGGCAAACCCACTACTGTTAATAGTGCTAAGCCGAACGTCGGAGCATACATTGGCCAGCGTAATGCCTCACTTCGAGGAAAGTAAGCAAGAACAGGCCACACACCAATCAGTCCAAGCAACCCCAGCACGGCAAACGTTGTGCCACCGAGGATGAAACATTCCTTAATATAATTGATAAATACAACTAATATATTCATGGTAGAGTTACCAGCCTGAGTAAGTAAGTTACTTACTATCCCTAAATCTTACTGATAATAACCACATTCCAACAGAGTAAACGTAGAGGCGGAATAAACTTGAGCAAAAATCGATCGAGTTTTTCAAGTGGTTGATATAACCAGCGCCACTTTTTTTCTTCCTGCACGACAACCTTCCAAAATCGCTCTTTGCTCGGGTTTCTTCGTTGAATCAAAGCCATGATCACGAATATAACTAACGTTGTCAACCAAAAATACCGTGTTTCTATCCAGCTGAAGTGCTTCTTAAACAACTGAATATCGCTCCATTTCAAGGGATGCTCATCTGAAGTACGCGTACCCATTGCAATAGCACGATAAACATTGATTGCCGGGTTATAAGCCACAGGGTCCCAAGTAACAATTACGCCGCCAGGCGCTAAGTGAGATTTTAGGCGTACAAGGGTTTGGTCGATGTCGGCGTGGTGCAACAGATTGCCTGCGTAGATGATGTCAAATCGCGTATTTGAGGGAAGTTGCATGTCTTCGGCAGCGGCAATATGGGTTGTGATACTAACGCCAAATCGATGCGCTAGCCGGCATGCCGCATTAAGCATACCTTCAGAAAGGTCAGAAGAGGTAACAATTGCTCCGAGAAGTGCAAAGTACACGCTTGCCTCTCCCAGACCACAACCGACATCCAGAACAGTTTTGCCGCGAATACTGCCCAAACGCTGCATTATATAGCGCATTTCTGGAGAAGTACAGGCTTCATTAACAGCGCGGACGTCTATATTTTCGATATACTCGCTGCTAGCCCAGGCATCATGAAATAAGCGTTCTTTAGACAAACGCTCTTCACCATTCGCAGACTTCCTGCAGAATTCTTCGTAACCTACTGATTGCGCCACGCGCCGAACAATTTTGTTAAAATACGCTTCATTATCCAGCTTAATCTTGTCATTGACATCTATAAGTCCTGACTCTCGTTGATGCGCTACATGCTGGTTATCATCACCACGTACATAGAAATTTGGTTCATCCAAATCGAAAGAGATAGTCCCCGGGCATGGAAGATTCCATTTAATGTAAACCGTATTATTCTCGGTGTTAAACTCAAGCTCTGCGATAATTTCTTCCCATGAGAATTGTCCATCAATTGCCGACCCGCAGCTCAATTGCTGAGCTTCTATCAAAAATCTATACTTGAAACTTTCGAGCTTGATTTTCTTAGGCATTACCGATCTCAATCCTTTATAGGGCTTTACGTGATGGAAAACGCTCACGAGTCTCGTTTCGAATATTTTCCGCCAGTTCGACCAGCTCGTCATAACGTAATGGCCATTTTCTTACAGGAGGAGACGTGAAGAAAGTGCGTAATCGCTGCAATTTCGCTTGCATGAACCTCATGGAAATACTCATTTCGGGGTAACTACCATACATGCATCCATTGCAAGCCCTGGACACCTTCGCTACTTCAACGCGCCATGCTTTGCTGCGATAAATGCTCGGAAAGTGGCTTGCGTAGGCTGGGTAGCTATTAACAAGGCGATGGTCGCAACATGGTGCAAATTCTCCATTTGGCAACAACGCGAAATACATATTCGGCGTATCGCACATATTAGCGTTACGGCTTCGCCAGGCAATCGGCTCGTTACGAACAAAGTGTTTAATATCGTCCAGATATTGGTCACTGTCAAAAAGCAGGAAGCCGTCCTTTCGCATGTTGCGGACATGCTCTACAACGGTATCGACTAAAGACAGTTCCTCCGGTCGAAAGCGCAACGTTTCGTCAAAAGCTCGAAAACCGCGTGGATGAGCATAATCAGTTACATGCACGGGTACTAAAGAACTAAACCAGGAAATCTTTGTAGAAAAGCGAACCACATCTTCGATATCGCCCAGATTTTGTGGTTGCAGCACGCAACCCAACGAGGCAAAGCTTCCTTCTTTTGGGAGGAACTTGGAAAAGAGCGCAATAGCCTCTATTGCTTTATGCCAAGATTTTTTGAAGCCGCCGTTAATTTTATCCTGCAGCCCAGGGTTTAACGTATCAAGAGAAATGGAAATATCCCTCCCCCCCGCTTCCACTACCCGTGCGATCTGTTCTTCTGATGCAAAGCCGTTGGTCTGCATGCGCACATGCACGCCCCGTGACTCGAACGCAAGGATGATTTCCGGCAAATCTTTACGCGCAAACGGTTCTCCGCCGGTAAGCAAAACAATGGCCACTCCCATGGCTGCGAAGTTATCGCCGATACGCTTAATCTCATCAATGGTACACTCACGTACATCGGAATTCGCATAGATGATATTGCATTGATCGCAGGTCAAATTGCAACGCGACGTGATATAGAACTGGACATAGACAGGCGCATTCTGATAAATCGCTGCCTTTGCCAAAGTCATTTTTGATAGTCTAGAAAACATAATATCTCTTTCAAGCACTGCTTTAATGCCAACGAGTGGGAACTCATTGATATGCTAAATTCGTGTGTCAGTTGCTGCAATCATTTTGACCAGCTATTCATATCACTCTACTTGTTTGATTGAACCGACACGTTTATAGTTTCAGAAACAAGATAAAGAGGACGCTCCTTGACTTCCTCAAAAATGCGACTTATGTACTCCCCTACTAACCCGATTAATAGTATCTGAATACCGCTAAATACCACAATGCTCAGAAAAATTGCGGTAAAACCGGGGATCGGAATATTGGTGAACAGTTTCTGATAAAGCTTATATAAGCCTAGGGCCATCCCGGCAAGAACGGTAATAAAGCCAAACCTTATTGCCAATGTTAATGGTTTTCTAGAAAAAGACAAGATGGCATTTGTGGCAAAAGCAACCATTTTTTTCAAGGTATATTTAGTTTCTCCCGCAAATCTTTCGGCACGATCGTATTCAAACGGTATCGAACGAAAACCAAGCCAGGGGACCATGCCACGCACAAAACGGTGCCTCTCGCGAAGCTGCTTGAAGGCGTCTACGACTTTACGCGACATAAGTCGAAAATCGCCTGTATCAGTTGGTATATCGACTTCGCACATGGAATTCAACAAACGATAGAACACCGCTGCCGTTACCTTCTTGAATAACGATTCTTCCGACCGACTGCGACGCTTGCCATATACCACATCAAATCCGGTCAGGGCCAATCGGTACATGTCGGAGATCAACTCTGGAGGGTCCTGTAAATCTGCATCAATCAATGCGACATAGTCGCCGGCAGCAAGGTCGATTCCCGCTGTTATAGCTATCTGATGTCCAAAATTACGGCTCAAAGAAATGACCTTCATTACGGAAGTCGTTTTTGCTAAATCCCTAAGCAAGGATAATGAGCGGTCTCGTGAACCATCGTCGATAAACAGCAGTTCTATATCGAGCACGGAAGACAAAGAGTCGCGCAATGCAAGGAGACGACGCGCAGTCTCGCAAATCGACTCTTCCTCGTTAAATAGCGGGACAACTATGCTCAGTAAATTTTTGCCAGACATGAAGTGGTATCCTCTTTAAACGATATGCTGTATATTAACCTGAGTCGGCCTTACCCATGCCGTATCACGGTTATTCCGCCGCCGCCATGAGATTTTATATTCTTGCTTTTCCGGATTCAAATCACGCTCCCGTTTTGCATGCCCGTTCATGACCTCATGAAAAAAATCCATGACATCGCAAGGTCAAACAAGACTCAGGCAGACTCGATCTTGGAATATACATTCCCAAGTACAATCGAAACACTCAAGACCATGAAAAAAAGTATATTGGTTATCGGTATCTGGCCATGGGAAAAAACGTCGGAATGTTCCATGGCCAAATATTTTACACAATTTTGAATCTCTCAAATATTCAATATTGTTTTTTGCAACAACCGTGTCGGTTACGGTTAAGTAGGTCGGGCGCCAACTCGTTTCTTCGAAGACCATATAGATCTTATTTGAAGCAAAGGTAATCTCGTTCTTCAGTTTTTCGAGGTCAGCGACAAGAAGACTTGGGCCATTGCCGACAACAATAGCACGTCGCCCCTTATGGCAGTCTTTCAATGCCTGCAATTTGGCATTATTGGCTTTATTCGGAAGGGAGGCCGCATCATCATGAGAACTCACAATCGATAAACATTTCCGAATTATATTTTTCAGCGGAATGCGCGATTTAGAAGTTACCAAAGAAGCTCCTCATATTTTGGACATTGCCCTTATTGATTTACAACATTCGACTTTACATCAACAATTCAAGGACATTTAATACGTACATATTTATGTATCATGCTTGCCTTTTTCAGACAATCAGCCTTAAAGCGTTTCATTTAACCAGGGAGAATTCTACCGATGCACGATCTCAGATAATTGTATACACGATCAGGCAGCATTGATTTGAGCATAAGATCGCAAGCATGAAAGAAAAGTCGCTTTTTTGTCCGCCCCTTGTGAGATTCAGCGCTTGGGTGATAGAAATAGTCCAATGCGCCTGTCCAGGACCTAATCAGCTCTGCTAAGCCTTCAACACTTTTTTCATCTATGAGCTTTTTGGCAATGAACCTCTCCAGATACGCAGCAGCAGCATCCGTTAGATCGTACAGGAGACATATTCGCACAAACTGAATGATCCGTCGAGCGGTCCAAAACTCCGGATAACGATCGACGTGACGAAGACTTCGCAAATAGAGTAGATCACAAAAAACATCCTGTCCAGTATACATCTTCAGCGGCATTGACGTTTTGTAAGGCCAATGATTTAAATTTGTCACTCTGAATATCTCAAAATCCTGCTTTTCCAAATACTCATGCACAGAACCGAACGTCTTTTGACCGGCATACGTCTCAACAAACTCCACTTCCGCCTGGAGTCCTAGTAGTGAACCCGCTATGGTCTCCTTCCCGGTTTCAAGAACTTCATAAGTCAGCCCCTGTACGTCAATCTTGAGAAAATCAGGTGGAGGAAGAGCCAACCTTTTTATGACTTCGTCGAGACCCGAAGTCTCTATATCAACTGTAGATAGAGTCTCGAATATTCTCGGCTCCCTGGGGAAAAGCCTGGCAAAATCATATCGATTGACGACGTCGTCACAGGGCGGCAGTAAAGATGAAGTCGTTTGTCGACGATTAACATAAAGCGTTCTCAGTGTCGGAGGACCTATCGCAACAGTATAGCTCTTGCCGGCCCCTTCCAACTCACTACGGATGTCAGGCTCAAAATTGATCAGCGATATTCCTTCAAGCAGCCAACAAAAAGGCGGTGGCGTTCCTCCACTTGCACCCAGATCATATACGCAAATCTTATCTCCCAGTGAAAGAAATACATTTAGATGTTCTTTGTGGGGCTTTCTTGAATTCCACACGCCTGTAAAATATTTCACCATATTGTTCTGTTTGCTCCTACCACTTTTTGCTCTGCACAACAGGAGTTGTGATGTACTATAAAGGTCGCCCTCGTTTTCATCGGCCAAGTATTTTTACGATAACATTAGTTCATTTACCCACTTGGGCGATCATGACGTTACTATTGATCTTTATTCGCGCAAGCGATTTTGCAATAAGGCATAACACGAGGATGTCAATAAAGTATCATCATATGGACTCTCCCTAGCTACATCCCCGGGACAGTTGTGCTCAGAAACTATTTAGGAGCTCTTATCCACGCCACGTCAATGTTCTTTTTACATCGCCAAGATAGTATATAGTCTAGATTAGCAGGATTTAAATCACACTCGGGCTTTGCCCGCCCGTTCATAACTTCACGAAAAAAAGCCATGACATCGCATGGCCGAACTAGACTCAGGCAGAGACGATCTCGAAACTTACACTCCCAAGTACAATCGAAACATCCAAGACCATGAAAGATAACATACTGGTTTTCGGCATCAGGCCAAGGAAAAAAACGACGAAACGTTCCACCTCCCAAAATGACTACAGCTTTCTGAAGTATGAGGCTAGCAAAGTGACTAAGACCCGTATCATTCCCAATATATCCTTCACAATCGTGCAACAATTCCGCTGTCTTGTGCCACGTCAATTGCCCTACCAGATTTTCGGCACTCGGCACTTTCATTATAATCTGAGATGCCAAATGAGACGCCGTATCTCCTCCGAGTAGTATGAGACGACACCCATCTGCTGCCAACCGCATCGCCAGTTCAATCCAGTTCCCGTAAGGCCAGGTTGCAGATCTACCCCCGAGGCCCAACGCCACCTTTCTATTCGTGGGTTTGCTAATTTGCTTTTGGCAGAAAGATAATCGCGGGCGAGAGGCGATGTTACTATTAAGCACACTTTCCAGAAATGCTTTACTGTAACTTTGCTCAGACAAGGTATTTGGTGCACCGATATAGTGTTTCCATCCATGAGTATGCCGCTTAACCATTCTCAATGATACATTGGTCGGGAATTCCCACATACAATATTTTTTTTCGGCTCGTACCTGCCGCATCACAATCAAAGTGCTTTCGCGGATAAATCGACGAAGACAAATGGCTGTTTCATATTTACGAGATGCAATTGTCTTTAAAACCATCATATCCTCAGTAGGAACACGAGGCATCAAGAGGCCTATTCTTGACCCTATATTTGATAATTTCATTCCAAGTAGCGAAACATAAAATCGTTCCCGCAACGGCTCTATCCCCTCAGCGATTTCCCGGTTGCCACCATCGTCACACGTCAAGAGGTCGACGTTTCCGTCAAAGATCTTTCCGACCGAACTGATCAGACCCGACGCAAGAATCAAGTCGCCGACCCCGTCGTTTTTAATGATCAAACATGACATGTATCTTTCTTTCTTAAGACGAGTTCAAAGCTGTAAATCCCAACAGGAAAGCGTTGATGAACAATCTCAATCTCATCCCGATGAGCCAAACATCTCTTGACATAGTCCAAACTGAAATTATCGTGGATATGGTGAATATTCGGTTGCTTGCCTCGCTTATAACAATGTGCGCGGTAAAGTTGCTCGTCAGGGAGACAGAGCACTACGTATCCACCAGGCTTTATCACCCGCAACCACTCATCCAAAACCGATCGCGTATCATCAAAATCTTCGAGCACATGGGAGGAATAGACCCAGTCAAGTGAATTGGAACAAAACCAACGAAGATTCCGGGCATCTCCATGAAGATGCTGCACGTGATTCTGGTAAGAGGCGTAACCCTGCGGCATGTCAATGCAAATGGCATGCGGTACAATTGGGTCCCCGCCAAAGCCGATATCGATACCATCGCCTTGGCAAAAAGGTGCTAGTGAGACACGGCATTTACTTGTTTCGGATATCTTCTCGGCCCGTCCCTGGCAAAATAAGATTTTTTTTATAAAGTTTTTTAAATAGGCCAAGTTCAATTTATTCCTTTTTGCCAGGAAACCAAGAGCAAACCCGATGCCCCTGGGCCAATCGTACCGTAGGGCTGAAAAAGACCATCTGGCGCATGGTTTTCCCAACCATTCGCTGACAGCCGAAGTGTAATGATTTCGGGTTTATTATCGAATGCTTTGCGCAAAGTCTCAACGTGTTTCATGTGTAAAACTTGAGCGGTTCTCACTCCTTTCTCAGGAGGATGCAGCACATACTCTTCACACCCATACGGACACGACGCTATCATCATGCCGCCAGGGGCCGTCATTGAATAGAGAATTTTAATACTGCTTACAACCTCTTCAATGCAGCGAGGCCAATCCCAGCCAAGATCGGTTTCATTGATGCCATAACGAGTATTGTCAAATCCAATGTGTTCTATGGTGGATAAGCATGTGACCAAGGGAAAAGTCCAACCTGGTCGCCAAGCGGAAAGTGGAAATTTGAAATAGCTGTACTCCTGGTAATGGACTGACTCAAGAGCAGGATTAAGAAAAGATATGCGACTTTGCCGCGTTACTATGTCCGCTATCACAGGATTATTGAGCACACAGCCGACATCGAGGATAGACGATGGTTCGCGTTCCCTGAGGATGGATGCTATGAATGCATACTCAGCTATTCGTTCACCATGGCTTGCGGCTTTTGGAGTACGAATAGTGTCTAACCACGCTACACCGGTGTCTATCTTTCGAAGAATATTACGAATCAAAATATCACGACTATAAAGATCATCCGCATAATAGAATGGATCTTCTCGAGAGAACGCCAAACTATGCGACAATAAAGCACGAACATTTGTTTTTAATATCCGAGTCAATTTCATAGTTATCCACGAGTGCATGCTGCCTGGTAAATGACTCCGTAGCCTTTGGGACCTTTAAACTGTATGGTGGCACAATGTATTGCATGCACAAGCGTACCTTTTTTTGATTCATCAAGGACAGTCACTGCCAAGCCGTACTCTCCTTCTCGAAGGTGCAACGGACCGATAGTTAATTGGACCTCACGACCATTTTGAATAGAATCATTGAACTGTTGTGTAAAATCAGACTGCACCACCGAGGCTTCACCATCAAGCAGAGCTAATAAAGACAAACCGCTTCTAACGCTATCAGCTAAATCAATCTCAAGAGTCACATTAAACAACTCTCCCCAGCAAATATGTGTTTTACTGGGTACACACTTGAAGTGCTTAACGCTCGGGTGTAAAACAATCGACGGTTCGACTCTCAATGGTCGATTGTCGCCCAAATACTCACCAAGAACATCTTGAGTCCTACCCAAGGCCAACATCTCGCCGTTTTTTAAATACAAACAAAAGTCGCAGATTCGTGACGTTTGTACTGAATCATGGCTGACAAAAATTACGGCGCACTTTCTAAGAAGTTTCCCAATCCTGTGGTAACACTTGCTTCGAAATGCGGCGTCGCCAATAGCTAGAACTTCATCCAGCAGCAACACATCCGGCTCAAGCGCAGTGGCCACCGCAAACCCCAGCCTTACCTGCATCCCAGATGAATACGTTTGCACTGGCGAGTCAATAAACTCTCCAATCTCAGCAAACTCAATAATCTCCTCCAATTTATCTTCTATTTCCCGTTTGGACAGTCCAAGCACCGATGCATTGACGTAGATATTCTCTCGCCCCGTCAAAATCGGATTGAATCCTGCGCCCAACGCAATCAACGCGCCAATTCTGCCGCGAATTTCGATCCGGCCCTGATCGGGTTTAATTAGGCCATTAAGCATCTTGAGAAGAGTAGTCTTGCCGGCGCCGTTGCGCCCGATTAGCCCCAGACACTCCCCTCTCCGCAGTTCAAATGAAACATTTTTCACCGACCAGAATTCCGCTGCGCGCAAAGTCGAATGACCTTCGGCAGCCCTCGCACTCGGAATCAATTCATTAACGATATCTTTAAATCCATACCAAAGCGACTTTTTGAGATCGCGACAGAATTTTTTACTTACCCCTTCGACTTTAACTAAAATATCTGAATCAGCAGGTAGTGTTGAATCGTGATAGATGTTATTGATTATTTCTTTCAAGATTCATGAACCCATGCGTTCTATCAATATTGGCATAGTAACTCGGTAAATTACGCCTATAACTATCAGCAGTAAAAATACCAGCAGGTTGATAATCAGGAATTGTCCCAGATAATCTGATGGAAAACCGGTGAGCCAATTGCGGGTAGTGAGAATCAATGGTGAAAGTGGGTTATATTCAAAAATCTTAACCGCCCAACCCGCGGTCGGCATCGGGAAAACCACCGGCGTGATAAACATCAGAAATTGCATTACCAAGGGAATAGTTTTACCAACATCAGTATAAAGCATGCCGATCGGGGTAACCAAAAGACCAACCATGGTCCCAGCCAAGATTAAAGATACTACAGACAGAGGAAAAAGGATTAGGCGCCAGTCAGGATAAATACCAAACGACAACAATACCACTATCAACAAACCAATCTTGATACAGCTGTTAAACACTGTTTGCAAGATACCGGACATGATCAACGCTTCGCGTGGAAAGTCTATTTTGGCCAACATCGACTTGGCCGCATTGGTTTGCACAAGTGGCGCGTTAAGGGAGTCCATAAAAATCGCCCACAGCATGGTGCCCGTAAACACATAGACGGAATAGGGTAAGACCGTCTTGCCTACTGACACGATGCCAGTACTATTGAGGAAAACCCAGGCAGCCGTATTGGCCAGCGGCAGTATCAACGCCCAGAGAACTCCCAAAAAAGCCTGCCGGTACTGCGCTTTAATGTCGCGCACCGCAAGCTGCCAAGCGAGACCACGACCGGCAACCATATCGAGCCACATGCCGCGCAATATCCGCGCGGGGTGAACAATTAAGGAAGCAGGTGTATAAACGCGAGTTGAGTTATCGTTACTCATTAAATTCCTTCGTATTTCTTACGGCGTTATTTATTCAGTATGACGTTATATC
>Ga0209633_10005287_pt1 | contig 11378 bp, 11 predicted proteins | sample Cruoilmetagenom1_FD_187290 | JGI IMG/M metagenome (GOLD analysis project Ga0209633, IMG submission 187290) | Oil polluted marine microbial communities from Coal Oil Point, Santa Barbara, California, USA - Sample 1 (SPAdes) (version 2) | ecosystem: Environmental > Aquatic > Marine > Oil seeps ... | reverse complement strand
GGTTTCGTCACGGCTTAAGCTTTCCTGCGCCGCAGGGGGCGGGAAAATATAGGGAAAGGCGAAAATGCCGAGCACGAACCCGGCGATGAGCCCAAGCAGGCCGCCAACAACAAACCCCTTCAGCCACCGCATGATGGATCTCCCCAAACCCAATCGAGGCTAGGAGCTTGCCATGGCAGCGCGATGAAGGCGAGTGGGCTTAGTGAATCTGAAGCTCGCCTTCCACGAAGCTGAACTCGGTCGGCGAGATCAGCGTCCGGTGCGCCACCCGCACCCGGTAGAGCGGCCCCTCCAGATTGGCGTCCCAAAAATCCAAGAAATCCGCGAGCTTTGGAAAGCGGGGCGCCAGGTCGTAGTCCTGCCAAACATAGCTTTGCAGGAGCTCCCGATGATCGGGCAGCCGGTAGAGGATTTCAGCGGTGGTCAGCGAATACCCTGCGATCTGGCGAACGAATGCCTGGTCCATCGGTCCTCGTCCCCTCTTGGTCCACGTGTTTTTGGTTCGTTGATGCTAGGACCCGTACGCCCTTGCGTCCAGGCCATTTTCTGAGCGATATCAGCATCTTGGCAGCAGAGAAGGGCGACTGCTGATTTTCTAGCACTCTCCCCTTGTAAGTGCCAAATCGCGATTCTATATACCGTTCGGGCGCGCCCGCTTGCCGGGCTGGCGCCCATTTCATGACAATCTGCCAGGAGGAGATCGCAAGATGAAGTTTCGTCCATTGCATGATCGCGTCGTGGTGCGTCGGATCGATGAGGACGAACGGACCCGCGGCGGCATCATCATCCCCGACACTGCGAAGGAGAAACCGCAGCAGGGCCAAGTCGTCGCTACCGGCCCCGGCGCGGCCGACGAGGCGGGAAAGGTTCAGCCGCTGGATGTGAACCCGGGTGATCGCGTTCTGTTCGGCAAGTGGTCCGGCACCGAGGTCACGATCGACGGCGAGGAGCTGCTCATCATGAAGGAGAGCGACATTCTCGGCGTTCTCGAAGAGGCGGCCGCCAAGAAGAAGGCTGCGTAACCCCACATTTTTTTCACCACCCGTGCGCTGCCGCAAATGCAGGGCCGCGAGGTGAGGCCGATAAGGAGTAGCAAGCAATGGCTGCAAAGGAAGTAAAGTTTTCACAAGACGCCCGTGAGCAAATGCTCAAAGGCGTCGATATCTTGGCCAACGCGGTCAAGGTCACGCTCGGTCCCAAGGGCCGCAACGTCGTCCTCGAGAAATCCTTCGGCGCGCCGCGCATCACCAAGGACGGTGTGACGGTTGCCAAGGACATCGAGCTTGAGGACAAGTTCGAGAACATGGGCGCACAGATGGTGCGCGAGGTTGCCTCCAAGACCGCCGACGAGGCGGGCGACGGCACCACCACCGCCACCGTGCTGGCTCAGGCCATCGTCAAGGAAGGCGCCAAGTCCGTCGCCGCTGGCTCCAATCCCATGGACCTGAAGCGCGGCGTCGATCTCGCGGTGACCGCGGTCGTCGAGACCCTCAAGGACAAGTCCAAGAAGGTCACCTCCAACGAGGAGATCGCGCAGGTCGGCACCATCTCCTCCAATGGCGATCAGGAGATCGGCCGCTTCATTTCCGACGCCATGCAGAAGGTCGGCAATGACGGCGTCATCACCGTCGAGGAGGCCAAGAGCCTTCAGACCGAGCTTGAAGTGGTCGAGGGCATGCAGTTCGACCGCGGCTACATCTCGCCCTACTTCATTACTGACGCCGACAAGATGCGCGTCGAGCTCGAGAACCCCTACATTCTCATCGACGAGAAGAAGCTCTCTAACCTTCAGTCCATGCTGCCGCTGCTCGAGGCGGTGGTGCAGTCGGGCCGCCCGCTCCTCATCATTGCCGAGGACGTGGAAGGCGAGGCACTGGCCACGCTCGTAGTCAACAAGCTGCGCGGCGGCCTGAAAGTTGCGGCCGTCAAAGCCCCGGGCTTCGGCGATCGCCGCAAAGCTATGCTGCAGGACATCGCCGTTCTGACCAACGGCCAGGTCATCTCCGAGGATCTCGGCATCAAGCTGGAGAACGTCACCGTCGACATGCTCGGCAGTGCGAAGAAGGTGGTCATCACCAAGGATGACACCACCATCGTCGACGGCGCCGGCAAGAAGAAGGACATCGAGGCCCGCGTCGCGCAGATCCGCGCACAGATCGAGGACACGAGCTCCGACTACGACCGCGAAAAACTGCAAGAGCGTCTGGCGAAGCTCGCCGGCGGTGTTGCCGTGATCAAGGTCGGCGGTGCCACCGAGATCGAGGTGCGGGAGAAGAAGGATCGCGTCGACGATGCGCTCAACGCGACCCGCGCGGCCGTCGAGGAAGGTATCGTGCCGGGCGGCGGCGTGGCGCTCCTGCGCGCGATCGAAGTGCTCGACACCGTCAAGGGCGCCAATGACGACCAGAAGGTCGGCGTCAACATCGTGCGCCGCGCGCTTCAGGCTCCCTTGCGCCAGATCGCCGAGAACGCGGGCGAGGACGGTGCCGTCGTCGTGGGCAAGATCCTCGACAAGGATCAGTACAGTTACGGCTACAACGCCGCGACCGGCCAGTACGGCAACCTCGTGAAGGAAGGCGTGATCGATCCCGCCAAGGTCGTGCGCACGGCGCTGCAGGATGCGGCGTCCGTCGCAGGTCTCCTCATCACCACCGAAGCCATGGTCGCCGAGCTGCCCAAGAAGGGCGGCGGTGCACCTGCCATGCCTGGCGGTGACATGGGCGGTATGGGTGGCATGGGCTTCTAGCCTTGTAGCGTTCAGTTGCGTAAGCGTCTGTAAGCGTAGGTTGCGTCGCGTAAGTTGCGTTCCTGCGTAGAAGTACCCCCCAGAGTATTGAGCCGCGCCTTCGGGCGCGGCTCTTTTGTTATGTGCTAGACGCGCAAGTGCGGTAGGCCTACCGCATGGCGAAGGTCGAACCCCAAGACAGCGAACAGGGCGCGATCCGTGCCGGCATGGGCGGCTGGATCTACGCGCCCTGGCGCGGCGCGTTCTACCCCAAGGGGCTGCGCCAAGCTGACGAGCTCGCCTACGCCACCAGCCACGTCACCTCTATCGAGATCAACGCGACCCACTACCGGCTGCAGAGCCCCAAGAGCTTCAAGCGCTGGGCGGACACCGCGCCGGATGGCTTCAAATACGCGCTTAAGGGCCTGCGCCTCGTCACCCAGCAAAAAATCTTGGGCGACACCGGCAAGTTCATCGAGCGCTTTTTCGGGTCCGGGCTCTCCGAGCTGGGCGACAAGCTCGGGCCCGTGCTGTGGCAGTTCGCACCGTTCTAAAAGTTCGATGCGGACGATTTCGCGCGGTTCCTGGACCAATTGCCGAACAGCCTCGACCGTCGCTCAACCACGTGATCGAGGCGCGCCACGCGAGCTTCGACGATCCCGCCTTCATTCGTCTACTTCGCGAGCGCGGCGTCTCGCCCGTCTATGTCGACAGTGAAGACTATCCGTCGATCCCCGATGTGACGGGCGACATCGTGTATGCACGCCTACAGCGCGGTAGCGAGGCGATCGAGACTGGCTACGCGCCAAACGACCTCGACGCCTGGGCGGCGCGTGCAAAGACATGGGCGCAAGGCGGCGTGCCAGGCGATTTACCCTTGGTGGATTCCGAGCATGCGCCGGAGGCCAAGCCGCGCGATGTGTTCGTCTACTTCATCCACGAAGGGAAAGTCCGAGCGCCCGCCGCCGCCATGAGTCTCATCGAGCGGCTGGACTAAGCGCCTGCGAGCTCTCTGGCCTTAGCGAGAAGCTGATCGCGATCCGGCGCAAAGCCACTATCGATCCAATGCAGTTCCACCTTGCGCAGCATCTCGCCGATCTCAGGTCCTTTGAAATCTCCGAGCGCGGTGATGTCCGGCCCGCGCAAGGGAAAGGCGGGCGCCTCCCACCGCTCCGGCAGAGTCAGCAACTGGCGCCAATCAGAATCGTCGGGTGCCGCACCGCTGCTGGCCCATTCGAGCAGCATCTTTAATGGAAACCGGTCCGGTCCAAGCCGGTAGAGCAGCCGCTTGGCGGCATCCTCGTCGGGAAGCGCATCATCGATGGTCTCGTCGGCGCCAAGTGCGAGCACGGCCTGCTCGGCGTTGGACAGCTTGAAGCGCCCGGCTAACCTTTGGGCATCTTCATGCACGAAGACGGCAAGCGCTGCGAGCCGGAGCGCGGCATTCGGCTCCCGCGATACGGCCTGCTCGATCGCGATGAGACGCGACAGCCGGCCGAGCCGCGGCGCCGCGCATAAGAGCCCGCTCAACAGGCCGTAGTCGAACAAGGCCTCGATCGCGGCGAAGGCCTCCGGCGCAATCAGAATGCGCCGCAACTCGCCCGCCACGCGTTCGGCCGACAACTTGGCGAGCCCTTGGTGCTGCCGCAGGCAGGCGGCAAGCCCTGCCGGATCGAGCGGTTCCTTGCCGTAATAGGCGTTGAAGCGGAAGAACCGCAGGATGCGCAAATAGTCTTCTTTGATGCGCGCATCCGCCTCGCCGATGAAGCGCACACGCCCCGCGATCAAATCGGCAAAGCCGCCAAGCGGATCGTAGAGCGTGCCATCAGCGGCGGCATAGAGCGCGTTCAGCGTGAAATCGCGCCGCATAGCGTCCTCGGCCCAATCCTCGGTGAAGGCGATCGTGGCATGTCGGCCGAAGGTTTCCACGTCGCGCCGAAGCGTCGTGACCTCGAAAGACTCTCCGTCCACCACCACCGTCACCGTACCATGCGCAATGCCGGTGGGGATGGCTTTCAGTCCGGCCTTGCGTGCCAGTGACATGACCGTCTTGGGCAGGGCCGTTGTGGCGAGGTCCACGTCCGCGACGTCGCGCCCCAGCAGCGTGTTGCGCACCGCGCCACCCACCGCGCGCGTCTCGATGCCATCGCCCGAGAGCGCCGCGAACAAGCGCGCCATCTCCGGCTGGCTGAGCCATGCGGCGTCCTTCAGGGAAGGCGGCGGCGCTGCGCGGGAGGATGAGTGCTCGGCCATGAAGCCTCTGACGTCAGTCTACTCTGCCGGGTTTGATCTCACCGTTTTCGAGAACCGGCGGATGGTAGGTGCCCTCGCGATCCCCGCCCGAGAACTGCACCAGCACCAACATGGCCACGAGCAGCAGACCAACGGCCACGGCGAACAGCCACAGGACCGGCGCCCCACCCCACACGGCCGCCGGCGCCGAGCCTTTGACCCAGACGACGTAGGCCGCGTAGAGCAGGAAAGGCAGCGCAAAAATTAGAAGTTCGATGAGGGCGATACGCAACATCGGCTGGAGGGTCTCCCGGTGTTTCGAGTTCCGGGAACCTTAGCTTTGCACGCGGCCCAATGCGAGGGCGCTTCAGTCCCCCTCCATAGGGAAGGCAAAAAAGGCACCGTCGCTCCACACGCCGGTGCCCTGCTCCGTCTCGACCGCCAGCTCCGTAAGCTCGTAGTAGACAGGGCGCGCCAGCTGCGCCCTCAAGCCGTCCCGCACCACGACATAGGGCGCATGGCCCCCCCCGGGCTCAGGCCGGAAGCCGATTTCATGGGCAGGGCCAGCAGTCGCCATGTCGTCCACATTGGTGCGGAACGTGAGCCGCTGGTTGGGCCCCTCGCCCTTGCGCGTCATTTCAACGGCGATAAAGGGCTCGCCATCGACCGCGATGGGCACCTTCTCCACCGGCGTCACCAGGTAGAACCCATCGTCTTCGCGGCGCAACACAGAGGCGAACAACTTGACCAGCGGCTTACGGCTGATGGGCCCGCCCTGGTAATACCAAGTCCCGTCACGGGCTATTCTCAGGCCGATATCCCCGCAAACATTAAGGTTTGGCAATAATGGCTTGTCCGGTTTGCCGCCACCTTGGGCAGATGTTACGAGTCTGTCTCTTTCAACTTGGTCAGGCATCACCATATTCGCCTATTGCGACCATCGTTTCCCCGCGAAGCGCCGCTGCCACCACGTTATTGTGACCCAATTGCCGATCAAAGTGTTCCGCTTTTCCAGGCCTTTGGCCCTATATTTTTCCAACCATCAAGATCGAGCGAACTGGAGCCATGACGACACTTGAATCCGAGACACAACTGGTCGACCGCCTGGACGAAATCGGCGCCAAGATTCAGGACGTAAGGGAAGCGACCGGAACTGTCATTTTCGGTCAGGACCGCGTCATCGACCTCGCGCTGATCACGCTTCTGTCCGGCGGTCACGCACTCCTCATTGGCGTGCCGGGCCTCGCCAAGACAAGCCTCGTGGAAACGTTGGGCGCCGTGCTCGGCCTCGACAACAAGCGCATTCAGTTCACGCCCGACCTGATGCCGTCCGATATCGTGGGCTCCGAGGTGCTGGAGGAAGAGGCTGGCGGCCGGCGCGGCTTCCGTTTCGTCAAGGGTCCCATCTTCACCCAGCTGTTGATGGCCGACGAGATCAACCGCGCGAGCCCCAAGACCCAGTCGGCCTTGCTTCAAGCCATGCAGGAGCATCATGTCACCATGGCCGGCGTGCGCCATGACGTGCCGCGGCCCTTCCACGTGCTCGCCACCCAAAACCCGCTGGAGCAGGAAGGCACGTATCCCCTGCCCGAGGCGCAGCTCGACCGCTTCTTGCTGCAAATCGACGTGTCCTATCCGGACGCGGACGCCGAGCGGCGCATGTTGTTCGCCACCACGGGCGTGGAAGAGCGCAGCCTGAAGACAATCCTCTCCGCCGACGAGTTGATGCTGGCCCAGCGGCTCGTGCGTCAGCTGCCGGTCGGCGATCAAGTGGTCGACGCAATTTTGCAGCTCGTCCGCTCCGCCCGTCCTGGCACGGGGGTCGACGAAACCATGGACGAGATGATCGCCTGGGGCCCGGGGCCGCGTGCGAGCCAAGCGCTGATGCTGGCCGTCCGCGCCAAGGCGATGATGGATGGGCGGCTCGCGCCGTCCGTCGATGACGTCGTCGATCTGGCCGAGCCTGTCTTGAAGCATCGCATGGCGCTCACCTTCGCCGCACGGGCTGAAGGCATCGATATGAGCGACATGATGACAAGGCTCTTAGAGCCGCTGAGGTAGCCAACCCTTGGCCCAGGCGAAAGCGACAACGCTTCAGCCGTTTCTGGCGGAGGAAGCCGAGGCCCATGGCCTCGCGGCGCGCATGCCCGCGCTGCTCATCGAGGCGCAACGCGTGGCCCACACCGTGACGCACGGCACGCATGGGCGCCGGCGCCCGGGGCCCGGCGAAACGTTTTGGCAGTTCCGCCATTTCGACACGAACGACTCGCTCGCACGTGTCGACTGGCGGCGCTCGGCCAGCTCCGATCATCTGTTCGTGCGCGAACGGGAGTGGGAAGCGGCCCACACGGTCTGGCTTTGGGCCGATCTGTCGCCTTCCATGCGGTTTGAGTCATCGTTGTCGAAGACGTCCAAGGAAAGCCGCGCCGTCGTGCTGGCGCTTGCCCTCACCGAACTTCTGTCGCGTGCCGGCGAGCGCGTCGGGCTTTTTGGCGGTCTGCCTTTCGCAGGCCGCAACACCAGCCGGAAGGTCGCCGAGGTTCTGTTGAATGAGACGGCGGAAGACAGCCTCCCGCCTGATGCCCGGCTTAGCCGCTTTTCCGAATGCCTCCTGTTCTCCGACTTCCTCGAGCCGGTGGACGAGACCGTGGCCAAGCTTCGAGCGATCGCCAGCTTGGGCGTGCGCGGGCACCTCGTTCAAATTCTCGATCCCGCCGAGGAGACGCTTCCCTATGCGGGGCGGACCGAATTCGCCGCCAGCGAAGGTGGCGACCGGCTGATTGCCGGCCGCGCCGAAAGCTTGCGCGACAGCTACCTCAAGCGGATGAAGCGCCACCGTATCGATCTTCAGGAAGCGACGCGCCGCCTCGGCTGGTCGTTCGTCGTGCATCACACCGACCGGCCTGCGGAAGAGGTCGTGCTCGCCGTCCATAGCCATCTCGCCGGGCTCGACCGTGATTATCGCTATCGCGCGTCCACCACCAAGACGGCGGAAGCCGGGGCAGGCGCCGCATGATGACGCTCGGGGCCATAGGCTTCCTTCAGCCTTGGCTGCTGGTGGCGCTCGCGGCACTGCCCGCCATTTGGTGGTTGCTGCGCTTCACGCCGCCGAGCCCAAAGGTCGTGGTGTTTCCCCCTACGCGACTCTTGAAGGACTTGAAGCCGACCGAAGAGACGCCGGCGCGGAGCCCCTGGTGGCTTACGCTGCTGCGCATGCTGCTCGCTGCACTTCTGATCCTGGCGCTGGCGCGGCCCGTAATCAATCCCGACCGCGAGTCCTTCGCAGGCGAAGGACCGCTGCTGCTCGTGGTTGACAACGGTTGGGCATCCGCCGCGCATTGGGCGGGTCGCCGCGAAGCGATCGCGACCGCCATCGACCGTGCCGGTCGCGATGGCCGCGCGGTCATCCTGGCACCGACAGCCACGGCCCAGCCGCTCGGCGAGCCGCTCCCCGCCGAAGAAGTACGCGAGCGCATCGCGGGGCTGATCCCCGAGCCATACGCCCCCGACCGGACGCGCCTTGCCGCGACACTCGAGAAGGATCTGGCACTGAAGAGCGGCTACAGCGTCCTCTGGCTGTCCGACGGTCTCGATTACGGCAAGAGTGAAGACTTCGCGGCAAGCTTGGAGAAGCTCGCCAGCGACGGCGGCAGCCTCACGGTGCTCAAGCCGGCCGGCAGCGAAACGCCGCTCGCCTTGGGCCACGCCTCCGGCGAAGGCGGCGTGCTGGCCGGGCGTATTCTCAGCGGCGCCGAAGGCCCGCGCGCCGGCACGGTGCGCGCGCTGACGGGTCGCGGCGAACCCTTGGGCGAAGCACCGTTCAAGATTGCGAAAGGCGAGCGCGAGGCCAAAGCCCAGTTCGATCTGCCGCTGGAAATTCGCAACCAAGTCGCCCGCATTCAAATCAAAGGCGAGCGCTCGGCTGGCGCCGTTCACCTGCTCGATGCCCGCTCGCAATGGCATCGCGTCGGCATTGTGTCAGGCGAATCCCGCGAGGAAGCGCAGCCGCTCCTGTCGCCGCTTTACTATGTCGAGCGCGCGCTTTCGCCCTACGCCGACGTCGTCCGGCCGAATGAAACGAATATAGCGACCGCCGTACACGATCTTATCGACAAGCAGCGGGTGTCCACCATCGTCCTGGCGGATATCGGCAAGCTCGTCGCCGGCACCCAGGAAGAGCTCGACGCCTGGCTCAAGGACGGCGGCGTGCTGATCCGGTTCGCCGGTCCGCGGCTCGAGCAAGGCGGCGACGAATTGCTGCCGGTGGCGCTGCGCCGCGGTGGGCGATCGTTGGGCGGCTCGCTCTCCTGGAGCACCCCGCAGCCGCTCGCGCCATTCGAAGACAAGAGCCCGTTCAAAGGTCTCGAGGTTCCGGAGGATGTGCGCGTCAACCGCCAAGTGCTCGCCGACCCAACCGTCGCCATGGACGCCGAAGTCTGGGCCGCGCTCGCCGACGGCACGCCTCTGGTAACGGCGGGAAAGCAAGGCGAAGGCTGGATTGTTCTGTTCCATGTGACCGCCAATTCCGACTGGTCCAACCTGCCGCTCTCCGGCCTGTTCGTGGAGATGCTCCGCCGCGCCGTCGCGCTTGGCCCCAGCCAGGTCGGTACGGCGACAAGCGACGAAGCCGCGTCCGTCGAGGCAGGCTCGCCGGCGCCGGCCACGACCACCGCATTCGCGCCCATCCAAACCCTGGACGGTTTCGGTCAACTGGTCCCGCCGCCTTTGCGCGCCGCGCCCATCTCTCCCGAAGCCTTCGACAAGATCGTGCCCGGGCCTGAGCACCCGCCCGGCTATTACGGACCGTCGAACGCCGCCCATGCGCTGAACGTGGTGAATGCCAAAACCGCGTTGACGCCGCTTGCCGCCGTCGAAGGCGCAAGCGCCGTGAGCGGCTACACCCTGAAGAAGCCCTTCGCGCTCGAGCCCTGGCTCTATATCGCCGCGCTTGCGCTCTTCGCCATCGACATCCTGGCGGTCCTCGCGTTGAGCACCGGCTTCAGCTTCCGTCGCCGTGGCGCCGTCGCGGCCGCCATTGTCCTCGCGCTTGGCCTGGCGCCGCTTGCCTTCGTCTCGCCAAGCTTTGCGGCGGAGACCGAAAGCGCTGAATCTTCCACAGGCAGCGCGGCCGACGATTTTGCGCTGAAAGCCTCCCTGAAGACGCGTCTCGCCTACGTGATGACGGGCGATGCGGACATCGACCGCACCAGCCAAGAGGGCCTTGGGGGCTTGAGCAAGGTCCTGCGCGCCCGCACCGCGCTTGAGCCCGGCGCGCCGATGGGCGTCGACATCGATGAGGACGAACTCTCCTTCTTCCCGATGCTGTATTGGCCCGTGCGCGAAGACGCCGAGCCGATGTCGGACAAGACCCTGGCGAAGATCGACGCCTATATGAAGCAAGGCGGCATGATCATCTTCGACACGCGTGACCAAGAGCGGGTGTCATATGGCGGCGTGCAGGGCAAGGCGCTGAACCGTCTTATCGGGCAGCTCGACATTCCGCCTCTGGAGCCCGTGCCGGAGAACCACGTTCTCACCAAGTCATTCTATCTGATGCACAGCTTTCCCGGCCGCTGGGACGGCGGCTCGCTTTGGGTGGAGGCCGCGCCGGCTGACGAGGCGGAACGCAGCGAACGCTCGCGCCGCACCGACGGCGTCAGCTCTCTCGTTATCACCTCGAATGACCTCGCGTCCGCCTGGGCGCTCGACGAAGCGAACCGGCCGATCTTTCCCGTCGTCCCCGGCGGCGAAGTGCAGCGGGAGATGGCGTTCCGCGCGGGCGTGAATCTCGTGATGTACGCGCTCACCGGCAACTACAAGGCCGACCAGGTGCATGTCCCTGCCCTGCTCGAGCGCTTGGGGCAGTAAGCCATGAGCTGGTCAATCGAGTTCATCCCCTTCGTATCCTGGCCGGTCCTATGGGCCATCGCCGGAATTGGAGCGGTCTTGCTTGCGCTGCTGTTTTGGCGCGCGCGCCGCGGCGCAGTCTTGCGGCTCCTGGCGTTTGCACTCCTGATGCTGGCCCTCGCCAACCCGCACCTCAAGCAAGAAGACCGCGAAGCGCTCAACGACATCGTCACTGTTGTCGTCGACGACAGCCAAAGCCAGGCCATTGCGGGCCGCACCGCGCGCACCGACGAAGTGCGCGAGGCGCTGGAGACGCAACTGAAGGAGGTTCCCGATCTCGACGTACGCTTCGTGCGGTCCTCCTCGGTCTCCGCCGACAATGAGCGCGACGGGACCATGCTGTTCACGGATCTGGGCCAGGCGCTGGCCGACGTACCGCCCGATCGTCTGTCGGGTGTTGTCATGATTACAGACGGCGAAGTGCATGACGTCCCAGGTTCGGCCTCGGCGCTCGGCTTCGATGCGCCCGTCCATGCGCTGCTCACGGGCAAGCAAGGTGAGTTCGACCGGCGGC
>Ga0209633_10005286_pt1 | contig 11379 bp, 10 predicted proteins | sample Cruoilmetagenom1_FD_187290 | JGI IMG/M metagenome (GOLD analysis project Ga0209633, IMG submission 187290) | Oil polluted marine microbial communities from Coal Oil Point, Santa Barbara, California, USA - Sample 1 (SPAdes) (version 2) | ecosystem: Environmental > Aquatic > Marine > Oil seeps ... | reverse complement strand
ACTGATAAGAGCACAGACAATGATTCTGAAAGATATATTCTCACCCTTTACTGCCTGGGGAAAGGTTTTTGAAAAGCCTGTAACCCTGAAAGACCCCATCGGCGAAAGACCTGGAGCAGACAGGTACAGGGGATTTCACAAAAACGATATTGTCACCTGCATAGGTTGTGGCACCTGCGAAACCATTTGCGAAAATGAAGCCATCGACCTGGTTCCGGTGGAAGGAATTGAGACCAAAGACGGGGACAGCGGACTGAGGCCACGTGTAGATTATGGCCGTTGTTGCTGGTGCGGACTCTGCGTTGATATTTGTACCACAGGTTCCTTGAGCCTTACCAATATCTACACCTGGGTGGAAGAGGACCCCGAAAAGTACAGGTTTACTCCCGGTGTGGACGAAAAGCCCTGGGATAACGAAGAGAAGGGCTGGAAAAAACCGGAGCCCAATTATGAGTTCTACAATCTGAATCGGGTATCGATGGAACACCTTCCTCCCGACCAGCGAAGCGATTCATTTGTGGAGATGGTGAAAGGTTATTCCAAAGAGCAGGCCGAAAAGGAGGCAGATAGATGCGTGGAATGCGGCATATGCACGGCCACCTGTCCGGCTCATATGGGAATTCCGGAATATATCAAGGCGATCCGCAATGACGATCTGGAAGAGGGGCTGCGTATTTTGTATGATACCAACCCATTGCCTGAGATCTGTGGCAGGATATGCACGCATAAATGTGAAACTGTATGTACACTTGGCCATCGTGGCGAAGCACTCTCCATCCGCTGGCTGAAAAGATACATCGCCGACCAGAACCCTTCGGAGAAATATAAGAAAATCCTGAATTCCAGTTTTATCACGAAGAATGGGAAACAGGTGGCGATCATAGGTTCAGGTCCCAGCGGACTTTCTGCAGCACACTACCTGGCCCTGATGGGTTATGAATGTACCATTTTCGAGAAGCTCTCCAAACCTGGAGGCATGATGCGCTTTGGAATTCCTGAATACAGGCTCCCCTATGACCAGATTGATAAAGAGGTCAACTACATCATCTCGCTTGGTGTGGAAATTCAATACAACACCATTGTCGGAAAGGACATCACCCTGGAGGAACTCGGTAAAAATTATGATGCGGTCTTTGCCGGAACGGGCCTCCACATGGGACGCAGTACCCGGATCGAAGGGAGCGATCACAAGGATGTATACCAGGCCATCGATCTCCTGCGTCAAATTACCCTGGGAGAAGAAGTTCATCTGACCGAACAAATTGTGGTCATTGGAGGTGGAAATGTGGCCATGGACATTACCCGCTCCCTGGCTCGTTTGCAACAACAGAAATATGGAAAGGTGGGAATCATTACCACCAGTCTGGAAACTGAAGATAAGATGCCTGCCGACCGTGAGGAGGTTGTGGAATCCAGGGAAGAGGGAGCAATAGTAAATCCTGGCTGGGCTCCTCAGCGAATCGAAATTGAAAAGGATAAGATTAAAGGCTTGCATGTGGCACAATGCTTCTCACTCTTCGACGAAGAGGGCAAATTCAATCCGCAATGCAATTTGGATAATACACAATTCTTTGAGGGGAGCATGGTGGTCGAATCCATCGGTCAGGGAATGGACCTCTCCTATCTTTCAGAAGATATAAAGCATGAACTGGAGATTGATAAGAGAGGACGGATCAAGGTCAATGAGAATTTCCAGACCGGATTGCCCTGGCTTTTCCTTGGAGGAGATATTATCCAGGGCCCCGATGTAATCCACGGGATTGCTAACGGACACAAGGCTGCCAGGGGAATTGATGGATTCCTGTTTGATGAATCGGAAAAAACACCCAAAACTTAATATCATGGACATCTCTACCAATTACATGGGCTTAGAATTGAAAAGTCCCATTATTGTCGGAAGCTCGGGGCTTACAGAAAATATTGAGAATTCCAGGGCTTATGAAAAGGCTGGTGCAGGTGCCATTGTGCTAAAATCGCTCTTCGAGGAACAAATCCTTCATGATGTGGATGAGCAGCGACTCAACAATATGTATGGCTCTTTCCCCGACCAGGAGTATTATGCCATGTACTATAGCAAGAAGCACAACCTGACACAATATGTGAACCTTATTAAAAAGAATAAGGAGGCACTTAGTATTCCTGTTATTGCAAGTATTAACTGTGTTTCGGCTGAGGGTTGGATTGATTACGCCAAGATGATCGAAGAAGCGGGAGCCGATGCGCTTGAAGTAAACCTCTTCCTGCTACCTGCCGAAATTGATCATACCGGAGAACAAAAGGAACAGGTCTATTTTGATATCATAGAGCAGATAAGCGATGCAATCACCATCCCTTTTGCGTTGAAGATAAGTTACTACTTCTCGGGGCTTGCCAACTTCGTCCATAAATTGTCACAGACAAAAGCATCTGCTGTTGTACTATTCAACAGGTTCTTTAGTCCCGATGTGGACATTGAGCGTGAAAAGATCATTCCCGGGGATATTTACAGCTGCAAAGAGTTGAATGTGATGACCATTCGTTGGATCGGAATCCTTTACGAAAAAATACGGATGGACATGGCCGCTTCGAGGGGAATCTATGACGGTGAAACCGTCATCAAGAACCTGCTGGTAGGTGCACAGGCAGTCCAGATTGTATCGGCCATCTATAAAAGCGGACCACAGGCCATTGAAGAAATGCTTGATACACTGAAGGACTGGATGAAGCGTCACGAATACAACTCCATTGTCGATTTCAGGGGACATGCAAGCCAGCACAACATCAAGCAGCCTGTGCTCTATGAAAGGACCCAGTTTATGAAATACTTTTCAGATGCCGGGTATTAATCCATATATGCAAACCAATTCTAGCTATCATGAAAAAAGTTGAATTCGAAGGGTTTACCTGCTTTACTCTGGATGTGAATGTATCACGTTCACCATTAAGTGAATCTATTAAACGATTGGTACTGGAGTCCTCCCCGTTTCCGGACTACTATGCCAGGAACAGTTTTCCTCCCAACAAAAATCATTTCACCGATCGGCACCTCTACCTGCTTGTAAAAGATCCGCTGATCTGCTACCAGGATCTTGTTCTAAGAAATGCATATCTCCTGAGAAAAAAGAAGAACCTGAGCATTAGAGCTTTTCCAGGCCAGATCAGGTTTAATAAACAACTTCATCAGTGTATCCGAATTAATATAAAGGATATCAAGGAACTACCGCTGTTTATTTCGGAACTGGAATCGCTTGGGATCGATTTTCTGAAAGACAAAAATGTGGCTGACGACTTCAGTCATGTGGTGTATAAAAAATATGTGGAATTTGAGGAACTGGAGGAGGGGGTATTCCGTGATTATAAGAACGAAAACAGGTACTTTTTCTCAACAACCAACATGGTGGAATTTGGACAGTTTTCCCCAGCCATGGACCAGATTAAAAGGAGCTGTGATTACAACATGTTTGACTCTTTTCTAATCTCCCTTTTTCTTAAAGAAAAGGTTATTGATCTGATTGGAATTTACTCCAATCATTGTGATCAAAACAGGTTTAAAGACCTTAAGTTGGAGATCAGCAGGAGATTTTAAAAAAGTTGTATTATTATGGCATGAAACACAAAGTCTATATCCCAGAAGGATTGTTCCAGTGGATTGATGATGCAAAATGTGGTTGTGATGATCGTAACTCAGAATGGTGCAAGGAGAAGAACCGTTTGCTGGAGAAGCTAAAATCCGTATATGACAGTAACAATACAATCACCGATGCAGAGGAAGAGCGAAGCTGTCAGAAGGTATATGAACAAAACCTCCGGTTAAAATCCTGGATAAGGGCAGTGTCGGGAATCGATTCCGAGTTTCTTCTTGATCATATCAAAGAGATTGAACAAAGTCTGATCAAACCATAATTTCTCATCGGCTTTATGCAAGAATACACAAATATCCCTTGAGGTGGACCTACCCCATTAATATGACGTTCGGTTAAGCTGAGCTTGCTCTTGATTGATGAAGTTCGCTTGCATATTCACTCGGTTGGAGATTATGGGTTGGCACAGCCTTTTGTGTTCTTTTATAGATCCTTAGGATAAATTTCCAGTAGGCGGCATGCATATCAACGCTAACAGCACCGGACTTCGCCAGGATTATATGATTGGCGGTGCTCAACAGTATATTATTATTGATGCCTCCGGAGACATTTATCAATCCAAAGCTCCGGGTCCAGATTCTGATGAAATTCGAAGCCTGCTGGAGGAGGCTATTAAGCTAGCCAGCTAACATTGGGTGTCAAATGTATGCAATTACTTTCTACTGGGTTGTTGCGTTTGGAATGGCAACAGATATTGAGAACGGGAAATGGTATTTTGCAAGATTTACATGATAGAAAATTAACTCACATCTGACTCATCTGGGCGTGGGGCAATATCAATCCTTGACTTTGGCAAGGATTCCGGGTACTTCTTTTGCAGAAAATCAATTAGTTTCTCCCGAACGTTTACCCTAAGATCCCAGGCAGAAGGTGAATCGGCTGAACTCATAAGAGCCCTGATCTCCATAGTTTTTTCAGTCGAATCTGTCACCTGAAGCACATTAACATTTCCATCCCAGTTCTTATCCGATTGCAATACTCTGGTAAGTTCCTCCCTCAATTTGTTGATAGGGACTGTATAATCTGTGTAGATAAATACTGTCCCAAGTATATCGGCTGATACACGGGTCCAGTTCTGAAAAGGTTTTTCTATAAAGTAAGTCGTGGGTAAAATCAACCGACGTTTATCCCAGATCCTGACAACCACATATGTAAGGGTAATTTCTTCGATCCAGCCCCATTCCTTTTCCACAATGACCACATCATCGATTCGGATAGGTTGGGCTAGAGCAATCTGGAATCCAGCCAGGACATTCCCAATCATTTTTTGTGCAGCAAAACCCATAATGATACCTGCCACACCCGCAGAAGCAAACAGGCTCACTCCTATTTTCCTTATCTGTTCAAAGGTCATGAGTGCAACTGCAATCGCAATTATAACCACTATAAAAACCAATATTCGCTCAATAATTTTAAACTGTGTATAAATCCTTCTTGCTTTCAGGTTGTCTTTTTCCCCAATATCATATCGAATTAATATAGTTTCTCTACTTATTCTAATTAGCCTGATAATTACCCAGGTAGTGAAGAAGATTATGAATAATTGCAGGAGATGCATGACGATATCGACAAACTCATTATCAGGAGCAAATGCTAATAGAATAACACCCATGGCGATAGTTAGAATAAGGCCCAGGCTAGGATTCTTTAATTTATCCCAAACTAGTTTTAAGAAGGGTTTATCAGATTTCTTACTGATGCGTTTTAAAATATTAAATGATATGAAATGTATAGCAAGACTACCTGCAAATATCAGGATACTGATTATAGTCACACTTTGCCAGTGGCCGTGGTCGTATTGGTTTACTATTTCATTTACCAGTTCTTCAAACATAATCATTCAATTCAGTAATTGTTAACTTACTATAAAGCAAAGATATGCTACCATAGGACAGATTGGTATCCATTTTCAAAGAAATTAGTAAAATACTAGTAGTCCTTTCGTTTCTCTTAGAGTTGTTTTATCAGGATATTACGATAGTGCACCTCGCTCCCGTGATCCTGGATGAGGATGTGTCCTTCGGGAATTTGTCCGAAATCGGAATGATCCCTGAATTTGCTCTTACTACGTCTTTGTTTGAAATCCTTGCTAAAACGGTCGTAACTTAGCAGGAGCTTTCCATTGAGCCAGTGTTCCACCTTCCCGTCTTTGGAGATGATTTTGCTGCTGTTCCACTCCCCCAGGGGGGCAGGGTTTTTATCACAGGAAGCCGGGTAGATCTCGTATAAGGATGCGAGGGTATGGTAATCGCAGGGCTTCATTTTTCCCTCCAGCATCCATTTATGGTTTGGGTCATCGAGGATCTGATATTCCAGGCCGAGCCATTGTTTTGAGTTTTCTTCTCCGTGCTCTGCCACATAGTACTTAATCCCACTGTTCCCTCCCTTTGTCATCATCTTCCATTCCCATCGCAGTTCAAAGTTCCCGAATCTCTCCGTACTGATGATATCGCCTCCACTTTCCCCTTCAGCCGCATCGGGTGCATTGGTGATCAGCACATTGTTTTTGATCTGCCAGGCTGTTTCTGGGAAATGATCGCTTTTGGTGCTTCTCCAGCCTTTGCTGCTTTGTCCATCAAAAAGGGCTATAAATCCGGAATACCTGAGCTGGTAGCTGCGCCAGGTGTTCATGGAGGTGCTCAGGGCCACATCTGCATCCTGCTTAATGTTGTAGGTCTGAAGTCCAAAGGGTCCTTCATAGCCCAGGTCTAAGGCGTACTTAACCAGCTCATAGGTGTCAAAGCTCCCTTCTCCCAGGGGTTGGATGAGCCGATCCCAGCCCATTTCTTTCGTATTGCCTGAATCTGCACCGGAGAGGGAGATCATGTAAAGGTAAGGAAGGGCAGCAGAGAGTTTTTCTTTCCAGCCTTCGGAGCCTTCCACCTTTAGCATATGGCAGAGATTGAATATGGCTCCCACGTTATCGCGCTCCACCATCTTTGCCAGGCGAAGCGAATGTTCCAGGGTTTCGCAATACACGTTGACATGAGGATATACGGCAACCTTTACCCCATAGGGGGAGGCAAAATCTGCCAGTTCCTGTACTGCTTTTACAACAAGGGGATCACCTTCCTCCTGCTTCTCCTGGAAAGCCGGGGCCGATACCAGTAAGGATACAATCAGGTTTCGGTCCTTCGAATCCACGATGGCTTCCTTCAGCCCTTCTTTGCAGCTCCAGTTACCGGCACTGTCGATGTTCAGGTTCCAGTATATCTCTGGCAAAGCCAGTCCTACCTTATCCAGTGCAGCCCGGCGGGCCATATAGTCTCCTTCGCCATAGTGTCCCCCCCAGCCGTCGAAGCCCAGTTCCTTTAAAAGTTCAGCTTTAGCATCCAGTCCCCCGGGAGCATTTGGCAAGTTGCCTGCATTGGAAAAACAATAGAAAGTATTGTCCAGTTCCTCTTGAGCTAAGGTGCATCCGCAAAGAGAAAGAATAAGAATGACAGATAGTGCTTTGATCATAAGATTTGTCAGTTTAAAGGATTATAATCCAAAGGACTGAAACTTATTTACCCAGTTGCTTACGTGCCGATCCACCCACAGTTCACGGAAGGGGCGGGTCATCATGGCATTGGCCGCATTGTCATTGACAAACTGCCGGGTGCTGTTGTCCCAGGTGAGCTTCCTTCCAAGGCTTACCGCATAGAGCCCCATCATGGTGAGCATATACACATTGTTCCCCACTTCCAGGGGTTCGAGACTGGGCTTACCACTTTCTATGCTTTTCACGAAATCAGCCTTATCCGTGAGATTTTTCTTATAAGAGATATCTTTCTTCCTGGGTTTGAATTCCAGGATAAGATCGCTGCTGGCACTGAGCTTATCGGGGTATTCAATCCGTATCCAGCCCTTCTTGCCAATAAACTTCACGTAGGGAACATCGATGAGGTATTTCAGCTTTAAACCATCGGCATATTCATAGTAGATTTCAAAGGCACTTATGGTATTCCACAATCCATGATCAAAGGTCCCGGTCCCTTCCACACTTACCGGCAGTTCATATTCCTTCTTCATGCCCCACATGGCAATATCATTGAGATGTGCCCCCCAGTTGGTGATCATCCCGTTGCAGTAATCTGAAATTCGTAACCATCCGGGACGCGTATCGATGGTATGCGGATCGTGTACCCGTTTAAGAGTATAGGGAGCCGGGAAGGCAGTACCCAGCCACATGTCGTAGTTCAGTTCCTCAGGAACGGGCATGGATTCCTGGGGACCAATGGCACTGCCATTTAGTTCGCCGGGAACACCCACTTCCACTTCCACCAGCTCACCGATTAGTCCGTTATGCACCAGTTCCACAGCCCGGTTGATGGGCCGAAGTGAACGGAATTCACTGTCGAGGCGGTTGGACACATTGCTTTTCTTCACCGCTTCAACCACGGCCGTTCCCCAGGCCGGAGCCACTGTAAATGCTTTTTCCATGCTTACATGCTTGCCAGCCAGGGCCGCATGAATGGTTTGATGGGCGTGCCAGTGATCGGTGGTGGAGATCATCACTGCATCCACATCGGGATTTGCAATCAGATCCCGGTAATCACCGTATTCCTTCACTCCCTTATATTTAATATTGTTAGTGGTGTAGAAATCATTGATCACCCTGGTGGCATTCTGCATACGCCACTTATCCACATCGTTGGTGGCAATGACTCTGCAGTTTTTAAGATGGAGAAAGCCATTGTTGAGGTTGGCGTGTACCGCCTGGCGGCCCGTGCCAATCATTCCCACATTGATCTGGTTGCTGGGGGCAGTTTTCCCAAGTACATGCGAGGGAACAACTGTAGGCAGAATCATGGTTCCGGCCGTAAGTGTCGTACTTTTCTTAATGAATTCCCTGCGTGTAGATTTCTGATTTTCCATGTCTAATGTTTTAATATTTTCTTAAAGCTTCCATCATGGCTGCTATATTTTGTGGTGGCACTTCGGCCTGTATATTATGGATGGTGCTGAACACGAAACCACCCCCCGGAGCAAGGGCTTCTATGTTTTGTTTCACATTGTCCTTCACCTGCTCAGGAGTTCCTGAAGGCAAAATGTGCTGGGTATCTACTCCGCCCCCCCAGAAAACAAGCTCCTTTCCAAAATCCTTTTTCAATTGTATCGGTTCCATGCCTGTGGCTGTGACATGTACAGGATTTAATATATCCACTCCCATTTCAATGAGATCGGGAATGATAGGTCGAACGTTTCCGCAGGAATGAAACAGTATTTTCAGATGGGGCTTTTTGCGTTTAATAAAGGCCAGCACCCGGTCAAAATGTGCTTTGTAATATGACCTGAACTGGTCCGGCGAAATAAGCTGCGATTGCTGGGTTCCGTAATCATCGCCTTCTCCCACAATGTCCACTGCATCACCCGCCTCATCGAGTAAGGCATCCCAGAATTCTATTTTCAAATCGGCCAGTTTGCCTATCAGTTTATCTGAATTTCGCTCATACATAAAGGGATCGAGCATGGCATTTTCCATGCCCCGCACCCTCTGGTGCATTTCAAAGAGGCCGGCGCAAAAGCCTTTGGTAAATACGGCTTTGCCATGCTTCCGATATTCCAGGGCTTTTTCATTTAAGCCGGTAAAACGTTCTTTGTTCCCGGCCTCAGGCCAGGGGTAGGAATCCACAAGCTCTTCCTGAGAAAAATCCACCGCTTCCAGTGGACTTTTCACCAGGGAGAACCAGAATCCATCCCTGGGGAAATGATGGGTAAAACCCCACTCATCGAAATATTCCAGGTATGATCCCCGGTCCTTAAGTTTGGAATAGACATCCCAGTTGTGGCTGGTGAGTGGAAATACTCCCCGGACATCGGCACCCACTTCCTCCAGGATCTTATCTGAAGGAATGACGATTTGTTGAATCACATCGGCCCAATCGGGGGCTTCCAATGCTTTTCCCTTGAATGTTAAATAGTTCTGATAAGCGCCATGGGTAATCCCCGTCCAGGTTGTGGCAGCCAGATCATAAGGAATCCGGTCGGCTTCCTCAAAGTTTAAGGCTTTATCTATTCTTTCCCTGGAGTTCACAGCTATATCTTTGTTAGGGGGTTCATTTTTGGCACCAGTAAATGGATAATGGTGATTCCAACCAGATACATGCAGGAGGCCACAGCAAAAGCAATTTCGTATCCCCCCTGAGCGGATTCATTCAGGGCACGACCAATAAGCAGGGCAGTCACCATGCCTCCAATAGTACTTATGGTAGTAGCAACCCCGGTCACAGAACCCACCACTTTTTTGGGAAAGAGGTCGGAAATTACCGTAAAGATATTGGCCGACCAAGAACAATGTGCTGCCGCTGCCAGGGCGATGAGGGCCACACTTATAAAGAGGGAAGATTGATGAGGGACTATCATGACCGGAAGTACCAGAAGGGCAGAGCCCAGCATGGTTATTTTCCGGGAAAAGTTGATGGATTTGCCCTTTTTCATCAGGAATGAGGATATGGCTCCACCGCCAATTCCACCCAGATCGGCAATCACATAGATGGAAACCAGGGGCAGGGCCATTTCTTTCAAATCGATCCCAAATTTTGTATTAAGAAATTTGGCTCCCCAGAACAGGTAAAAATACCAGGCAGGATCGGCCAGAAGTTTACCAAGGGCTACCGCCCAGGTCTGACGGTATCTTAGGAGATTGCCCCAGCTTATTTTCCCCTGGGTATTTTCGGGTTCTCCATCTTCAATGTAATCAATTTCTGCCTGGTTAGTAAACCTGCTTTCCCTGGGTTTCCGGTAAAAAATGAGCCAGAATATCAACCAGAAGAATCCCAGGAAGCCGGATAAAATAAATGCCCACCTCCAGGATCCAAGGGCTCCAATTATCAGCGGAATAGTTATCGGTGCCAGAATCGCTCCCACGTTGGAACCTCCATTGAACAGTCCTGTTGCAAAGGCTCTTTCCTTTTTGGGAAACCATTCAGCCACGGTTTTAATGGCAGCTGGGAAGTTCCCGGCCTCACTAATTCCCAGACCTATTCTGGCCAGAGCAAACCCGACCCAGGAACGGGCCGCAGCATGCAACATGCTGGCTATACTCCATAGGGTAACCGCTATACTAAATCCCACCCTGGTACCTACCTTGTCAATGAAATATCCCATCAACAGGGTGCCGGCGGCGTAGGCAAACTGAAAGGCCGCAATGATATACCCATATTCCTGCTCAGTCCACCCAATTTCCGTTTCAAGTAAGGGTGCCAGTATGCCCATCAAAAAGCGGTCAAAATAATTGACAGTGGTGGCAAAGAATAGCATGGCCACGATGGCCCACCGGTAGTTGGTTTTTTTAGTTCCCATCATGATTTCTTAACCCATGGTAAGCGAATATAGCTAATTGAATTTGGATTTCGCTATGCTAAATATATTATCCTTGATACTGACTTATACTGAAATAGCCTGACATAAAAAGGTCATGACTATGAAAAAGGAAAGGATGCCTTCCTTTACTTTGAAGTATAAGTTTTAGATGCTTTTTTGAACCTGTGAATCAGGTTTTTGCCTGTAAGCACACTTGCAGTAATCACCCCGTTCAAGGGTGTTAATCCATGTGCAAAAAGGTCTTCGCCGGTAAAATACAGGTTTTTCATGCCTGACCGGGGCGATAATTCGGGATTAAATGCTTTCTGAATATCCAGTCCAAACATGGATCCCTGATCATGGTGGGTAAAGTTTTTCACGTCCAGTGGAGTAATGAGTTTGGTGTAGGCGACATGGGCCTTTATTCCCGGGAATTTTTCATCCAGGCGATCCAGATAGTGCTTAGTGATCC
>Ga0209633_10005285_pt1 | contig 11380 bp, 10 predicted proteins | sample Cruoilmetagenom1_FD_187290 | JGI IMG/M metagenome (GOLD analysis project Ga0209633, IMG submission 187290) | Oil polluted marine microbial communities from Coal Oil Point, Santa Barbara, California, USA - Sample 1 (SPAdes) (version 2) | ecosystem: Environmental > Aquatic > Marine > Oil seeps ... | reverse complement strand
ACGGTATCTGCTGCTGCCAGGGCAACTACTGCATATCACGTAGATATTATCAATGTACATATCCAAGGTGGCAAGGAGATGCTTAGAAATTGCAAACAAGAGATTGAAGAACATTGCGCATCTCATAGGCTTCCAGTTCCCCTCATAATAGGAGTTACCATGCTCACTTCTCTCGATAAGGACTATTTTTTTGATTACGGTTTAAAATTTGAAGAACCTATGGACTATGTATTGCATCTTGCTGGTATTGCAAGAGATGCAGGGTTGAACGGAGTAGTGGCTTCTGCAAAAGAAACATCTCAGATAAAAAAGATAATTGGTGAAAATTTTATTACAATTACACCTGGTATAAGGCCTTATAGCTATAATGATAATGATCAAAAAAGGGTGCTAACTCCAGCAGAGGCAAAAAAAACAGGTACAGATTTTATCGTTGTAGGCAGACCAATTATAAGAGCGGATGATCCGGTTGCCGCTACTAAAATGATACTAAAGGACTTAATATGACAGAGAAAGAGATTTTATTTATTTACAAAAAACATAAGGCTCTTCTTAAGGGACATTTCTTATTATCATCAGGTTTGCACAGTGATACTTACCTTCAGTCAGCTTTGGTTATGCAGTATCCTTTCATGGCTGAGAAAATAATGGAAGAGTTAGCAGGGAGATTATATCATATCAATTTTGATACAGTAGTAAGCCCAGCAATTGGTGGTATAAGATTTGGTTATGAGCTTGCTAGAGCATTAAGAAAAAAATCTATTTTTACTGAAAGATTAGAAGGTAATATGGCTTTGAGAAGGGGGTTTGACCTTAAAAAAGATGAAAAAATTATAATTGCAGAAGATGTGATTACAACCGGCAAATCAACAAAAGAAGTAATAAATGTTGTCGAAAATCATGGAGCAAAAGTAGTAGGTGTAACATGTTTGGTTGATAGAAGTGGTGGTTTAGCAAAATATAATGTACCCTTGATTTCACTAGTAAAAGTGGATGTTAAGACCTATGATGCCACATCTTGCCCATTGTGCAAAGAAGGTGTTAAAATTACGAAGCCTGGAAGCCGTTAACCTGATAGAAAATAACATGATATAAATGGAGATTAATATTATGTGTTTAAAAATTGTGAATTTGATATATGTATTTCTACTGCTTATATATTCAGCAAAGCTATATGCTTTAAATATAGAGATGGTTGACAGCTCTGATGAAGGTAAATACCAGATTTTAGTTAATGAATCTGATAATATCAGGATGATTTTTGTTGGTGATATTATGTTTGGCAGGCTTGTTAAATCTTCAGTTGATATTAATGCTAATGGGGACTACCGTTCTGTCTTCGAAGAAGTTGCTGGTTTTATGCAGGATGCAGATATCGTTTTTGGGAATCTTGAAAATCCTGTTTCAGATTTAAAAGTGAAAGGGACAATCCCAAGTATCATGGATCCAAATTTTAGATTTGACTTAAATTTTGTTCCATCACCTTTTGGCTGTTGTAATTTTATGGCTGATCCAGCTTCTATTGAAGGCCTCATATATGCAGGATTCAATGTTCTTTCTGTTGCTAATAATCATATTGGTGATCAAGGACGTGAAGTGATGGAAGATACATTCTTAAACTTAAATAATGCAGGGATACATTATGTTGGTGGCGGATACACCGGTTACGAGGCTCACTCGCCTGTTATTTTTGATATAAATAATCTGAAAGTTGGTTTTTTGGCTTATTCTAACATTAACAATGGTAAAGATTGGTCAGCTTCTGAGATTCGGTCTGGGATAGCATATTTTGAGGAAGATCAAGTAAAACGTGATATTGAAGTTAGCAGAGACAAAGTGGACATATTAATAATTTCGTTGCACACAGGAGATGAGGGAGATTGGTCAGTTGACCCTGAGCAGATAGCTAATGCTCACTTTATAATAGATGCTGGAGCTGATCTTGTAATAGGTCATCATACACATAATATACAAACTATGGAGGTTTATAAGGGAGGTTTTATAGCTCATAATCTTGGTAATTTTGTTTTTGATAGCGATTCTGAACCCCACACTACAGGACTCCTGCTTGAGATGTTTCTAGACAAAGATTTACAGTTAAAGATTATCCCAAGATATATTAGGATAAATGCCAGTCATCAACCTATTCTGATGCTTGATTAAATTATTTTTAACTGTTCTAGCAGACTGCATCCAATATTGCTAAGGATTTTTTGACCTTTAACTTCACGAATATTAAAATTAATTGTAGCAACTGGTTTATTTTTTAATATTTTATTCAATTCATATATATATTTTTTCTGATTTATCACTAATTCTTTAAAGGTTTCTGTTTCTTCATTTATAAAAACTTTGTTTATTACCATTCCAAATATGTGCATATTATAGTCAATTAATGTTTTTATAGTTTCTTTTGTTCTACTAACCACTATGCTTGATGGGTTGCTGACTATAATAAATGATGCTTCTGCATGAAGGTATTTGGATATGTTATCAGAGATGCTTATCCATTTATCCATGATCTGCGCAATCCCCGTTGAGCCTGTCATGTAATTTTTTATTTTATCCAAACTTGTGTAGATTTTGGAGCCTGATTTTAAATGAGTTCTTATAAGAGAAGGCATATTTAAAAGATTTAATGTTTCCCCAGCGGGAGCTGTATCCCAGATTATTTTATCATAATTGTTTTGCATCCCAAGTTCCACAATATAATCCAACATTGTTTCCTCAAGTAAGGATGGCGCAGAACCAATATAGTCCATCATGGTATGACTTGATTCTTTGTCTAATTCATTCATATTAATTAACTTGCTTAAAATACTATAGAAATCTGGCCCAAATTTATCTTCCCATCTATTTTTTACAGTGTTTCGATCTATCTCCATTGCCCATAAGTTTTTCATGATTTTGCTGATATGGTTACCAACATTAATTTCCAGAATATTGCTTATAGCAGGTGAGAAGTCAGTGGATAAGAGCAATGTTTTATATCCTTTTTTGGCTAGTGCAATAGCTAGTGCAACAGAACATGTAGTTTTACCTACACCCCCTTTGCCGCATATCAAAAAAACTTTTCTATTTTCCATAGTATCAAACTATACTATAACTATCTAAAGTTGCAAGGAGGCATTTGCATAAAAAGCTTTTGCGCAATTTCCACATTTGTCTAAAGATTCTCACTATGTTTTTCACTGTAATTTTTATCATAATGGACTTGCTATAATTTACACTTCTTGTTCAATTTCCATTTCTATTGCGCAAATCTTATAAATATATATTTTTATATCTTCAGCGAACCAGTAAAATAACTGATATTGACTTTCTTGATTTTATCATTATCTTGACACGAACTATTTTGTAATATTATGGTTTATGTAGGGTATACTTAAATATATTTTATTGTGCATGTTAATTTTTTAAACTAGAAAATATGAAAAATAATATTCCTTTATATATAGATTAAATTCTAATATTATACTATTGTGAATACTTGTTAATAGAATGCCGGAGGTTATAAATGAGTAGGGTGAGCCTGGATTACAATTTTGCAATAAAAGAGTCAGTTGGATGTGGTTTTGATGATGAGATTGATGCCTGTAAAGATAAGGCAAAGAAAGGCCTTTCAAGATTTATTGAAATGTCTGAAAATGGAGAAAACGGAATCCCTGGGTTAGCTAAACAAGATACGACAGCAATAAGAAACTTTGCAAAAGAGGTGAGGGGGAAATATAATGATTTGATAGTCATAGGTATTGGAGGATCATCTTTAGGTTTTGAAGCTATTTGTAATGCTTCTCTACCATATGGTCATAATGCATTATCTTTTGCTGAAAGAGGTGGAACACCCAGAGTTTGGGTAGCTGATAATGTTGACCCTTATAAATCACACTGGATTATGAAGAATTGTGTCCCACAAGATACCCTTTTGTGTGTGATTACAAAGTCTGGGACTACTGTTGAAACTATTGCAAACTTTTCATTATTCTATAAATGGATTATGAGTACGAATGAAGATTTGTCCCAACATATAGTATGTGTCACTGATAAGAACGAAAATGAATTAAGAAAATTTGCTAATCAAATAAAATCAGTCTGTTTTGATATTCCCACTAATGTAGGTGGAAGGAATTCTGTATTATCACCTGTTGGACTTGTTCCTGCCAGCATTCTTGGTTTGGAAATAAATAAATTTGTACATGGTGCTGAAGATGTTATAAAGCTAGGTGTTGAACAGGTTTTAATGTTGTCAGCTATTTACATATATTTTATAGAAAAGGGTTTCAATATTAATATCATGATGCCTTATTCTTCCAGATGTGATGCATTTTCAAAATGGTTTTGTCAGCTATGGGCAGAGAGTCTAGGGAAAAGGGAAGATCTCAATAACAATGTAGTAAATTTTGGTACTACTCCTGTGGCTGCCCTGGGAGCAAGTGACCAACATTCACAGCTTCAGCTTTATAAAGAAGGTCCTTTGGACAAATTAATAACATTTATACAGTTGGAGAATCATGATTTTGATAAAGAAATAGAGAATGTGTTCTCAGATTATTTTAAATATCTTGAAGGGAAAAATTTAGGAGATATCCTTAATATAGAACTGCAAACAACTGAAATGGCCTTAAAAAATGCTGGCAAACCATCTATAAGATTAGTTGCGGATGTTTTAGATGAACATACATTGGGATATCTGTTTATGTTGTACCAATATGTTGTCCCTGTAATTGGTTTGTCATATGACATAAACCCTTTTAATCAACCGGGTGTCGAAGAAGGGAAAAATTATGTTTATGGCCTTTTGGGAAGATCTGGGTTTGAAAATAAAAAAGAAAAGTTTTTGAAAGAATATATAAAAGAAGATGATAACATTGTTTGAAAAAAACCTTTATGAAAATATTTTATCTCTAAAATCGAAAAAAGTAATTGTTGCGTTTTCAGGAGGTAAGGATTCGTCAGCATTACTTGATTTTGTTTATGACAAATCGGTTGAGCTGAACATGACTCTCTCTGCATGTCATGTTAATCATAATTTAAGGATTGATTCAGCACGTGATGAGAAGTTTTGTAATACATTTTGTAATGAACGTTCCATACCTTTAGTGGTTAAAAGTTTGGATGTCTTGAGTCATGTGAGAAAATATGGTTGCAGTATAGAAGAATCAGCTAGAATTTTACGCTATTCAGCTTTAAATGAAACGTGTGATGAAATTGGAGCAGACTGCATTCTTTTAGCTCATAATAGAGATGATGTCGTAGAAAATTTTTTTATTAAAACTTTTCAGGGGACATCTATATTTAATCTTAAGGGGTTTAACAAGAGAGATAAAATTCTTAGACCTATGTTGGATATTCCAGAGAATGCTGTATATACATATTTATCTGAAAAAGGGATTGATTATATTGTTGACATCACAAACTCCTCACCACGTTTTTTAAGAAATTGGGTGCGAAATAATATAGTTAAGGAGATAAAAGACTATAAAAAAGGCTATATTAATAATATTCTAAAACTTCAGGAATATTCTGAAGAATTAAGAGATTATTTTCTAAAAAAGATAAAAAATGTTATTTTAATATTTAAATCTGATTTGTTAACAATTAGTCTTGAGAAATTTATACAGTTAGAGAAGCTTGAACAAAATTTTTTAATTATCCATTTCTTTTCATATTATTTCAGGGTTGAAAAAAAGCATGTGGAGCTTATAAATTCTCTATTAAAAAAAAAGGGATCAGCACGTGTTGATATGCCCTCATTATTCCATTTTGAGAAATCATATAGTTGCTTGTCACTCTATAGGAAGGAGTTGGTGTCCCCTTTTAAAATTTTTAAAAATAGTGATGTGCACATTTTAGATTTAATAAAATATAATAAAAGGGTTGTTTTCAGTGGTAAAATGTCAAAGGAAGAATTATTGGTTCGTAATCGAAAACCAGGAGACCGGTTTAGGAGTAAAAAATTAAAAGATCTTTTTATAGATAAAAAGATTGATCTTTTTGTTCGGGATACATCTGTGTTAGTAGAAAAACAAGATGACATCGTTTGGGTAGAAAATATTTCAGATAACAATGAAAATATACAAGTAATTAGTATAGAGGGATAAAGGGCTAATATAATATGGAAGATTTTGTGTTAAAAAAAATTATTTCAGCTGAAGATATCAGTTGTAAGGTGAAGGAATTGGCCAAAACTATTAAGTCTGACTGTAATGGTGGTTCACTGTTGTTTGTAGGTGTTTTGAAAGGGGCATGGATGTTTATGGCTGATATCGTAAGATATTTGGATATGCCATTAGAGGTAAGTTTTATTGCGGTTTCCAGCTACAAGGATGGCACCTCATCAACGGGTGTTGTGAGGTTATTATGGGATTCTGACATCTCTATGGAAGGAAAAAATGTTTACATAATAGAAGACATTATAGATTCAGGTTTGACACTCCAGCATCTGAAGAAACTGTTCAGTGTGAGAAATCCCAAAAGCATTAATATATGTTGTTTACTAGATAAACCATCCAGGCGTGTTGTAGATTTAGAACCTGATTATACTGGTTTTACTATCCCTGATGAATTTATTGTAGGATATGGGCTAGATTATGATAACAAGTTTCGTAACTTAAAAGATATATATAAGTTAAAATTCTTAAGTAGGGGGAAGTAATGAACAATAACATTTACAAAAATGTTATGCTCTGGATGGTTATTGCATTGATAATGGTTATGTTATTTAATTTTTTTAATGCTAGTCACACTATCAGAGAGAAAATATCTTATACAGAGTTTATAAGTAATGCTGAGGATGGAAGAATAGGATCAGTTGTAATTAAAGGGAATGATATTACCGGAGAATATATAGATGGTAAATTGTTTGAGACGTTTGCGCCTAATGATTTGGACCTGGTAAAGATTTTAAGGGATCATAAAGTTCAAATATTTGCCAAGCCTCCTGAACGTAGTCCATGGTATGTACAGATACTTATTTCCTGGCTGCCTATGCTTCTTTTGATTGGGGTATGGATTTTTTTTATGAGACAGATGCAAGGTTCTGGTGGAAAGGCTTTTAGTTTCGGTAAAAGCAGGGCAAAACTTTTAACACATGAACATCAACAAATTACGTTTAAAGATGTTGAAGGTGTTGATGAAGCTAAGGAAGAGTTGAGCGAAATAATTGATTTTCTGAAAGATCCCCAGAAATTTCAAAAATTAGGGGGGAGGATACCTAAAGGTGTGCTATTAATTGGCCCCCCAGGTACAGGCAAGACTCTTCTAGCAAAGGCTGTGTCAGGTGAAGCTGGAGTTCCTTTCTTTAGTATAAGCGGGTCTGATTTCGTAGAAATGTTTGTTGGTGTTGGAGCTGCAAGGGTAAGAGATCTTTTTGAGCAGGGTCAAAAGAATGCTCCCTGTATTATTTTTATAGATGAGCTTGACGCTGTAGGGAGACATAGGGGTGCTGGTCTAGGTGGAGGTCATGATGAAAGAGAACAAACATTGAACCAGCTTCTTGTGGAAATGGATGGCTTTGAGTCTAACGAAGGTGTTATACTTATTTCTGCAACTAACAGACCGGATGTTTTGGATCCGGCACTTCTTAGACCTGGGAGATTTGACAGACAGGTGGTAGTGCCCAGACCTGATGTTAAAGGCAGGCTTATGATTCTTAAAGTACATACAAAAACAGTGAAACTTGCTGATGACATTGACCTTAATATAATAGCAAAAGGTACTCCGGGCTTTGCAGGAGCAGAACTTGCCAACCTTGTAAACGAAGCAGCGCTGCTTGCGGCTGGAAAGTCAAAGAAATGTGTTGAAATGGTTGATATGGAAGAAGCAAAAGATAAGGTTCTTATGGGGAAAGAAAGGCGTAGTCTTGTTATAAGTGATAAGGAAAAGAAAATTACAGCTTATCATGAAGCTGGCCATGCAATCGTAGCTAAATTAACTCCTGATGCAGATCCTGTCCATAAGGTGAGTATCATCCCAAGGGGGCTTGCTCTGGGTATTACAATGCAGCTTCCTCAGGATGACAAGCATATGCATTCCAAAGAATATATCAACGGCATGATAACTGTTCTAATGGGTGGCAGAGTATCCGAAGAGATAGTATTCAGAAGTATTACGACAGGTGCTGGTAATGATATTGAGAGAGCAACTGATCTGGCAAGAAAGATGGTCTGTTCCTGGGGTATGAGTGATAGGCTTGGACCTCTTTCTTTCGGTAAGAAAGATGAGGCTGTCTTCCTGGGGAAAGAACTTGCCACATCTAAGAATTTTAGTGAGCAAACTTCTATAACGATTGACGAGGAGATTTCGTCAATCGTTATGGAAAGTTATAGGAAAGCGAAAGATATTTTGGAAAAACATAGAGATGTACTTGATAAAGTGGCTTTATCCTTATTGGAGAATGAGACTATTGATGGAGAAGCTATAAATCTTCTGCTTAACGATGGAGTAAAAGAGGACGTTGCTGAAAATCCAACTAATATCTCCTGAAAAAGATAGATTGCTTTACGAATTGAAAAGGATAGGGGTAGATAATTATGCCTATTATATGAATGCTAAAGGTGTGCCTGTAAATATAATGATATCTGGTTTAAATTGTGGACAGGCTAATATAATTAAACAGGAGGCCATTGCATCAGGTATTGATGCAGCAGTATCCAAAGGCACTTCTCATTGTATGCTCACTGAAACAGATGTTTTGATACTGGGGTCTGAACATGGTCTAAATAAACTTATCAAAAGACTGGACAAACAGCCGTGTGGTTTAAAAGAGATTGCAGATGAGATAAAAAACAAGATCAAAGGCAAGAGAAATAAAAAATTGATATTAAGGGACAGAACATTAACTTTAGAAAACCCAACTTTTATGTATATCCTTAATATGTCGCCTGATTCCTTTAGTGGTGATGGATTAAATAATGATAGAATGATCATAAAAGACAGGTTGGCAATATCAAAAGAAGAGAATATTGATATTATTGATATTGGAGGTGAATCGACAAGGCCTGGTTCTAGGGCATTAGATACGAAAGAAGAACTGAAAAGGATTATGCCTGCTTTACATATGGCGTTGGAAGATGGGTTTATTGTATCTGTTGATACTTATAAGTCTCATGTGGCAGAGGAGACTCTTAAATCAGGAGCACATTTAATAAATGATATTAGCGGTTTACGATATGATAAAAAAATGGTTGGAGTATGTTCAAAATATGATGCAGCTGTATCTATAATGCACACAAATGGTACTCCTGATACAATGCAGGTAAATCCTGTTTATAGTTCGCTTATAAAAGACGTTAAAGATTATCTTTCTTGCTCTGTCGATCTGGCTTTGAAAGAGGGGATAAAGAGTGAAAGCATTATTATAGACCCCGGTTTCGGTTTTGGAAAAACTTTAGAGCATAATTATATTTTATTAAAATATTTGAATGAGTTTGCCATAGAGAGGTATCCATTATTAGTGGGTCTATCAAGGAAATCATTGATAGGGAATATCATACAAAAGCCTGAAAATGAAAGACTGGTAGGCTCTATTGTTCTTGAGACAATAGCTTTACTTAAAGGTGCTGATATAATAAGGGCACATGACATAAATGAGACTAGAGAAATGTTAGCTCTTGCTAATTTCTACAATAAGGTGAATATTGATGCTGCGAATAATTAGCGCAATTAGTTTGATTGATGTTATAGATATTTTGATCATCACTACTATATCATATAGACTGTTTTTGTTGTTTAAAGGCACAAAAGCTGTCTATATGTTCTTCGGAATTATTTTATTACTGTTTGCCTCGTATTTTGTTCACAGTTTTGACTTAAAAACCACAGATTGGCTACTTGGTAATTTTACTGCATCCATTTTTTTGATACTTATAATTGTTTTTCAACCTGAAATAAGGAAAGCTCTTGCAGTAATAGGTGGCCCTAGAATTATGGGGAAGAATTTTTCAAAAGTGGTTGAAACAGAAGATTATCTGGAAGAAATTATTAAGGCTGTTGCAGTGCTTGCTAATAGGCAGATAGGCGCTTTAATTGTTATAGAAAACAAAACTGAATTAAATGACTATGTTCAGGCAGGTATACAAATAGATAGCATAGTTTCAAGAGATGTCCTTTTGAGTATTTTTATCCCTTATTCACCATTACATGATGGTGCCGTGATTATATCTGCTGGCAAGATAGCTTATGCGGGAACAATTCTACCTCTTACTAAAAAAGAAGAACTTGACAAAATGTTTGGTACAAGGCATAGAGCAGCAATGGGGATAACAGAGGGAACTGATGCTATCTGTATTGTTGTTAGCGAAGAGAGAGGGACTATATCTGTGGCATCCAACGGAGAATTAAATAGTGGACTGGATACTGAAAAACTAAGACGGATTCTAAAAAAAATGCATAAAACGTTGTGATAAATCAGGTGTGATAGTGTTAAAAGATATTAATATCAAACTATTAAGTTTTCTTTTTGCAATTTTCTTGTGGTTTATTGTGACCTCCACTGACTATACAGAGGTCTCTGTATATGTCCCTATAAAGCTTCTTAATGTTCCTGAAAACTATATTGCTGTGAGTGAAGATAAGATAGTGAATATTGTTCTGAGAGGAACAAATATGATCTTAAAAAATATGTCTCAAAATGATATTTTTGCAGGGATTGATGTATCTAATTTTAAAGCGGGTAATATAAAATATGATATAATGATGGGTGATGTAAAAGTTCCTGCAGGAGTTGAAGTTAAAAGAATTGAACCTGCAAATATAGCTATTGTTATCGACAGTATGGTATCTAAAAAGATGGAGGTCATTCCATTTTTTATAGGCACTCCAAAGGGAGGATATAGGTTATCAAATATTGCTATCTCCCCAAATGAAATTGCTGTGTTTGGAGCTAAATCTAGGATTGAAAATGTGAATTATATCGAAACGATGCCAATTATTTTGACAAATGAATACCAAGAAAAAAATATTAATATCGGACTTAATTTAAAGGAAGGAATAACAGAGACAAATCCCCCAGAGGTTAAAATTATACTCACTTTTAATGAAAATATTATTGAAAAAGAATTTCTAGATGTTCCTCTTATTGTAAAAAATAGCAAAAACTTAAAAATTGTAAAAATGCATCCACAAAGTGTCAGGATAAAAATAGAAGGTAGATCTGATCTTATAAATTCAGATCTTGCTGATCTGTTAGAAGTATTTATAGAACTTAATGATATAGTAAATTCTGGCACATATATTAGGAATGTAGCATATGTCTCAAAACAGGATATAAATGTTATACATATTATACCTAATGTTGTTCGTTTAGAGGTAGAGAAATGAGAAAATATTTTGGTACAGATGGTATAAGGGGTAAGGCAAATTGTTATCCTTTGACTGCTGA
>Ga0209633_10005283_pt1 | contig 11380 bp, 9 predicted proteins | sample Cruoilmetagenom1_FD_187290 | JGI IMG/M metagenome (GOLD analysis project Ga0209633, IMG submission 187290) | Oil polluted marine microbial communities from Coal Oil Point, Santa Barbara, California, USA - Sample 1 (SPAdes) (version 2) | ecosystem: Environmental > Aquatic > Marine > Oil seeps ... | reverse complement strand
CGGCCTTCAACCGGTCTGTGTTTGTATGGTCCATACGGCTCAACTCTCTGCGGCTTGCTTTATCATCGCGCAAAAGAAAATAGGTGTCTAGCCCGCGTTGTGGTGTCAGACGCTTTGGGGGATTCCAGAGGGGCCAGAGGTGAAGTTCTGATCTCGAATTACAAGATCTAGAGCTCAGTTTCATGAATGCTAAATTCACCCCGAAAGTGGATGCGCTAACCTAAATAGCTCTGCTGCAAATATTCTTGTCAAACACTGAAAACATTTTTGGCGAGCTACAACAGCGAGCTACATTGGGCATAAACAGGGGCATTACTGGCTCCCTGAGGGTAACTGAAAACTTATTCTGATGCTCTAATTGAAGTTGGCTGGGACGGTAGGATTCGAACCTACGATCTGCGCTACCAAAAAGCGTTGCCCTACCACTAGGCCACGTCCCAACTGAACGGGTAGATACGATGCTCCGTGAGACTCTTCAAGCCCCGAAATGGAAAAATACTACGGTTTCAGTTATTCTTCTAAAGCGTCGCGGTTCAACAGGTCATCCGTTGATGTGTCTTTACGTTCGGCCTCGATCATATGCTCTAAATCTTGATCATTTGAGGTGCCGACATCTTCATGCGATTCTTTACCGTGCGCCGCGCCCGTGCGGGGCGTCTTGCCACTGGCGGGTCGGGGGGCGACCGGCGTTTTGGATTTTGCTTGGTCAAGCAATGTCTCGCGGATCAGGCGGATGGCCTCGCCGCGGGCCAAAGACAGGTCAGTTTCGCGCTGATCAAACCACGCAGATAGACGCAAGATGGCGGCGTCTTTGCTGGCGGATTCGACCCAGACGCTGGGGGCGGGCGTTTCCAGAACGAACGGCAGTGACTTTAGCCGCTCCAACGCAAGGCGCTGCTGTGGGGCCAAACCTTTGCTCACATCGATGCTTTGATCAAATTGAAAGCGGCGCGAGCGGTTGCGCGTGTAGTTGATGATGCGACTTTTAAAGACCGTCGCGTTGGGGATGCGGATGTGGTTGCCATCCAGCGACAACAGGATCGTGGCGCGGGACGTCAGGCGGATCACCTTGCCCACATCGCCATTGATTTCAATCAGATCATTGGGGCGAAAGGGCTGGCGCATCGACAAAAGAATCGAGGCGATGAAATTTTCAACTGTGTCACGCACCGCAAAGCCAATGGCCAACCCGATGATGCCTGCCGCGCCCAAAATGGTGGACAGCAGGGCGGTTGCCCCGATGATATCAAGCGAGACAACAATGGCGGCAATGATCGCAGAAACCCGGATAATTTGCCGGTAAATATCGGCAATAAAGGCGTTCGGCGCAATCTGGTCCCATGGGCGCTTTTGACGGGCGATGAAAAACCCGATAATGACGATCAGGGCAAAAACCCCCAGCGCAACCAGCGCCAACGGGATAAAGGCAATCGCCTGTTGCAGGCGGGTTTTGAAGCGCTCGACGGCGGGGTTCAGACGCTCTACCAGATCGGTGGTTTCATTGACGGCATTTTCGATTGTGACCACACCGTCAACCCGGCTGACCAACTCGCCCAACCGGCTGATCGCGGGTTTGTCCAAGGCGCTGCCTTTTAGCGAAACAATGCCCGACGAAACCGTAACGGTGACATCGTCATAGCCGTCAAGTTCCCCCAGAATGTCACGGATGCGCACCGCGATCTCTGCATCATGTGTGGCGCTGTCTTCAATCTCGATGGTGCCGGTGGGCTGGGCGAGCCCGCTATCTTGGGCGTTGGCGGGGGCATAGGCCGGCAGGGAAAGGGCAAGCAAAACAAGCAGGTATTTTAGAAACCGCATGGGGCAATCCGTCCGTTGAAAATTCAGGGTCATTCTAGCCGTGCCAACCTGACAATGCCAGTCCGGTATTCCTGACCACGCGTAGGGTTTCGTGGTGACGGTCAGGTATTCCTGACTTGATCAAAAACCGGCAATCAGGCCGAATGTTGCTGCCACAAGGTTGAGGTTCAATGTTGTGGAGGAGGCGCGACAACATTTAATACCGAAGGATTAGCACCATGAAATTTTCAAATTTTATCTCAGTATTCGTTGCCGCAGGGATCGGGCTTGGTTCAACCGTTGATAGTGCAGCGGCGGTTGAGGCCTCGGCCGAATCTGCCGTGAATGTGCGTTCGGGGCCAGGCGTGAGTTACAGCAAAGTTGATACGCTTTACGGTGGGGAAAGCGTGGAGGTCACGGAATGTCGCGGCAATTGGTGCCATATTCAGCACCCCGGCCCCGATGGTTGGGTGAGCGGCAGATACCTGATCTCAAGTGGTCGTGTTGAAGACGCGCCGCGCGATGAGGGGCGCGCGCGTGATAGGGCCGCCGAAGATGCAGCCGCAGCGGCGATTTTTGGCGCGATTCTTGGTGGGGTATTGGCAGGGTCTGGATCGACACCCCCCCCTGCGCCAGCGGAACCCGAGCTGCCTTATGGTCCGGACACCTGTAAAACGGGCTATGTCTGGCGCGACGCAATTCCCGGGGACCACGCCTGCGTTCGGCCAAGCAGACGCTCTGCCGCTGCCCATGAAAATTCGATTGCGGGGTCGCGGATTAATCCAGCCGGGGCCTATGGGCCAAACACATGCAAACCCGGATTTGTCTGGCGTGAAGCCTATGCGGGCGACGTTGTTTGCGTCACCCCCGTACGGCGCACGCAGGTCAGACGGGAAAACCGGTTGAGCGCGAGCCACCGCGTTAGACCGTGAGCGTTAGGCCTTTGAAGGCCTGAAAATAGCCCTGCCTGATTGGCGGGGCTATTTGTTTTTTCGGGGCGCTATATGGTTTGGTCGTAATCGCCGACGCTGGGTTCGGTCCGGATTACCGCGTCGATATCCTTGAAAATGGCCCGCATTTCGGTGTCACTTTCGGGGCTTTCGCAAACCACCACCAGATTGGGGGTGTTGCTTGAGGCCCGCACCAAACCCCATGCGCCATTATCCAAAATAACCCGCGCGCCGTTGACGGTGACGACTTGGGCAATCTTGCGACCGGCGATTGTGCCATCGTCCTTGTGCAACTGCACAAGTTTGGCCACCAGCCGTTCCAGCACGTCGTATTTTTCGGTATCCCCACAGTAGGGTGACATGGTCGGGGTGGCGAATGTTTCGGGCAGCGCGAGGTTTAAATCAGACATGGATTTGTCAGGATTGCGGTCCAGAAGTTTGCAGATTTCCACCGCGACCCGCATGCCGCAGTCATAGCCGCGGCCAATTGGTTCGGCCAAAAAGTAGTGGCCGGATTTTTCAAACCCTGCCAGCGCGCCAATTTCCTTAACGCGGCGCTTCATATGGCTGTGGCCGGTTTTCCAGTAATCGGCCTTGGCGCCGTATTTTTTCAATTCCGGGTCCGAGGCAAACAGGCCGGTTGATTTAACGTCGGCCACGAAGGTTGAATTTGGATAGAGTTTGGCAAAATCCCGCGCCATGATGACGCCGACCTTATCGGCGAAAATCTCATTGCCGGTGTCGTCAACCACGCCGCACCGATCGCCATCGCCATCAAATCCAAGCGCCAGATCAGCGCCGGAGGCCATGACCGAGGCGGACATGTCGTGCAGCATTTCCATGGCTTCGGGGTTTGGGTTATAGTGTGGGAAAGTGTAGTCCAATTCGTTGTGGGAGGGCACAACTTCAACGCCGATGCGCTCAAACAATTCTGGCGCAAAGGCCGACGCGGTGCCGTTGCCGGTGGCGCAGACCACTTTCAGCTTGCGGGACATTTTGAAGTCGCCGACCAGATCGTCAAGGTAGGCTTCTTTGACGCCATCGACAAATTCGTATTTGCCACCTGCATGGGCCTGACCATGGCCGCCCAGCACAATGTCGCGCAGCTCGTTCATTTCGTCAGGCCCGTGGGTGAGGGGGCGCTCAAACCCCATTTTAACGCCGGTCCAACCATTCGGGTTGTGGCTGGCCGTGACCATTGCCACAGCAGGCGCATCCAGATGGAACTGGGCGAAATAGGCCATTGGTGACAGGGCAGGGCCGATGTCTTTGACGTGGATACCGGCCTGCATCAGGCCCAGCATCAGCGCATTTTTGATCGACAGGGAATAGTCGCGGTAATCATTGCCAACCGCGATCACCGGTTCGATCCCGCGTTTGCGCATCTGTGTGCCCAGACCCAAACCAAGGGCTGTAATCCCGGCCAGATTGATGTCGTCAGGGTATTTCCAGCGCGCGTCATATTCACGGAACCCCGTTGGGGTGATCATCGGGTCACGTAGAAATTCCCAAGTATTTTGGCGGACCTTTTGGTTTGGTTTTTTCACAGGGTATTCTCACTTATTAATATGGATATTATAGGTTTACGATGAGACTTGTTCACGCAAGATCGACGCTGTCAATGACATCATCAGATAAGCGCCGGCAAAGATTAAAAATGCCAGAACGGTGTTCTCGAATTTGCGCGGATAGGTGGCATCATCCGGTGGCAACGGGCTAACCCCCAAGGACAGATAGCGGGTCTGACGGTTGGCCTCGACCTGAGAAGTATCCATTTGCTGTAATGCCTGCTGCATCATCAAAATTCTGGTTTCAAGGGCGATTTGCGCATTCGCCAGCTTCGCACCAATAACGGCAACAGATTCCGACCCTTCTGACCCTTGGGTCAGCTGGCCCCGAAGGTCTGCAATCTCGTTGGCACGGGCCTTGAGCCGACCTTGGAGCTGGTTGACCTTGGATTTGTTGGGGCGCGTATTGGCGTTCAATTCAACCAAAGTTAGCCTGTCTTGGGTCTGCATCAATTCCAGCTGCTGGATTTGACCCGTGAGCAGCCCGACTTCGACATCGATGCTCAACACACTGGATTCCTCTTGCAACCTTAAAACTTCTTGCTGTGCGGCAAGCATTTGTTCCTCGGCTTGGGTGAAAATTTCCTGCGCGCCCTTCATCTGATCGTCGCGCAGACGTGCAGTCATATGGTCGACTTGTTCTTCGGCATATGAAATCAGGGCGTTGGAATAGACGGCACTCACATCAGGGTCCGCCGCCACGACCTCCATTTTGATAATGCCTTCGGTCGGATCATAACTGATCTTAACGCGCTGTTCATACAGTTTATACGCGACCTCGTTGCTGGCATCCGTATCAATCCGCTGAATGGCATCAATCCAGTCTTGGGAAAAATGGGCCTTAAAGCCGTGATCTTTATCAAGGCGCAGCATGGCCTCGCGCGATTGCAGATAGCTTTGAACCGAAATTGAATCCTGCGATGTCGCAAGACCCGTGCCGCCAAACAAACTGCCAAGCCCGCCAGCCCCCGCCTGACCATCCGCCTTTTGGATCACAAACTGGGATTTGGTGGCGTACATCGGGGTCGCAATGACATAGTAATAATACCCAACCATGACCGTGGGCAGCAGCACAAAGAACAAAAGCCGCGACACCAACAGCCCCAGTTTGCGCCGCCGCCGCCGGGCGATGTCGCGCTGAATGGCGATGATTTCTTTGGCACGGGCGCCTGCGGTATCAACCTCGGTTGAGGGCAGGTTGGCCTGACCGGTGGGAACGGTTTGCGGCAGTTGCACCTGTTTTTGGGTGGGCTGCTGCCCCTCTGCGGGGACCAATTCCAGCACATTGGCCCGTTGAAAGGGGTCGATGCCTTTGGCGCGTAACAAGCGGATCGCATCAAAATCGGAGGTCGGGGCCAGCCCGTGTTTTTGCGCCACGCGCCGTGCCATGCGCAACTGGCGGCCCGTTAGACCCTCTTTGCGGATGTCATCAATGCTGCCTTCGGTTGCGACCTCGCGGGCATCTGACACATCCCCACTGACCATCCCCTGTGTGCCCTGTGTCGTCTGGGCAGCACTAGAAGCAGCGCTTGGGCCAGCACTTAAGGATCCACTGCGGCGGATGCGATATTTCTTGGCTTTAGGCTTCGTAGTCATAAAGTTGCTTTGCCTCTTCCAGAGTATTAAACATATGAAGCTTACCATCCCGTAAAACAGCTGCCGAGCGGCAGAATTTTTCCAGCACGGCTGGGTCATGTGAAACGATCAGAACCGTCGTCGTCTGCAGGCGTTCTTTCAGGATATCGCCCGCTTTTTTATTAAATTCGGCATCCGTAGTCGACGGCATCCCTTCGTCAATCAGATACAGATCAAAATCCAGCGCCAGCATCAGGGAGAAACTGAACCGCGAACGCATGCCTTGGCTATAGGTGCCAACCGGCATGTCAAAATATTCCTCAAGCCCGCAAAGCCACCGGCAAAACGCCTCGATATAATCAGGGTCCAACCCATATAGCCGCGCGATGTAGCGCGAGTTTTCCATCGCCGACAGTTTGCTGATCACACCGCCCATAAACCCCAAAGGAAATGAAACACGGCAGGTTTTGCTGATCCGGCCCTCGTCAGGTTTTTCCAACCCGGCCATCATATTAATGATCGTGGTTTTGCCGGTGCCGTTTTTGGCCAGAATGCCAATCGAGTTGCCCAATTCCACGCGAAAAGAGGCGCGATCAAGGATCACCTTGCGCTGCGTGCCCGTCCAAAAAGATTTACTCACGTTTACAAACTCGAGCATAGTGTGCTCCGGCGCTGCCTCTTGTTGCCGTTACCCTTAGCGGGTTTTGGTTAACAGCCACTCTATAGCGGCTTTACGGCAGCATTATGTCCCAGATAGCCGTGGAACTCCATTCATGATTGCCAAAAAACGCTGAAATCGGCGCTATTAGGGTAATTTTATTGACAATCACGCCGGATTGCCGGTGCCATATTGGGCATTGTTTCTATTTTGTCGACAATTAGAGCCGCTTTATTCAAAGAAACTGACGATCAATGTTGCGCCCAAAAGCACCGATATCCAGATCACCATGGCGCCGGTTGGCCAGACGCGCGCCATGCGCCCCTCTGGTCCGTGCGAATGATACAGACCTGAAATGATGTTCTTTAAGCGGGTGTCCAAAAACGCCAATATGCCATTCCAGATTGCGGCAACCAAGCTTGCGACCTTTCGGATGATCCGCGGTAGCAACCAGCGGTAAGACCAGTCCGTATCAAGGTTAACGGCGCGTATTTCTGGCGGGTGAATGCCGGTGCGCATCAAAATAGCAAAAGCAAACAGTGCGAACAACAACAGCTGCAATTGCCCGATGACGTGACCGGTGGTGTAGGGGGTGAAATCAACGGGGTAGGGCAGCAAGGCATACAGAGGTGCGGGGTAAACCCCGATGGCGATGCAAAGGGCCGCAGTGATGCCCATGGCCAGCAACATATGGGTTGGTGGCTCTTTTGGGCGCAGGCCGCTGTCGTGGGCAAAGAACATAAAGAACGGAATTTTGATCCCAGAGTGGGACAACACCCCAGCCGAGGCAAACACCAAGGCCAGCCAGACGATATACATGTGGCCCGAGGCGGCCTCGTCCAGAATGATCGATTTGGTCACAAAGCCGGAAAATAGCGGAAAGGCGGAAATCGACGCTGCCCCAACCAGACAGAACATCGCAGTTTTGGGCATGGTGCGGTATAGCCCACCCAGTTCAGACGCCTTGGAGGTGCCGGTGCGAAACATCACGGCCCCAACTGACATGAACAGCAACGCCTTATAGAGGATATGCGCAAACGCGTGGCTGGCGGTGCCGTTGATCGCCATCTCGGTGCCAATGCCAATGCCGACCACCATGAACCCCAGCTGGTTGTTCAGACTATAGGCCAACACCCGGCGCAGATCGTTTTCGATCTCGGCAAAAAAGATCGGAAACAGTGTCATCACGACGCCGATGTAAATTAGAATTTCGGTGCCCGCGAACCCTCGCGCTAGGGCGTAAATCGCCAGCTTGGTGGTGAAGGCTGACAGGATCACAGTGCCGGTGATGGTGGCCGCGGGATAGCTGTCTTGCAACCAGTTGTGCAGCAGTGGAAAGGCGGCTTTGATGCCGAACGACAGGAAAATAAGCCATGTGCCTATTGACCCTAATGTCATGCTTTCAAAGGCAATTGATCCGGTGTCACGGTAATAGAGCGCCACGCCGGCCAACAGGATCACGCCTGATGCGATTTGAATGATCAGATAGCGCATGCCGGTGTGAAACGCGCCTTCGGTGCGGCGCGCCCAGATCAGGAAGACAGATGCAATCGCGGTGCCTTCCCAATAGAAAAACAGGGTGATCAGATCTCCGGCAAACACTGCCCCGATGGCAGATCCGGCGTATAACAGCGCCGCCACTTGTTGCACGGTATCGCGCAGGTGCCATGCAAAAAGGTTGCCCAGAAATGCGGCGAGACAGAAGATCAGGCCGAAAATACGCGATAATTTATCAACCCGTATCAGGTCCAATTCAAAGTCAAAGAAAGGCACGGTGTAGGTCGAGCCGACCTGTAAACCCCAAACCTGCCATGCGGCAATGATTGGGACGATCAGCAGCAAAGCGCTGCGCATGCGCCCTTGGGGCAGGCCCAAAAGGGCGATTGCACCGGCAAAGAACAAAAATGCTGTGGGGATTTGGTCAAACATCATGATCAACCTTTTCCAATCCGGCCTCGGGATAGTCCTCACTGTCGACAGCTTTATCGCCGTAGAAATCTTCATTGCGTTTGATCAAGACCCGCAACCCCTTGGCGGCCAAAATTAGACCGGTGAACATGACGAACCCGTAAATCCCGTAAAATCCGGGCAGGTGTTCGATGTCAAAATAGCTGTGTTTTTCATAGGTGAAGTCGGCTAAAAACAGCAGCCCACAAACCACGGCCAGCGCCCAGAAAATCTTGTTCGCGCTGCCTGGTTTGTCGACCCACAACAGCATCCGCCCAAGGGCTGGCAGTTTTTTCGGGTCGGTCTCATGCTCTGACATGATCAGGCCTTTCCTTCTTTGGCGATCAGTTTTTGGGCCCATTTCAGCGAGTCTTCTTTTGAGAGCGTCAGCGATTTGGAAATTTTCCACGCCAGCCGGTTTTCATTCAGATCAGGAAACCGGCCGCGCAGGGCGCGCAATTCCAAAAGCCGCGCTTTGGGCAGGGCTGCGCAGGCGGCAATGGTTTCGTCAATGCTCAGGCCGAAATGCGCCTTTAGGGCTTTGCGAATATACAACTCGCGTTGGCCCTCTTTTTGCAAGCGTTCGGCGTAAGCGTTTCGGCCTTCGTGCGCTTTAGGTGCGTCTGTCATGTGATCGTTCATTGCGGTCCCCCAACAATCGGCATCAAGAAATCCCTGATGTCGGACGCCATGAAAAACAGCACCAGACACCCGAATGCCGTTAGCACAGGCGGTAGCCAGACCAGCACGGGGGATTCCGCCATTTTAACAGGCGCGCTCGCCGTTCCGGTGGTTTCAGCGGGCAAAAAGAACCCGCGCCCGACGATGGACAACAGGTAATAGACATTCAAAAGCGAGCTGAGCATCAGCACGGCGATCATGATTTGGTGCCCCGCATCGGCGGCGCCTACGACCAACAACCATTTGCTCCATGAGCCACCCAGTGGTGGCAAGCCAATGATCGACAGCGCCCCGATCAGGAACGCGCCATAGGTGATCGGCATCAGCCTCCCCAACCCGTTCATTTGGCTGATATTGGTCTTGTGCGTCGCCACGTAAATCGAGCCCGCACACATGAACAAGGTAATTTTGCCCATCGCGTGCATGGCGATGTGCAGACCGCCGCCAAGGGCCCCCATCGAGGTGGCCAGCGCCATGCCCAGCGTAATGTAGCTAAGTTGGCTGATGGTGGAATAGGCCAGTCGCGCCTTCAGGTTATCCTTGGTCATCGCGATGACGGACGCGGCGATGATGGTATAGGCCGCCAGCCACATCAGCCATTCAGAGGCACCGGTTTCGGCCAGAAAATCAATGCCAAAGATGTAGATGCCGACCTTGAGCATGGTGAAGACACCGGCCTTGACCACAGCCACCGCGTGCAACAACGCGCTGACGGGGGTGGGCGCAACCATGGCGGCTGGCAGCCAACGGTGGAACGGCATCAACGCCGCCTTGCCGATCCCAAAGGCGTATAGCCCCAACAACACGGCAACCATCGGCCCCGCGATATGGCCGCGCAGGATACCGCCCTGCGTGAAATCAAGCGTGCCGGTGATTGTGTAGGTCCAGATGATCCCGACCAGTAAAAAACCGATCGAGGTGCCCATCAGGATACCCAGATAGGTGCGTGCGCCACTGATGGCCTCGTGCGTGCCTTTGTGGGCGACCAGCGGATAGGTCGACAGGGTCAGCATCTCGTAAAACAGGAACAGCGTGAACATATTGGCCGAAAACGCCAAGCCCATGACGGCGGCAATGGCCAATGCAAAACTGGCAAAGAACCGCGTGTGATTGTCCTCGTTATTACCGCGCATATAGCCAACGCCGTAGATATGCGTCAGGATCCAAAGACCCGAAGCAATGATGGCGAACATCAGGCCTAAAGGCTCGACATTAAAGGCGATGCTCAGGCCGGGGAAGACCTCGAACAACTCCAGCGGCGCGGTGGTGCCATTGCCCACATTGGACAGGATCACCAGCACCGTCAGAAAGGTCGCAAGGGCCGCGCCCAACGTCATGCCATCGCGCAGATCGGCATGATTGCGCAGCAACAGGTTGCCCACGGCAGCCGCCGCAGGGATCAGCATGGTCAGCAGGATGGCGGTGTTAGTGTCCAAGTGAAGCTCTCCCTACGGTGAAGCCATTCAGCAGCCCATCAGCGGCGGCGCGCGCGGCACTCATGGTCATCTCCGTGTCCAGCCCGAACCAGATCGTTGAAAGCGCCATGGTCCAGATCGGGATCAACATTGACAGCGGCGCTTCGCGGCGGGTGGCATCCAGCGGTTGCTGCATATAAAGCACCTCGATCACACGCCACACGTAAATCACCGCCAGCAAGCTCGACGCGACAATCGCCAAGGCAATTGGCCACCAGCCTTGCTCAAGCGCGGCCTGCACCAACACCCATTTGCTGATGAACCCCGCCGTGCCCGGCACTCCGATCAGCGACAGGCCGGCGATGACGATGGCGAAACTGGTCCAAGGCATCACTTTGCCCATGCCACCAATTCGCGCATAAAACGAGGAGCCCGAGCGCAACACCAGCGCGCCAACGCCCATGAACAGGGCGGCTTTGGTGATGCCGTGGTTGAACAAATGCACGATGGCGGCGGACAGGCCGGTGTGTGACAACAGGCCAATGCCCAGCAGGATATAACCGATTTGCGCGATGCTGGAATAGGCCAACATGCGTTTCAGATCAGATTGGAACGCCGCGATCAGCGAGGCCGCGAACATCGCCACCAGCGCCAGTGGCATCATGATCCAGCGCAGCGCGTGCATTTCAAACAGGAAATCAGGCTGAAACACCGAGAACATGAAGCGCAGCAACACATAGATCGCAACCTTGGTTGCGGTGGCGGCCAGAAAGGAGGACACAGCCGAGG
>Ga0209633_10005282_pt1 | contig 11381 bp, 7 predicted proteins | sample Cruoilmetagenom1_FD_187290 | JGI IMG/M metagenome (GOLD analysis project Ga0209633, IMG submission 187290) | Oil polluted marine microbial communities from Coal Oil Point, Santa Barbara, California, USA - Sample 1 (SPAdes) (version 2) | ecosystem: Environmental > Aquatic > Marine > Oil seeps ... | reverse complement strand
ACTATTTATCAAGTCATTGCTCGTTCTGATAACAACCAATCTGTTAAACATATTCTTCTTTTAACAGATGAACAAAAATATTTATCAGAATTATTTGAATTTGGGTGACCCAGTGTCGAAGTCAGGAAAAAGAAGAACCAAAAATATACAGAAAAGAACTCGTTGAGTTACTATTTGAACAACCCTATTCTAAAATTGAATTTGTAGTTAAAAAATTAAATGTGGAAAGGAAGGCGGCGTCAAGATATTTAAAGAAAATGGAAAATATCGGAATTATAACATCTGAAAAAATAGGTAGAGAAAGTATTTACATTAATAAAAAACTAATTGAAATATTAAGAAAGTACTAAATACAACAAATATAGTTCATGACTACTGAGTATTTCATACGAAATTGAAGATATACTAGAGTTGTGGGAGTTTCCTGTTGTATCAATACCCAAGAATATGATAAAGATGAATTAAAATTAAGTAGTATCGTTACTATGTTTCAAGAATTAAAAGTAGAATTAAAGTCGATTAAATATTAAGATCTAACCTTTATATTTCTTTTTTAATTCATCCATATCTAAGTAGTTATAATTATTCCGTTTTGTCGCATCTAATAGTTTAATATTTAATTGATCCGCAATTTTAAAAGCTGTTTTAAAGGCCTTTTCCCTACCAAAAATTGTAAAAATATTTATATGCTTATTTCTATCATACCATAAATTAATTGAAAATGAGTATTTAGAATCAATACCTAATACCGAAATATAATTTAGAGGTGGTAAGTCCTGCCATTTCCCTATTTTAAAAGAGCCAATAGAAAATTGATCTTTAAATTTATTCTTTTCTAAATCAAAAAACATTGTACGTTTTTGAGAAAAGCTAACTCCCCCAAACACAAAAATTAAAACAGTGAATAACAAAGATGTTATATCACTAATTAAATCTTCAAGAGAAGTATATTGAAAAAAATAAAAAAAGGATATAATTAAAAAAATTGCTATAGTATAAAACAGGGCCGCCAATATTATTTGCCAAATCGGTTTATCTTTCGTTGAAATAATTACCAAATTCTTCTCCACATACAAATATAAAAAACAACAAGAAATTCTAATCAAATAAATTACCTATCTTTAAAGTGCACCAAAAACCATAAAAAATTATGAATGAATATGTACAACAAAAAAGTTGGTTTAGTAGAAACTGGATCTGGGTAGTTCCTACAGGAGGTTGTTTACTAATAATTATATTATTTGCCTTTGGTATTGGTGCTGCTATTTTTGGAGTTTCCAAAATATTTACAAGTTCTGCTCCTTATGAATATGCCGTTGAACAAGCTTCAAAAAACCCCAGCGTTATTGAATTACTTGGTGAACCTGTAGAAACAGCAGGAATCATGCAAGGAAATATTTCAACAACAAATGATAGTGGTGAGGTAAATATTAAAATCCCATTAAAAGGGTCAAAAGGTAAAGGTTCTGTAACTATTAAAGGTGAAAAAATTGATGGGGAATGGTTTTATGAAGAGCTTTATGTTATTATAAAAGAAACCAATGAAAAGATCAATTTATTAGATAAGACCTTAGAAGGAATTTAAAGCATTTCTATAACATTATTTTTATTCTTGGTTTCAAAAAGAAAATCAAATGCACAAAACATATACTTATGGTCACTCCTAAATAAGTAAAAAACAATAACCACATTAGGGAAATTGAAAACCATTGAGATAGCATCTTAGGAAAAACAAGAAAAATTTCTGAAAAAAGCACCATACTCCCATAAAAAGCCCATAATAACGGATTCAACTTTCGTGTAAAAGTCATCCAAATAAATGGAATATACATTCCTAAAAATAAAAGGTGTAGCCAGGCAATCAACATAAACCTACTCTCTATAACTAAATTTGCAATACTCGGAATACTTCCAACAATATTGACCACTCCCACAAAAAGAATTATATAGTAAATGTATTTATACTTATTATGTAAGTGTATAAAAGCATTTTTAAAATTCAACAATACTACTAAAAGTAATACAGAACCTAGTCCTCCAAAAACTTGAATTACCCAATGATCAAAGCTATAATCTAAAGAATGTGCAAATAGCAACACTAAGCTAAGTGCTATAATGACAATATGCTTTTTAGTGATGAGCTCTTCGGCCTTTTGCAATAGAACGGCTAGCATCCACACGAAAAAAATACCAAAATATTGAAAATGCAAATAAAAAAAGATTGATTGTTGATACCACGGAGACTCTTTCATTTCCAAAACCATTAACGGACCTAACATATATGGCCCCAGAGAAGATATAAAATGAAATATAATTCCGAGTTTAACTAGTTGATGTACAACTTTATTTTTAGTGAGTCGTTTCCATAATCTGATTAGTAATATATAACTTATCCATAAATGTAATGTTGAAAACAATATGGAATAGAATGCATAACCCTGTAGGATAAATGCCACCAACATAACAGCTACACATACTTGTAAGGCTATATAATAATTATAAGAAACCTTATCAAAACCTTTGGTAAAATTAGTCCATACTAAAATTAGCAATGCATTAAACAAAAACCCAAGTAAAAGTACATGTGAATGCGAATGCAATACATTTTTAAAAGGGAATCCGGAAATTGAACCTGTATAAGCATAACGCAATAAAAGTCCTATTATAGCACCTAAAACACCAAATAATAATGGGTATTGCCAAAGTTTTTGAGGGGAAATAACAACTGGGTCTGTTTTCATTTAAATACTAAATTAAACCAAATAAAAAACGCCAAGCGGAATGCTTGACGTTTATATTATTTATGCTTGACCTGTCGGTCCGAAATTCATCGGAATTGGAGGTTGCTCATAATCTTTAATCTCACCATGTGCTTTTTCAAATCTACTCACATTCTCTGCCAATGCCTTAGTTAAACGTTTGGCATGTTGTGGTGTTAGAATAATTCTAGATTTTACTTTAGCCTTTGGTGTACCAGGCATAACGTTAACAAAATCAACAACAAATTCTGAAACTGAATGATTGATTATAGCCAAATTGGCATAAGTACCGTCAGCTATACTTTCATCTAGCTCAATATTCAATTGATTTTCTTTTTTCTTATCTTCAGCCATAACTAATTAGCTTCCATTTCACTTTTAGAACCTACAATCATATGATCGTATATACGCATACCTGTACCTGCTGGAATTTTCTTACCAACAATAACATTCTCTTTTAGTCCTTCTAAAGTATCAACTTTACCGCTTACAGCAGCTTCATTTAACACTTTAGTAGTTTCTTGGAACGATGCTGCCGAAATAAATGACTTAGTCTGTAATGAAGCTCTTGTTATACCCTGCAAGATTGGCTCAGCAGTTGCCGGTACAGCATCTCTAGCTTCAATTAAATTCTTATCAGTTCTTCGTAAAATAGAATTTTCATCTCTCAATTTACGTGAAGAAACAATTTGACCAGCCTTTACATTTTCGGAATCTCCTGGATCTTCCACAACTTTCATTCCGTAAATTTCATCATTCTCTTGAATAAAGTCATTTTTATGAATTAATTGATTTTCCAAGAAAATAGTATCTCCGGAATCAATAATTCGAACTTTTCGCATCATTTGACGAACCACAACCTCAAAGTGTTTATCATTAATCTTTACACCTTGTAGTCTATATACTTCTTGAATTTCATTCACTAAATATTCCTGAACAGCAGAAGGTCCTTTTATATTTAAAATATCTGTCGGTGTTACCGCTCCATCAGACAATGGCATACCTGCCTTAATAAAATCGTTTTCTTGAACCAGAATCTGATTAGAAAGTTTTACTAAATATTTTCTAATATCTCCTAATTTAGACTCTACAATAATCTCTCTGTTACCACGCTTAATTTTACCAAAAGTAACAACACCATCAATTTCAGAAACCACCGAAGGATTAGAAGGATTACGTGCTTCAAATAATTCAGTTACTCTAGGTAAACCACCGGTAATATCACCTGCTTTACCTGATTTTCTAGGTATTTTAACCAATATCTTACCAGCATCAATTTTTTCACCATCTTCCACAATTAAGTGAGCTCCAACAGGTAAACTATAAGATCTAATAGTTTCTCCCTTATTATCTAAAATTAATAAAGTTGGAACAACCTTTTTGTTTTTCGATTCAGATATTACTTTTTCTTGGAATCCGGTTTGTTCATCTATTTCAACAAGATAAGTAATACCTTGGTCTATATTCTCAAAACCTATTTTACCTTTAAATTCAGATACAATTACACCATTATATGGATCCCATTGACAAATAACATCTCCCTTTTTAATAGTTCTCTTATTTTTTATAAATAAATGAGAACCATAAGGGATATTATTCGTACTTAAGGTAATACCCGTTTTCTTATCAATAATTTTTATTTCAGAAGTTCTAGATATAACAATATCAACTTTGTTACCATCATTATCTAAACTTTCAACAGTATTCAAATCTTCAATTTCAATATTACCGTCAAACTTGGCAACCTGTTTATTATCTTCAGAAATATTACCTGCAATACCACCAACGTGGAATGTACGTAATGTTAACTGTGTACCCGGTTCTCCAATAGACTGTGCGGCAATTACGCCTACAGCCTCTCCAATTTGCACCATTTTTTTAGTGGATAAACTGTGTCCATAACATTTTGCACAAATCCCTCTTGATGATTCGCAAGTTAATGCTGATCGAACTTCTACACTTTCTATTGGCGACGCTTCAATAATTGCTACTACATCTTCTTCAATAATCTCTCCGGCTTCAATAATTACCTCATCAGTTAAAGGATTGCGAACATTATTCAAGGCAATTCTACCTAAAATTCTTTCTCCTAATGATTCAACAATTTCTTCATTTTTCTTTAAAGGAAAAACTTCAAGACCTCTTAAAGTACCACAATCTTTTTCATTGATAATAACATCTTGAGAAACATCAACCAAACGACGAGTTAAATAACCGGCATCGGCTGTTTTTAATGCGGTATCTGCTAAACCTTTCCGAGCACCGTGTGTTGATATAAAGTATTCTAAAATTGATAACCCTTCCTTAAAGTTCGAAAGAATTGGATTTTCAATAATTTCTCCACCACCGGCTGTAGATTTTTTAGGCTTTGCCATTAATCCACGCATACCTGTTAACTGACGAATTTGTTCTTTAGAACCCCTTGCCCCAGAATCTAACATCATATATACAGAATTGAATCCTTGTTGGTCTTCTCTAAGACGTTTCATTGATAATTCTGTTAACTTATTATTGGTTGAACTCCAAATATCAATAACCTGATTATAACGCTCTTTATTGGTTAACATACCCATGTTATAACTAGAAGTAATAACATCAACTTGGTCATTAGCAGTTGTTATCATTGATGTTTTTTCTTCAGGGATAATAATATCTCCTAAACTAAATGACAGTCCACCTCTAAAAGCAAATTTATAGCCCATTCCTTTAATGGCATCTAAAAAATCACCAGTAGTAGGTACATCTGTTACTTTTAGGATTCTACCAATAATATCTCGTAAAGATTTTTTAGTCAATACTTCATTAACAAATCCTGCTTCTTCAGGAACAACTTCATTAAACAATACTCTACCTACAGTAGTAGTTACTATTTGAGTTGTTAATTCGCCATTTTCATTAAAATCCTTAGTTCTAACTTTAATCCCTGCATTTAGATCAACTTTCTTTTCATTAAAGGCAATATTTACTTCTTCAGGAGAATAGAATATACTTCCTTCACCTTTTACTTTATATTCCTTTGTTGATTTACGCTCTTTGGTCATATAGTATAAACCAAGTACCATATCTTGAGATGGTACCGTAATAGGAGATCCATTTGCCGGATTTAAAATACTATGCGATGCCAACATTAACAATTGAGCTTCTAAAATAGCCTCTGGCCCAAGTGGTAAATGAACTGCCATTTGATCACCATCAAAATCGGCATTAAATGCAGTACACACCAATGGATGTAATTGAATTGCTTTACCTTCAATTAATTTAGGTTGAAATGCTTGTATCCCTAAACGGTGTAATGTTGGAGCACGGTTTAGAAGCACAGGATGTCCTTTCAATACATTTTCTAATATATCCCAAACTACAGGTTCTCTTTTATCTATAATTTTTTTAGCAGATTTTACTGTTTTTACAATACCTCTTTCTATTAATTTTCTAATCACAAAAGGCTTGTACAATTCAGCTGCCATATCTTTTGGCAATCCACATTCAAATAATCTTAATTCAGGTCCAACAACAATTACTGAACGTGCAGAATAATCAACACGTTTACCTAATAAGTTCTGACGAAAACGTCCTTGTTTTCCTTTTAAAGAATCAGATAAAGATTTTAAAGGCCTGTTAGATTCAGTTTTAACTGCTGATGATTTACGGGTATTGTCAAATAAAGAATCTACTGACTCTTGTAACATACGTTTCTCATTACGTAAAATAACTTCAGGAGCTTTAATCTCCATTAATCTTTTTAAACGATTGTTACGAATAATAACACGTCTATACAAATCATTTAAATCTGAAGTTGCAAAACGACCACCATCTAATGGTACCAATGGACGTAATTCTGGTGGAATTACAGGTACCACTTTCATAATCATCCATTCAGGTTTGTTTTCTCTATTTAAATTAGCATCTCTAAATGCTTCGACAACATTTAAACGTTTTAAAGCTTCTGTTTTACGTTGTTTAGAAGTTTCTGTATTTGCTTTATGTCTCAACTCATAAGAAAGAGTATCTAAATCTATTCTAGACAATAATTCGATTAGACATTCTGCACCCATTTTAGCAATAAACTTATTAGGGTCAGCATCATCTAAATATTGATTTTCTTGTGGAAGAGATTCAAGAATATCCAAATATTCTTCTTCTGTTAAGAAATCCATTTTTTCCAAAGGTTCTCCTTCAATATTTTTTGCAATACCTGCTTGAATTACTACGTAACGTTCGTAGTAAATGATCATATCTAATTTTTTAGAAGGCAAACCTAAAAGGTAACCCATCTTATTAGGTAATGATCTGAAATACCAAATATGTGCGATAGGCACCACTAAATTAATGTGACCTACTCTATCTCTTCTTACTTTCTTTTCTGTAACCTCAACACCACAACGATCACAAATAATACCTTTGTAACGAATTCTTTTGTATTTTCCACAAGCACACTCATAGTCTTTTATAGGACCAAAAATGCGTTCACAGAACAAACCATCTCTTTCAGGTTTATGTGTACGATAATTTATAGTTTCGGGTTTTAAAACTTCACCTCTAGACTTTTCTAGAATTGATTCTGGCGAAGCCAAACCAATAGAAATTTTATTAAATTTTTTTACAGTGTATTTTTCTTTTTGTTTTGCCATGATATCTTATGCAATCAATAATTAAAATGTAAAAATATATTGTTTTAACTGTTTGTTATAATCAAACAGTTCCCCACTTTCCTGTCCGAATCGTTCAGACAGGTACGGGGATAAAATTATTCCTCTAATCTAACGTCTAAGCCAAGTCCTTTTAACTCGTGCATTAATACATTAAATGATTCTGGTAAACCTGGCTCTGGCATTGGTTCTCCTTTTACGATTGATTCGTAAGTTTTGGCTCTACCTAATACATCATCAGATTTTACAGTTAAGATTTCTCTTAAAGTAGCAGATGCTCCATAAGCTTCAAGTGCCCATACTTCCATCTCACCAAAACGTTGACCACCAAATTGTGCTTTACCACCCAATGGTTGTTGTGTTATTAATGAATATGGACCAATTGAACGAGCATGCATTTTATCTTCAATCATATGACCTAATTTGATCATATAAATTACACCAACCGTTGCGGGTTGGTCAAAACGCTCTCCAGTTCCTCCGTCATATAAATAGGTATGTCCAAATTCAGGTACACTAGCTTCATTGGTTAAATCAGTTATTTGGTCTATAGTAGCACCATCAAAAATTGGTGTAGCATATTTTTTCCCAAGTTTCTGACCAGCCCATCCTAAAACAGTTTCATAAATTTGACCAATATTCATACGAGAAGGTACCCCTAGTGGGTTTAAAACGATATCAACAGGAGTTCCATCCTCTAAAAATGGCATATCTTCTGCCCTAACAATACGAGCAACAATACCCTTATTACCATGACGACCAGCCATTTTATCTCCTACTTTTAATTTTCGTTTTTTCGCGATATAAACTTTCGCTAATTTTACAATTCCAGCAGGTAATTCATCACCCACAGTAATGGTAAATTTTTCTCTCCTTAAAGAGCCTTGAATATCATTCACCCTAATCTTATAATTGTGAATTAATTCATTGATTAGTTTATTTAAATGACTATCGGTAGTCCAAGTACCTTTAGTTAAATACTCATAATCATTTATAGCATTTAACATTTTTAAAGTATACTTTTTCCCTTTAGGGAATATTTCTTCGCTTAAATCATTAAGAACACCTTGTGCTGTTTTACCATTGACCAAACTGAAAAGTTTATCAACTAATCTTACTCTTATTTCATCAAATTTTAAGGTAAATTCAGCTTCAAGTCTTGAAATATCTTCTTTATCCTGGCTTCTTTTTGCTTTATCTTTAATTGTTCTTTGAAACAACTTTTTATCGATTACAACACCATTTAATGATGGAGATGCTTTTAATGAAGCATCTTTTACATCACCTGCGTTATCACCAAAAATAGCACGCAATAATTTTTCCTCTGGTGTTGGATCAGACTCACCTTTAGGTGTAATTTTACCAATAAGAATATCACCAGGTTTAATTTCTGCACCAATTCTGATCATTCCATTTTCATCAAGATCTTTAGTTGCTTCTTCACTAACATTTGGAATATCATTAGTCAATTCTTCTGCACCTAACTTAGTATCTCTCACATCTAATGAATACTCATCAATATGGATAGAAGTAAATATATCTTCACGAACCACTTTTTCAGAAATTACAATCGCATCTTCAAAATTATACCCTTTCCAAGGCATAAAAGCTACTTTCATATTCCTACCCAAAGCTAGTTCACCTTTCTCTGTAGCATAACCTTCACATAGTACTTGTCCTTTAGTTACTTTATCTCCTTTTTTAACAATAGGATGTAAGTTAATTGATGTACCTTGATTGGTTTTTCTAAATTTTATTAATTTATACGTCTTAAAATCTTCATCAAAACTTACTAATCTTTCTTCATCAGTCCTTTTATAAGTAATGGTTATTTTATCAGAATCAACATAATCAATAACACCATCACCTTCTGCATTGATCAAAATTCTTGAATCTTTAGCAACTCTACGTTCTAAACCAGTACCTACTATTGGAGATTCTGGTCTCATTAAAGGCACGGCCTGACGCATCATATTAGATCCCATCAACGCACGGTTGGCATCATCATGTTCTAAGAAAGGAATTAAAGATGCAGAAATAGAAGAAATTTGATTAGGAGATACATCCATATAATTAACTTCTTCAGGAGTTACCAATGGAAAATCACCCTCTTCTCTGGCTACAACTTTATCCAATTCAATTTTACCATCATTATCCAAGTCTAAATTAGATTGAGCAATTTTTTTACCCTCTTCCTCTTCCGCACTTAAATAAATTGGTTCTTTTTCAACATCTACTTTACCTTCAACTACTTCGCGGTAAGGTGTTTCAATAAATCCCAAATTATTAACTTTAGCATATACTGATAGAGAAGATATCAATCCAATATTCGGCCCTTCAGGAGTTTCAATCGGACATAAACGACCATAATGTGTATAGTGTACATCACGAACCTCAAATCCTGCTCTTTCTCTAGATAGACCTCCAGGCCCTAATGCTGATAATCTTCTTTTATGTGTAATCTCGGCCAATGGATTTGTTTGATCCATAAATTGAGATAACTGATTCGTTCCAAAGAAAGAGTTAATCACAGACGATAAAGTCTTGGCATTGATCAGATCAATGGGTGTAAACACCTCATTGTCACGAACGTTCATACGTTCTCTAATGGTACGCGCCATACGAGAAAGTCCAACTCCAAATTGACTCGCTAACTGTTCTCCAACAGTTCTTACACGACGGTTAGATAAGTGATCAATATCATCAACTTCAGCCTTAGAATTAACCAATTTGATTAAATTCTTGATGATAGTAATGATATCTTCTTTGGTTAATACCCTTTGCTCAATATCAATATCAAGGTTTAGTTTTTTATTCATTCTATAACGACCAACTTCACCTAAGTTATATCGTTGTTCAGAAAAGAACAATTTATTGATTATCCCCTTTGCAGTTTCATAATCTGGCGGTTCAGCATTACGCAATTGGCGATAAATATGTTCTACAGCTTCTTTTTCAGAATTTGTAGGATCTTTTTGTAGGGTATTATGAATAATAGCATAATCACCCATTTGATTATCTTCTTTATGTAAAAGGATTGTTTTAGTACCAGCATCAAGAATCTCTTCAATATGATCCTTTTCAAGAACGGTATCTCTATCTAAAATAATCTCATTACGTTCTATAGATACTACTTCTCCAGTATCTTCATCAACAAAATCTTCATGCCATGTTTTTAAAACTCTAGCCGCAAGTTTACGATTTAGCACTTTTTTTAATCCGCTTTTTGAAACTTTAATTTCATCAGCTAAATCAAATATTTCTAATATATCTTTATCACGTTCAAATCCGATTGCACGGAAAAGAGTAGTTACTGGTAATTTTTTCTTTCTATCAATATAAGCGTACATTACTTGATTGATATCTGTAGCAAATTCAATCCAAGATCCTTTAAAAGGAATTACTCTTGCCGAATATAACTTAGTACCATTCGCATGGAAAGATTGTCCGAAGAAAACCCCTGGTGAACGGTGTAATTGTGAAACTACAACTCTTTCAGCTCCGTTGATAACAAAGGTACCACTGTGAGTCATATAAGGAATTGTCCCTAAATAAACATCTTGTACAATAGTTTCAAAATCTTCATGTTCTGGATCTGTACAAAATAATTTTAATCTTGCCTTTAAAGGTACACTATAAGTTAACCCTCTTTCAATACATTCTCGGATGGAATATCTAGGTGGATCAACGAAATAATCTATAAACTCTAAAACAAATTGGTTTCTAGTGTCTGTAATTGGGAAATTATCAGAGAAAGTTTTGAATAAACCTTCATCACTTCTTTCGTCTGCTTTAGTTTCTAATTGAAAAAAATCTTGAAACGATTTTACTTGAATATCTAAAAAGTCAGGATAATCAGTGATCAATTTTGCAGATGAGAAATTTACTCTTTCGGTACTATAAATTGTTGACAATGGAGAAATTTTTTAATTAAAAAAATAATAAACTTTTAAGAACGAATATATACACAAAATGG
>Ga0209633_10005281_pt1 | contig 11382 bp, 13 predicted proteins | sample Cruoilmetagenom1_FD_187290 | JGI IMG/M metagenome (GOLD analysis project Ga0209633, IMG submission 187290) | Oil polluted marine microbial communities from Coal Oil Point, Santa Barbara, California, USA - Sample 1 (SPAdes) (version 2) | ecosystem: Environmental > Aquatic > Marine > Oil seeps ... | reverse complement strand
ACTTTATCGTCCCATGAACTAGTGATAGCAATCACGGGTGAGTTAGCCCAAAAAGCACCTGCTACAGCCGACCCCTCTTCCTTACTCATAAAAAGTTTGCCTCGCTATTAATTGAATTATCTGAATTTCTGAAACTATAACAAGAAAACTACTCGCTTTTACCACTGAAAGCCTATTACCAATTGCCTGCTAATAAGAGGACCAATATTAACCTTGTCTCTTTCTGGGACTATAATTTTCATAGGATTAATAATGTACCCCATTGCATTTAAAAAGCCGCTGTCCCTATCTACTAACCAATCCGAGGTTTCTTCAAGAATTATTCCAACGGGAACCCCCACACCAGGTGTTATTATAAGGTCATGGATTGAAGGGGACTGTGTTACCCCTTCTATTGTGTATTCAAAAAGTGCGCTCTGAACGAACGCGCCCAAAGCGGAAGTATAGAAGTTATAGCCCTTGGCTCTATAATATAGATAGGTGTATGCTCCAAAAGCAGGATGCGCAACCCAGTTTGTCTTAAAACTGTCCCCGTCTTTAAATTCAAAGTCGCCGCGTTTTCTGCTTTTGTTTTGGAAGCCGAAGAAATTTCTCCACCATCTAAGGGGATTAACAAAAGTTTGTTGTTCTTTATTGCTTATGTCGAGAGTATTAACCTGAACTATGCGTATGAGCCATATTGCAAAGTATATATTTCTCGAATCACGCAGAAAATCACTGAAATCAGCCAAAGATTTATCGTTCAATTCCTTTCTAAAGCGAATGTCTGCATTATTTTGATCTCTTAAATCTATAAAGACTGAACTATTCGCCGGGGTCATGGATATTATCTCATCATCTCCGAATAAGTTTGCTGAAATTGCAGAATTACATATCTGTGCTATAAAAAGGAGGCTAAGAGTTAAGTAAAGTGAGAAAAACAGCAATTTTTTCATATATTTAGACCCAATACCCTTATTCGATATATATAATAACATTATAGGCTAGGTTTTCACAGTAAAATATGTTATAACTAATTTCAATCCTTATAATTATTTATATATTGTTTGCTTTGTAGGGGATTAAAATGTCTTGACTTAGCAAGCAAAATAATGTAGTTATCTCAGGTATAAGTTTTATATTAGTTAGGAGGAGCAAAATGAGTAAGGCAAAGTTCATAACCCTAGGGTTTTGTATGGTATTTGTTGTATTGTTCGCATTCGCCTGTGGTCCTAATGTAGATAAGGAAATGGCTGATGCAGAAGCTGCGTTACAAGCAGCCCGAGATGCTGGTGCGGAGGGAACGCCTGAGTACCAGGCAGCAGAAGAATTAATAGAACAGGCTAGAGAAATGTTAGCAGCAGGTGATAAAAACGCTGCCCGCCAGCTTCTGGAAGAAGCAAGGTTTAAAGCTATAGAGGCTCAGGGTAAAGCTAAAAATCAAGCGTATGTCGAGTCTGTTGATATAGAATCGGTTGAAGAGACTTTGGGGTCTCTATCCCCAACTGGTTCGAGTTTCGGACTGGTTGATGTATTCTTTAATTACGATAGTCAGTCAATAACTTCAGAATCAAGATCTGTCCTTAATCAAAATGCAAGTATTATCAATAGCAGCGGCGGCAAATTTCAAGTAGTTGTTATTGAGGGTTATTGTGATATTCGTGGTACTGAAGAGTACAACTTAGCCCTAGGTCAAAGAAGAGCAGAATCAACAAAAAATTACCTGGTTGGACTAGGAATTTCTCCTTCTAAAGTTCAGGCCGTGAGTAAGGGCGAAACCGAGCAATTTGCGTTTGGTACTTCAGAATATGATTACCAACAAAATAGAAGAGCTCATTTTGTTCCTGCATTTTAGGAAATAATTTATGAGAATTAAGGTAATTACAATTTTACTATTAGCTGGGATAAGTTCTATGTCGATAGGTTGTGTGGCTACACAAGGTGACGTTAGTAGTGTTTATGCCAGGCAGACTAGGCTTGAGGCCAAAATGGAACGTTTATCTCAACAAGTTCAGTCTCAACAGAGTGCCGGTGTTGGTGGCAGCAACAATGTTCAGCTACAACAGCAGGTTACTCAGTTGGAGGAACAGGTTAAAGAATTGAACAGATCATATGCAAGTTTGGAAGCCAAGGTAAATCAAGGGAATTTAGGTTTGCCTACTACTCCTGAAATTGGTTCCGAAGGTGGTTCTCAACTGCCGTCTTTAGATGTTCAAACTGAAGATTTTATCTTCAATCAAGGTTATACTGATCTCAGTGAAGGTAATTATAAAGGTTCCAGAGAGCAATTTAAATTGTTCTTATCTAAATACCCTGATTCTTCTAAAGCCAGTGATGCAACATACTGGGTAGCCGAATCATATTATAGACAAGGAGAATTTGAGGAAGCTATACTGGAATATCAAAAGTTTATAGATACTTACCCTAAAGATGAGAGAGTGCCTTTATCTTATTTGAAACAGGGGTTATCCTTGATAGAAATAGGTAGAGAAGAGGAAGCAAAACTATTTTTTCAGACTCTAATTGACAAGTATCCACAGTCTGAGGAAGCTAGTACAGCGAAAGAAAAAATAAGAGAGCTTGCAGTTAATGGCTAAAAGGTTTATTATTAAGTACTCATTAGGTACTCAAAAAACTCTTAAAGGAGGTGCAGTAGAATGAAAAGGGATAAACAAATGCTTTTTTTAAGCATCCCATTTTTAGTTGTTGCATTGCTATATCTAGCAAGTTGCGCAACACCCCCACCGACAAAAGAGCTAGCTGCTGCTGATTCAGCGGTTGCTGATGCTACAGCAACGTGTGAACAGTGTAAGCAGAGAGTTTGCGGTGATGATCCAACGACAGGAGTTTATTGTGGAGCTCCTTGTGGTGAGGCGGAATTAGCAGCTGCTAACTCAGCACTTGCTAGAGGTAAAGCCCTTGCTGGAGAATTTTGCAGTGAGCTCGAAGCGCGTAGGATGCTTATCGATGCTAAAGCTAAAGCTGATGAAGCTAAGCTAAAATGTTCAGCACCACCCCCACCCCCACCACCCCCACCCGCACCAGCAGCTGATCTAAAAGATATTTTCTTTGATTTTGATAGATCAAATATAAGACCAGATGCTGCTGCAGTTCTAGATGAGAACGCTATGGTTCTTTCCGGAGATCCAGGTTTAACAGTTCTTATTGAAGGATATGCAGACATTAGGGGTACACCTGCATACAACTTACAGCTTGCTCAGAGAAGAGCAGATGCTGCAAAGGCGTATCTTGTTGGATTAGGAGTTGATTCTTCAAGAATTACGACTGCTAGTGGTGGAGAAACAACACAGTTTGGAGCTGGAACTACTGAAGAAGCCTATCAGCTTAACAGAAGGGCTCACTTCATAGCTACATCACCAACTGCAAAAGTAGGCGCAAGACTTATCTTTAGCTACGCTAAATAAGATAGACTTGGTCTATTAAAAATAAGAATTATCTCATCTGATCTGTTTTGAATAGATTGATGAGTATAGAAATCACGGGGAGAAACTATATATAGTTTCTCCCCTTTTTTATTTTGTATAATCAGTTGCTCTGATTTTTATCAGATGAACTTGACACCTCAATTTGGTCCATGTTTACTACTCACGATCTTTAATAGCCCCGGTCAATAATATAGAAATGAAAGTTCAGTTTACTAAATCAAAAAGATTATATAAAACCGCCCAGGGTTTGATGCCTGGAGGTGTAAATAGTCCGGTCAGATCGTTTAATGCTGTTGGGGGATCTCCTGTATTCATATCCAAAGCTAAGGGCGCTTATACATTTGATGAGGACGGCAATAAATACATAGATTATATGTCTTCATGGGGACCTCTTATTTTAGGCCATTCGGATGCTGATGTAGTAAGGGCGATTAAACAAGCTGCTGAAAGGGGAACAAGTTACGGAGCGCCTTGTAAGGATGAAGTAGCGATAGCAAAACTTATTGTAAAATCCTTTCCGGGAATAGATATGGTCAGAATGACCAATTCAGGCACAGAGGCCACTATGAGCGCTGTGCGTCTTGCTAGGGCTTATGCCAATAGGGATTATATTATAAAATTTGAAGGATGCTATCACGGACATGCAGATTATCTTCTTGTGCAAGCAGGTTCAGGCGCCACAACATTTGGAACACCTAGCAGCCCTGGGGTTCCAAAGTCATTTACAGATAAAACTCTTTTAGCCAAATATAATAATATTAAATCAGTAGAAAAACTTTTTAAAAAATATGGTGATAAGATTGCTGCAGTTATTCTAGAGCCTGTAGCAGCTAATATGGGTGTAATAACACCCCAAAAAGATTTCTTGAAAAACTTGAGAAGAATTACTAAGAAAAACAGGGCCCTTCTTATCTTTGATGAGGTTATAACAGGATTCAGATTGGGTATGGGCGGCGCGCAGAAATATTTTGGTGTGACCCCAGATATAACATGTCTCGGAAAAATTATAGGCGGCGGGCTTCCTGTGGGGGCATTCGGCGGCAGTAAGAAGATAATGAACATAGTAGCTCCCGTTGGTCCAATGTATCAAGCCGGCACTCTTTCAGGTAATCCTCTTGCCATGGCTGCGGGGTTAGCCACACTCAATAAGCTCAATAAAACCTCTAACTATAAAAAACTCAGAGACCTAACAGAAAGTCTTGTAGATGGTCTCCAGGATATTATTAAAAAACTTGAAATTAATGCTAGCATAAATTCATTGGAATCAATGTTTACAATATTTTTTACAGAGTCTGCACCCCATGATTATAAGACTGCTCTAGGGTGCGATACAAAAAAATATTCAAAATTTTTTGAAAATTTGCTAGGTACTGGTATTATGTTCCCGCCTTCTCAATTTGAGGCTGTTTTTCTTTCGCTGTCTCATACTGAAAAGGATGTGGACAAAACACTTAATGCTTTATATAAAAGTCTTAAAGGCGTTTAGTAAAGGACATTCTTAAAACGTTGAGGTATAAAATTTAGACAACAAAGAAAATATAAGTGGTTGGTATTTTTAGTCATAGGGTTTGAACTTGGGTTCTCAGTCATTGCTGGGATAGTTTTGGGTGAGTATATAGACAATTGGCTTCAAACAAAAACACCATGGTTCACAATGCTAGGTCTTATAGCAGGAGTAGTAGCAGGTTTTAGCATACTTATTAGGATGATTAAAAGAATTGATAACAGAAAAGGCAAGTAGTCTAATTAACATTCCATCAGTCGGCAAAGTAGAGATAATAAGCTTGATAGTTACTGCGCTATTAGTTGTGGTTAACTATCTGATTGGCTCTCAGCAAATGGCTTTAGGTGTTGCTGCTGGAGGAGTATTATTTACAGCAAACTTCGTTGCTATTAGATTCGTAGTCAATGCCCTTGTCTCAAATTCTTCCTCAGTGGGATTTGGAATTTTTGCTTTTATTGTAAAAATGGCGGTTTTAATTGGCATTGTCGCTACAATTTTTATTTTCACTGAGATTAATATCTACGGATTCTTCATTGGTGTTACTGGTGTAGTAATTGTAATAATCGGAGAAAGCCTAAGAAGGAGTACAAATGGATCACTTTAGTTGGTTTACACTACTGGGTTTAGATAAATATGATTATATTCTGGGGTCGATTTTAGTTCTTATACTATTAGCTTTGGCTGGATTGAAAATAAAAAAGATTCTTTCGAGTGATGACTCGGTTTTACCTGACGATAAGTTTTCTATAAGAACGATCTTTGAGATACTAACAATTGATTTTCTCTTCGATCTATTTACAAACATGCTTGGATCGAGGGAAAAAGCGAAACTATATTTTCCTCTCTTAGGCGGATCATTCTTCTTTATAATGTTTGCGAATCTTTTAGGAATAATTCCCGGATTTCTTCCGCCAACCGGAAATTTCAATGTACCAGTAGCATGTGGAATCGTGATTTTTGTAATGTATAACTATTATGGTTTTAAAGAAAACGGTATTGAATATCTAAAACATTTTGCAGGCCCGGTTATATTTTTGGCCCCGCTAATGTTTGTAATTGAGTTAATTAGCCATTTTGTTCGCCCGATATCACTTTCTCTTAGGTTGTTCATGAACATAACCGGTGATCATATGGTGCTAGGGGTTTTCACGAATCTCATTCATTACATTATTCCGGCAATTTTTGTCGGGTTAGGAATTTTCGTGTCTTTACTGCAAGCGTTTATCTTTACAGTTCTTTCAGCTATTTATATTTCGCTTGCAACTGCGCATGATACGGATATTGAATAAATTTAAGAATATAAAGTTATCAAAAAAAACGACCTACTCAACGAAAAGGAGGTAGACAAATGAAAAAGGCGTTATCTTTGCTTTCGATATTTGGAGTTGCTATGATTGCAGCTTTTGTTCCGGAATCAGCACACGCTGCTGAGGGCGGTGAATTAACAAAACTAGGACTTGCTCTAGGTGCAGGACTAGGAATTGGAATAGCTGCTGGTGTGGCTGGATTGGGTCAGGGGCGAGCAACTGCTGCTGCTTTAAGTGGTATTGCTAGAAATCCTGGTGCGAGCTCGAAGATTCTTACACCAATGATTATTGGTCTTGCTCTTATCGAGTCACTCGTTATTTATGCTCTTCTCATAGCATTCTTGCTACAAGGAAAAATATAACTACTGCCTGGGGGAGTCTATAAAATCTCCCCCATTTCAGTTTTTACCACTGTTTTTCCCGAGACTAAAACTATTTCATTCTGATTATCTTTCATTTTAAAAAAGATTGAGAGGTATGAATGGGTGTATAGTTTTAATTGATGTATTTATCTGCAGGGTAAGTTTCTGATACGGCTTTTCTGGCTTCCTCCGTATTACTGATATCTCCTTCTAGCTGCGCTTCCTCTACAAAGTTGAGTATCTCGGAAAATAACGGTCCTGGTTTATATCCCATTTCAATTAACTCTCTGCCGCTTAAGATAGGAGCTGGTTTTATCTCTTCCTCTTCAAAATCATTATATTTTTCCATAATGAAATCATAAGCCGCCATTAAGCCATGGCTAGCCTGGCAATCTGCAAGGTGAAGCGCCATATGTTCCTCAAAATGCGGCATCCCAATAAAGCGTTTAAGAGTGCTTTTTTTCATATTAAATACATCTTTGAATTTTAGATGGTCTCTGATAAGTTCATAAATAATTTCTATCTGCTTGTTTGAAAATTTGAGCTCACGGCATATCTTCTTGGACATATCGGCCCCAAGTTTGTCATGTCCGTTAAATCTAATTCTGTCTGAAATAGAAAAAGTCGGAGGTTTTCCAACGTCGTGCAAAAGGGCTCCGATAGCAAGTTCAGGAGAGACAACGCCATTCTGATTTTCAAATAATTTGTCTAGTACGAGACAAGTGTGGATAAAAACATCTCCTTCCGGATGAAACTCCGGCGGTTGTTCCACACCGTTCATTATTTCTACATCGGGGAGAATATATTTAAGCAGTCCGCTTACAGATAACATTTTGAGACCATGCCCGGGATTGCTTTGAGTTATGATTTTGGTAATTTCATCTCTAATCCTCTCACTACTGACCTGTATAATACCTCCGGCTAGTTTCTCAACGGCACTAAAAGTATTTACATCGAGTTCAAAATTGTATCTGGAGCTGAATCTAATTGCCCGCATCATTCTAAGCTTATCTTCATTAAATCGCTCGTAAGGATCACCGATGGTCTTAACAATTTTACTTTTTATATCCGCTATCCCGCCAATGTAATCAATTACTTCTTCTTCAATAGGGTCATACAGCATGCCATTTATCGTAAAGTCTCTTCTAAGGACGTCTTCTTGCTCCTGAGAGCTATATATAACCCTGTCTGGATGCCTTCCGTCACTATAGCTCAGGTCTTTTCTAAAAGTCGCTACCTCAAATTGATATTTCCCCGTGATTACCAGAATTACTCCAAAGCTAGCCCCAATAGGCACTGTATGCGGAAATAGCTCAGATACTTCTTCCGGTGTGGCGCTGGTAGTAATATCGTATTCTTTTGGTTCTATCCCGAGTAGAGTGTCTCTAGCGCATCCGCCGACGCAAAACGCCTTGTGGTCTGCATTTCTTAGCTCTATAACAACTTCTCTTGCGAAATCCAAAAGTTCGCTTGGGAAAGGTTTTAATTTTTCTACATGCTTCATGGTTTTAAATTATCAGTTTTACTGTATATTTTACACGGAATCTATAAAAAATATTCAAAACAAAATTGATAAGGATTATATATGAGCGAAAGAACTATACCGGAATTAATAGCAAGCAAAGTAAAAGAACACGGTACAAGACTCTTATTTCAACGCAGAGACGGCTGGAGCTGGAAACAGATTACATGGCTTGATTTTGATAGAGAAGTCAAAAACATTGCAAGTTTTCTTATGGATATTGACTTTAAAACTGGGGACATAGCCCTAATAGTCTCATCTAATAGTCTTGATGCTATAGCAACTGAGATAGCTGTTTATCATATTGGCGGAGTGGTAGCGCCTCTCCCACAAGATGAAGGATCAGACAAAATCATTGAGACAGCAAACAACCTAAAAGCTAAAATAATATTTATAGAGAAGGACTCTATACTAAACGAAATTGTAGAAAAGGAAGGGCAGGTTATAGATGCTGAGAAAATAATTTTCTTTTCTGACATAAGAATCAAGCATGAACGGATTATTAATTTCAAATTGGTTCTCAAGTCAGGGCTTATGAAGAGAAAAAAACTTCACGACGATCTGACAAAAGTTTCTGAGAATGTTAGTCACGATAATGTAGCTGCTATATTTACTAATACAGAGGGGAACTCGAAAGAAATCTCCCAAGGCGCTATGATTGAAATTTTGTCCGAAGCATCAAAGAAATATTCACAGATAGGAATTGAGGATCAATCCTTTTCATACATGACGAGCGCTAGCCCCTTTTCTAAGTTCATCAATTATTTGACTCTGTTTATGGGAACAAGAGCCGCGGTTGCCGAATCAAGGCAGGATTTTTATGATGACATCTTAGAGGTAATGCCGACGATTATCTTTGAGACTAAGGATGGCTTAGAAGCAATTTACGACAAATCTATATCTAGCCTAAATGGGACTTCAAATGAGAAAAAACTTAGAAAAGATCTTGGAGAAAGAATCAAGTATGTATTTACAGATTCTATGCCAAAAAAAGAGGTTGAAAATCTTTTCCTGAGGGCTGGAGTGAATTTTTTGGAAGTGCCTGAGTTAAATAATTTAGCCGATTAACTTTTCGTTTCCTTTACGGTGCATTTAGCTTTTCCCTTGTTGAATCTTATTAAAACTTCATCACCTTTGTTAAGTTTTTTTGAGTCTTTAACTATTTCCATTTCCGGAAGCTTCTCGGTGATACTGTAGCCGCGATCAAGGACTTTGAGGGGACTAAGCGCATCTAAATTCCCAGCAAGGTTTGCAAGTTCAGAAGATGCTGAATCAAGTTTTAACTGGAAGGTATGTGCAAATTCAGTTTGAAGCTGGTCAACCTCTCTTGCGTATAATTCAATTCGGTTAGTAAGGGCAATGGCAATCTGCTCTTTAAAATAAAGGAGGTTTTCTTTAAGCTCGGATTTCTCCCTTACGGCTATCTCAGCTGCCATAGAGGGTGTAGCGGCTCTTACATCTGCCACAAGGTCGACAATGGTAATATCTATTTCATGCCCTACAGCTGAAATTACAGGTACTGGTGATTTTACTATCTCTCTTGCGACTCCTTCGTCATTGAAAGCCCAAAGGTCTTCTTTAGATCCCCCTCCGCGCGCAACGATGATGAGTTCTATATCCTTTACTTCGTATAATTTGCTAAGGGCGATAACAATGTCTCCAGGAGCTTCGTCTCCCTGCACTCTGGCGGGAGAGATCAATATATCAAGATTAGGAAACCTTCTGTCAAGAACTTTTAATATATCTTTTACTGCTGCTCCGGTGGGGGATGTAACAATACCGATTTTCTGAGGAAGGAAAGGCAAAGGGCGTTTTCTATCTTCATCAAAAAGCCCTTCTTTTAGGAGCTTTTCTTTTAGCTGCTCAAGCGCAAGAGCCTGAGCGCCAACCCCTTTAGGTTCTACATGCCTGACATTTACTTGATAAGATCCCTGTTTTTCATAGACACTGATCTGCCCGCATAAAATAACTTCCATGCCGTTTTCAGGTAGAAACTTTATATATTGATTAGCCCACTTAAAGCACACTGCAGATATTTGAGTGTCATTGTCTTTTAACGAAAAGTACCAATGACCGCTTGCATAGTTTCCTCTGAAGTTTGAGATCTCACCCGCAATCCATACATATTCAAACCCAATCTCTTCCTCTATAGTTTCCTTAATCCTGGCATTGATTTCGGAAACTGTATATATCCTGTCACTTAGCAGTTCTTTAAAAGAGGGATGGTCTTCCATTTCAATAGAAGTATTTTAGATAGAGCCCATATAGTCAAGAATTAGAGTTCTCAAGCAGCTCCGGATTGATATCCTTAATGTGGTTTATGATATTTGAGTCTAGCTTAGTTCCAAATAGTGATTTCACCTCTTCAAACTGTTCAAGTGTGAGTTTCAAAGCGCCGGTTAAGTCAGCATCTGTTAGCACGGCATTCTGCAAATTAGCTAATTTCATGTTCGTATTTCTGAGATTAGCGCCTGTGAGATCGGCTTTTCTAAGGTGAGCTCCTTCAAGGGAGGCGCCTTCCATATTGGCCTCTTTTGAGTTTGATTCCTCTAGGTTGATTCCGTATAGAGTCGCATTCTTGAAATTTGCGCTCTCTAAATTACCACCTCTGCAGAATGCAAGCTTCATATTTGCGTTTTCGAAATTAGCGCCGTTTAAATTGATCCCTACAAGGTTGGCCCAAGCGAGGTCAGGCACAACGTCAGGATTTTCCGCTCTCCAGTTATTCCAGAAATCCACACCCTGTTTGATCGCTTTTACATGATCTTGGTTAGCCATTTTTTTGTGAGTAATAAAGATTACGTTTCTATGAAAAATTTAATTGCAGAATAAATAATATATACAGCCATAAGAAAAAAGATAATCCGTCTAAATAAACCTTTGGTGCCACCGATCTTTATCCCCATCCTTTCTCCACAGCTTGGGCAAGTGTCGGTTTTCATGCTTATTTCAAATCCACAGTTATCGCACTTTGTTATTTTCATTTAATATTTCTAATCCAGCCTTTTAAGTGCAGGCTTTACAAGATTAGGGTGATGTTTGCCAATTTTTTCAGCCAGAATTCCAGTAATGTTTTTAATATCCCACTGAGCGCCTTCAGACATTCTCAAATTAATCAGATGATAAAGCTCCCATAAATCAAAGTTTCCAAGCAGCCTTCTATTATGCGCATTTGTTACGACGTAACTTGCTACCTCAGGTAGATCTTTATTTATAAGTTCTTTATATAGATTTTCACTTTCTAAAACTGCTTTTCTAAGAA
>Ga0209633_10005280_pt1 | contig 11382 bp, 8 predicted proteins | sample Cruoilmetagenom1_FD_187290 | JGI IMG/M metagenome (GOLD analysis project Ga0209633, IMG submission 187290) | Oil polluted marine microbial communities from Coal Oil Point, Santa Barbara, California, USA - Sample 1 (SPAdes) (version 2) | ecosystem: Environmental > Aquatic > Marine > Oil seeps ... | reverse complement strand
CACCCGTAGCTCAGCTGGATAGAGCGCTGCCCTCCGAAGGCAGAGGTCACAGGTTCGAATCCTGTCGGGTGCGCCAAATTCCTAATAATTTTCAGATATTTATAAAAATGACATAATCACTGATGATATTTTCAAGTGGGCGCGGAAGCAATACGGAAGCAGAAACAATCCAATTTCGGGCACTTCCCGCCACCAAAATCTAACGGGGGGTGCACCCACTCTCCATGGTCGGGCTGTTCCCCAAGCTTCTCATTATTGAAAGCCATTCACATCTGCACGAATCACGCGTGACATTTTTGTGGAGAAAATTCCGTAAATGTGACCTACATTTACGAAATATATCATGAAATTCATGAAAATATTGACTTTCCTTGCTCGAATATCTACATAATCAGCTCAATACGAATATCTATGATGGTGATGTCCGATGGCTGATGGCGATGACAAACGACAGAAATTCATACGTTTGGCGGAGGGGCGGACGCAATCGGCCCTCGACGCTATCCGTAAATTGGGCAACCTCTCGAACCGGCGCGCTTACGACTATAGCGACGCCGATATAAAGAAGATCGTCAAGGCGCTCCGAGATGCCACGAGCGATGTTGAACGCAAATTCGGATCATCGTCCGGCGAAGCGTCCGACAATTTCAAGCTGTAAGGGGCGCAAAATGAAAGCCGAACCACTCAACATCCGGGACAAGCGGTTCCTGATCAACCGCATGATTGAGCAAGCACCGAAAAGCACGCTTGTCCGCGAGTTTTTTAAGAACGCGGATGAGAGCGCTGCGCAAGCTCCTGCGGGGAACCAGCGGATCGAAGTCTACCCCACGACTATTGACGGCGTGTCGAAGCTAACCTTCTGGAACACTGGCATAGGCATGGACGACAAGGAGTTGAAACAGGCCACAGACCTGTCTTCGTCGATCAACAAGGAAATGGCGCTGGATGGCAACTTCGGCATTGGCGCAAAGGTCTCAGGCCTGACGATGTCACGGGAGGGTATCCGTTATCGCTCTTGCAAAGACGGCATCGTAAATGAAGTCACAATCGGCTTCGACCCGGACGAGGGCACTTATGTTCGCTTCCCGGTCGAATTGCCCGACGGCACGTTCGATACAGTCTATGATGTCACACAGGTAGTGGAAGACTCAGGGAAAGACATAAGCTTCGATTGGACCGAAGTCGTTTTGTTCGGCGAATGCGAAGACCACGACACCGTCGCTGAACCCTTGGGCAAGAACAAGACTGCAGAGCGCAGCTTCATTGCCTCAAATATTTTCAAACGTTTCGCGAGATTCAGCCAGGGTGTTGAAGTGCGTATCGATGTCGCCATGACCAAGGGTGGCGGAAAGGGTGAGAGCGGTCGGTTCCGCCAGCTGAAAACTTTGAACGACGTTTTGCAGAATCTACCAAACCATGAGCGGGTAGTTGCGCCAGGCGGAGAGGTCGCCGTGCATTATGTTCATGATCCGAAGCATGAACGACACAGCCATTCCCTTAGCGCGCTGGCGAACCCGGCGACCAGCTCAACGACTTTCTGCGCTCTAGTTCACAAAGGCGAGCGCTATGACATTAAGTCCCGGAAGGGCTGGTCAGCGGCTGCGCCAAATTTCGGTATCCCGTTCGGATCCAAAGTGCTGACTGTGGAAATCGAGATCGCAGACAGCTTGGCATTGGCCAACCAGTATCGCGATGGACTGAACTGGCCAGATGACCGATCGCCGGTGACCGCCGAGGAGTTTGCCGACTATGTGCGCGAACTCATGCCGGAATGGGTGAAGGAGGTGATCCGGTCCCAATCTCCTGCCTCAGATGACAATCTCGACGATCTGCAAACTGACCTTCAGAAGTTGCTTGATGAGTTCCGTATTCCAACGGTTACGCTCAGCCCATCCCGACGTCCGTCGGCTGCGCAAACACAGGATGCTGCGGTGGGTAACGACACATCCGAACCGACCGATGTGGATACTGACTTTTCACAAACCGGCCGTGATACGGAAGATTCGGGGAATGATGGAGATCGTGCACGAAATCAAAGGGCCAATCAGAAGAAAGTTCGCAAAGCGCCTGACGGATCAAAACTGTCGCGCTCCGCGCAGGCGCTCGAGCGGGTTCCAGAAATCAAGATCCTCGTCGACCCGGAAGAGATTGCCGAAAAGAACCTAAAAGGGCGAGCTGGCCGCTACTACAAAGAAGCGCAGACGCTGTTCGTGAACGGGCTCTATTCTGTCGTGGAACGGATGGCGATGGAATTCGACGCCGAGCTGCGCACGTTTGGTGAGCCGGAAGTAGTACGCGCCGCGATCTTGAAGGCTTCCCGCAAATTCATGGCCTTCCGCGTCGGCAAGGCGACCTGTTACGCGATTAGCAAGCGCCTGTCAGAAGATTGGTCAAGTGATGATCTCGATCGGGCGACCTCTCCTGAGTCACTCTCGCTTGCCGCTGATGATTACAAGCAGAGCGTCCATCAGGCAAAGAAGTATGCAAAAGAGCTCATCAAGACCGCGGACATCCCTAAAGAAGACGCGGCCTAGTCGTGCAATTGAACAAATGAGCAATTTGCAATCAGTCATTGGACGACCGCTGGAATGCTAGTCGCCGCGGGTATGTGCTGCCCGGCGAATCTTGAAAAAAGGCACCGGCAATGAGGGAAAGATTTGGGCTTTCATGGTGACAGCATGGATGCCCACCGAAATGAGGGTGGTTGTTTAGATGCGAAAGCGCGATGCGCACGAGATTGATAGAGTTGGGAACAGACGATGACGGACACCGCAGGGGAAGAAATACCTAAGAGCAAATTCAGTTTCATTCGGGGTGTTGAGGGAGACACTGTGGAATGCGAGTGGCCTGACGGGGCGGAAAAAGTTAGACACGCACTCGGGGAGTCGCTGAACGCAAGAAATGTGGCATTCCTGCTAGGCGCAGGTTGTTCGTCGGCATGGGTTGGGGGCCAAGAGGTCGGCGTCCCAACCATGGCGCCCCTTGCGAAAGAATTCACGGAGAAACGGGAAGCTGACGACCCGAATTTTCCGGCGTCGACAGAGCGCGATCTACTGCTGAAACAGTTCGGGATTGATATCAGCGCCGAGGATTATGCGCGCAATCTCGAACAGTTGATGGAGCTTCTGTTCAGTCTGCGCTTCGCCCTTAGCCGCAGCTCGCTTGAGAGCAGTGCGGCTCAGCTTAAGGTCGTCAACTCAGTTATTAAAAAGGTCCAGGCGTTTCTCTGGTCCAAGTGCACAAGTGGCGCATTCGCCAAGGGCGACGACACGGTAATGAACCTGTATGAGTCGTTCTACCGCAAGCTGGTGCTTCGTGATCGGTCACTGCCAAGACCTTGGGTGTTCACGACAAACTATGATCTGTTCAATGAAACCGCCATGGACAGGCTTGGCCTCCCCTATGCGAATGGCTTTTCAGGTGTTGTCGAACGGCGGTTCAACCCGGCGACATTTCGGTACGCCCTTGCTGAACAACTTGATCTTACGAGCCGCAAATGGTCAGCCGTCGACGGGTTTGTATATTTTTGCAAACTCCATGGTTCGATCAGTTGGACCGAAGATGACCACGGACTTTTCCCAATCCGAGAGACGGCTGTCTCAAAAGATCCGGGAAAGGTGATGATCTACCCCACTCCCACAAAACAAAATTCCGCCCTGGGGTCGCCCTATGCAGACCTGTTTCGCGAGTTTCAATCGCGCGTCGTGCGCGAGCAGAGCGTGCTCTTCACTATGGGTTACGCATTTGGGGACGAGCATATCAACAACATCATCTATCAGGCGCTGACGATCCCGACCTTCAGGCTTGTCATCTTCGTCGATCCTACGCTCGAAGGAGAAATCGTTAAACTTCGTGCCCTCAACGATCCGCGGATCTGGATCATCGGAGGTGATGGAGCGCAGCCGGGCAGGAAGGCACATTATTTCGATACCATCATCGACGAATTCATGCCGCAACGCCCGAGCGAGCGTATCGATGAAGCCATTAAGAAGGTGTTCGAATCCTTGTCTCCGAAGATAAAGGAGGATGGCGAATGAGCCGCGATGATCGAAAGCGCGCGATTGGCAAGATTGTCTCAGTCGCGGCCGATCGGTTTGTCGTGGAAATGCATGCAGGGACAGATAATTTCACGGTCGTTGGGTTTGACGATGTCCACTATGTTGCCCGACTTGGCTCCTTCCTGATGGTTCCGGTTCAAGCAGAATATGTTGTGGTTGAAGTTGTTGGCCTGCGCGAGCGCGATGTCGGAGGGGCTGGGGATGCGGATGGCGAATTGGACAAGGCGGCATCGGCAAAATATCTCGATGTCGTTCCCGTAGGAATGTTGCCGCAAGACCAGAACGCAAAGTTTCGCTTCGGTGTTTCCGTTTTTCCTTCGCTGTATGCAGATACACTCTACGCGCTTGATGCGGAGCTTGATCGAGTATTCGAGACAGACGTCCCCGTTGAACCAGCGCCGACGGTAGGCGGTGATCTTCCAAATCCGCCGGACGCGACACGTTTCCGTGCCTTGACGATTGGCCAGTCGGTCGTGTTCGAGGGTTATGACGTCAAGGCCCGTATTGATGACTTCTTCGGCGGCCACACGGCTATCTTGGGGAATACTGGCAGCGGCAAATCCTGCACTGTCGCTTCAGTTTTACAATCGTTGTTTGAAAAGGCTACAGAGCACAAGGCGCGAGGCGCAACCTTCATCGTCTTCGACGTCAATGGTGAGTACTCACAGGCACTGTCGCCGCTAGCCGAAGGCACGGGAGTAGGTGTTTCCCACGTTGTCCTGGATGGATCTGCGGCCGAAGGACGCTTTCGGCTCCCGCATTGGTTCCTCGAACAATCGGAATGGGAACTCCTACTCCAGGCGAGCGAGCGGACCCAAATCCCGGTATTGCGGACGGCCTTGGGCCTCACGGGCTTGTTCCATCAGAATTCTCCCGAGGCAGTGGCCATCAAGGAGCATTTCATTGCAACATGCGTCATCGAATGCTTTCGCGGGGCCGATGGAGATTCTCCGGTCGCCAAATTTCAGCGCGTCGTTTCGCTCCTGCAGAGGTATCCAACTGACGACCTGAATATGGATCTTCTGCAGAAATATGGGGCCAATTATCAGTACGGCAATTTTGCTGGCGGAAATTTGGGCCCATTTCTAGATGAGGTTCGCGAGAAGCTTCGCGAGGATGTTGAGCTTCCTTCGTACGATCAGACGCCCTTTACATTTGACGATCTGGGGGAGTGCCTCGACTTCGCGATCCTCTACGAAGAGGCGCACGGCAACAGGCAGATTCGTGATTATTGCTCGCAGATGATGACACGATTCAAGTCGCTGAGAGAACGACAGGAATATGCGTTTCTTCGTTACGATCTCCAACCAGATAGCGTTGGCCCTTCGCTTGGAGTGTTTTTGCAAGAACTTGTTGGGCTTGTGTCAGTTGGCGGCCAGCTGGCGAAGCGCAACCAGATCATAATCGTCGATATGAACGTGGTCGAGGACGAGGTGGTCGAGCTTGTAGCATCTGTTCTCGCTCGGATGGTTTTCCGGTTGCTCCGACAGGCCGAACCCAGGAACCGCTTTCCGGTTCATCTACTACTGGAAGAGGCGCACCGATATATCGCCGATACGCCGTCGCGTTACGCGATCGACGCAAGCCGCATCTACGAGCGGATCGCAAAAGAGGGCCGGAAGTATGGTCTTTTCCTGCTCGTCGCATCGCAACGGCCGAGCGAACTTTCGAAAACTGTGCTTTCCCAGTGTTCCAATTTCGTCATTCACCGAATCCAGAATCCGGACGATCTTTCTCAGATCCGTCAGATGACGCCTTTCATTTCGGATGCTGTACTGAAGCGCCTCCCGTCGCTGCCAAAGCAGCATGCGCTTGTGTTCGGGACATCAGTAAACCTGCCGACAACATTCCGTGTTCGCGACGCCATCCCGTTGCCGAAGAGTGATGACGCAAAAATTCGCGATCTGTGGTTCCACGAAGAGGGGCGTGTCGCGCAGTTACAGATTGCTGGTGCTGCAAACAATAACGGTGCAGGAGATGACGAGCCACAATGACTGATCAGGCTGAACTCGAGAAGCTCGCGGCGATCCTCGAAGAAAGCGATGACTTTAGAGTCCTCCGCCGCCTCAAACCGCGCGACTCAATCAAAAACACGAGCGGTGACGAAAGCCGGCTTGGTCTCTTTGTAGATGTTGAAACCACAGGTCTTGATCCTCTGAAGGACGAGATCATCGAACTTGCAATGCTCCCCTTCCGATATTCTCTTAAGGGAGAAGTGATCGCGATGTCGGAGCCGTTTAATCGGCTGCATCAGCCGTCGACACCAGTTCCTCCGACCGTAACAGCGTTGACTGGTATCACAAACGAAATGGTGGCCGGCCAGAGGATAGATTCCGACGAGATACTGCAGTTTGTGGAACCTGCAGATTTGGTCGTCGCACATAACGCTGCCTTCGATAGGCGCTTTCTGGAGCGCTTCTGCCCTACCTTTTGTACGAAACCATGGGCTTGTTCGATGGCGGAGATCGATTGGGCTGCCGAAGGCTACGAAGGGACGAAGCTTGCGTATCTAGCCATGGGCTGCGGATTTTTCTATGATCGACATCGCGCGGCGAACGATTGCTTCGCAGGTGTCGAACTCCTGTCTCGAATGTTGCCGCGATCTGGTGTTACCGGACTCGCCAGCCTTCTTGCACGTGCCCGTCAGACAACATGGCGCATATGGGCAACCAATTCGCCCTTTGAATTCAAGGATCTTTTGAAGGCGCGGGGATACCGCTGGAACGGGGAAGAGAATGGCCGCCCGAGGGCATGGTATGTGGACGTTCCGGACAACCGGAAGGACGCGGAACTCGATTACCTCTGGCAAGAAATCTACAAACGCAAGGTCGACTTAGACATCACAAGGATTACTGCAATTGACCGCTACTCGGGCAGAATCTGAGCGTCTAATTTTACCTTCCCACATTGCTGCAAGCGCCGCGCGGTGACGATCATAGAACCGTTGTCGCAATGGGAAACCGTTCTACATTCGCCATTGGCTGATAACCCAAGACATTTAATCCAGACTAAGAAGCCAATTTATAGCTTCCTCAACATCTGCCACAACGTGGCAATTGTATAGTTTACTGAGCGACAAATTACTCTGTGTCACCATAGTACCCAGTGATTTTTCGGTAAAAAACGCATCGCAATAAGCCAACGCCGCCGCCGCGTGATGGAAGTCGAATAGATCATTTCCTTTGAACTTGCGCCCTTTGTTCCAACGCAAAGAGGCATGCAAACTGGCGAGGATATGCATCGTCCGCAGCGTCTCATGTGCCTTTTCGTGCTCAAGGGCGAAAGCAAGCAGGTTTTTGAATCCGTTTTCGGATTTGCGACGTTCCTCCGGTGTTGGTTGAGCAAGCGTGATGCCTCGGTCTCGCGCCATCGACATCATGACGTCGATGGTCGTATTGCCGACCAAATCGACAATGCCCCTGGCTTCCGCCGCATAGGATTGCTTAAAACTGCGCAGCTCGTTGGCATGCGCGGCTATGCCCATGTTCAATGTAGTGGCAATGTTGCTCAGATCGGTTCCCGGCATCTCGCCGTCACCAATTATTGTGATCATTTCGCTTAGCGAGATTGTCCACATGTGATCGAAAAACGATTTCTGGATCGCTCGTTCGGTGGCTGAATCGAACATAGTATTGGTCGGATGCATAATGCCTAGCACGTAGCTGAGCTTACACCAGACCAGATGCTCTAACGGATGCAGGTTGGTGTGCCCGGAATTCGCATACATGAGATGAGCGATTTCGGTCGAAATCCGCATGTCTTCCTGAAGCAGCGTGGTACTCAGACTCAGTTCGTCGATCAGTGTCGCAGTTGCGAGGCGCGAGGCTGGATCACTTTGCTTCATCAGCTCGACGAATGTGCTCTCGCTGATCGGGCAAAAAAGAACGTGCTCGGCGACACCTCTGCGCAGCATATCAAGCAACTCGGCATTCTTTAGCGTACCTGCGTTCCTATCGGCATCACGCAATAAGATCCAGAACTTTGTGTCCAAGTATACGGCACGTCTTCTCGTTAATGTTTGACCGAGCGCGATTTGCGTGCGCCTTACATACTGGTCGATTGTGATGTCGGGTTCACTCAGGTGCTCATCAAAGCTTGGCATGAGTATCACTTGCTCCACGTAAGCATAGCATTTGCCAGACGCCGCCTTTGGTCAACGCGGGCTTTCCGATCGGTGTAGCAGTTCTTCAAGTGCGCTGAGGTCGGTTGCCATTCGTGTGCCGAATTTCCGGTCGAGTCCGGCTTGCCGTGCCAGATTAACGAACTGCTTTTCGCCGACCAACAATTCCGCATAGGGGATGACAGCGCAGAACGACTGCATGTCACGGAAATCATTCTCCTCAATTGGGCGGTATTGCGCCTCAAGCCGAAGCGCTATCTCGCGTTCGATATGATAGGTCGGCACTTCGTTAATCAACCGCCTGGCGATCTTGTCTCCCATGTCTGCTGTCCCGCTCCACATTAGGCCTATGTCATTTGCGAAATCGATGATGCGCTCGAAATCGTCGATCATCAGGAGCGCGCTATAGATGCGGCGACGCATGGCCACGGATTCGCCCGCATGCTTGCCACGGCGCTCTTCAACAAGCATTCGCAGGCGCTCCGACCCTGCCGAGAAATTCTTGACGCTACCGATCCGCACGTCTTCAGGTGTGTTGATCAGAAATTCAAATAGAGACTCAGCAGGATTGCATCGAATATAGGACAGAACCTTTTCGGAAATCTCAATTCCCAACCGCGTGTCGTTCCACTCGGCGACGGACTCAAAGAAGACATTCGATATAAACCAGCGTTCGTCGATGTCAGGCAAGGTCAGCTGGAAGCTATCTGCCAAGACGCGGTTGATTTCCACCTTCAGGCGGCTGTGCCGTCCGCGGATGACTAAACCATTGCTAAGAAACGCCTGGACGAAGGCAAGATCGAACCGCCGCTCTGGGTCGTTGATTTTGTGCGTCTCATAGATATTCGCGAATGTCAGTGGCAGCGCCAAACGTCCGGCGTTCACCTGCTCGCGGATTCGGGCGAGAAGTGGCTGCAACTTCGAATGCAGGGCCGGATGTTTGGCCGCGCGCGCCAGCTCAATCCATTTGTTCTGATCAAGGTAAACAATCAGCAATGGTTTGCTTCCTGTTCCGAGTCTTCGGCATTAACGATGTTGGGGGTAGTTCCTTCCAACTTAATCCCTTCGTTGAGCTGGGTGTAACTTTTCCGGAAGATGTATGTTCGGTAGTTTTTTGAGCAGTCATCTCGAAATCCTTTCCCGGTCTTCAATTCCTAATCCCGCACTCTTCCGCAATCGCATCGCCTGTTGCCACGGCACCAGCGAAAACTCCCCACCCTTTTGGACAATGGCAAAACGCCCTGACGCTAGTTTGATGGAACTTCGAAACCGGCCGCTAGGACGTTCGCCGGTTGGCGCCGGCTGATAGGTCAATCCAAGCTCCTTCTGCAACCGCCGCGCGACATGGCTCATCTCTCTTCGTCGCAATTCACGAAGCATGTTTCGTCGCGTGATCAGCTTGCCATTTTCTTCCGTTATGAACTCTTCTTTTATGAGCCACTGTTGGCGCATGCGGATCGCCCGATTTGCCTCCGAGCCAAAGCCTTTTTCGCGATAGATTTTCTGGTTCCTGGCTAGGATTCTCCGATCAAGCCACGTTGCACCATCAGCCGTCGCGAGCTCTCGAAACGGCTCATGAGATTCGATAAATACTCTGGCCTCTGCTTGTTTGGACGGGTACCGCTGTTTGCCGGGATCGTGGCCTCGCAGCGTTACCACCATGTCCTGGGCTGGCGGATCGTATTTGCTCAAGCGACCGATCTCTGCGTAGTGCAGTTTCCCGTCCGTTCCATCGACAACCACATAATGGTGATCCTGCAGCTCGTTTGAGAGGCCCATAGCAACGATCTTCCCGCTGATCTTCTCGCTTGATCCACTCACATCAAACACAGCGTAGTCCGACGCGCCTCTATCAATCCCAGCCTCCTTCAGGACGCGCTGCATCGTCTTGATGATATCGCCGCGCTCGCTTAGCTGCCGTAATACGGCCTCGGTCCGGTCGGCGATCTTCCAGACACCAGGCTTCAATTCTTCCGCCAGCCCCATGCCTTCCAGTTTCCGCAAGCGGCCAATGCGGTGGCTCTGCCATTGGCCATCCAACTTTGGGGAGGATGAGATGGTCAGAATGCCCAGATCCGCGTCTCGCATAAGTGACTGATCGAGTCGCGTGAGGCGCTCGGCCTGGACTTCCCTTTCGATCTTCTGATCAAGCTCGTGCTTCGTCTCCGGTCCAAGTTCGAGGGTCACGAGGTCACGGGCCCACTCCCGCATCCCGTGCGAGAGATAGTCCCGTGCGATCACGAGATCCTGGCCCAAATCATCTTTGCCGCGGACGACAATATGCGTGTGGGGGTGGCCGGTGTTGAAATGATCGACCGCCACCCAGTCGAGTTTGGTTTCGAGGTCGATTTCCGCCTGGCGCATCAGATCCCGGATGAAGGGTTTCAGGTCTTCCATTGCCGCACCATCTTCCGGCGCCACGATAAAACGGAACTGGTGCCGATCGCCTTGCGACCGCTCGATCAACGCCTTGCCATCCGCGTCGTCGGTACCCGCTCCATAGAGCGAACCCCGCTCTCCCTCCCGCGTGACGCCATCGCGTTGAATATATTTGAGGTGGGCACGGGCCGCGCCGAGGTCGCCTGCCTTGAACCGCGTGAAGCGGGCTTTGATCACGACGCGCCGGCGGCCGGCTCCGAAGCCTGTTCCACTCCGTGCCATGGCCGCGGAATACCCCCGTCCCGATCGACTCCCTGAGAACGGCGATCGGCCGACCCGCGATCTCGGATGCGCGGCTCTGCTCATGTCGCGGATGACGCGCGTGAGGTAGCGCTCGTTCTTGCGCCCGGGCGTCGATCTGATCCGCCCGAGCTTTGGTTGGAATTCTTCTTCGGCCATCCCGCACTCCTTAAACACAGTCGTCTGCGATAGAGATTGGGGTTGCACGCTACATTGCCAAGATGGTGCCAAAACCGCTTCGCAGCATCAGCGATTTAAGTGGTGAGTGGTGCCCGTAGCTCACAAATGGCACCAATTGCGGTGAGCAAAATCAGACGCTTGCGTCTCCCCTGGCACCACTCCTTTTATCTTGCCCTCACCGCTCTTCACTTCATCCCCACCTCCTGCCATTTCAATCTATATCTAGACTGCTTCTTAGATCATTTCGCCGGGATCCATATTGGCTTCGCGACACCCAGGAGATTGGTTGTTTGAGTCACGCCAAAATACCGACCATCAAACGAATTCGGATGATCTGTCAGCAAA
>Ga0209633_10005279_pt1 | contig 11383 bp, 10 predicted proteins | sample Cruoilmetagenom1_FD_187290 | JGI IMG/M metagenome (GOLD analysis project Ga0209633, IMG submission 187290) | Oil polluted marine microbial communities from Coal Oil Point, Santa Barbara, California, USA - Sample 1 (SPAdes) (version 2) | ecosystem: Environmental > Aquatic > Marine > Oil seeps ... | reverse complement strand
CCATGATGCTGCATTCACTCTTGACCTTACCATTCTGGTTTGCGGCAGCTGGCGTGGCTTTTGCGTGGTTCCTGTATATAAAGCGCCCCGATATTCCAGGCATGATTCAGGACAAGTTGAAGTTTGTGCACCGTGTGCTGGATAACAAATATTATGCCGACCGGTTTAATGAGATCGTGTTTGCCGGTGGCAGCCGCTTGTTGGGCAAATTGTTGTGGCAAAACGGCGATGTGAGAGTGATTGATGGCGTGATCATCAATGGCTCCGCCAAAACCATCGGTCGGATATCAGGTGTCGTCAGACGTATACAGACCGGTTATCTCTATAACTATGCCTTTGCCATGATCTTTGGTCTGTTGTTCCTGCTGGGTGTGTTTGTATTTGCGTAACAAAAATAAAAAGGTAAACTGAATGTTTGTTGATTGGCCAATTTTAAGCCTGGTTATCTGGTTACCGATTATCGGCGGTATTGCCGTATTGGCGACAGCAAATGAGTCACGCCCGATGCAGACACGCGTCTTGTCGATGCTGGTGGCCATTCTGACGTTCATTCTCTCCATACCACTGTATAGCGATTTCCAGCTTGGTACACCTGTGATGCAGTTCCAGGAAAACACCAGCTGGATCAAGGCATTCAATATCAACTACCATCTGGGTGTGGACGGCATTTCCATGCCGCTTATTTTACTAACCACCTTTATGACCGTCATTGTGGTTATCGCGGGTTGGGAAGTCATCAAGTTCAAACAGGCCCAGTACATGGCGGCCTTCCTGATAATGGAAGGTTTGATGAACGGTGTGTTTGCGGCCATGGATGCAGCGCTGTTCTATGTGTTCTGGGAAGCGATGTTGATCCCCATGTTTATTATCATCGGGGTATGGGGAGGTGCCAATCGGGTCTATGCCACCATCAAGTTCTTCCTTTATACCTTCTTTGGTTCGGTATTCATGCTGATTGCCTTGTTGTACCTGTATTTCAAGACAGGCAGTACCACCAGTTTAAATTTGGCCTGGAGGCCCAGACGTGGATATTTATTGCCTTCCTGGTCGCCTTTGCCGTCAAGGTGCCCATGTGGCCGGTCCATACCTGGTTACCGGATGCCCACGTTGAGGCGCCAACGGGTGGTTCTGTCATTCTGGCCGCGATCATGCTGAAGCTGGGCGCCTATGGCTTCCTGCGTTTTTCATTGCCGATTACGCCCGATGCCAGTCAGTCCCTCGACTGGTTGATGATTAGCCTGTCGCTGATCGCCGTGGTTTACATCGGCTTTGTGGCACTGGTACAACAGGATATGAAGAAACTGATTGCCTATTCTTCTATCTCGCATATGGGTTTTGTCACGCTGGGCTTTTTTATCGCCTGGCGGATTTACGCCAACACCGGTGATTACAACGGTGCCGTGATGGGCATCGAGGGTGGCATGGTGCAAATGATTTCCCATGGCTTTATTTCCGGCGCTTTATTCCTTTGTGTGGGGGTCATGTATGACCGTCTGCATAGCCGGATGATCAAAGACTACGGTGGCGTGGTAAACACCATGCCGGTCTTTGCGGGGTTTATGGTGTTATTCGCCATGGCCAATACCGGTTTGCCGGGGACATCAGGCTTCGTCGGTGAATTTATGGTTATCCTGAGCAGCTTCAAGGCCAATTTCTGGTTTGCCTTCCTCGCCGCTACCACCTTGATTATTGGGGCGGCCTATACCTTGTGGATGATCAAACGGGTTATCTTTGGCGATGTTACCAACGGTGGCGTGGCCAAGTTGCAGGATATCAATCGTCGTGAGTTTATGTTTCTGGCGCTGCTGGCCGTAATGGTTCTGTTGTTTGGTCTCTGGCCCGCACCATTACTGGAAGTGATGGATGCCAGTGTCGCCAATCTGGTCACTCACATGACACAAAGTAAGTTATAACGAGATTAATATAAGGCCAAGCTTAATGAACTTTGAAATACCCAATATCATACCTGCTATACCGGAAATTACACTGCTGAGCCTGGCGTGTTTGGTTATGGTGGTTGACCTGTTTGTTGAGCAGGAGAACCGGGTTGTAACTTACTTGTTGTCACAATTATCATTATTGATTGTCTTTGTCCTGACGCTTGTTTCCTTTACAGCGGAGACCCAGCTCACTTTCAGTAATACCTTTGTTCGTGATGCCATGTCAGATGTCCTGAAACTGGGTGTCTATATCTCGGTGTTTATCGTATTTCTTTATGCCAAGGATTACCTGCGCCAACGGGATATGTTTAAAGGCGAGTTTTATGTGCTGGGGCTGTTTGGCGTACTCGGCATGATGATCCTCATATCAGCCCACAACTTGATGACCGTTTATCTTGGGCTGGAGCTGCTTTCCTTGTCTATGTATGCCATGGTGGCCATGCAACGTGATTCTGAATCAGCCTCAGAAGCGGCCATGAAATATTTTGTGTTAGGCGCCATCGCTTCAGGCATGTTGCTGTACGGCATGTCAATGATCTATGGCGTTACGGGTAGTCTGGATCTGGCGGAAATCAGTTATAAGCTCGCCGCAGTATCCGATCAAAAGCTGACGATTTTTGGCATGGTCTTTATCATTGTGGGTATTGCCTTCAAGCTCGGTGCGGCGCCATTCCACATGTGGGTGCCGGATGTGTACCATGGCGCACCCACCTCGGTGACCTTGTATATTGCCAGTGCCCCGAAAATTGCTGCGTTTGCCATGCTGATGCGCCTGTTAGTCGATGGCTTATTATCCCTGCAGCCCTACTGGCAGGATATCCTGATCATCCTGGCTATCGCTTCCATGGCTATCGGTAATATCGTTGCCATTGCCCAGGGAAATCTTAAACGCATGCTGGCCTATTCGGCTATTTCCCATATCGGTTTTCTCATGCTGGGCGTGCTGACCGGCCAGCAAAGCGGTTTTGCCGCGTCCATGTTCTATGCCTTGTCCTATGCGCTGATGACCCTCGGCGGTTTCGGCATGATCGTTCTGCTGAGCCGTAAGGGTTTTGAAGCCGACAAGCTGGCGGACTACAAGGGGCTGAACGAACGGAGTCCGTGGGCCGCCTTCATGATGTTGATCTTCATGTTCTCCATGGCCGGTGTACCGCCATTCCTGGGCTTCTGGGCCAAGTTATCCGTTCTCAAAGAGGTTGTCGCCACGGACAGCCTGCTCTGGCTGGCCATCGTTGCGGTCATTTTTTCCATCATTGGCGCCTTCTATTACCTGCGTATCATCAAGCTGATGTATTTTGACAAAGCGGAAGACACACAGCCCATCTCGGCGGATATCGATCTGAAGGTGGCGCTAAGTGCAAATAGTCTGCTGGTGCTGGGACTGGGCCTTTTGCCGGGCGGCTTGATGGCCTTGTGCATGACTGCCATTGTCCACTGATTCTTCGGCTTACTAATTCTATATTAGTAATAACTTATATTTATATAAGTATTTAATATGTTTGTCTCCTTTAGGGGAGACATGCTAATATTCTGCAACTTGCAACTTTCGTGGCATTTTGCAGCATGCAACTCCAACAGAAAATCTTCATTGTCCTGGCCATTATGACCGGCATCCCCTTGCTGGCCTTGTTATTCGGTGTCGTCGACCGAATGGAGCAGGAGGTCCGCAATCGTACTGAAGTCGAACTCCTGGCGGGTTTGGATAAAATGGCCGAAGAACTGGATCTCATCCTCAATAGCCAGGAATCCATCGCCAAGGGTCTGGCCAAGGTACCGGCCGTCAAGCGTTTTGCCACCTCCGTCTCTACCATGGGGCATGTCGACTTCAACCGCAAAACCTATCAGCAACATGCGGATGAGCTGGAGCAGTTTTTTCTGAATTACCAGCATGCGGTGCCAAGTATTCAGGCCCTTCGTTTTATCGATCCCCGGGGTAAAACACTGCTCAAGGTCAAAGAAGGGAAACCGATCGAACCGAAAAAGGCTGATGATGTTGCAGGTCGCCTGTTTATTGCCGATCAATCCAGTAAACGTTTTTTCCGCGATGCCATAAACAACCGGCAGGAAGTCAGTATGTCTGACTTTGAATTGGGGCAGGTGACCCTGGAAGCGGACTTTTGTCCGGCCATGGTGCGTTATTCCGTCATGGTTCGTGATGAGGTGGATCGGCTGGATGGGTTTTTGGTAGTCAACATCTGGGGTTCCAGACTCGATGCGACCATGGAATCCTCTTTACGGGGCTATCCAGGCAAAACCTATATTGTTGAGTTGAGCAATGACAGCAAACGTGATGGTATCTACCTGTATCACCAGGATACCCGGCGTCGTTTCGCTGACCAATTAAATTCCGATTATCGCTTCAATAAAGAAATTAATTCAGCGCAGTGGCAAAAAATCAAGGACACTGATGTAAAAGGGGCCTTGTACCTGGATGACGGGCGGATGTTGTTTTATCAGAAAATATCTCCCTTCAAGAACAGACCAACCCAATGGTTGCTGGTTGTTGATGCTGATAGCAAGATATTGTTATCAGAAATCAATAGCATGCGGCATTCTATCTGGCTGATTCTGGGGCTATTGGTTCTGGCCAGTTTGTTAGTCGCTATCTGGGCCTCTGGCAAACTGGCCAAGCCCGTGCATGATCTGGCTAAAATTATTACCCGTTATGCTGATGGTGAAGGGGATGTGATCTACGCTGAAAAACGAAATGATGAAATTGGCCTGGCCGGCCGAGCCTTTAACTATTTGAAAGAAAAACTTGAACATACCGAGAAGGAACGTGACAAGGCCGAACGTCTGGCCAGGCAATCGGAACGCCTGGCTTCGGTCGGTCAATTGGCAGCGGGCATCGGCCACGAAATTAATAATCCATTGATGAATATTATGTCGCTTGCTTCGCTTATCGAAGCTGATGTCAAGGATCAAAATCCGTCAGCTGCGAGTGATATTAAATTACTTCAGAAGGAGGGTAATCGCTGCGCCAGGATCGTGCAGGGGATCCTGAGTTTTGCCAGAGAGAGCAAGCCCAATTACCAACAGTTTGATATGGCCGAACTGGTCTCTGAGACAGCCAGACTGGTTAAGCATCGTCTGGCAGCGGCATCTATCGAAATGAAAATGGATATTGATGGCCCGCTGTTGATGTACGGTGATGCCAATCAGTTGCAACAAGTGTTAGTAAATATTTTATTTAATGCCATACAGGCATCTCAGGCAAATGAAACGATCACCATCAAGGGTTGGCATAATGAACAGGTGGTACATTTACAAATCATTGATTCCGGCATAGGAATTGATGAAGACAGTCTTACCCATATTTTTGACCCGTTTTTCACAACAAAATCTGAAGGCGAGGGTACAGGCTTGGGCTTGTCCGTGAGTTATGGGATCGTCAAACACCATGGCGGCAGGATAAGTGCTGAAAATAATACTGAGGGTGGTTTGTTGGTTCATATTGTATTACCAACCGAAGTGAAGGATATGACAAAAGCAGAATTATTACTGGAGGTAGTAGATGTCAATTAGCAAGCCAATCAATATCATGTTTGTGGACGATGACAAGGTCACTGGAAGTGTCATGCAACGTAATTGTGACAGTGCACAATACCGTTGTACAGTATTTGATAATGCAGAAGCCTGTTTGGATGCTTTCAGGGAAAACCCGGCAGACCTCGTGATCACTGATTTACGTATGCCTGGAATGAATGGGTTTGACCTGTTAAGCAAGTTGCGGGAAATCGATGCAGAAATTCCCGTCTTGGTAATGACAGGTTATTCATCAGTTGAAAATGCCGTCGAAGCCATGAAGCGCGGTGCAACAGATTTTATCAAAAAGCCGTTTGACTTTCAGGAACTGAAACTAATGATTGAACGTATCATTCAGTCTATCAAACTCAAAAATGAAAACAGGCTTCTCAAGCGGCGTCTAAGCAGCAAGCGTCACCGCTACGGTATGATAGGTGATACCCCTGCTATGCGTAGCCTGTTTTCAACCATTGAAAAGATCGCCGAAGTCAATTGTTGTGCCATTATCAGTGGTGAATCTGGGACGGGAAAGGAACTGGTTGCGCGTGCCTTGCATGACTACAGTCCAAGACGTGAAGCGCCGTTTGTTGCGATCGACTGTGGCGCCTTGAGCGATACCTTGCTGGAGAGCGAATTATTCGGCCATGAAAAGGGTGCTTTTACCGGCGCAACACAGCGTAAATCCGGACTCATGGAACAGGCCAGTGGGGGTACCCTGTTTCTGGATGAAATATGTAATATTTCCGATACTATGCAAATCAAGCTCATGCGGGCGATTGAACAGAAACAGATCATTCGGGTTGGGGGAAACACACCTATTGCCATCGATCTGCGGATTGTCACTGCCAGTAATCGTGACCTGGAATCCATGGTGGATAAGGGAGAATTGCGACCCGATTTTTATCACCGTCTGAATGTCGTCAACCTGCATGTTCCGTCTTTGTCCGAGCATCGTGATGATATTCCCGCACTGATAGAACATTTTGTGAAGGGGTTTGCCGAAAGTTACAACCGTAATGTAACCGGTTTCGATTCAGCCTCTATGAAGCGCCTGTGCGCCGCAGAGTGGAAGGGGAATATACGAGAATTACGTAATACCGTTGAACGTTGTGTCATTCTGGCCGATAACCCTGTCTTGCTATGGTCTGGCGAGGGCGACGGTATTCCCCAGACATCACTGCCCGTCAGATTTTCCGAGCAGGAGTTTGTATCCCTGATCGAGCTCGAGCAGGAATATATCAATCATGTGTTGCGTTGTTGCGAGGGTCGCAAGACGCGTGCGGCTAAAGTTCTTGGTATCGACAAAACGACCCTGTGGCGCAAATTGCGTCGTTATGAATCACGGCTCGAATGGGTGTAATTCACAGTTTGCTAATGTGAAAATGTCTGCAATATGCAATCACTAACATAGGTGTTGATCGCCTTTCGGGGAAGTGATAACTTTCTAACTCGTTGAAATTTAGCGACAAATATCATCACTGATAATATTGGAATAAAACTTGCTCTATATGGATTCAGACTTGTTGTTGGAAACAGCACGAGTTTATCTACATAGTTGTTATAACACTAGGAGGAGACAACATGATGAAATTTACCAAAGCGGGTATTTTAGCTCTGGCTGCTGTAGTAGGTTTGGGTGTATCAACTGCCCAGGCGGGTTCTGCCAAAAATGGTTACGACAAACAAAAAGTTGTTTATCACGTTAACAACATTCATACAGCCACTGGTGCGCTGCGTAATGTTAAAAATCACCTCAACGCGCTGGGTGACAAGAATGTTGAAATTATTGTTGTAACCCACAGCTCTGGCGCCTTTGCAATGGTTGATGGTGCCATGGGGAAGAAAAACAAAAAGACTGGCAAGGTATACAACCTTAATGACACGATCGCGGGCCTGGCCAACCGTGGTGTGAAGTTCCAGATCTGTGCCAACACCATCCGTGGTAAAAAGATCAACAAGAACAAGATCAACGAAAACGCTGAAATCATTCCATCAGGCGTTGCCCACGTTGCTCACCTGCAACAAAAAGGTTACCTGTACGTAAAACCTTAATCGGTAATACAGTCAGTAATCATATAGGCGGGCGCATCATGCGCCCGTTTTTTTATGTCTGACGGAAGTTCATTTGCCGAAACGATACCAAGCCTTTATAAGGCTTGTGATGTTTGGTATGTGATCCTGTATTTTATAGAGCCTTGTCCTTGTGTATATTTTTCACTTCCAAAAATCCGAGACAAAAAAAAGCGTGCTTCATGCACGCTTTAAAAATTAATTGAGCGGAAGCTCAATTAACCGATTTTTGCAGTCGTCGTGGCCGATTGCCCTTGATTGTCAATCCAGCTGATCTTCAGGCTGTCGCCTTTCATAGCGCCCTTGAAGCGGAAAGAAAGGAAAGGGTTTTTGGAGACAGTCGGTCCCCACAGACAGGTTAGAACATTTTTGCCTTTGTGCTCACATTTAACTTCAGTGATGTAATGCGCAGGAATAGCCTTGCCGGTAGATTTGTCTTTACGCAGGCCTGTTTCCATCGGGTGAAACAGGATCGCTTTTACCGTTGTACGGGCACCCTCTGTCCAGGCGCGTATTTTCATTTTCTTCTTTGCCATTTTGTAATCCTCTAGAATTCGTTACTTACTTCACAGATGTCAGGTCGGGATTAACCGCCACAGCCGCCCAGGGTTACCTTGACCGGCTTTTTGGCGGTCATCAGTTTGCCACCGGCCTTGACCACTGCAATGACGTCAGAGGTTTTACGCATCTTGATTCGGCCTGTGACAAAACCATCAGTTTGCTTGCCAAGGATGTAGCTGGCAGCCAGTGGGCTGACATTTTCCGGGACCAGTACGGTAATTTTTTCGACGTTGGCCAGCTTGGTTTTGACAGTAACAGATTCGACGTTGGCCAGCTTGGTTTTGACAGTAACAGAGACCACGGCACCATTTTCAGCGATATCAGGGGCATCAACGATGATGTCCTTGCTGTCGGCAGTGCTTGCGCTGCCATTGAGAATTTTGATGGCTTCATCCATTTTCTTGGTGCCAAATGCCGCTTTGGGCCAGGCGGCCAGCACAGAACCGGGGGTAAGCAGACCGGCGCCGACGGCGACCGCAACGGTACCAGTGGCCATGCCTGCCTTGAGAAATGTTCGACGCGTATTATTCATTCGGGTAAATCCTCCAAACTTAATATGATTTAGCAATAATATTAGGTATTTTATAGAGCAAAACTCGTACCATCTTCATGGCTTCATTAAAATCAAGGACTTATTGATTTTTAGTGATGAATGATTACCCTTTTCCTTGCATAATGCAACAAGGGGAAATTGCACAAGGCCCTGCTTGCTTATGTCTGTTGCTCTCTGTAGAATGCCCGTCCTCTGATGCGGGGTGGAGCAGCCTGGTAGCTCGTCGGGCTCATAACCCGAAGGTCGTCAGTTCGAATCTGGCCCCCGCTACCAATATAAACCGGTTGTTGGCATTGTGTCCGGCAGCCGGTTTTTCTTTCTGCGCGATCCTGGCCTGATATTCAGATCGATGAATTTCTACCTTTATTCCAGCGTGTCGATGACGGGCCATCTGCCTGATCTGGTTGAGGAAGTTCGGCCGGGAGTTGGTGATTTATAAATAAGGTGTTATAATTTGCCCAGTTTTTACAGAGTAATAATAAAAAGTGGGCCCAGTGGCCCATTTTTTTTTTCAGGTGCAAATGACGTATGGCAGTGGTAGCCGAAAACCTGACAAATCTGATTGAGCCGGTCGTTGAAGGTCTGGGTTATGAATTGTTGGGGATTGAATATATTTCACAGGGCCGCCATTCGGTGTTGCGCCTATATATTGATAGTGAACAGGGTATCGGGCTGGGTGACTGTGAGCAGGTGAGTCGCCAGGTCAGTGGGGTAATGGAAGTCGAAGACCCCCTGAAAGGCCAGTATGTGCTGGAGGTCTCTTCACCCGGCGTGGATCGACCCCTGTTCAAGGCAGAACATTACATCTGCCATATTGGTCACACGGTCCGGATTCGATTACGTCGTCCACAGGACAAGCAACGCAAGTTTCGCGGTGTGCTGGTGGAGGCGGATGAACAAGGTATTTTACTGCGTGATGTAGAAAATGGGCAGGAAACCCGGTTGGCGTATAACGATATCGAAAAGGCCAACCTGGAACCTGAGTTGTAGTGGTCATGAGGAAAGGCTGTTAAGGGAATTTTCCCAAAGTTGATTGAAGCAAGGGTAAGGCAATGAATAAAGAGATTTTGTTGGTTGTAGACGCAGTATCCAATGAAAAAAGTGTCGACAAAGGCATTATTTTTGAGGCCATCGAGGCTGCGTTGGCCATGGCCACCAAAAAGCGCTATACCAATGATATTGATGTTCGCGTCTGTATTGATCGCGATTCCGGCGACTACGATACCTTTCGCCGTTGGGAGATTGTGGAAGACGACGCCATGGATCACCCTGAACGTCAGACCACACTCAGTGCTGCACAATTTGACGAACCGGATATCCAGGTGGGCGACTTTACCGAGGAACCAATCGACTCGGTTGGTTTTGGCCGCATTTCTGCCCAGACGGCCAAGCAGGTGATTGTGCAGAAGGTCCGCGAAGCAGAGCGCGCCCAGGTTTTTGAAGAATACAAGGACCGGATAGGTGAACTGGTCATGGGTGTGGTTAAGCGTGTCGAGCGTGGTAACGTCTATATTGATCTCGGCAAGAATATTGATGCCATTATTTCCCGTGAAGAAATGATCCCCCGTGAATCGGTACGGCCGGGTGATCGCTTGCGTGGTTATCTTAAAGAAGTAAACCCGGAAGCCCGCGGCCCACAATTGCTGGTCAGTCGTACGGCTCCGGAATTCCTGATCGAGTTATTCAAGATCGAGGTGCCGGAAATTGGCGAAGGCCTGATTGATATCCTGGGTGCGGCCCGTGACCCCGGTTCACGCGCCAAGATTGCCGTTCGTAGCAATGAGGCTCGTATTGATCCAGTGGGCGCCTGTGTCGGTATGCGGGGCTCCCGCGTACAGGCAGTTTCCAATGAGCTGGCCGGTGAGCGCGTTGACATCGTGTTGTGGGATGAGAATCCCGCCCAGTTCGTGATCAATGCCATGTCACCCGCCGACGTTGAATCTATCGTGGTGGATGAAGATGCCAACAGTATGGATATCGCGGTCGCAGAAGAACAATTATCACAGGCCATTGGGCGCAGTGGCCAAAACGTCAAGTTGGCCAGTGAACTGTCCAAATGGACCTTGAATGTTATGTCCGAATCCGATGCCGAGCAAAAGAGCGAGGCCGAGTCAGAAAAAACTACTAAGGCCTTTATGATTCAGCTCGATGTCGATGAAGAAGTGGCAGCCATCCTGATCCAGGAAGGATTCACTACCATTGATGAAGTGGCTTATGTGCCCGTCGAAGAGATGCTGCAGATCGAAGAGTTTGATGAAGATATGGTTGATGAGCTGCGTAATCGTGCCAAGGATGTGTTATTGACCCGGGCAATCAGTAGTGAAGAGGAAATTACCCAGGTTGAACCCGCCAAAGATCTGCTGGAGATGGAAGGCATGAATCTGGAACTGGCCTACAAGCTGACCAGTATGGGTGTGGTGACCATGGAAGACCTGGCCGAGCAATCGGTTGATGAATTGATGCAACTGGAAGGTATGGACGAAGATTCCGCCGCCAAGTTGATTATGACAGCAAGAGCGCCCTGGTTCGCAGAAGAAACCCAGGGTAGCTGATTGCAGTAGATTTGGAGAAAAGAATAGATGGCTGAAGTGACGGTTCGACAGTTTGCGGAAGTAGTTGGTATTTCCATTGATCGCCTGCTGGATCAACTGAAAGAGGCAGGCGTGGAAATCAATGATGCCGATGCAATGATAAGCGAATCTGAAAAAGTGGAGTTGCTGGGTTTCTTGCGCCG
>Ga0209633_10005278_pt1 | contig 11383 bp, 6 predicted proteins | sample Cruoilmetagenom1_FD_187290 | JGI IMG/M metagenome (GOLD analysis project Ga0209633, IMG submission 187290) | Oil polluted marine microbial communities from Coal Oil Point, Santa Barbara, California, USA - Sample 1 (SPAdes) (version 2) | ecosystem: Environmental > Aquatic > Marine > Oil seeps ... | reverse complement strand
ATTTGGATGATTTAATTGAATACTAGAAGTTACTCTATGTTCATCAGTCATGTAAGGTTCAAAAGCAAAACCAATTCTAAACATTGTTGGAGGAGAAAATTCTTGCCAACTATTTTTTTCTCGTTTCCCCCAAAGTAATACTTCTCCATCTGTTGCAAGTTGATTTCCAAAATTACTTACCGTTACTGCAAATCTTGTTGTTCCTAATCCAGTCCAATAATAGGTGCCCAAATCCACCATAACTCCACGCATTTTTAATTTATCCATTGTGGATTCTATATAACGTAAAGTAGCACCAAAACTAAATTGACTTGTTAATTTTTTTGAATAAGAAAGTGCAAGTCCTAAATCACTTACAGTAAAATATTCACCGGTTCCAAATGGATTAAACTCTGTAGTTACCGGCATATCTTCCATATGTAATGATACTAATGAAATTCCAATTGCATCATTATCAGAGAAGTGATATACAGCTCCAGCAAACTCATGTTTAATATCAGCAACCCATTCGTTATGCGAAAAGAATACTTGGTCCTCATTATTTTGTACAAGTCCAGCTGGATTCCAGTAAAGAGCAGAGGCATCGTCTGCAACAGCAACAAATGCATCTCCCATCGCTGTAGCTCTTCCACCAACACCAATTTTAAGAAATTGAGCTGTAGAAATTCCTGCTCGTTGTCCACCCAAGGTTGGAAATAACTGAGCTTGAGTTTCACCTACAAACATTAAGAGTAATATTATTAGTGATGTTTTTTTCATAAATGTTTTATTTCTTAAATCACAAAAGACAAAAATCAAATTTCAAATAAATTTCAAAATCCAAATTCGAATTTCTAAACATTAATATTCAACTATTTAGACTTTTCAAGAATTGCTGAAAGAATCTTTTTTAACTCATAAGATTCTTGAATTAATTTTTCAACATCTTTTTCATTTTCTAATGTATTTGTTTCATTAATTAATCTTAACCAATAGTGACTTTCTTTAGCTTCTTTTCTACTAATTCTGATCCTCATTAAGAAATCTTTTTTGCCTAATGATTCATTAGCTTCAATATAGTTTGCACCAACAGATCCTGAAGAACGTACTAACTGCTTCGCATCTTCATAATTAGCAATTGTTTTAGGTAATGTTTTTACAAATACTCTAGCAGCTTTAGCAAACTGAAAACTTCTTTCTTCTAAATCATATTTTGGTTTGCTATTTGAACTTTCTGTCATTGTTATTTATTTGTAGCTTGATTTTTATTATTTGTAATTTGTCTTACTTAAAATCTTAAACTGATTCCAAATTTTACATTTCTTCTTGTTAAATATCTTGCTGGGTTAACCGGATATGGAGAAATTGGAGCTTGCAAATCTGGATAATTTGGATCATTCCAACTTGTTGGAACTGCATCTCCTTCTTCATATGCTTTACCAGTAACTGGATTTACAATAGCACTATTTTTTGTATCTAAAACATTATTTACTTCTACAAAAAACTTAAAATTCAATCCAGATAAACTAAAATTCTTTTCAAAATTTAGATCAATCCAAAACCAATCATCCCCAGTTAAGCTAAATCTATTTGTTCTATCTGAAACATATTCGGGTTTACCATCAAGAGCATATTCTCCGGTAAAAATATTAGGTGTATACCTTTTACCCGATTGCCAAAAAAGTCGAATATAAAAATTCATATCGTCCAAAATACCAGGTGCAAATCCGAATAAAGGTTTATCTTTTTCTACATAAAAATTCAGACTTGATGTAATTGTATAAGGTCTATCCCAAGAAACATATTCTTCTTTAATTGATTCATCCAAATCACCACGAAGAATAAGAACACCTTCATCAGCTGAAGAGCTTTTACCTGTAACTTGTGCATATGAAAAGGTTGCCATTCCAGTAAACCATCTTCCAATTCTTTTTTTGTACTCTAACTCAAGTCCTCTTGATCTTGAATAATCAAGATTAGCATATGTGATAAAACTTTGAGTAGCAAATCTTGCAGAAGTAATTATTGCTGATTTGGTTCTTATATAATCAAAAATATCTTTATAATATGCTGTTACAGTAAGAACATCATTTTGAGAAAATTGAGTTTTTAATCCCAACTCATAAGCAACAGTAGTTTCAGGATTTAAGTTTGGGTTACCAAAAACTTGGAATGATGATTGGGCACTTTGTGGAGTAAGTTTTGGATAAACAAATTGTGGCTTTGGCCATTTACTAAAGTGTCCATAACTAAAAAATAATATTTGGTTATCACTTATCGGATGTGAAATTCCCAGTCTTGGACTTAATCTAGCTTTAAATCTTCTATCACCAAAAAATCCAAAAGTGTCATCCTCATATGCCTTACGTGTTTCATCCGGGATTGTAATTACATCTTCATTCTTTACAGCATCATCAACATACTTTCCTGGGAACCAAAAATCATAGCGAAGTCCAAAGTTCAAAATCATTCCGCTAAAATTTATATTATCTTGAGCGTAAAACGATCCTCTTGATGGATGAACTTTATAAATATTATTGTTCAATCCTAATTCGCCAATCCAAGGTTTATAAATATCAACAACTTGCATTTCTTGAGCTACAAAATTGAACCCGGCTTTAAATTTATTTTTTTCGTCAAAGAAACTTGTTATATCACCTTTGATAGAAAATTCATCAACATAATGGTCGCGCCAAGTAAATGGATTTCCAAAATCCCACAGCCCATCACCTGGAATAACACCAATTGTATCACTACCAGTATTGTAATATTCTATAGGAAATGTTGCAATGTCTTTTGGTTCTTCATACTCAGACCAATGTTTACCGTTTGCATCAGCTCTAAGATTAGAGAAAAAATGATTAATTTTTAATTCATAAAAAGTTTTTGGATTTAAAGTATGAGTCCAACTAAGTGAATTATATTTATTGTTGTGTGTAAAAACATTTGCATTGTCTAATATATTTTGGAAATTATATTGATAACCAGGACTTGGTTCAACATATTCCAAATTAGATTGTAAAGATTGCGAATTTTGGTTAATGTTTACCGATTGATTAAAGGAGTAAACTAATTTCATTACTGGTGAAATATTGTAGGAAATTTTTCCGAGTCCGAACCAACTGTTTTCTGCTTTTGGAGCAAACCTTGTTCCGTAAAATGTTGAAGAGTATAATTGTTTCGCTGTCGGTTTATAATATCCTTGAGTAATTCCGTCACTTGTTCCCATATAGAAACTACCAAAAACAGTAATTTCTCCTGGAATATCCAAACCAAGAGCTGGTAGTAAATACGAGGTTATTGGTTCCGGTCCACTTAGGTTAGCTTCTATTACTTCCAAATTAAAAACATTAAATGAATTTGTACTTCCAAAGTTGTCTCTCTTATACGAAACAGAACCAGAGTACTTATCATTTCCTTCACGAGTTTTTACATTTACAATCCCAGAAGTTGCCTGACCAAATTCTGCATTAAATCCACCGGTAATTACTTCAACTTCTTCAATAGCATTTGAACTTAGTTGTAAACCAAAACCAGTTCCAGCCAAAGGATCTTGAACAGAAACGCCATCTAATAAAAATGCATTTTCGTAAGAACGTCCGCCACGTATATGGATTTCATTGTTTGATGTGATAACTCCTGCTTGTTGGGCTACAAGATCTTTTACATCTTCAACAACAGCCATTTCAATTTCTTCTCTTGATACTGTTCTTTTACTTTGCGTTTCTTCAACATCAACAAGTGCTTTTTCTCCAATAATAACAATATCTTGCCCCATTGAAAGAACTGTTTCTTCCAGTATTACATTTAGCTCAGTTGATTTTCCGGCAGTAATATTAATGCCAGTATATTGCATTGTTTTATACCCAATTAAAGAAATCTTAACTGTATATGTACCGGAATTTATTTTGTTAATTTTGTAATTTCCATCCGGATCCGTTGCGGCACCATAATATGTACCCTGCAAAATAATATTAACTCCAGGTAATCCATCACTAAATTCTGCATCAGTAATTTTACCTATAAGTTTACCGGTTTTTTGTCCGAAAAGGTTACTGGCAAAAAATAGTATAGTTAATATTAAAAAGGTTTTTTTCATTTATTATTTATTCTGAAATTTTATTTTTATTTACTCTTCTATAAAAAGTTATTTTTGAGAAACTTTTATTACTTAATTGTCATTGCGAATCCAACGTTTTGTGTTGGATGTGGCAATCCGTTAATATAAAACGTTCGCTTGGTACAGATTGCCACGTCGTAAAAAAACTCCTCGCAATGACACTTATTATTTTCGGATTCTATAAAGTTGTCATCTCGAACACATTTCTTGTGAGAGATCTTGTTGTTAAATCTTTTAAAGATTTCTCAATCGCAAAAACAAGCTCATTACTTAATGACAAAAATTATTATTTATTTAATTCTTAAAGTGTCAAACCAAAATCTTCAAAAAATATTTTTTCCAACATTATTTTCACATTACCGACATTTCCATCACATTCATGCAATGGAAGTCCGAAGAAAAATATATTATTATCATTACTTTTAAATGCAATTACATTTGAACCTACTCCAACATCTGGTGTAAGTTGGTACAAAGATTTTGCACTAGCAGCTGATGGGAAAAATGTTTGTACTTTGATGCTACTGCCTGTTGTTTTTAATTCTGGATAACCCAAAGTAGAATCTTCTGGTTCAATACTTAAATTTGACGACAAAAATTTGATTGGAGCACTCAAACTATCAATTGGCAATATATCTTGTAATTGCAATACATCAACAGGATGAGGCAACACCGTTGTAAACAGTACTTTTCCGCCGTTATCAATAAATTTTTTAATTGTACCAGCTGCTAAATCAATATCTGGTTGGTTATCAGAATACCAAAATAATATGTCAAACAATTTTATTGTTTCTATAAAGGTTATTGATTTATAAGGAATTTCATATTTATGAATATCCCAAACATCATAATTATTTTCTAAGTTACCATTACTTAGAGCATCCAAATTTTCTTTATAAAATTCAACTGAGTTATCAATTTTTGTGTTGTTATCAATTACTAAAACTTTACCTTTAGGTTTATGTACAAACCAATTTGCTTCTTCTTCATTTGGCAGAGTTATAAATTTAGATTTTGCTCCGGAAATATCTTCAGCTTGAACATAAATTATATTATCTGCATCCAGTTTAATTCCAGGTAATTTTTGCTCAAATAAATTTCCATTAACCAGAATTTGCATTAATGGATTAGCTGAATTAATATCTTCAACTCTAATAGTTATCGTTCTAATTTCACCATCAAGAGAAATTGTTTGCGTTGAATCATTTAACGCAATATTAATGCTTTGTATTGATTCAATTCCATCAAGATCATCTGCATTCCATCCTAATGTCATTACTGGAAATGATTCAGCCGGTAAACTAGTTAATTGATTCCATTCAATAGTTGGAGTAGTATTTCTAATTGGAAAATTTTGTTGAGCCGGAGTCGGATCAATAGTACCAATATCTATGAAGGATTCTCCTTCATTATAAATATTGTCGCCATTGTTATCTTCGAATGGTTCAGCTCCAAAATCAATTCCATTTTGAGTAATATTTGCATCGTACTTTCCATTACCATTGTTATCAACTGATGCAACTTCAAAACCGTAAAGTGTGTCACTTGCCCCTATTTGTAGAGCAAAAGAAATTTCATTCTCTAATGTAAATTGCCATTGCTCACCATTCCATTTATAATAATAACCAACAACAATTCCATCCGGATCATCTCCCCACCAATTTACAACTAGCTTACTTGGTTGTTGACTAATGGTAGAATCCGGATATAAAAACAAAGAAGTTTCAGGAGCTAAATTCTCAGCTTTATTCCCATTTATAGATTCATCACAATTATTAAATGAAAATATTGAGATAACAATTATGGATATGTATGTGATTTTTTTTATCATAAATTTTATTTAATGATTCCTTCCAAACTATAAAACTATTGTCATTGCGAACTCAACGCATTTTGTTGAGTGTGGCAATCTGTTAATTTACTCTTTTTCCCATTAACAGATTGCCGCGTCGTATAAAACACTTCTCGCAATGACAGAAATTCACACTTTATCTAAAACTTTGATCGCTACTATTTTACTAACATCATTTTTTTAACAATATTCATTGAACCAGAATTTAATTGATAGAAATATATTCCAGTTGTTAATTCTGATGCATCAAAGTTTACTTTGTATGAACCGGAATTTTTCACTTCATTCATCAACACTGCAACTTCTTGACCAAGTATATTAAATATTCTTAAACTTGTCATCGCTTCAGTAGATAAACTAAATTCAATTACTGTTGTTGGATTAAACGGATTTGGATAATTTTGTTGAAGTTCAAATTCCGTTGGCAAACTACTAGTTTGTTTAACATCTGTAGTAAAGTCAGCAAAATCAGCATCTGTTCTTGGAATAAGTTTGAAATTATTAAAAGAATAATTCATTACTCCAGTTAGAGATGAGAAAGAATTCCAAAGATTGATTTCAAACAAAGTTGCAGAATCTGCTAACTCAGGACTCCAGTTGTTATGATAATTATTATTTCCATCTTGTAACTCAACACGAGTTGGACCAGATCCATCATCTATTAACAATTCTCCAAAGTTACTATTTGGACCATCAGCATTATCGTTTACTACAGTAACGTTTTCATATTTTATTAACATACTTTCGTATTCTTCAGCTGCATCATTTCGCCCAGTAGCAATTTGGCTTGTTTGTAACAGTAAAGGTTCTACTACTTCACCAGGAGAACTTACAACTGTTAAACTTTCAACATCCAGAGTTGTAAGGAAAAAATCCTCAATAACTTGACCAGTAACTGTAACAAGGTCTCCTCGTTTTTGTCCATTATTTGGAACTTTTATCATACGTAGACCAGCCCATTTATCCAAACCAGGTTGTTGAATAAATTGAACTGAACCAGAAAAAGTATCGGATGAATCAACTGTTAGTACACCTGTTAACGTTACATTCGCATTTTCAAATCTACTTGAATTACCACGATAAGGTGTTACTTGGATATGATAAATAGATGGGTCACTATTTAATACCCAATAATAATATTTAGTTGATGAAGTATCATTAGGACTTAATGATTCATTTCCATCATTATCTTTTGCATAAATAAAATAACTTACCATTGAACTATCAGAATTTACACCAGGAATAGTTGCAACATAAGCAGTATCATCTAAGGTCATAGCAAGTTCTGAAAAAGCTCCACCATCAACTTGATAAAAAAGTTTTGCTTCTACAACTGATCCATCATTATCAACAATTCTTGTTTTTATAACTGCATCAGCATTTGGATCAACTTTTGGAGCAGAGTCTTCTAAAATTGCAATTGTTGCTGGGGCAACTTCTCCAACCTTCATATCACCCGGATACAATGGTACTAAATACCAGCCATCTCCTCTAGTGTGAATTATTCCTCGTATGTGTTCTAAGAAAGTTCCATCAGCTGGCGTTTCATAATCTGTATTTCCAACTAGTCTATGACCTCTTGTTGAAAAGTAGCCAGATTGATCGTACATAAATATTTTATTCCCGCTTCCATCAGTAAAAGAAAAATTTGTACTACCAGTTGGATTTCTATCAACTGTTGTAACATTGTTAAATTCAACATACATATTTTCATATTTTTCTGCTTCATATATATAATTACCACCATCAAAAAAATCAGAAATTGATACAGAAATTGGCTCTGGCATTTTTCCTTTGGAATCAACAATATTCATTTCTGTTAATGGATCAACAAGAACAGTTAGAGTTGTTGTATTCCCATAAAAACCTTCCGAAACAACGCCCGTAACTTCAACTACGTCACCAGTATCTAATATATCAAATCCAGTCGCAAAATTTGAATCTGGCTGTTCAACCATTATTCCACCCCACAAACTACTAGCTGTATCCTGTATAAACATAACATAAGCACCACGTGATGCACTAGATGTAGTTAGTCTTCTATCGTTTTCCCAATCTACCATAGGTGCAAATAATACGGTACCAACAACTTTAACAGTTTCTCCGTCATAAGATGTACCAAGATCAACTATACTTGTAGCATTATCTAAAAGCGAATCTGAAACTGAATTTAGATCTACAATTGATACTTCATGGTAGTTTTGAGCAAAAAGTGTAATCCCCGAGAGTAAAAATATTAGAGTGAGTAATAATTTCTTCATTTTATGTTCTCCATTTATTTAATAACTAAAAATTTTCCACGTTTAACTTTACCATTGTCATTATCTTTTACCGTAAACAAATACAAACCCGTTGCTATTGCTTGATCACTACTGCTAATCAAATCCCAAGCATGTTCTCCACCAGACATTTGTTGTTGACCATCTTTTGAAAATGTCTCAAACCATCTTAAGTCTGAGCCATTGCTTGCTTGTTGATGATTTATAACTTTTACAATATCTCCAGACAACGTATAAATTGTAATTTTACAATCTTCAGGTAAATTGTTAAAATATATTTTTCTCAATCTTTCGGAGCTTCCATCCCAAAAAGCTTCTCCGTAATACGGATTGGGATAAACACCAATATTTATTTCATCTTCAGATGTTGCTGGAGTACCTGGTAAAACTTTACTTGCTCCACTTAATCTTGAAGATTCCAAACTACCCATATTATTTTCTTGATCACCTTCATCATAAGCTGTAACAGAATAGACATATTGCCAACCATTTAACAATCCATCTATTTCAAACATATATTCATATTTTGTTGTATCATCAGTAAATATTTTTGGCTCATTAAGTTTAATAAAGTCAAAACCTGTATTATACCCAATATCATTTCCTGCACTATCAAACTCAGCAATTTTAATTAGTGATTTTATTAAATCTTGAGATGCAGTTAAATCATAACCAGAATTAGTTTTATAAAGTCTATAGCCTTCAAAATCCTTTTTGCCAGAAATAGGATCTATAGATTGTTCTGCTCTTTTATCCCAATAAATTGTTACTTTTTGATTTTCAGGTACAACTTTAATTCGTGGAGTTATTGGTGGTGCAGGTAAAATAAAACGTGTTATTTCTCCATCGCCATCAGAATCTTCACCAGAATCAAGAATACCATTTCCATTTCTATCTTCACCCTTGTACGCTCTTAAAGCCCAACCAGCATTTGCGTAAAGATTTGTCTTCTGTAAATCAGTATCTAATCCTGTTGCTTCTGTACCATATTTTTTTGCAGCAACAATTGCAAAAACAACATTTAATGAATCTCCAGGTTGAAGCGTATTATATTTACCCGATGAAATCAATATTGATCTGTTGCTTGGAAGTTTTAACGCTTCAACAGAAACTCCATCACCCAATTTACTAGTTGAACTGAAAAACCCTTTAAGTTTTCTATATCTTTCAACATCAGTTAATGGAGTAAAAAAGTTTACATCATCTGTGTTACGAAATTGCCAACTGACAAAATTTGTCTCATTAACATTCTGCGATGCACCAAGAAATTGAATACCAATATAACTATCCGAAAAACCTACGTCTCCGGTTGCATCAAACTCATAAGCAATTTTTAATGAGTCACCGTACCCATTTCCACCCTTATTATAGAATGCTCCTCCAGTTCTTGGAGAAGTAATATTTGTATTTCTAACTACTGTATCTGTCCATAAACCAACATACAAGCTATCTATATTTTTATCCGAAACATTCTTAATTGTGTAATTCATTATTACAAAGAAATTTGCAAATGGAAAATCCCAAGCATAAGATTCTTGATGAACCGAAATACCAAGAGGTTTATGATCAACTATTATTTCTCCGTTTAGATAAAATTTATTCGTATCAGAATAATCCATCACTAAATCTTGATGAGAAACAGCAAATGGCGAAAAGTTTTTTGAATCTAGTAAGGAAGATTTTTCAATTACTCTATCACCTTGACCATTTGTATATTCAAAACCACCACCTCTATTAGATATTGAAGCAGCATCCACAGCACCAGTTGTTACAAATGGTTCCCCACTACTACCAACATATCCACCAATCCAAAGCCCGCCATCAAAAATATGCTCAATGCCACTACCAATAGGATACTCGCATGAAGGTTGCTCTGGCCACTTACTGAAGCCGTGACCGTAAGTACCGAAGTTTGTAAGTGTTAATCCAATATTACCAATATTTGTAAATTTTGAATTATCATCATCTAAATTTTTATTTAGTCTTTCCTGACTTGTTTGGGCAAGCAATGAGAAATGTACAATAAACGATAATAGTAGTAGAGTTTTTTTCATTTATTAGAATATATAAATAGTTAAACCAAAATTAAAAAAATACATCTTTTAAAAAGTTATTTTTTATTTTCTACAGACTTTCTTAAAAACCAGATTGCAAGATACTACCAAACTTGGAGTTTTTCAATTCAAAAAATCATAAAAAAACCCGCACAATATTGTGCAGGTTTTTCTTAAAATATGATTTAGAATTATAATACTACTTCTGCTTCTTCAACCAATGCCATACCCTTTCTTAGCGCTTCTTCATTTAGTGGCAATAGGTTATGATATCTTTCTGGTAGCACTTGTTTCAATCCTTCAAGAATATTACTAATTTCAATTATTGGTTTTTTCTTTAGAAACCCACCAAGCATAATCATATTCATAATTTTAGTATTTTTCATTTTGGCAGCTTCGTTAACAGCATCAAGTCCAATAATAGTAATATCTGTACGAGTTGGAGGATGAATAACATTGTTCGCTTCAAATAATAATAAGCCACCAGGTTTAACAGCTTTTTCAAATTTATCAACTGATGGTTGATTCAACGCAATTACAGTATCAAATTTAGAAATAATTGGTGAGCTAATTTTAGAATCGCTAACAATAGCAATGCAGTTTGCAGTTCCGCCTCTCATTTCTGGTCCATAGGAAGGCATCCAAGTTACCTCCTTATCTTCAATCATTCCAGAGTAACAAAGAATCATTCCCATTGAAAGAACACCTTGTCCACCAAAACCCGCAATAATAATTTCTTCATTCATAATTATTTACCTCCATCTGGAACTTTTATATCACCTAGGGGATAATAAGGAATCATATTTTCTTCTAACCAGTGATTAGATTCAACCGGAGTCATCTTCCAGTTTGATGGGCAATTTGCAACAACTTCAACAAAGCAAGTTCCCTTCTTTTCTTTCTGTAATTCAAATCCTTTTCTAATGGCTTTTTTAGTTTTTCTAACTAAACCGGGTTTGTATACTGCTTGTCTGGTTACATAATGAGTACCAGGTAAAGCAGCAACTAATTCTGTAATCTTTAATGGAGAACCCATAGTTTCAACATCTCTACCAAATGGAGAGGTTGTTGATTTCATTCCCGGTAATGTAGTTGGAGC
>Ga0209633_10005277_pt1 | contig 11385 bp, 13 predicted proteins | sample Cruoilmetagenom1_FD_187290 | JGI IMG/M metagenome (GOLD analysis project Ga0209633, IMG submission 187290) | Oil polluted marine microbial communities from Coal Oil Point, Santa Barbara, California, USA - Sample 1 (SPAdes) (version 2) | ecosystem: Environmental > Aquatic > Marine > Oil seeps ... | reverse complement strand
AATTGTCCAGGATGTACCGGGAAAAGTTCTGCGCGCTGGCTGCAAGATAGGCAGACATCAGGTAAGGAACTAATGCTGCCGCGATAAGAGCTGGAATGAGCATTGCAAAAAGAAAAAACGTTGCGCGTGGGCTGGGTCTAAGTTCAATTTTCCTGGGAAGCTTATGCTCTTCAGACGAACCGCGCACGATATCGAACGCAACAAAATGCGACATTTTAAACCCCGTTTTGAATAACCCTGAATTGCCCTGATCACGTTTTTACCAAAATGAGTTTACGGTAAGGTTAATTGTGAGGCTTATTATTTCGGGAATTTTGTTCGTGTCGCGTTACCAGATCATAAATCCGCAATAGATCTTGTTCGGTAATATCGATGAAGGTATCGATTTCGCTTAACGCCGCAACAAAGTCAGCATGGCTAATATCTTTATAAGGGACGTGGCCTTTGGACGCTGATCTACGCAGGGGGGGCATCATCGCAATCGGATAACGTCGCCATTTGAAAAAATTATTAAAGAGAAATGCAACAATCAGCAAAGTTGCCGCATTCAGCATTACCGGGGTGAGCACAAACTGAAAGCCAAGTTCATGAACTCTGTCACCGCCCAATACCGCAACCAGTGCCGTGGCACCACCGGGCGGATGAAGGCAACCCAGGAGTTGCATAACGCCAATAGCAATGGCGACGGCAGCGGCGGCTGCCAGAAACAGATCAGGTATAAACAGGGCGCAACAGACACCAATCAGTGCGGAGACAATATGACCACCTAGAATTGACCAGGGTTGCGCCATGACACCATGCGGTGCAGCAAACAAAAGAACCGCCGAGGCGCCCATTGAGGCGATCAGCATTGATGCATCATTGAGGCCCAGTGTGGCATTGCTTATGGCAATAACAAGAAAAATGCCAAGGAAGCCACCGACAATCGACACCCCGCGCTCTGCCAGACTGATAGGTGCTACCTGAATTTGCAGCACATGGACAAGGTTCTTCCAAAACAAATTCAAATCCATGCTCCCCCCAATGACAATATTAATCACTTCGACCGTACTGAATTGATATCACGAGCAGGTATTGCGCAAAATTGATATTACTCAAGGAAAATAAAAAAAGAGGTGAGAATATATCAACCGCAATTCAATTAAAAAAGCAGTGGTAGTTGTGAGTTCAAACAATCCATATTGCAGAAAGCCGGACGACCATCTATTTGTGCATAATCCCTTGCACATCGTTTGTCGAAGACGCCGGTACAAAATTAAAAGAAAAAAGGACGCCATATTATGAACAAGGCCCTCTCTATTCTCGCACTCACATTTTGTTATACATTGACCATGGTGAGTTTTATGACCGACACCGCAAATGCTAAAAAAATTTCCGAAAAACGAACAATCAGCCTGAGCGCCTCAGGCCAGGTGAAGGTTGAGCCTGATCTCGCGTCCATTTCAACCGGCGTGACCTCGGAAGGTGAGACCGCCCGCGATGCGCTCGACGCCAACACCAGCGCCATGAAAGCGGTGATTGAAGGGCTCAAATCAAGCGGTATTGATCCGCGTGATATTCAGACCACAAATTTTTCCGTGTCTCCTCGCTATCAACATTTCAAGGACCAAAGGGCACCCGTTGTTACCGGATATAATGTCACCAATTCCGTGCAAATTATTGTCCGGGACTTAAAAGCGCTGGGCACTATTCTCGATAAAGTCGTCACGCTGGGCTCCAATCAGATCAACGGCATCCAGTTTGATGTTTCAAATTCAGATGCGCTCAAAGATGCGGCCCGCAAACAGGCTGTCACCAACGCGCTCCGCAAGGCCGAACTATATGCCGAGGCATCAGGCACCGAAGTTGGGTCGGTACTAAAAATTACAGAAGAAAGTCACGGATATTCGCCGCGCCCCGCCATGATGCGAACCGCCATGAAAGCAGAAGCAGCCCCCATTGAGGCCGGGTCGCAGACTTTAAGCGTGCGGGTAAATATCACCTGGGAACTTGATTAGATTGATCAAGCCCTAAAGACGGGAAATAATGAAAAGCATCCAGATGCTAATTCAGCGTCGAGATTTTATTGGCCTTGTCGACAAAAACCAGCGTGGCGTTGTAATTGCCCGCTTCCTCAGAAGGTATCTGACCGTAAGCGCAGATGATCAGCTCATCGCCTTTCACCGCCTTGCGGGCTGCCGCACCGTTTAGACCAATTTCGCCGGTGCCCCGTTCACCTTCAATAACATAGGTAGCAAATCGCTCGCCATTATTGACGTTGTAAATTTCAACACGCTCGAATTTATGCATGCCAGCGGCCTCAATGAGATCCTGGTCTATCGAAATGGACCCCTCATATTCGAGATCACATTCCGTCACCGTCGCACGGTGAATTTTACATTTGAGCATATTGAGCTGCATGGCAGCTTCTCCTATGATAAATTCTGGTCGTCGCCTTATACTCATGGAATAGATAAAGCATGTAACCTATAAATATGGCGAAATCTGATTTGAGTGTCCAAGGCTCTGATGGGCCCTAAATCACTTGTCACCGACCGCTAACGACATTTGCCCTGAAACGAGGTCAAGGTCAATCCTTAGCTTAACGACAGATATATTGGAATTTGTCGGTTGTTCTTCAATTAGCCTTTTGGTGAGTATCTCAACAAGGTTGTCGAGGCGATTAAAACAGTTTTTTAACACGTCATATTCACGATCATCGCCTATTGGCGTATCAGAGGCGTCAAAATATTTAAGCGATGCCTTTGAGCCATCAGACCCAACTTCGCGGGAATAAGTCACCCGTTGAGCATCAGCCAAAGCGCAATGCCGCAATACAGCATTAAAACCCGTCGCCAAATCCGTCGGTAATTTGAGCTCTATCATAGAGCCTCGGTTTCATCAAAATTGCGCGCCTCGACAGGATCGAGATGCCGTCAAGACAGCGCATTCAGTCGCCACTGGATCAGGCTGGCAGATCGCGAATGCGGATCATCTTCCCCAGATCCTCGCTCCAAAGTTTCCACTTTGTTACCTGGGCTGCTTCCCAAAAACGGATTTCCCGGCTTTCGAGGTCGTGCTTATTGTCGTGATAGCAGCGCTTGAGATTATAAGACGGGATATGGCTGTTGACGTGATGAATGTTGTGATAGCAGATATTTGCAGTAAGAAGATCAAACACCGGTCCAAGACGCAGGACCGATGAGCCTTTCCACGCCGCTTCATCAAAACTCCAATTGTCGGAATGTGCCCAATAGGCATCCTCAAAAGTATGCTGGACAGTAAACATCCAGACGCCGACAGATGCGCCGATGGCAACGATCGGAAGATGGGTCAGGAGGAACGTTGCTGGATCGAAAATAAACAGCATGGCACCGTAAAAACCGACAATCGCCAGATTTGTAAAGAGTACGGATTTTAATAGCTTGGGATGGGAGCGCGTGAACTCGTCTGGGATGCGCATGCGCAAAAGAAAGAGGAGCGCGGGTCCAACAAGTACAAGGACAAATGCTGAACGATAAAACCGGTAAAAGAGTTTTTTCAGTGGGCTGGATTTAGAATACTCATCCACCGTCAGCAACCAGATATCTCCAGTGCCGCGCTTATCAAGATCTCCGGATTGGGCGTGATGCTTTGAGTGGTCAATGCGCCACCAGTCATAAGGTGCGAGGGTGAAGACACTCAGGAATTTGCCAACCCGGTTGTTCCATTTATGGTTTGAGAAAAAGACATTGTGACCGCAATCATGCTGCAACACAAAGAGACGCGTAAGCAGGACGCCGGCAAACGCTATTGCCGGTGCTGCCCAGAGATATTGTCCGCTTTGGACAAGCATATAGGAAAGGGCCCAAAATGTGAGAAAAGCCAAGAGGTTTAAAACGACCTCCGCTCCGGCGCGAAAATTATTTTTTTCGGTATAAGCCTCAAATTCCTTGGATGCCATACTTTTCCTCTTTTTTCCAATTGTCAGCAGTTCCCCAAGCCCGGCCCCTTTCGGGCGCAGGTTGGATATAAAACTTGTTCAAGTCAATGATTGCGGTAGAATCACTTTGCCCGGTCCCCAATTTCCGCAAAGCTAAAGGTTAATATCCAATTTTACCAGCTAGAATATGGTTCAACCTGCATTAAATCCGTTGATAATAGTCATGGGTGACATATATGACCCGTGTTAAGTATTTAAAGACAAAAATTCGAATTGCGACATGAGCATGACGCAAAAAATTGCGGCAACCACCCATTGTCCATAAACATGAATGAGAGAAACCAATGTCCTATCATATATCCACCAAGCTAGACCTCACCATGGAAGAGGCAATTCCACGCGTTACCGAAGCCCTCAAGGAAAAGGGGTTTGGCGTCCTCACCACTATCGATGTGGCCGAAACTTTAAAGAAGAAAATTGATGTGGACTTCAGACCCTATGTCATATTGGGCGCCTGTAATCCCCATTTTGCGCATCAAGCGCTGATGCACGAAGACAAGATCGGCACCATGCTGCCATGCAATGTCATCATACAGGCAGTCGAGGGCGGCGGGGTGGAAGTTTCAGCCGTGGACCCGATGGCATCCATGCAGGCCATTGATAACCCGGATCTGGGTGCCATGGCCGTGGAGGTTCAAGGCATGCTAAAGGATATGATCGAAGAACTCTGATATAGCTGGTGAGCTTTTGGTCTGCCGGTGTGGATATTCGGTCTGTTGTACGCCTGGTCTCATATCAGGTGCCCTTGACTGGTGCCATTGGTTTAAAATTGTGACATCTAAACCTCAACAATTCCTGGATTATGATCTGGGTCACAATCATGCCCACACGGTTCTTTACGAGCCCAATCCAACTGCGGTAAGTGTCACCCAATCAATTATTCCTATTAAGTGATGAAATGAATTCTACCAAGCGCGAAGAACCAGATAGAAGACGCATCTTTGAGTGCTTTCCATTTTTCAATGAGCTTGAGATTTTGGAAATTCACTTGAATGTGCTGGCTCCCTTTATCGATTATTTCGTTATTGTCGAGGCAACCCGTAATTTTATGGGGCAGCCCAAGCCGCTTTATTTTCATGAAAATAGAGAACGTTATAAAGCTTTCGAAGATAAGATAATCCACGTAATCGTCGATGACCTTAAAGAAGAACTGGACCTTAGTGTCGACGAAGCAATCCGCCGGGCAACCGGGTTTGAGCGTGAGGCTATTCAGCGCCAGGCCATGACCCGGGGACTTAAAGATGCGCGCCCCGGTGATCTTATTATAATTTCCGATGTCGACGAGATTATAAAGCCCGAGGCTTTGAAAAAATCATTACCAAGAGCTCCCGGTAAAATCACTTATTTTGAGGGCGTCTATTATCACTATTTCCTGAACTGGCGGCTCATAGGCTACAAGGATCTCAAGACCACCCGCATGATCGAGATGAAGAATTTTCGCGATGGCCACCATATGCGAAAGACCAAAGGCTGGCGCAGCAAGACGTTGCCCAATTGGGTGGAGTATATGATGTGGCTACCTTATGCCGCCTCGCGTCACGGCAAGCTTTTGGGGAGACAGGTCATGCGGGAGGGCTGCTGGCATCTCAGTTTCATAATGGATTCCGACCAGATCAGAAGCAAACTCCAGGCCTATTCCCATACTGAACGAACGACGGAAGATTTCATTGGTGAGGGTAAAATCGAAGAGCGGATCGCAAACCGGATATCAATGTTTGGCAATACGCTTTCCATAGATCCCATTGAAACTCTGCCCCAATTTATTCAGGACAATCTCGGGCAATACCGTCACCTGATAGATATGGATGCAATTGGAGAGATCAAGCACCTCCCGAGCGGCATCAATGGCGACGACAATAATGAGCAATCAGCCTGATCATCAATCGAAATTCAATATAATCTCACATATATATTATTGAGGAATAGGGTAGCAGGCGTGCAATGATCGTTTCCCATCGGCATAAATTCATATTCATGAAGACCATGAAAACGGCGAGCTCAAGCATGGAAATCGCCTTGTCCGGGCTACTTGGCCCCGACGACATATTGACACCTGCACGTGAGGATCTTGATGTCATGCGCAAGGGCGGGCCTGGCGGACATAATTACCGCCTTGATCACCCGGACGTACCTCGCATTCCCTTATGGCGTAAAATATTAGGTCGCCCGGAACGTTATTACCACCCAACGGTTGGCTATTTCGAACACATGCCCGCATGGCGCGTGAGGCTCTATCTCGGTGAAGAAATCTGGAACAGCTATTACAAATTTTCATTTGAGCGGAATCCCTGGGATCGTCAGGTATCGTATTATCGCTATAAGACGCGCGATTTATCAAGGGCCAGCCGCCCGAGTTTCGCACAGTTTTTGGCCAAGGGAAAAAGGGCGCAGGTCCCAAACTGGGAAATCTACACGATCAACAATGAGGTGGTTCTCGATTTTGTTGGTCGATATGAAAACATCGACGATGAATTCCAGAAGGCGCTGGATGGGATAGGTCTCGCGGAGAAGATTTCTCTGCCAAAAGCCAATATCACTCCAACAAGGTCAAACCCGAGAAGTTATCAAGACTATTATACCGATGAAACCCGCGCGATCGTGGCTAAATGGAGTGCTGGTGAAATTAAACATTTTGGTTATGAATTCTGAATTTTATAAAGGGTTCTGAATCAAATGGTTTTCAGCTAATCTCTTCTGAAATGGGCTGGATTTCCGGGCTATGCTTTTTATGGGGGAGATATTCTTATGGCTGAACTCTTAACCGTTGAGAACCTGTCGACACTTTTTATGTTGATATTACTTCAAGCCGTATTGGGCTTTGACAATCTTCTCTATATTTCAATTGAATCCAACCGCGTCAAGAAAGAGAGCCGCTCATATGTGCGCAAACTCGGCATTGCCATGGCGATTATCCTGCGCATTGTTTTGCTTTTTGCCCTCGTCACTGCCATTCAATATTTCCAGAAACCGTTTTTCTCCATTCATCTCGGTTTCATTGAAGGCGAATTTAATGTCCATGCCTTCATCGTGCTTTTGGGAGGCATATTTATTCTCTACACGGCCATGAAGGAGATCATGCATCTTCTCGCCGTCGATGACATCGAGCATACATCCAGCAAGCCGACGCGGTCGGTCGCTTCCGCTATTTTCTGGATTGTCGCGATGAATCTGATTTTTTCATTCGATAGCATTCTAAGCGCCATGGCACTGACAGACGTGTTCATCATTATGGCCATCGCCATCATAGTCAGCGGATTGGGCATGATCTGGCTGGCAGATCACGTCGCAGAATTCCTGAACAAGAACCGCATGTATGAGGTGCTCGGACTTTTCATCCTCTTCATCGTTGGGATTCTGCTGATATCTGAAGGCGGTCATCTCGCCCATCTCCATCTCATGGGCTATGTAGTGGAGCCGATGGCTAAATCGACTTTCTATTTTGTTCTTGCCATTATGGTCGCGGTCGATGTTGTGCAATCACGTTACCGCAAGAAACTGCTGGCGCAAAGGGCCGCAGAAACCAGACAGGCAGCTGTCTGATCGCCCGGGTTCCAACTGCGATCTTCGACCAAGTTTTTAAAAGACATCATGCAACCAATTAAAGTCATTCTGCTCAAAGACCACCGTCCCGGGCATTATCATGTGTCGGAAGGTGTCGTTGCGGCCTTAAGGCGCGTGGCAGAGGTTGAATGCACGCATGTTGAAATTCACCGCAGAAAACTGGCGCCCAACCGCTTCATGCGCAGTCTTCTCAAGCGTGGAGTATCACCTGCGCGACTGATCAGGCTTGGCTATGGCATTAAGCCGGGCACTTTGCCCAAAGCCGATCTTATCGTGTCGTCTGGTGGCGAAACACTGGTTGCCAATATAGCGCTCGCAAAACTCATGAATGCAGAAAATATATTCTGCGGTTCGTTGCGTAAAATACCGCCGACCAGTTTTTCATTAGTGCTCACATCTTATGATCGCCTTGCCGGTGAGCCCCGACATGCAATTGTCCTCAAACCCAATACCATGGACGCGGATGCCTTGGGCCGTGGCGGTGTATTGCCAGAACTCAGCGCGGAGAACCCGCCAAAACGAGCGGGCTGCCTCATCGGCGGGAATTCCGGAATGTTTACATTCAGCGAGGATGAATGGCGCGAACTCGCCCGGAAGATGAAAGCAATATCAGATGCATTTGGCACCAGATGGCAGATTTCCACATCACGCCGCACAGGCGATATGGCAGGTGACATTTTCAAGGAATTTTCAAAGGATAAAACCTGTGTGGAAGAATTCATAGATTACCGCAATGCAGGGCCCGGCACATTGCCTGACATTCTTAGACGCGCCGACGCTATTCTTTGCACGGCAGATTCAAGCTCCATGGTGTCAGAGGCCGTGAGTGCACGCCAACCCGTAATTGGTGTGCGCCCCCAAATATATAATTACAAATCCGAAGAAGCGGATTATCTCGATTTCATGACGGCACGAGGGTGGTGCCGCTTTATGGACCTCAATGCACTTGCCCCCGAGAGTTTTATGCGGGCACTTGATGAGATCAGGCCGATGGATCATAACCATCTCGATGTGCTGGCGGATGTGCTCAAGGAGAAGCTGCCAGACCTGTTTAAGGCAGCCGAAAAACCCTCATCCTGACGCGCGACATTATTTCGCATGTCAAATTAATTTGAAGCCATGGCGCGGACGCGCAAGCAATCCCATATACAATTGAGCTATTGGCCGGGCGCGTGATCCTTGTCGCCGCATCCGGTTGCTTGAATTTGGGAGAAGTTAGCCCATGCCTCTATCAGATTTCTCAACCCCCCATACCCTCGACACCAAACATCCCCAGACATATTGCCAGCATTTTCGCGTGGCCTTTGGGGGCAGTCTTCGCCTTGTCGCTCTCGGACTGGGCGGCATCTGGCACGCCTTTTTTCCCGAACAAAAGCGTTTCCAGTTCTGGACCTCAAGCGGCGTCATCCGCATTTACCAGGAGCTTGAGAAATCGGGACGCCATGATGAAGAAATAGGTCGGATATTCTCAACCCACAGGCGACAATATGTTGAGGATCACCGGGGCGAATGAGCGCGCTTGTGATGGCTAAATCATGCGCGAGCCATGATCGTTTGGTCGCCATCCCTCGACATACTCCTTATTGGTTCTATAATGGTCTCCTTGTTCCCTAAAATTGGGAACACATATGGGAGAAGGTCCTGCAGTGCGGGGATTAACCCGGTCTGTGTGACTTCGAAAAAAAATGGATTTGGAAGTCAAAGAGAACAAACCACACTCAACACTACTCGACGCGGCTGAAATCGGAGCGCTCGCGCATCTTTATCGGGGCGAAGTGTACCGCAGCACGCTCTGGCGTACCCGGCTTGATAACACAACCAACTGGTCAGTTGTAACAACGGGCATTGCTTTTTCCATTGCCTTCAGTCGCCCCGAATCCTCACCCTTGCCGCTTTTGCTTGTCGGGCTCCTCAATATTGTATTTCTACTTTTTGAAGCACGTCGTTACCGGTTCTTCAATGTATGGCGAGCGCGGGCGCGTCACCTTGAGACGCAATTTTATGCACCTATGCTCAAGGGCAAAGGTGAAACGCTCAACTATGAATGGAACGAGATACTTGCTGATGATTATCTTACGCCCAGATATCATATCTCACTGGCGCGTGCGATGGGCCGGCGCTTGAGAAAAAATTATTCATGGCTGTTCGCAATTCAGGCACTCGCCTATTTTGGCAAAATCTCAATTCATCCCACATCTCTCACCAGCGCCTATGATCTCATCGGGCGCGCGGCCATTGGTCCGCTTTCCGGTTGGATCGTTATATCATTTGGTTTGCTGTTTCATGTGGCCTGGATATCGCTCGCCATCATTACGCTCAACCAGGACAAAACCGCACATCGAACTCGACCGACCAGGGTGACCATGGGCTAGAACACCATGCCGGATCATTTTGGTAATTGGCAATGAGAGTTATCTTTGGTGGTTAGCTCTCGCTCGTATCTTCCGTTTTCAGCCAGTTATCAATGCCGCTCTCTATCGCCTCCCATGGCTGATAGCCCGTAGTGATCGCCGTAAGCGCCCCCTCTCCAGTGCCCGCAAGTAGTGTCGGGAAGCCCGGTATACGCGCCTGATGGGTGACGGCAAAATCGCCCTGGGTTTCGGCTTTCGCATCCTCGCTCTCAAATTCGGTCAGGAACGTGCCTCCAGGAATTCCGAGTTCAGTCGCCAGTTTTGCCAGCACCTCACCCCTCGTGACATCCAGTTTCTCGGCATAAAAGGCGCGGTGAACGCGGGCGAGATAACCCATAGTATATTCAGACGCCAACCGCCGCATGGTAACAACCGCACGGCAGGCCGGCTCCGTGTCGTAAATAAATCCTTCCTGGTCAAAAAATGTGAAATCAAACACTTGCCCAGACGCATCTCGGACATGCTCCCAGTGCTCACGAATGTATTCCTTGCCCTTCAGGTCGAGAACCTCAGTATTGCTTGCGCGCAATCCTCCCATTATTGGCTCAATGGAAAAATCATTTCCATATTGCTCAATTACTTTTGTGATTGTGGGCGAAAATCCCCAGCACCAGGAGCACATTGGGTCGGCAAAATAGATAAAACGTCGGTCAGCCATAAGCACCTCTTGATCGATCTTCAAAACCCTGCGGGTTCGTTAATGGACGGCATTCTAGCAGACAAAGAGAATTGTTGTCTCAAAGCCCGCATTCCGATAGAAACGCCTCAAATCATTCTAAAAAATTAGTTTTCAAAAAGGGCGTGCGCAAAATGGCCAACCCACAATATGTTTATGTCATGGATCAGGTATCAAAAACCTGGCCCGGCGGCAAACAGGTCCTCAACAATATTCGTCTATCATTTCTGCCCGGTGCAAAAATCGGCGTGGTCGGCATCAATGGTGCGGGTAAATCAACCCTGCTAAAAATCATGGCCGGTATTGATCAGGAATATAACGGCGAGGCGTGGGCAGCAGACGGCGTCAATGTCGGCTATCTCGGGCAGGAACCGGAACTCGATGACACAAAAGATGTGCTCGCTAACGTCATGGAGGGGGTTGCGGACAAGAAAGCCGTGCTCGACCGCTATAATGATCTTGCGGTAAATTATTCCGATGAGACGGCCGATGAAATGGCAAAGCTTCAAGACGAGATAGACTCCGCAAATCTGTGGGATCTCGATGCTCAGGTTGAGCAGGCAATGGACGCGTTGGGCTGCCCGGCCGGAGACAGTGAGGTCGCCACGTTGTCGGGCGGTGAAAAGCGCAGGGTGGCACTTTGTGCACTTCTCCTCTCAAAGCCCGATATGCTGTTGCTGGATGAGCCAACCAATCATCTCGACGCCGAGACGGTTGCATGGCTTGAACGCTTCTTGATGGATTTTGCTGGAACCGTTGTGCTCATCACCCATGAC
>Ga0209633_10005275_pt1 | contig 11397 bp, 15 predicted proteins | sample Cruoilmetagenom1_FD_187290 | JGI IMG/M metagenome (GOLD analysis project Ga0209633, IMG submission 187290) | Oil polluted marine microbial communities from Coal Oil Point, Santa Barbara, California, USA - Sample 1 (SPAdes) (version 2) | ecosystem: Environmental > Aquatic > Marine > Oil seeps ... | reverse complement strand
GAGACCGTTTGTCAGGGGGACTTCCGGACGGTGAACCATTGAAGACAAGATCTTGTATTCCCTCCCATGGGTTTGAGTGTGCTGTCTCCACGGTCGGCAAGTCGATTGCAGAGATTCCTTTGCCTGAACTCCGATCCAGTGGGCTTCTTATTGTGCAGGTGGAATGGCAAACTTCGCCGTCTTTGAATGATAAGCCGCTCGTAGCGCGTGTGTCATGGGCAGTGGAGGTGCAGGGTCGCCTCGATCTGGTGGACACCTAGGTGTAGCTCCCATCATGCATGATTGTTGACAGTGCACGATGGAGTCCTGTGACGGTCGGATATGGGGAGCCATCTGATTTCGAGTGAAGTGACTTCAAATGAGGTGGCATCCTTGCTGACGCGGGCTCCGGTTGGGGCGGCCTTGCTTGATCTTCTGCTGTGTGAGCGTGAGGATTTGATGCCTTCTGGCGGACGGCTGTCTTGCCCGTCAGAAGAGGATGAAGCAGCTGTGATCCGGTCTTTGTCTGGTATTGGGTTCGAACGACTTTGCCCTCTGATTTCGAGTGCGGGGTATGAGGTTGGCCCTTGGACGCCGGGTGCCGGGGAATCCCGGGAGCGTGTGCTGCGGATGGCGCCCGCGCGTATTGGTCTTGCACGGGAGCTTGTGCGGAGGTTTGGAGTTGAGCTGCGTGCTGGGCTTGATCTTCACCGTCAGGAATATTGGGAGGTGGATGGGACGCGTGAGCCCTCTTTTCGTTTTTCTGATCATACCCGCGTGTATGGGAAAGGCCAGTTTAGCTGGGGCGGGGTTCGTACGGCGTCAACTCGGAACTGGAATGTGAGCCCGGATCACCTGGCTGCATGGGACATGACCGAGGGTGAGTGTTCTCGCTCCCGGGTGAGGGTGACGGGGAAGCCGCGGGTGTATGAGATCCGCTTTGCTGAGGACTGGGTTGGGCTGATCAGACGGTTTCCTTTGGGGGACTGTGCTGGAGCTATGGCTCCGAGCTGGTCGGTTATTGCTCTTGAGGTTGATGTCGTGCATTTGACCTGGCTTGGTTTTCTTCTTGTGCATGACAATTTGGCGCTAGCGGAAGAGAATGGTGTTCTTCCCTTGCGGTTTTGGGGTAGTGAACTGTCTTTGTGGCTTAATGATTGTATTGAGCTTGAAAATGGATAAAGGCTGACGAGGATGTCTGTGTCGTGGGGTTCCGGCGGGGGTGTTTATTAAAGTATTTGGGTGCAGTTCTGTGTTTGTGCCCGGTTGAAACTGGGTTTTCGGGAGGGAGCGGAGGCCCGGTATTCGGCGGGGGGCATAGGGTTTTTGATCGGGTGTTCCAAAGGGGGCTTTTGTATTCGTGGCCAGGGAGGTTGGGATTGTAAGGAGAAGAGAAAGAGGTGGGGTAAATGTGATTTTAGGTATCCTACGAGGGTTTTTGCCATGTTGCCGATGACCTCCCCATTTCCGATTTCGGATGCTTTTGCTTTTTTTCTCTCCGCTGTCGCTTCCGGCTGTCCCTGTGATCCTGCAGCATATGGTGTTACCTCTATCACGCGAGAGCAGGTTCGTGAGCTTTGTGAAGTTGCTCCTCAAACTTCTGATCGGAAGCCTGTTTTTCGGAACGCTCATTTCGGAAGTGTCATATTCGAGGGTGGGACTGATTTTTCTGAGACGGTATTTGAGGGGAAGACTGATTTTTCTGGGGCAATTTTTAAGGGTGGAGCCGATTTTTCTGGGGTGATTTTTGGGGGGTGGGTCCACTTTTTCGAGGTGGCATTCGAGGGCAAAGCTGACTTTTCTTGGGCAGTGTTTGAACGCGAAGTTTACTTTTCTGAGGTAAATTTTGTGGAGGAGTCCAATTTTCTTCGGGTGATGTTCAAGGGTCAGGCAAATTTTGTTCGGGCAACGTTCGAGCATGAGGTGTTTTTTTCTAGGACGACATTTGGGCGGGAAGCATATTTTTCTTGGGTGGTATTTCATGGGGGAGCAAGGTTCGACAGAACCAGGTTTGCCCCTCGGAGCCTTGTTGAGGGGGGAACATTTCCGGACACTGCCAGTTTCGATGGGATGCGGGTTCTTTCGCGGTTGGTGTTTCGGGGGGCGCCGAGTGAATTACTCCGGTTGGAGGGGTCTTTCCGGGGGACGGATCTGACCTATGTGGAGTTTGAGAATGTGGACCTCGCGAGGTGTTTTTTTGAGGACGCGACAGGGGTGGATCAGGTGGGATTACGGGGAGGGACTTGTTTTGACCGGACGCAAAAACGAGAGCGTCTTGCAGACGAAGTAAGGTTCCGCGGGAGTTTTTCTCAGAACAATTCCGCAAAAGCGAATCATGTTCTTTCTCAGCCTTCTGTGGGGAGAAGCTGGGCGGGTTTTTGGGGAAAATCTGCTGACCTGAGGAAACAAGACCAGAGCGCAAAAGCGAGACGTTTGGCCCAGTTGTATCGGGATTTTCGGAAAAGCCGGCAAGATGTCAAAAATGAGATGGGGGCGGCAGACTTCTACTATGGGGAAATGGAGATGCGGCGGCGGAGCGATCCGTGGGCGACGCGTCTTCTCCTCGGGGTTTACTGGGCTGTTTCCGGTTACGGTTTGCGGCCTCTTCGTGCATTCGCGATGCTCGCGATGCTGGTTTTTGTCGCCACTTTCGCGTTGAACGCCGCTGGTGTTGAGGATGCCCGTCCGGTGAGTTCTGTTGGGCGGGGTTCTACGTTTGAGATTGACCTTGTAACGGATATGGTCCTGGAGGATCAGACTGGAACCCCAGGTTTCGGGGAAATCTTCTTGTTTGTGCTTGGATCGCTTGTGGGTGTGTCCACCTTCAACACCGAAATGCTGACTACAACCGGGCAGGCTGTTCGTGTTGTGTTGCGTTTTGCCGGCCCGGTTTTTCTTGCTCTCGCGGTATTGGCAGTGCGGAGTCGGGTGAAACGCTGATGGGGTGTTTTCTCATTGGGGCGGGATGCCCTTTTTCGTACCTGTCTTTGGGCGGGTGAACCCACGGGAAACTATTTTCTCACACCCCGCAACTTTATTTTCTGTCCTCTATAATATTACTTGCCATTTTTAATGGTATTTACTGCCTTTTGTCGCGAGGTGCGAGGCGGGTTTCCTGACGGAAGAGCATATGTGGGGGTGAAAATGAGCGCCTTCCCGGTGGAGGCAGAGCTTCCTGATGATCTCACAGCGGACGAAAGGCGCGTCGTGGAGGATGCCCATGCGGGGCGTGCCACGGTTTTTCCCGCACCGGAGAATAAAGAAGACCTTGCGAGCTGGAGAACAGTGCGTGCGTCCGGTGCTTGTTGCTCTTCTGCTAGGCCCCGAACATCCTCTTACTTTTCAAGGGCTCCGCGTACAACACGCGTGCATTACCGGATCGCTTGATTGTACCCACGCCGTTCTTCCTGTCCCGCTTCGACTTGAAAATTGCCTTTTTCCGGAAAAAGGCAATTTTCGCGGATGCTTTTTGTCCTGCGCTCGTATTTTCACACGGTACTTTCCCCAATGGTCTCGATGCTTCCGGTTCCCGTGTTGACAACAGCCTTCAGCTTGCACACACGACAATTACCGGACAGCTTCATCTTCGAGGCGCTTCCACCAAGGCCGACCTCGACCTCACCGGAGCCGCTCTCATCTTTCCCTCAAGCTCACCGAAGAACCCTACGGTCCTCCTGAATGCGAATAACACAATAATCGGCACCAATTTTCATCTTGGCGACGATTTTCGTGCAGAGGGAAAAGTGCAGTGCAAAGGTGCAAAAATTGGCGGCCAGCTTTTTTGCCGGGGTGGGAAATTCCGTTATGCAGGTGATGTCGCTCTTCAAGCCCAGAATATTGAAACCGGTAGCGACGTGTTTCTGGACTGGGGGTTTGAAGCGGATGGGGCAGTATTGCTGCTGGACGCGAAGATCGGGGGCATACTCTCGTGTTCTGGCGGAAGGTTTTCTTATCCGGGTGATGTAGCGCTGAATGCGCAGGGTATCGAGACTCGGGGGGGTGTTTTTCTGGGTGAAGGGTTCGACCTCACGTTTGAAGCAAACGGGACAGTGTTGCTTGTAGGGGCCAAGATTGGCGGGATGCTTTATTGCCAGGGTGGAAAATTCTGCCGGTCTGATGAGAAAGCCTTGAATACGTAGAATATTGAGACGGGTATTGATGTGTATTTGGATGGGGAATTCGAGGCAAAGGGGACAGTCCGGCTCTCCGGGGCCAAGATTGGCGGGATGCTTTCCTGCCGGGGCGGGAAATTCTACCGACCTGGTGGTAAAGCCCTCGATGCGCAGAATATTGAGACGGGTGGCGACGTGTACTTGGATGAGGGGTTTAGAGCAGAGGGAAAGGTGGTGTTGAATTCGAAGCGAGTGAGCAGGAAACTTTTTTAAAGGGAGGTGTCCCGAACCCTCGGAGGCAATGGGTTCCTCATGTGGACACCCATCAGCTACCACTACTACTTCCTATCCGCGCTCTCGTGCCCGCTTCTCCTCCTCTCCACACCCCCACCCTCTATTTCCCACAAATCCCATACGACTTCATCGTCTAAGCCATTTCTCTCCCCCACCACCGCCACCCTGCAGCATCCTGCCTCATTCTAGTGCCCTGGTAACCCTCTCCATCCAGGGTATCCAGACTTTCATCTCTCCCCAACACTAAAAACCTTCACATTCTCCCCTGATACCGCGTCACCCGGGAGAAAAATGAACATGCCTGATTCGCATCTTCTACTAAGCTCACTGAAGAAAAAAATTATCTTCTTGAAAAAAATCCGAAACCATCCGGCCCCAAGTGGCACGAATATTACGAATTTGCTTACGGCTCTCCTCCCCCACTTCGTCTTCACAACGGGCCCAGGCACACAGGATAAGCCATAGGACATTATGCGCTCGCATAAGTTCCATCGGCAGAATGCTCCCGTCTTCTTCCCCCGTGTGTAGCATTTTTATCAGGTGCTCGTAAAAGGGGTGGACCCTATTGAGAGTGATTATTATTATCTGTGCCTTGAATTCCACGGTAAAAAAAGAAGGAACTTCAGGCATACTTGCTTCAGCAAAAACAAACCGGTTCTTATTCTCTACTACTGCTTTCACAATCTCGGTAGCATCGCTGGGATTATAATGCTTGTCTTTAACGAGATCGTCTGCAAGAACTTGTTTAATCTTCGGTCCAGGAATTGGAGGAAAACGGTCACTACTGCCCGTGTGGCCCTGTTTGATACGATGTTCCACCGCTCTTGTCGCTGTCTGTTCCACGGAAGTGTCACGAGTTTTTTTCTCATGACCACGTTGTCTCATTCCTTTTGTCTGGTCTTTTAGTTGTTGCCGAATATCCTGTAATGTTTTCTCGATATAAGATACGATTTTGAACAGAAGCCATCGAGGATCTCCTTCTTCTTCCAGACGCTTCTTAAATTCCCCCTCTGACTCTCCCTCTTCCGCTTCATTTTTCCAGTCAAATTTCGCGAATTCAGAAAAATGGCGCGCTTCTTGTTTGTTGTTGGTTACACCAAAAATTTCATCGAGAGAGGCAGGGAATTCGATTTCCATTCCCCACCACCTCTCAACAGGGTCGTGATTAATAATCCATCCTATGTCAAGAGCAAGCTCCCGTCCGGCCCGCAAAATCGATAAACCAAGATTCTTCGCTGCATGTTTACCGTAAGGTAAACTCCCAGCTTGAATATTATTTTTCTCTATAGGTTCCCGCCGGACTTCAGGCAAAGAACAGCTTGCACGGATCACAACTTCATGAACAGTCCCGTCTGCAATCTCCACTTCAATTTTGCGTTCCCAGTCTTCGCCACCAAAACGCTCAAACATGGGCTTTGTATCGTAAGGCTCGGGGGTCGAGGACGGAACCATTAAATAGAGCGGATCATTCGGACAAGCATATCGATCAATACATTTTTCGCCATCTTGGATGGCTACCAAACAAATTTGCACACTCCCTCCATGCAAAAAGTAGCGATAGATTCTTCCTATCTCATTTTCTGTATGTTCAAGCGTACTTTTTGCTCCCCGCCAAGTGAGACGGTCTAAATCTCTCCATACAACAAGAGTGCCTTTTGCTCCAAGGCCCTTGGACCGGATACGCCACTCTTCTGGAAGAGGTCGCAAAACAGGGTCTGGTACCTCCCGCATGCCACTCGCACGAATCTCAGAAATATCGAGATAGGAATAAATCGCATTATCCGGCCCGGACTGCCAGGTCCAAACATCCACATGACGGCACTGAGAAATTGAAGAAGAAGGTAGCCCCATCCCAAAACGGCCCATCCCAGAACGGTCGCGCAGGCGGGTGCCATTCCCGAACTGCAACGCAACACGCAATGTTCCAGCATCCATGCCAGTGCCATTATCCATAACGGCGATGCAAGTCAGAACGCGTTTGTTTCGCGTTTTTCCAAGTCGAGTCTCCTCGATACAAAACGCCTCAACCATCGAGGCACCCGCCTGGACCGAGTTGTCAATCAGCTCAGAAAGCGCATACGCCGTATTGCGGTACCCGCTATCCCGCAGAGCCTCAACAGCTAGTCCTGTGGGAACAATGTCAAAGTCATTTGAATCCTTATGTTGTGTCACCAGACATCCTCCCAATTACGGAATGCTTCTCCAACGCTGCCGAAACCGAAAAGTCCGGGATCAACAACAGTGACAATCTCTGCATCCTTATTTCCACCAACCAGCCAGCCACGCGTTGCCCGTCCTACCATCTGGCTGTACAGGACAAGCGAACGTGTGGGCCTCGCGATCACTGCAGCCGATGTCGCTGGAGCATCAAAACCTGTTGTCAACACGCCGAAATTGCAGAGAACTATCGGGTGTGCCAAATTCCCACGGAACTTCCGGATGATTCGTTCCCGTTCTGATGCTGCTGTTTTTCCATCCACAGCGTCCGCATCAATCCCGCGTGCCCGCAAGACAGCAGCGAGCAACTGGGCATGGGGGACGGTCGCGGCGAACAAGATGATGCGAGGATGCCTTCGCTCAAGCTCTTCAACTGCGTGGACAATCCGCAAGTTACGTTGCTCGTCCTCAGCTAAGCGCGCAAGAACAGAGAATGGAATGTCGCAATTCTCCATAAGTTCTTGCCGGTCGGCTTCTGTAAGATCGATAGTCGCCGAGCTGTTCAAGGAAATGAAATGGGCACGAGCAAGATATCCTTGATCAACTAGATAGGCAACTGGGTCTGCATATCCCTCAATCTCGATCATGACTTTGGTCGAAGCAAAGTAGTCCACGAGTTTCTCATCAGCTTCCGGATTGTCCCAGGTTCTCCCCGGGGTAGCCGTAAGTCCCAACAAAGAAGTGCCTTGACGTTGGGTTAAAAGAAAGTCAGTGAGTTTCCGGTAAGTAGATGCGATTGCCTGATGTGCTTCATCAAAAACTACCAGGCTCGTACGGTTCGCGAGAGAAAATAGGACAGAATTTCCAACACGCGCTCTTTCGGTCAGCATGCTTTGCAGTTTTCCAAGACCACCCACAACAAAACCATCAAGATCGTCGGCAAGTTCGGGAGAACGGTTACCCCAAAAACGATAAAGCGGCATGGGTCGATCTCCAAGAGCCGACCAAGCACGTTCAAATTCGGACGCGGCCTGTTCAAGCAATTCCGAAGAACGAGCAAGCCAGACAACCGTTGTGCCAGGGGTCCGTCTCAACCATTCACAAACCACGTGCATCGAAGTCCGCGTTTTTCCGGCACCAGTCGGAAAATGTAAAACGCACCGTCGTTTTCCCCTCCCGAGGTGTTCCAGCACAGATTCAGCGGCACGACGCTGATAGGAAAAAAGAGGATATTGAGGATTTACATCTTTCTGAACCGGCATTGGCGTAATGGGTGCGTGGTCTTCCTCAAGAACCCCAAAGAACCTGCGCCACAACATTTTTCGGCTGGGTATTTCAGTGGCAAACTGCAACGATCGAAGCTCGTCATAGAGGCTTCGCGGGTCAGATATCCCGAGCTGGTCGCCAAGACTGACTGCCTTCTCATAGGGCAATAAATCCACAATGATTGACCAGGCGATTGGATCAGACAGCAAGGACACAGGGTCTCGCAGTTCTAGTACGAGTTTGCGAAGACGGTCTGTTCCAGCAAAATCCGGCTCGAAAACGTTTATTAGTCTGCTAGCTGCCACTCCAAGAAGTTCACGTACTTGCCGGTCTCCGGCCCGCATGATGACATCTTCGAGAGCAATTCCAGGCATTCAGTCTTCTTTCGTCTCACAATCCACACATTTAACAAGGAGAGGTATCATCCTCCTCATCCAAAACGTCAGCGAGCATTTCAATCAGAGGAATATTTTTACGACGCTTTTTGCCATTTTCCATCGCCGCATCATGCCGAGCCATAATTTCCTCTTTGCGAGAAAGTAGCTCTGGAAGAGTTTCACCTTGTGACCAAGTATAAACTCGGCTTTTCGTAGAATAATCCGCGTAATTTTTCCCTATTTTTTTCGTACGCGATCGCGCGCTCAAAGAGGTCAGGGTGATAGGCCGCCAATCCAACCCACTCTGACTTACGCTGAAAAAAACAGAAATAACAACCTGACCGCGTACGTCATTTGTAGTAGGCAGGCAAACCAACACCGGCTTCATCACGAATGCGCATAACATCTTCTTTACCAATACCGTCCTCACGCAACGGATACTTCACTCGTACATTTGATTTTGTTGAGAGATAGCCTTCACGGGAAAGTTCATCGGCACGAATCGCTACATAGGAAATCACTGTCTCATTCCCAAAAGCAGATTCAATCCAGTCTTCAAGAGGTTTGATTTTCATCTGACGGGTGCACCAGCGCATTTGGGGTGAAGGTAAGGCTCCTCGATGTAAGTCGAGCCAATAGTCAAAATCTCGTCCGGAACCAAGACGATGGATACGCCTACCAAAATATGCTTCAAGTTTGGCAAGAAACTCATAGGTCTCAGGAAGTTCAGCGCCCGTATCACAAAAAAATACTCAACATCAGGCAATCGGTCCCGGAGATAAACTGCAAGAGCAGCACTATCTTTCCCGCCGGAAAAACCCATGATATGATGCACACGTTCGTTTTCCAATACATTCTTACGCATGCTTGCCTGCCATTTTATCACTTTCTTCCCACCGGGTTATGCCCTCTTGCACGCTCAAACATTCCTAGGAAGAATACCTAAGTCGTTATCTCAGGGCAGCTGTCGATTACTTCTTTATCATCACAAAGTATTCTTCGGAGAAATTTCACTAACAACATCTCTCGACCTAACGGACCATAAGTTTGTTCGGCACGAGCAAGCGCTTCAGTAACAAAAACATCGAGACCGGCTTCTACTGATTCATCAATCCACACGACCCGTTGCCGATCTATACCCTTTGCCGTAGTGAAACCGACTCGAATTGCATCACGGCCTTCAGAAGAAGACTCGCAGCATTCGTAGTAAAGATTCTCGATACGATGTTGTGCTGACATTAGCTCACGCAAGCGAAATTAGCTCACGCAAGCGAAAATTGAAACGGCGGAGGTCTTCGTCAACCCAGTTTACCGGAGCCTTATCCGTGAGAATTATCCCCAGGTAGTCAAGCCATTCATCACGCCCCAGCGTCGTGTCAGCAAGGCTCAAAGCAAAAGAGGCTACATCAGTGTCAAGAACAGCATCTGAAAATTGACCGATTCGGTCTGCAATAATACAGCGCGAATCACCATATGGCACAGAAAAACAATCTACAATTTGTTTTTCCAAGTGGTTACGTAACTCCCCAAAATGGCTTTCAAGTTTAGAGAGTGCTTTCTCTAAACGACTGATAAAATCTACAATCTTCGCTTCATCATATGATTCTCTTGACACAAACGGGGGAATCTAAACCGCCTGGAGTAAATCTGAAAAAAACAGTTCATCTGGCTCTGTAGCAGCGAAGAGGACAGAACGAACCGCTAGTGCCCGTTTGGACACCTGTTTTGTTTTCTGAGTATAAAAAAGCAAATTTTGCGCTCGTTTCAATAAAGGAGAAACAACTCTCAGAATAGATGCAACCCAATTCCCTTCTCTTCTCTTTGTTGGTCTTTTTGAGTGCTTCACTAACTCAGCAGATGCTTGCAACAATGCAGAAAAGTATTTTACAATTGCTGCACGAGCACCGGAAATCACATAAGTTTTCACCGAAAAAAGATCAGGATTTCGAAGAAAACGATGCAATACCGGCAATTCAAGGCGGGCTACAAAAGAACCATTTTCATACAGCGCCACAGTATCAGAATAAGACAAAAGGGCTGCAATATAGAATCGGAAGCACTCCCTCTCTTAGACAAACCGGAGGAAGAAGTAAGCGGCGGTAAATCTCGTCTACTCCGATCAAAGAGGATTCTGCTTCACGAAAAGCATCTTCAATAATGGTCCATGTCGGCTCAAATCCCAGACCAGAGGCCTCATCTGGAAACGGTCGACCGAAACCAATCTCTCCATGACGTTTTCGATGAACCCCAGAACAGGAAAGGACCGCTTCATACATTGCCCGTTGCGGACCACACCCCTCAATGTCACAAAGTGGCACATCAGGGCACGTTACCATAGCTTCGATCAATTCACGGCGGGCACGTACTCCCTGAGAACTCATTTTCCGCCGAGATAACATCTCATTCCGGACAACAGGAGCCCCAAAATCATAACTATCACATAAGCTCGACAGCCTCGCTGACAACGAACGAGAAACACATCCCCCATCATGGTCGGTATCCTCTCCTAATACCTGCCACTCCAGAAATTTTGTATCAGATCCAAAAACTCGTTGAACAGAGACATCCAAAGCCATCATTGCAACAGCAGCACGCTCCCGTAACTCGCAGATAGCCGCCCAATCTGCAGAGATTGCTTCTGCCTGCTGCAGAGCCTCGAAATGAGCAGCAAGATCTCGCACAGTCTCCGCAAGTGAGTTCATTTGTGAAGCATCGGATATCTTGCCGAGAAGAACCGGGCGTGCATCCCTATACCCATTCGATTCGGGAACCTGCCCCGTAGGGTCTACGCAGAACAAAACAGCCCCGTCATAAATTTGCTCTTTGTCAAGGCAAACTTCGGTCACAGCATCGACATAATGTCGTTCAAATATCCGCAAAATATCAGTACGCTGGCTATGCCGTGCTGCGACAATCGGCGTCTGAGGGCGAACCCTCAAAATCTTCGAAGCCTCTTACGGGCCCGACCACCCCCAAGTCGCCCGCGCCCTCGGCAACCTCGGCCTTGCCGAACGTGATCTGGGGAATTATGCGGTGGCACGGGTGTTATGGGAGCGGGCTCTTGCGATTTTTGAGGAGGCCGGCGATCCTGGCGCGGACTGGATACGAGGGTTGTTGGCGGAGTTGTGAGCACGCGGGAAGTCGGAAGACAGATTGCGGTCTTTTCCGGAAAATGGAGTGCTGGGGTTTTGCGTGTTCCCGAGGTGAATAGG
>Ga0209633_10005274_pt1 | contig 11399 bp, 7 predicted proteins | sample Cruoilmetagenom1_FD_187290 | JGI IMG/M metagenome (GOLD analysis project Ga0209633, IMG submission 187290) | Oil polluted marine microbial communities from Coal Oil Point, Santa Barbara, California, USA - Sample 1 (SPAdes) (version 2) | ecosystem: Environmental > Aquatic > Marine > Oil seeps ... | reverse complement strand
AGGCATATTGCGCCGGTATTTCGGTACCCGGAATAAAGATGTCATTACCTTCATCATCAACCAGTTTCACCATGGGGCGCAGGTCCTTACCCGCGGTTCCACGGGTCTTGGGATCTGACACAGTCAAGCTGGACAGGCCGGTGATTTCATCCGAGCGGGTATTAACACTGATACCTTCGATAAAGTCGATGAATTTCAGCGTGCCCGCCACCTCGGTGACAATCGGATGCGTATGCGGATCCCAATTAGCAACGACTTGCCCTGCTTCAACCTGGGCACCGTCTTCAGCGCTGATAATAGATCCGTAGACCACCTTATAACGCTCACGCTCACGACCATGGTCATCCTGGATAGTCAGCTCACCTGAACGGGAGATGGCCACATAGTGCCCATCGCGGTTTTTCACCGTTTTCAGATTATGAAGCTTGATACTACCCTTGGACTTAACCTCGATATTATTAACCGATGCCGCACGAGAGGCCGCACCACCGATATGGAAGGTACGCATAGTCAGCTGTGTACCCGGCTCACCGATGGACTGCGCAGCCACAACGCCCACAGATTCACCAATATTAATGCGATGACCACGAGCCAGATCACGCCCGTAACACTGGGCGCAAACGCCGTGTCGTGTCTCACACAGGATCGGGGACCTGACCATCAATTGGTCAACACTCATTTCTTCCAGTCGAGCGACCATGCGCTCATCCAGCAATGTGCCAGCAGCAATAGCCACTTTATCTGAGTCCGGGTAGAAAATATCTTCTCCCAGCACACGACCAAGAACGCGGTCGCTGAGCGATTCAATCACATCACCACCCTCAACTACCGGAGTGATTTTCAGAGAACCCGTGGCACCACAATCTTCCTCGGTAACGACCAGGTCTTGTGCCACATCAACTAGACGACGTGTCAGGTAACCGGAGTTTGCCGTTTTAAGGGCGGTATCCGCCAGACCTTTACGAGCACCATGAGTGGATATAAAGTACTGAATTACATTCAGTCCTTCACGGAAATTCGCTGTAATGGGGGTCTCGATGATTGAGCCGTCAGGTTTCGCCATCAATCCACGCATACCGGCAAGCTGACGGATCTGCGCCGGGCTACCACGGGCGCCGGAGTCGGCCATCATATAGATAGAGTTAAATGAACTCTGGTCTACTTCCTCACCTTCCGCGTTCAGCACCTTTTCACTACCCAGCTTGGCCATCATCGCCTTGGAAATCTGGTCATTGGTATGGGACCAGATATCGATAACTTTATTGTAGCGCTCACCCTGGGTAACCAGGCCGGACTCATACTGATCCTGAATCTCCTTAACCTCGTCCTCAGCCTTGGCCAGGATGTCCGCTTTTTCTTCAGGAACTACCATGTCATTTGAGCAAATGGATACACCCGCACGAGTAGAATACTGGAAGCCCATGTACATCAGCTGATCAGCAAAGATAACGGTTGTTTTCAGGCCCAGGCGTCGATAGCAGATATTGATCAGACGAGATATTGCCTTTTTACTCATGTCGACGTTGATCAGGTCAAATGATAAACCTTCGGGTATGATCTCATACATCAGGGCGCGACCGACGGTAGTATCCACTATCCTGCTGGACTCCTGCATCTGGTCATCTTCATCCAGCACTGACTCCTGGATACGAACCTTGATACGGGCATTCAGGTTAACCATATTGCCTTCATAGGCACGATGGACTTCAGTGGTATCAGCAAACACCATCCCTTCGCCCTGGGCATTAACGCGTTCACGCGTCATGTAATACAGACCCAAAACAACGTCCTGGGAAGGTACGATAATCGGCTCACCATTCGCTGGCGATAACACATTATTGGTCGACATCATCAGGGTGCGCGCTTCCAGTTGCGCCTCGATAGACAAGGGCACATGCACCGCCATTTGGTCGCCGTCGAAGTCCGCATTAAACGCAGAACAAACGAGAGGATGCAGACGGATAGCCTTACCTTCGATCAGGACAGGCTCAAACGCCTGTATACCTAATCTATGCAGTGTTGGCGCACGATTCAGCATAACCGGATGCTCACGGATGACATCTTCCAGGATATCCCAGACTTCTGCGCCTTCTCGCTCAACCAGTTTCTTGGCCGCCTTGATAGTGGTTGCCAGTCCACGCAACTGCAGTTTATTAAAGATAAATGGCTTGAACAGTTCCAGCGCCATCTTTTTAGGCAGTCCACATTGATGCAATTTCAATGTAGGGCCTACCACGATAACCGAACGGCCCGAGTAATCGACACGTTTACCCAACAGATTCTGACGGAAACGACCTTGCTTACCCTTGATCATATCGGCCAGGGATTTCAAAGGACGTTTGTTGGTGCCGGTAATAGCGCGTCCACGACGACCATTATCCAACAGCGCATCGACAGATTCCTGCAACATGCGCTTTTCGTTACGCACGATAATATCCGGGGCATTCAGCTCCAGCAGTCGTTTCAGACGATTGTTTCTGTTAATAACACGACGGTACAGGTCATTCAGGTCAGACGTCGCGAAACGTCCACCATCCAGGGGTACCAATGGGCGTAAATCTGGCGGCAATACCGGCAATACACTCAGGATCATCCATTCAGGCTTGTTACCCGAATCAAGGAAAGACTCAACCAGTTTGGAACGCTTGGTCAATCGCTTGAGTTTGGTTTCCGAATTAGTGGAGACAATCTCCTCACGCAAACTGACCGCCTGCTCTTTCAAATTGATGGAACGCAACAATTCCAGGACCGCCTCGGCACCCATGCGCGCATCAAATTCATCTCCGTGTTCTTCGATCGCTTCCAGGTAGGCTTCATCAGACAGCAACTGACCCTTTTCCAGAGTCGTCATGCCAGGATCAACCACCACAAAGGCTTCGAAATAAAGAACCCGTTCGATATCCCGCAAGGTCATATCAAGCAATAAGCCAATACGCGACGGCAATGATTTCAGAAACCAGATATGGGCAACCGGGCTCGCCAGTTCAATATGCCCCATGCGATCTCGACGCACCTTGGCTAGTGTAACTTCAACGCCGCATTTCTCACATACGACACCGCGATGCTTCAGTCGCTTGTATTTGCCGCACAGACATTCATAGTCCTTAACCGGACCAAATATCTTGGCGCAAAATAGACCGTCACGCTCAGGTTTGAATGTACGATAGTTGATAGTTTCCGGTTTTTTGACTTCACCATACGACCATGAACGAATCATGTCTGGCGAAGCCAGACCGATTTTAATTGCTTCGAAGTCTTCTACATTTCCCTGTAACTTGACGAGATTGAGTAGATCTTTCATGTCTTCTCCTGCCTGCTAAAGCGTTTACTGATTATTGACCCGGGACTAGTCCTGGGCCAATTCAATATTGATACCGAGCGAACGAATTTCCTTAACAAGTACGTTAAAGGATTCGGGCATGCCAGCTTCCATATGATGGTTACCATCAACGATATTTTTGTACATCTTGGTTCGACCGTTCACGTCGTCTGACTTGACTGTCAGCATTTCCTGAAGGGTATAGGTCGCGCCATAGGCTTCCAGCGCCCAGACCTCCATTTCACCAAATCGTTGACCACCAAACTGGGCTTTACCGCCCAACGGTTGCTGTGTGACCAGACTGTAAGGTCCGGTTGAACGCGCATGCATCTTGTCATCGACCAAATGGTTCAGTTTAAGCATATGCATGAACCCGATCGTCACTGGACGCTCGAAAGATTTACCCGTACGGCCATCGTATACAGTGGCCTGACCGGTTTCCGGCAAATCAGCCAGACGCAACATGTAGCGTAGCTCTTCTTCGCTACAGCCATCAAATACCGGCGTTGCCATCGGTACACCACCGACGAGGTTGCGGCACAGCTCGATAATCTCATCATCACTGAAGCTGTCGAGATCCTCTTTCTTGCCACTATTATTATAGACCTTATCAAGGAAGCCTCTTAGCTCTGCTACATTAGATTGAGCCTCCAGCATGGCACCGATCTTGATACCCAGGCCCTTCGCCGCCCAGCCCAAATGACACTCAAGGATCTGACCCACATTCATACGTGAAGGTACGCCTAATGGGTTCAGTACAATATCGACCTGCGTACCGTCTTCCAGGTAAGGCATATCCTCAACAGGAACGATCATTGAGATAACACCCTTGTTACCATGTCGTCCCGCCATCTTGTCACCCGGCTGAATACGACGCTTAACAGCCATATAGACCTTGACCATCTTCAACACGCCTGGCGCCAGATCATCACCCGCTATGATTTTCGATTTTTTCTCTTCAAACAACTGTGAGAAATGCTCATGCATGCCTTTCAACTGATCAGACACGACCTCGAGCTGTGCATTAGCTTCTTCATTATGCAAACGAATCTCGAACCATTTTTCTCTGGACACTTCAGACAAATAAGCCTTGCTTATCTTAGTGCCGGAAGCCAGTTGATTGGGACCTCCATCAGCTACCTTTCCGATCAATAATTTTTCAATACGATCGTAGAGATCTTCTTCCATGATGCGGCGCTGGTCACCCAGGTCTTTGCGGATCGCTTCCAGTTGCTCTTCTTCTATCTCCAAAGAACGCTTGTCTTTTTCAACCCCATCACGGGTAAAGACCTGCACATCAATCACAGTACCATCCATACCGGACGGCACACGCAAAGAAGTATCCTTGACGTCAGAGGCCTTCTCACCAAAGATCGCTCTCAGGAGTTTCTCTTCTGGTGTTAACTGGGTTTCGCCCTTGGGCGTGACTTTACCCACGAGGATATCACCCGGCTTGACCTCGGCACCGATGTAGACAATACCTGACTCATCCAGCTTGGACAGGGCCGTTTCACCTACATTAGGAATATCCGAACTGATTTCTTCAGAACCCAGCTTGGTATCACGCGCGACACAGGTCAACTCTTCTATATGAATCGTTGTCAGGCGATCTTCCTGTACCAGACGCTCCGATATCAGGATGGAATCCTCGAAGTTATAGCCATTCCAGGGCATGAACGCGACCATCAGATTCTGGCCTAGCGCGAGCTCGCCCATATCGGTACTCGGGCCATCCGCTAGCACATCGCCACGCGAGATAGTATCGCCAGGTTTAACCAAAGGTTTCTGGTTAATACAGGTATTCTGATTTGAACGCGTATACTTAATCAGATTATAGATATCAACACCGGCCTCACCCGCCACGGCTTCATCATCACTAACACGCACAACGATACGACCCGCGTCAACAGAATCGACGGAACCACCACGTCGAGCAACGACCGTTACACCCGAGTCAATCGCCACTGTTCTTTCAATACCAGTACCGACCAAAGGCTTGTCTGAACGTAATGTTGGAACAGCCTGGCGTTGCATGTTCGAGCCCATCAAGGCGCGGTTAGCATCGTCATGCTCTAGGAACGGGATCAACGCGGCAGCAACAGAAACAACCTGACGGGGAGAAACGTCCATATACTGCACATTCTCAGCGATCGTCAGCGTGAACTCGTTCTTGTGACGACAAGCGACCAGCTCATCAGACAACTGCCCTTTTTCATTGATACCAGCATTAGCCTGGGCAATCACGAACTGGCCTTCTTCGATCGCCGACAGGTAGTCCAGATCAGCCGTCACCTTACCGTCAATAACTTTACGATAAGGGGTTTCCAGAAATCCGTATCGATTGGTGCGCGCATAGACCGCCAAGGAATTGATCAGACCGATGTTTGGACCTTCAGGCGTCTCGATAGGACAAACACGACCGTAATGCGTCGGATGTACGTCACGAACCTCGAATCCGGCACGCTCACGCGTCAAACCACCTGGGCCAAGCGCCGAAATACGGCGTTTATGCGTGACTTCGGACAGTGGATTATTCTGGTCCATAAATTGGGACAATTGCGATGATCCAAAAAATTCCTTAACGGCTGCCGCAACCGGTTTTGCATTAATCATTTCCTGAGGCATCAGACCTTCTGACTCAGCCAGACTCAAACGCTCCTTGACGGCGCGCTCTACTCGAACCAGACCCACACGGAATACATTTTCCGCCATTTCGCCAACGCAACGAATGCGACGATTACCCAGATGGTCGATGTCGTCTACTTCTCCATTACCATTACGTATATCGATCAGAATACCGAGTACGCCGATAATGTCTTCATTCGACAGCACGCTTTCGCCTTCATCGTTCTGACGACCAATACGACGGTTAAATTTCATTCGGCCAACCGCCGAAAGATCATAACGTTCTTCGTTAAAAAACAGATTGGTAAACAGATTTTGCGCCGCTTCCTTGGTAGGAGGCTCGCCTGGACGCATCATTCGATAAATCTCGACCTGGGCTTCCAGTTCTGTCGTTGTATTGTCTATTTTTAATGTATTGGAGATGTAAGGGCCATGATCAAGATCGTTAAAATAGATTGTTTGCAGCTCATCTATTCCCGCCTCTTCCAACGCTTCGATCAACTCTTCGGTCAATTCATCATTGGCATTGGCAATAATTTCACCAGTTTCGGTGTTAACAATATTCTTTGCCAACACCTTGCCCAACATATAATCTTTGGAGACCAGCAAGGACTCCACGCCCTGCTTTTCGAGCTCAAGAATGACACGCGCTGTAATACGCCGGCCTTCCTCGACAATCACCTTGCCATTAACAACAATATCGAATGCTGCAGTCTCACCGCGCAAACGTTCTGGAACGAGATCCAACATGACACCATCTTCAGCAAACGTGAACTGGTTGGTATCGAAAAACATGTCGAGGATCTGTTCGTTGTCGTATCCCAGGGCACGCAGCAATATAGTCGCAGGCAGTTTGCGACGTCGGTCAATACGGACAAAAACCGCATCCTTGGGATCGAATTCAAAATCCAGCCAGGAACCGCGATAAGGGATCACGCGTGCATTAAACAATAATTTACCTGAACTGTGAGTCTTGCCTTTATCATGATCAAAGAACACACCGGGCGAACGGTGTAATTGCGAGACGATCACGCGTTCGGTACCATTAATTACAAAGGTACCATTATCTGTCATCAGGGGTATTTCCCCCATGTAAACTTCCTGTTCCTTGATATCCTTGACCACTTGCGTATTCGCAGGTGCTTCCTTGTCATAGATCACCAGACGTACTTTGACACGCAGCGGCGCGGAGTAGGTCATGCCACGTAACTGACACTCCCTGACATCAAACGTCGGCGTACCCAAACGGTAACTGACGTATTCAAGCAATGCATTGCCTGAATAACTAACGATCGGAAATACTGATTTTAATGCAGCATGAAGACCCATATCTTCACGTTTCTCAGGATCCATATTATCCTGTAAAAACTTACTATAGGAGTCCAACTGAATTGCGAGCAAATAGGGAACTTCCAGGATACTAGCTCGTTTACCGAAATCCTTGCGGATACGTTTTTTTTCGGTGAAAGTATAGGCCATTGTGTACCTCAGTTATCGTTCAACGTCTATGTTTATTAACGTCCTTTTTACTTGTCGGCCGGTTGAAAAGACGGACAAGACAGAAAAACATTCCATGTTAATGTAAACAGGAAAAGGCCGGCGGCTAATTACTAGCCACCAGCCATCCTGTTTTCATCAAAACAGGTTGCCAAGTAGTGCAACCAAGTACAAGCGTTACTTAAGCTCTACGCTGGCACCAGCTTCTTCAAGCTGCTTTTTAAGGTCGGCAGCTTCATCTTTAGATGCAGCTTCCTTAACAGTACCCGGCGCGCCTTCAACAAGCTCTTTAGCTTCTTTCAGACCCAGACCGGTGACGGCGCGGACAACCTTGATGACAGCAACCTTGTTAGCACCAAAGCTGGTCATAACAACGTCAAACTCATCTTTCTCTTCAGCGGCAGCAGCTTCACCACCACCAGCAGCAGGAGCAGCAGCTACGGCAGCAGCTGCTGTTACGCCGAATTTTTCTTCCATTGCTTCGATCAGTTCTACAACATCCATCACGGACATGTTAGAAATAGTTTCCAGTATATCTTCTTTTGAAACAGCCATTGCTATCTCCTAAATTTTAATAGTTACTTGGTAATGGAAAGGGCTTAACAGCCATTTCCAGCGACCCGACTCTAAATGAATAGATCAGGCAGCGCCCTCTTTTTGGTCCCGTACTGCAGCGATAGTGCGAACCAGCTTGCCAGGGACTTCATTAAGCGTACGCGCGAACTTGTCGAGCGGTGCTTTCATGACAGCCATCAGCATACTGATTGCCTGATCACGAGTAGGTATTTTCGCGAGTCTTTCCAGTTCGGAAGCATCAAGCAATTGACCACCAATAGAAACCAGCTTTACGATCAACCGGTCATTACTTTTGGTAAATTCCTTGATTACTCTGGCTGCTGCGCCCGGATCTTCCTGAGAAAATGCCAGCAATAACGGACCGGTAAGCCCATCTTGCAAACATTCAAACTCAGTTCCTTCAACAGCACGCTTTGCCAGCGTATTTTTAACAACGCGAAGATAAACCCCCTCATTACGTGCCTTGACACGCAAATCAGTCATTTCTTCTACAGTAAGGCCTCGATATTCAGCCGCAACAGCAGACAGGGCATTGGCTGCTACCGCCGCCACTTCTTCTACTACAGCTTTTTTCTGATCCAGATTGAGTGCCATATATGCTTTTCTCCTGGAATTGCCTTAAACAAACCTTGCTCGCGGAATCACTCCGATTGCAAGGCAACCTTTTTGGCTGCCCAAGTATTAACTTGTTGAGCTAAGCCATCTGCGCTGGATGGTTTCCCTATTAAGCCCTTACGGACACCTGCGGTCTTTGACGACCCGGTAATCGAAATTACTGGTCTCAAAGTCTGTATAGTGATGCGTTTCGCCAGATCCAGCCGTGATAAAAAAAACGAGCCTGGATTCGACGGCGCTCACCTAGCCAACATATACTCATCATTTATCGTAATGAGCAAAGTCCGCTATAAATCTAATAATTCTTACATTGAAGCCTGATCGACAGCGATGCCAGGACCCATGGTCGAGGACACTGTTATTTTCTTGACATACACGCCTTTTGCCGATGCGGGCTTGGCCTTGTTGAGGTCGGCCAACAGCGCATCCAGATTCTCACGGAGTGCTTTGATATCAAAATCAAGATTACCGATCGGGCAATGAATAATACCTGCCTTATCAGTACGATAACGCACCTGTCCTGCCTTGGCATTCTTAACCGCAGTAACGACATCAGGGGTTACTGTGCCAACCTTGGGGTTTGGCATCAGACCACGAGGGCCCAGAATTTGACCCAGCTGACCAACGACGCGCATCGCATCGGGAGAGGCAATCACCACATCAAAATCCATATTGCCTTTTTTAATGTCTTCCGCCAGATCCTCAAAGCCGACGATATCAGCTCCGGCTTCCTTGGCCTTGTCTGCATTTTCACCCTGGGCAAAAACGGCAACACGGATTGTTTTGCCGGTACCATTAGGAAGAATAGTGGAGCTACGCACCACCTGGTCAGATTTACGCGGATCGACACCGAGATTCACACTGACATCAACTGATTCCAGAAACTTCGCGCGCGGCAAGTCCTTCAATAAGGAAATAGCATCATCGATTGCATATTGCTTGCCGTGTTCAATTTTTTCTTCAACGGCCTTCTGTTTCTTACTTAATTTAGCCATGTCATTAACCCTCTACATCCAGACCCATACTACGAGCTGTACCCGCAATGGTTCGTACTGCTGCTTCAAGACTGGCGGCTGTTAGATCCGGTTCTTTGGTCTTAACAATCTCTTCCAGCTGAGCGCGCGTTACTTTACCCACTTTGGTAGTATTCGGAGTACCACTACCTTTTGGAACACCGGCCAGTTTCTTCAACAGTACGGCAGCAGGCGGTGTCTTGGTAATAAAGGTGAAGCTGCGATCACTATAAACACTGATCACAACAGGAACAGGCATACCCTGATCCAGCTTCTGCGTCTTGGCATTGAATGCCTTGCAGAATTCCATAATATTGACACCATGCTGACCCAGCGCAGGTCCTACGGGAGGACTTGGATTCGCTTGCCCAGCTGGCACTTGCAGCTTGATATAAGCTTCTATTTTCTTAGCCATTTTTTACTCCTGTGGGTACAAACGCCTTGCGGCTCCCCGTTAACGTCAGAGGAAAGGTTAAAGAGTAAAGATAAAAGGGCTAAGCCTTTACTTTCATCTTGTATCTTTAACCTTCACCCTGGTTTTAATTAACTTTTCTCGACTTGACCAAAACCCAGTTCAACGGGCGTAGATCGACCGAAAATGAGCACGGCCACGACGAGCTTGCTCTTTTCGTAATTCACTTCTTCAACCACTCCATTGAAGTCATTAAATGGCCCATCGGTAACACGTACCACTTCGCCAGGCTCGAACAAAACCTTTGGCTTGGGCTTATCAACACCTTCTTGCACCCTTTGCAGGATGGCATTGGCTTCCTTATCGGTAATGGGAGCCGGTTTGTCACTGGTCCCACCAATAAAGCCCAGCACTTTGGGCGTATCTTTAATCAGATGCCAGGTATCATCGTTCATTTCCATTTGCACCAGCACATAGCCAGGAAAAAACTTACGCTCGCTTCTACGCTGCTGACCTTCCTTCATTTCCACCACTTCTTCAGTGGGAACGAGTATCTCGCCAAAGGATTCTTCCATATGAAAGCGTTTAACACGCTCGATCAAGCTCAGCTTTACCTTATTTTCAAAATTTGAATAGGCATGCACTACATACCAACGCATCGCCATCGCTCTATGCCCCCTGACCGGTTAACAACTTAACCGCCCATAATAAAAAGGAATCCATGATCCATAAAAGCACGCCCACCAATAGCACCATCAGAAAGACTATCAGGGTCGTCTGCATTGTCTCGGCACGCGTCGGCCAGATAACCTTTCTGACTTCAGTTCGCGCACTACTGACAAATGACCATGACTGCTGGCCTCGCTCTGACTGTAAGGCAATAAACACTGCGATACCTGCCACCACCAGCAATGATAAAACCCGCATTAATAATGAGTACTCGTCGTATATATAAAAAGCGATGGACCCGGCCACCACTAGCAATAATGCAAATAGCAGCTTGAACGTATCTGCCATGGACCCTTGCTCTGTTGACTTTGTACTCATTAATAATCCGTAATCATACTAGTTAAAATGGCAGGCCAGGAGGGAATCGAACCCCCAACCTGCGGTTTTGGAGACCGCTGCTCTGCCAATTGAGCTACTGGCCTATAAATGCAGGGAAAAGATTAAAGATACAAGATAAAAGGGCGGGATACTCACACCCTTTTATTTGCATCTTTTCTCTTTACTCCGCTTTTATTCAATAATTTTAGCTACAACACCCGCACCTACAGTACGACCACCTTCACGGATCGCGAACCGCAGACCATCTTCCATCGCGATCGGGGCGATCAGGGTA
>Ga0209633_10005273_pt1 | contig 11399 bp, 7 predicted proteins | sample Cruoilmetagenom1_FD_187290 | JGI IMG/M metagenome (GOLD analysis project Ga0209633, IMG submission 187290) | Oil polluted marine microbial communities from Coal Oil Point, Santa Barbara, California, USA - Sample 1 (SPAdes) (version 2) | ecosystem: Environmental > Aquatic > Marine > Oil seeps ... | reverse complement strand
TTCGCGCCCGCTGGACGTCGTTAAGGCCCACTTGTGGTCACCCAGACCACGGCGTGGACCTTGCCTCGCCAGCAAACGCGAAAAACCGGTCAAATGATGCCGTATTAAGGATCGATGCTCTAGTCAACCGGCTTGAGCGGAGCAACCGGACCCTTCCATGACCCCCATTCTGATCTTCGGCAAATCGGGCCAAGTCGCCTTGGCGCTCGGCCGCCTGGGTGACATCGCGGGTCACCCGGTTGTCTGTCTGGGCCGGGGAGAGGTCGATATCGCCGATGGGCGCGCGGTCGCCGGGGCGGTCGAACGGGAGCGGCCGGTGCTCGCGGTGAACGCCGCGGCCTATACCGCCGTCGACGGCGCCGAAACCGAGCCCGAGCAGGCTCATGCGGTGAACGCCGACGGGCCGGGACATCTTGCGCGGGCCTGCGCCGCGGCCGGCATCCCTCTCATTCACCTCTCGACGGACTATGTTTTCGACGGACATGGAGACCGGCCCTACCGGGAGGATGATCCCGTGGCTCCGCTCAACGTCTACGGCCGCACCAAGCTTGCCGGCGAAGAAAGCATCCGGGAACGGCTCGACCGCCATCTCATTCTGCGCACCAGCTGGATTTTCAGCGCGGCGGGCAGCAACTTCGTCACGACCATGCTGCGTCTCGGTGCGGAGCGGGACGACCTCGGCATTGTCGACGATCAGAGCGGATCGCCGACCTTTGCCGGTGATATCGCCGCCGCGATTTCCGCATTGGCGGAACAGGTGCTGAGCGCCGGGGATGAGACGGCATGGGGCACATACCACATGACGAATGCAGGTCACACCACGTGGTACGGCTTTGCCACGGAGATATTCGCGCTGGCCGGTGCGGCGGGGCGCAAAGTGCCGTCTTCGGTACGGCCGATTGCCACTGAAGACTATCCGACGCCGGCCACGCGGCCGCACTATTCCATTCTGGACACCGCCAAACTGCGTACGGCGTTCGGTGTCGCGTTGCCGCCCTGGCAGGACGCCCTCGTGCGATGTCTGGCGTAACGGTTCATTTCCAAGCATTCGGATCGAAACGGAGCAAAAATGAAGGGTATCATTCTGGCCGGCGGCGCGGGGACGCGCCTGCATCCGGTGACCTTGGCGACCAGCAAGCAGTTGTTGCCGATCTACGACAAACCTCTGGTTTATTACCCGCTGACCACGCTCATGCTGGCCGGCATCCGCGAGATCCTGATCATTTCCACGCCGCAGGACCTGCCCAAATACAGCGCCATGCTCGGGGACGGCGCCCAGTGGGGCGTCTCCTTCTCCTATGCCGAGCAACCGCGGCCGGAGGGGCTGGCGCAGGCGTTCATCATCGGCGAGGAGTTCATCGGCAACGACGGATGCGCCCTTGCGCTCGGCGACAATATTTTCTTCGGCCACGGCCTCACGGAGCTGCTGCAGCGCGCCGCGGGGCGCGATGCCGGCGCGAGCGTCTTCGCCTACCGGGTCCACGATCCCGAACGCTATGGCGTGGTGGAACTCGATGCATCGGGCAAGGCCCTGTCCATCGTGGAGAAGCCGACAGAGCCCCGGTCCGACTGGGCGGTGACCGGCCTTTATTTCTACGACAACTCAGTGGTCGACGTGGCCAAGGCGCTCAAGCCGTCGCCGCGGGGCGAGCTTGAAATCACAGAGGTCAACAAGGCGTATATGCTGGACGGCGCCCTCAATGTCGAACTCATGGGGCGCGGCTATGCCTGGTTCGACGCAGGGACTCACGATAGCCTTCTGGATGCGGCAAACTTCGTTCGAACGATCGAAAGCCGGCAGGGACTGAAAATCGCCTGCCCCGAAGAGATCGCCCTTGCCGGCGAATACATCGATGCCGAGCACCTGGCTGAGCTGATCAACCAGAGATACAAGTCGACCGCCTATGGCGCCTATTTGAGCAAGTTATTGGATCACTGAGCTTCAGATGGAAAATCATTTTAGAGCAAATGATTGTGGTTCCTTCAATGGAATATCAATGGATATGAGGGTATAGAAGCAATCATGTCCAATCCCTCGCATGCCGGCGTCCAGGAGCCACGCCTCAAGGCCGCGTTCACGACGTGCAGGGGCGCGTTCACGAGCGCCGGGGTCTTCAGCTTCTTCATCAACCTTTTGATGCTGACGGGACCGCTGTTCATGCTCCAGGTTTACGACCGGGTGCTGACCAGCGGCAGCATTCCGACACTGGTGGCGCTCCTGTTTCTGGTGGCCGTATTGTTCGCCTTCATGGGCGGGCTGGAACTGATCCGCTCGAGACTGCTTGTGCGCATCGCCAGGCGGGTCGACGAGGAGCTCAGTGACGAAACCCTGCGTGCGGTGTTCGTGCATGCGCTCCGGCATTCACCCAACGTCAACAGCCAACCGGTGCGCGATCTCGACAATGTCCGCCAGTTCGTCGGCGGCCCGGGCCCGTTCACTCTGTTCGACGCGCCGTGGACGCCGGTCTACCTCGGCGTCATATTCCTGCTGCACTGGTGGCTGGGCATATTTGCGGTGGTCGGCGCGCTTGTCCTGTTTGCGGTTGCCGCGTTCAACGAAATCGTCACCCGCGAACCCATGGCGCGTTCGGCGCAGGCGTCAATGGCCTCGCATGCCCTGGTCGAGGAAGGCCGCCGCAACAGCGAAGTGCTCAAAGCCATGGGCATGACGCGCCAGTTTCGCGAGAAGTGGCAACGGTTGCACAACGCCGCTCTCGACCAGCAGATTCAGGCGAGCGACCGGGCCGGCGAGATCACCAGTTTCTCCAAGGCGACCCGCCTGTTCCTGCAGTCGGCGATGCTGGCGCTGGGCGCCTATCTGGCGGTTCAGCAACTGATCACACCGGGCACGATGATCGCCGCGTCGATCATCATGTCGCGGGCGCTGCAGCCGGTCGAGCAGGCGATCACGCACTGGCGCTCTTTTCTCCAGGTGCGCAAAGCGTATGACCGGCTTTCCGTCGCCCTGGAATCCGCTTATGAAGCTCCGCCGACTTTGCAGCTGCCGCCTCCGCGCGGTCATTTGCAGGTCGAGCAATTGTATTTGCGCGCGCCCGGCGGCGAGGAGGTCATCCTCCATGGCGTGAATTTCGAGCTCTTGCCCGGCACCGCGCTCGGTGTCATCGGCGTGACCGGGGCCGGTAAGACCAGCCTGGTGCGTGCCCTTGTCGGCCTCTGGCCGCCGGCCAAGGGCACGGTGCGGATCGACGACGCGACGCTCGATCAGTGGTCACCCGAGGCGCTCGGGCCCCATGTCGGCTATCTGCCGCAGGATGTGGAACTGTTCTCGGGCTCGATTGCGGAAAATATCGCCCGGCTCGATGCCGAGCCCGATGGGCAGGCGGTGGTTACCGCCGCGCAGCGTGCGAACGTGCACGAGATGGTTTTACGGCTGGCGGAAGGCTACGATACACTGGTGGGTGAGGGCGGTTTCGCGCTTTCGGCGGGACAGCGCCAGCGGATCGGTCTGGCAAGAGCGCTCTATGGCGACCCGGTTTTCGTCGTTCTCGACGAGCCCAACTCCAACCTCGATGCCGAAGGCGAGTCGGCCCTGGTGAATGCCATCCATCAGCTCAAGAGCAATGGCGCGACGGTTGTTGTTGCCGCGCACAGGCCAAGCGCGATCGGAGCCGTGGACCAGCTTTTGTTCCTGAAAGACGGTAAGATGGCGGCATTCGGCCCGAGGGACGAGGTGTTGGCCGCGGTAACCCAGAGCGTGCCGGGCAGGGTTGCCGACTTCACGCCGAAGCGCGACCACGGTGGAGCATGACGACATGATGCAGATAGTGCAGGCCGCCCCGGCGGAGAGCACCACGGTGAGCAGTCTCAAGCGTTACCAGAGGATCGGTTTCGTTCTGCTGTTTTCGCTGACCGTCGGCCTCGGCGGCTGGGCGGCATTCGCGTCCATCAGCGGGGCGGTTATCGCGTCCGGACAGGTCGTTGTCGAATCGAACTCCAAGAAGGTGCAGCATCTCGAAGGCGGCATCATCGCGGAAATTCTGGTCAGGGAGGGCGTGCGCGTGATTGCCGGGCAGGTCCTGATCCGCCTGGACGACACCGAAACCCGCGCCCGTCTGACGATACTGAACACGCAGATTTACGAGCTTCTGGCCAAACAGGGCCGGCTGGAGGCCGAGCGCGACGGCGTCACGGTGATCGAATTCGCGCCCGAGCTGACAAGCCGCGCGATCGACAATGGCGTCGCCAGGATCATAAAGGGCCAGACGCGCCTGTTCGAGTCGCGCCGGGCCACGTTGTCTGGCCAGAAGCAGCAGTTGCAAAAGCGCATCGAGCAACAGAACGAGGAAATCGTCGGCCTTCAGTCCCAGCAGGTGGCAAAGGAAAAACAGACGGTTCTGATCAAGAAGGAACTGAAAGACCTTATCGGCCTCAACAAACAGGGACTGGTTCCGACGACCAGGGTCCTGGCACTGCAGCGTGAGGCGGCATCGCTCGAAGGTACGAGCGGCGAGCTTGTCGCCAAGGTGGCGCGGATCAAGGGGCGGATATCGGAGACCGAACTGCAGCTTCTGCAACTGGACCAGGATACCCGTACCGAGGTGCTCAACGAAATGCGCCAGGTGCAGACCCAGTTGTCCGAGCTGATCGAGAAGCGGGTCGCCGCGGAAGCTCAGCTCAAGCGCATCGACATCGTGGCGCCGCAAAGCGGCTACGTCCATCAGCTGGATGTTCACACCGTCGGCGGCGTGATCGGTTCCGGCCAGGATCTCATGACGATCGTTCCGCAGGACGACCGGATGGTGCTCGAAGCCCGGCTCGACCCGCGCGATATCGACCAGGTGCTTCCCGGCGCGTTGGCCAAGGTGCGGTTCTCGTCATTCGATCAGCGCACCACGCCGGAGCTGGAGGGAACGGTTGAGCGGGTTGCCGCCGACCTCAGCCAGGATCAGGCGACCGGACAGCAATACTATACCGTGCGTGTCGAACTCAATGAGGTGGAGCGCGCCAAGCTCGGGGACAACAAGCTGGTTCCCGGCATGCCGGCGGAAGTGTTCATTCCGACCGGCGCCAGGACGCCGCTCAATTATCTCCTGAAACCTCTCACCGATCAGGTCAGCCGGGCGTTCCGCGAAGGCTGAGACCTTTAGGCTTAGAGCGTGTCGCGATCATCCTGATTCGCACCATCGCTCTAACTCTTTGTTGAAGCATGTCTTTTATCCCGAAACCGGCGCCCACTTTCGGGAGACATGCTTTAGATATCCAGGTCGGTGCCGGCGACGAATTCGGCGCGGTCCTGGATGAACCGGAAGCGCGCTTCCGGCTTGTTGCCCATGAGTTCATCGACGGCACGGGTCACGACCTTGCGCTCGTCCTCACTCAATTCGACCCGCAGAAGAGTGCGGGTTTCGGGGTTCATGGTGGTCTCTTTCAACTGTGCGGGCATCATCTCGCCCAAGCCTTTGAAGCGCGACACCTCGATCTTGCCGCGGCCTGAAAACTCCGTCTCCATGAGTTCGTCCTTATGGGCGTCGTCACGGGCATAGAGCGTTTTGCCGCCCTGGGCGATGCGGTAGAGCGGCGGCACGGCCAGAAAAAGATGGCCGTTGTCGATCAGCTGTTGCATCTCGCGGAAGAAGAAGGTGATCAGGAGAGAGGCGATATGGGCGCCGTCGACATCCGCATCGGTCATGATGATGACCCGCTCGTAGCGCAGGTCGCTATCGCGATACTGGCTGCGCGTGCCGCAGCCGAGCGCCTGAATGATATCCGCGATCTGCTGGTTTTGGGCGACCTTGGTACTGCCTGCAGAGGCCACATTGAGGATCTTGCCTCTGAGCGGCAACACGGCCTGGGTCTTGCGGTTGCGGCCTTGCTTGGCCGAGCCGCCGGCCGAATCGCCCTCAACGATGAAGAGCTCCGAGCCCGCCGCTTGATTCCGTGAGCAATCGGCGAGTTTGCCGGGCAGGCGGAGCTTGCGGACCGCGGTCTTGCGGTTGACCTCGCGCTCCTGGCGCCTGCGCAGCCGGTCGTCGGCACGATCGATGACCCACTCGAGCAGCTTGTCGGCCTGGCGCGGATGACCCGTCAGCCAGTGGTCGAAATGATCGCGCAGGGCGCTTTCGACGATGCGCGTGGCTTCGGTGGTCGCAAGCTTTTCCTTGGTCTGGCCCTGGAACTCGGGCTCGCGGATGAAGACCGAAAGCATGACGCCGGCGGATGCGACGACGTCGTCGGCGGTAACGATCTGGGCGCGCTTGTTGCCGGAGAGTTCACCATAGGCCTTGAGGCCACGCGCAAGCGCCATGCGCAGGCCGGTCTCGTGGGTGCCGCCTTCGATGGTGGGCACTGTGTTGCAGTAAGAGTTGATGAAGCCGTCCTCGCCGCCGAACCAGGCGACTGCCCACTCGACCGTTCCGTGGCCGCCGGGTTTCGTCGCCTTACCGGCAAACAGCCCGTCGGTGACCCGGTCATAGCCCTCGATCGTGGCCTCCAGATAGTCTTTCAGGCCGCCGGGAAAGTGCAAGGTGGCCTTGGCCGGCGTCTTATCGTTTTCGGAGAGATGTGCGCTGTCGCAGCTCCAGCGGATCTCGACGCCGCCGAACAGATAGGCCTTCGAGCGCGCCATCTTGTAGAGCCTGGCGGGTTTGAACTGGGCGCCCTTGCCGAAGATTTCAGGATCTGGCTTGAACCGTACCCGCGTGCCGCGCCGGTTATGGACCTTGCCGAGTTTTTCGAGGCCGGTCTTCGGCATGCCACGGCTGTAGACCTGGCGATAGAGCTGCTGTCCGCGCGCGACCTCGACCTCGAGGATTTCGGAAAGCGCGTTGACGACGGACACGCCGACACCGTGCAGGCCGCCCGAGGTCTCATAGACCTTGGAGTCGAACTTGCCGCCGGCATGGAGCGTGGTCATGATGACCTCGAGCGCGGTCTTTTTCTTGATCTTGGGGTGCGGGTCGATCGGGATGCCGCGGCCGTTGTCCGACACGCTCAGCCAGCCGTCGGCGTCATAGTCGACTTCGATGAAGCTTGCGTGGCCGGCGACCGCCTCGTCCATGGAGTTGTCGATCACTTCGGCGAAGAGGTGGTGCAGCGCCTTTTCGTCGGTGCCGCCGATATACATGCCCGGCCGGCGGCGCACGGGTTCGAGGCCCTCGAGGACCTCGATGTCGGCGGCGGTGTAGCCGTCTTCCTCCGTGCCCGGCCGCGCGGCGCGTTTGGTGGCGCGCTTCTTGGCGGCCTCGGGGGCAACCTCGGCTTCGAGTTTGTCAAACAGATCGTGCACCTTGGCCATGCAATTCCTCAAGACCTGATGTCGGCCGCTAAATGGATAGAAAATTGGGGCGAATCAATGGTCAGTATGCCACCGGCTCGCCGCCCGCGCGAGGGGGCGCATTGACTCATGCACGGTAATTTTTCTCACCATTCCCGGCCAAGAACCGCCAATTATTGCGCAAGGGCACACACGGCTTGAATGCACGACGCCGGCCGGCCAAGTGATGCTTCGCACCAGCGCGAGCCCTATTCCTGCGCCGCCTGCTGTTCAGGGGGAAGCGCCGTGACGGTGCCCCGAGCCATGCCTGTGTTGCGGCCATAGAAAGATTTGACGAAAGTGGGCGTGAATAGAACCGTATCGTTCACATAGACGTATAGCTGACCGGACCTCTGGGCGATGAAATCCATTTCCAGGGTGCGGTACTTGTTTTCCTGGTCCTCGTTCTGTTCAGCCTTCCTGTTTTCAAGTGCGTATCTGGCGAAGAGCTCATTGTCGAGACGGGCGATTGGCTGATACCAGCCGCTAAACAGATGCCGACGAATGGGTATGAGGAGGTACGCATAGAACGGTGGCGAAGCCAGCCCGTTCAGGTTGGCGTCGAGTGTTCCGCTGAACCAGAAGTCGTCGGTCCAGTTTTCCGTGATGTCGAGTTCAATGCGATACTTTCCGCCCCTTGTGACGCGCCGTCCGGTGGCAAGGCACGGGTCCGCCGGATCGAACGTGAACTCGAATGTTTCTCCTGGCATTAGCTCCGGTACCTTCGGTACGGAGGCGCAGAATATGCCGATGCCGTCAGCGGCGCCGAAAACAAGGCGGCTGCACACGGCCACGAGGATGAGCAGAAATACGGTTATGGCCATCGCCTCCAGGCCGATGCGTACCGGCCGTCTGACCCAGTCCGCGTAGGTCTGGCTTTCCAGAATGCGTGCAAAGAACACTCTGAGTGCACCGACGCTTGTCGGGGGAGGGTTTCCCCTGCCGGTTACGTGGTGCCAATTGGCGCGCATTTCGTCCTTGAGAGCCGCGTTCACTTTCCAACTGGCAATAAACAGCAAGCCGATTATCAATATTCCAATGCTGAAGATGAAGGGGAACTCATCAAATTTCATGGCCCAGGTTTCGGCGATCGACAGGCCGGGTATTTTACCAACCAAACTGGGTATGGCCCGGATGACAACGCCAAAAGCCCCGAGTAGCGGATCCAGCCAGCCGGCGATCGATTTCAATCCCTTGTCTGTGATGGATCCGGGCCAATAGGGAAAGGTGACGAAGCTGAGAATTGCTGCGAGCGTCAAAATGTACAGCACCCGGCGCGCCCACACTTTGTTCCAGACATAGGATTGGCGGGTTCTTCTGTTTCGTGCCGCATCCGCATCCTCTGGCAGAAGTCGTGCGACTGAACCCGTCGCCTCCACGTCGATCACGGCCCCGGTCGCGTCGACCAGAGCATATGTTTTGGGGATGTTGATAGGCGCATAGGCGTCGCCGCTTTGCTTAAGGCGTTCAAAGACACTGTGATGGATTTTCGGTTTGGCTATCTCCATTTCGTTTTTATTGACGTCCAACGTAACCATGGAGAGCTTGTTGAGAATGCCCTTGAGCCAGTTTGCCAGGCCAGGCTTTGCCTCTGCGCACAGCCTTTCCAGGTTTCGCGGTGCATAGCGGTACAAATTTCCGATGCCGCGTCTGCTGTCATGCATCGGACCGTGTGAGTGGGCTGAATCGGAATAGCGTTGGCGCTCATGGGCGATGTAGATCAGCCCATCGTTCTTTGCGCTCTGATCGAGGATCCAATTCAGTGACACGGAGGCAAGAGCATCGTCGGGATACCCGCCACCGACATCCGCATGAACTCCCGGGAACCAAACCTGGCTCAGTTTTTCATCGTCTATGGTCGGCCCGCCAGCAGCGCCTTCCTCGTTCCACAGCATGGGCTCGAAGGATTGGCGCTGCTCATCAATGGCCAGGGCTTGGCAAGCCCGTTCAACACGACGGGAAAGGTTGCGGTCGTCGGCTGTCAGCGGCCACACGACCTTGTCCCAGGCCCGGGTGAATTCATCGATGGGGAGGCCGTAGGCATCGACCGTGTCCCAAACACCAAGGAATTTGATCAGTGTGGTCGGCTCCGCATCTTCCTCTTCGTATCTGAGGTTTTTGCCAGGGTCGTACGGCGCGCGTCCGAGTACCGTGTTCCACACTCTAAAGAGCTGGTCGCGCACCGGCCGCAGGAAGAACGACAGGAGTGAGGGGCTGAAACTCTTTTGCCGGAAATTCCGATATGCTGTCGCGACTAACCGGTCCAGGTCGCGATCGTTCTTTGCGACCTTTCGATCGATGATACCCTGGCTCGCGATCAGTGCGACGGCGACCCGCATGGTGAAGGCGCCCCGGCTGAAGCCGAACCCGTAGATCTCGTCGCCATCTTCATATGTCCGGCACAGGAAGCCGTAGATCTGCTTCACGTTGCGTGCAAGGCCGACGCCGAAGGCAAGGCCGAGCAGGGCAGTGGGGGTAAATGAGGACGTGCCGACACCGTTGTCGTAAAAGGCGATCTGATTTCTTCCGGGCGATCGATCAAGTGCCTGATAGGCGCGCCAAACGTTGGTCTTGTGAGGGCTCGCTGCGCTATTGCCCGTACCGTCGGAAAAGAGAACGATCTTTTTCATGGTGCAACGCTTCCCGGCAAAACAGAATGTCGCCTCAAACCCGATCTCTCCTGCGCCGTAGGCTGGATGGGGCGGCAATCGTTCCTGTGGCGCAGTCCCAAACGGTTGGTAGATGTCTTTGGGCACTGGACATACGCGGTGATGGCTCCTGTCGCGACTCACCGTCTGAGCGATCATCTCAGGTAGAACGACGACACCATGTGATCCACTTCACGTTCATCAACCGAATGCGGCCTCGACCTCCGGGAGACCACTCAGCTTCACAGGCTTTCAGGCCAGTGGTGCTGTCGACAGGACGGCACTTCAACGGTCATACTCGTGTCACCCATCGAGCTATGCGGAGAAGTTGAAATGGTGTGCGTTCGGGTGTTGGGTTGTCTGGCAGGTATGTTTGTCCTCATGGCGAGCGTGGCCGCCGAAGAACGTGCGCTCACCGGTGCCGAGATCCGCACCGCTCTGAGCGGCAACACCGTTGAAGGCGTGCAGGACGGCGTTGCCTGGAAGCAGTATTTCGATCCGAACGGTCAGACGACATATGTCTCCGGCGGACGGGCCTCGCCCGGGCGCTGGTCGGTGCGGGGCGACAAATACTGCTCGCAGTGGCCGCCGTCGGAGCGTTGGGACTGCTATGGGATGACCGGCGAAGAAGACCGGATGACCTTCGTGCCCGTTGGCGGCGGCGCCGACTGGCCGGTCAGGATGTTCACCGGCAACCGGCTCTGATGCCGCGTTCAACCACCGCTATCCACAAGCTCCCAAACAAACACAACGGCCCCGGGCATCTTTCAGCTCACGGGGCCTTGTGATTGGGTGTTACCCAGCCTGATATCTATATCAGGTTTAGCTTCAGTATTCCTTTCGAAGTTTCAGCCTATCCGCTTAATGCCTGATAAAAGCGAACATTCGCCTGCAACAACGAAATTGTTTTCTGACTGGCAATCAGATTTTCGGATCAGCTGTCCTTGGGAAAGTGTGCCGTTCAGCGGCTCAAGGACAGCCTGGATACTTTCGGCGGGGTCATTTTCTTAGACCTCCAGTTCTCCTCGTCTGTGCATCGTGCCGCAAGAAAGCGCCGCCGTCAAATCAAACATGACTTTGAGAGCAAACCAGCAACAAGATAGTGGGTAATCCACAGTACAACCGTCACGAACGACGTGGTACACCATATATCAAAGACAAAACCGTGACAGGGAACCGGTATATGGCGGTCGAGACACCGATTTGCGATTTTGGCTGGAAGGCACCTGAGTTCACCTTGCCGGCGACCGACGGCAAGACGTACGGCCTGGATGAGGTGCGCGGCCCGAACGGCACGTTGATCATATTCACCTGCAACCATTGCCCGTTCGTCAAATCGGTACTTCAAAGAATTATTCGCGATGCGTCCGATCTCAAGGGCCATGGCATCGGCTCGGCGGCGATCTGCGCCAATGACGCCGACGCCTATCCCGATGACTCGCTCGACAACATGAAGCGAGTGGCCGAGGAACATGGGT
>Ga0209633_10005272_pt1 | contig 11401 bp, 6 predicted proteins | sample Cruoilmetagenom1_FD_187290 | JGI IMG/M metagenome (GOLD analysis project Ga0209633, IMG submission 187290) | Oil polluted marine microbial communities from Coal Oil Point, Santa Barbara, California, USA - Sample 1 (SPAdes) (version 2) | ecosystem: Environmental > Aquatic > Marine > Oil seeps ... | reverse complement strand
TGGGATTTCTCCTCTCGCCGGTCATGTGCGCCGGCTTTCTCTCGCCCCGCGAGTGTGCGGCGCCTTGCGACTTATCGGCTTAACAAAAACTGCAATAGGATATGAACGCGTTCGCACTGTGCCGATGCGGGTAAAACCGGCATAGGGGAATTAATGACATAGACCTTCGGGCGCATTATTGCGCATCAGCGTCAGTAGCAGGGCGAAGCCGCACCGCCGCGCCGCCCCCGGGCGCCAGAGGCAATGTCAGCGCGTCATCGCTCGCCACATTACGGCTTTCAATTTTCATGGCGTAGGGATTTGCGTCCCAATCCGCTTTATCGCCGTCGCGATAGATCTCGGCGACATAGGCGCGATCGGCGTCAAGGAAATCCAACGGAATCGTCAGCGTGCGCGCATTCTCGTCCGTCAGCGAACCGACAAACCATTCCTCGCCGCCCCGCCCTTTTCTCGCAAAGGTGACGAAATCGCCGACCTCTCCGTTCAGCGCGATGCTCTCTTCCCAATCGGTCGGCACATCAATGATGAACTGGAAGGCGTCCATGCGTTTTTCATAATTCTCCGGCAGGTCCGCGGCCATCTGGATCGGGCTGTAGAGAACGACATAAAGCGCAAGTTGTTTCGCGAGCGTCGTCTCCACGCGGCTCGCCGTGTCCGACCGTTGCATGTCTTCGCGCAAGGGCGGGCGTTTGTTCGGTTCGAGATCGAATATGCCCGGCGTGAAATCCATCGGCCCGGAGAGCATGCGCGTAAAGGGCAGGATCGCCGTGTGCTCCGGCGGGTTCGGCGGAATGGCCCAGGCGTTATATTCCTGCCCGCGCGCGCCCTCGCGCGCCACCCAGTTCGGATAGGTCCGGCGAAGGCCCGTGTCTTTAATAGGTTCATGAGGGTTGACGGCGACTTTGCGTTCCGCCGCTTGCCTCACAACACGCAAATGATGATCGACCATGAACTGGCCATCATGCCATTCGTATTTTTTGATCCCATTGTCATCGATGCGCTCAATAAGGCCGCCATCGGCGACATATCCGGTTTTCACCGCGCGCACGCCAACGGATTCGTAAAGGTCGAGCGCTTCATCCAGTTGGTTTTCGTAATTCGTGACGTCCCCGGAGGTTTCATGATGCCCGATCAGCCGAACGCCCTTTTCGCGCGCATAGGCGCCGATCGCCTCTATGTCGAAATCGGGATAGGGTTCTGCGAACTTAAAAAGTTCGCCATTGTTAAACCAGTCGCCGTCCCAACCGATATTCCATCCCTCAACCAAAACACCCATGAAGCCGTATTTAGAAGCGAAATCGATATAGCGTTTGGTTTCTTCGGTCGTCGCGCCGTGGATCGTGTCATTGCCCCAGCTGCGATCGCGAATATGCATCGCCCACCAGATGCCGACATATTTACCGGGCTCGACCCAGGAAACGTCGCCGAGTTTGTTGGGTTCGTTGAGGTTCAAGATGAGATCGGAATTAAGAAGCCCAACGGCGTCAGGCGCAATCTGGATTGTGCGCCACGGTGTTGTAAACGGCGTCTTTGTCTTGACGAGAACGCCGTCGGACCAGGGCGAGAGATCGGCTTTAAACCGGCCCGGGCGATGTTGCTTCAACGACATTCCCGAATAGTCGACAAGCGCCGCCTCATGGACGCTTAGGTGAACACCCCCGGGCATTTTAAACGTAATCGGCGTGTGCGCATTCGACACCTCGGACGCGGCCGAGATTTCATAAAGGTATTCATAGCGGTTCCAGCCGCGCGTCGGGATCCACCAGGTTGTCGACTGTTCGTCTACGGCGAACTCCGTTAGTTCATCAATGATGCTGATTTTGCCAAGGCGGCGCTGTTTCGCTATCTCATAGCGAAATCCGACGCCGTCATCGAAGACACGAAAACGCACATTCATGCGCCGCTCCGGGCCGGAAATCGAAGCAAAAAACACCAGCATCTCGTTGTGGTTGTCGCGGACAAGCCGGCGCTCGCCCCAGGGCTGTTCCCAGGTCTCGTCTTTCGCGCTCGTCTCCATGGAAGCAATGACGAGATCGCGATCAAAGCCGTGTTGATCTTTGAAGATCAAACCAAGGCGCGACGAAGCGAGCACTGTCTCGCCTTTATAGGAAATGGAGTAGCTTGCTCTGCCGTTCTCGTCGGCGACCGTGACAACGATGTCGCCGTTTGGAGACGCCGCTTGAACCGGCGTTTCTGCGGATGCATGAAAACTGGTCAGCGCCGTCAAAATCAAAGCGCTCGACACGAAAAACCGTAAAATCGATTTCAGTACAGTATGCACGCGCTGCCCTCCCATATGCTCGCCCCTATGCTCGCCCCTATGAATGGCGCCGACTGTCAAACAGACAAAATTAAGCCGTCGCGCGCGAAGCGATTATTTTGCTTCGGGCGAGCCTACAGGATAATGCAATTTTCTGCAATTCGAAGCAATCACGTAACAGAAATTTGCTGCATTGCACAATTTGAATCGGCCAAGAACCACATTATCGTATTGTTTTATCGAACATTTTCTAAGCCTTCTTAATTATACTCAGGAATGACACTCATGAACAAGAATGCAATTTTTTTGCAATTTAGCCTGCAATCGGCTAAATTCAAGTTGTGTTCAACAGCCACCATAGTGCATTTTGCGCAAACCCCCTCGCGCTCACGTTGCGTGTGCGGACGATGTTGATGCTCTCGACGGCTCGCGCCCTGGACGGCAAAGCGGCATTGGGCGCCGCGCATGCATTATATCCTGGTGCGCCTTGACCGTCCTGTTTTCACCCCAGTCAGCTCTGCGCGTTGAAAAATTCGGACGCGAGCAACAGCCAATTGCTGTTATCGACGACGCGTTTGCGCAGCCTGAGCGCCTCATTGAAGACGCTTGCGCGAGGAAATTTACACCGATCGGGCCCTATTATCCCGGCGTGCGCGCAGCTCTCGATACTGAGTTTACACAAAGCCTGTGCGGCGCGGTTCAGAGCATTCTCGCCGATCACTTGAAGATTACTCGAGACCAATGGGCCGGGGATTGCTTTTATTCCCTCGTGACGACGCCGCCGGAAAAATTACAGCCTATTCAGCGCTTCCCGCATTTTGACGGCGTTGAAGACGAGCGCATCGCGATGGTCTATTATTTGTGCCAGCCGGAACATGGCGGCACATCGTTTTATCGGCATCGTGCAACAGGGTTTGAAACAGTCGACGCCGCAAGATTTCAACCCTATCGCAGCAAGCTTGAAGCCGACGTTCGCGAAACCGGCCTGCCGCCCGCGCAATATATTGACGACGGCGCGCCGCTATTTGATCGTATCGGAAAGATCGATGCGGCGTTCAACCGAATGGTGATTTATCGCGGCGTCAACCTGCATTGCAGCGCCATTCCGGATATTTCTCTTCTATCTGCCGACCCCAGAATGGGGCGCCTCACAATCAACGCCTTTCTGGCGCCGCGGGATTAATCGGCTTATGCGCTGCAGATCAAACAAGGAAGTCGTCGCTATGTTCCGAAACGCTGTTCTTTTGTGCGCTCTCTTCGCTATGGCCGCTTGCGGGCGCGGTGATCCTGCACCATCGACCGCCGACAATCCTTATGAGCCCAAACCCTATGTCAAAATCGACCATCCGGATTGGTCGAGGAACGCGGTGCTCTATCAACTTAATATCCGTCAGTTTACAGAGGAAGGAACGATCGTAGCGGCGCAACAGCAATTGCCGCGTCTCAAGGCGTTAGGCGCCGATATCATCTGGCTCATGCCGATCCACCCTATTGGAGAGGAAAACCGCAAAGGCTCGCTCGGCAGCCCCTACTCCGTGAAAGATTATTACGGCGTCAATCCTGAGTTCGGTTCTACCGAGGACCTTAAAGCCTTTATCGATGCGGCACACGCGCTCGACATGCGCGTTATTCTCGACTGGATCGCCAATCACACCGCCTGGGACAATCCGCTCGTCGCCGAACACCCAGACTGGTATGAGCGCGACTGGAAGGGCGAGTTTCGCCCGACGCCGTGGTGGGACTGGTCCGACATCATCGATCTTGATTATTCAAAGCCGGGCGTTCGCGAATATATGACGCAAGCGATGAAATACTGGGTCGAAGAAGTCGGCGTCGACGGGTTTCGGTGCGACGTCGCCGGCTATGTTCCACTCGACTTTTGGGAAAACGTTCGCCGTGAACTGGACGCGATCAAGCCGGTCTTCATGCTCGCGGAATGGGAAACGCGCGATGTTCACGCGCGTGCTTTCGACGCGTCCTACGCGTGGAGCTGGAACAACACCGTTCACGATATCGCCTTAGGCAAAGCGGATGTGGGCGCGCTGTTCGGATATTACTCCGGCAATGAAAGCGCCTGGCCAAAAGACGCCTATCGGATGGCCTATATAGCAAACCACGATCAGAACTCCTGGGAAGCGACCCAATTTGAACGCTTCGGCGATGCGCTTCAGCCGGCGATTGTTCTGTCTGTCGTCGGCGAAGGCTTGCCGATGATTTATAACGGCCAGGAGGCCGGCAATGAAAAGCGTCTGGAATTTTTTGAAAAAGACCCCATCGAATGGCGCGATCACCCGATTGGTGATCTTTACCAAAAACTCTTTGCCCTGAAGCATGAGACGCGCGCTTTGTGGAACGGCGCGGCGGGCGCGCGCATGGTCTCCGTCGTCAACACCGAGCCGCAGAAAGTCTTAAGCTTTGTTCGTTTCGGTGAAGAAGACGGCGTGTTCGCGGTGATAAATTTTACGGGAGAAGAGCAGACAGTTTCTTTCACCCAGTCGCTTCATCATGGGGCTTATATGGATTACTTTACGGATGAAGAGGTCAGCTTCGATGACGCAGGCGAGATGGCGCTCGGCCCCTGGGAATATCGCGTGTATCTGAAAAAGGGACAGTCTTGAAAAACGCAGACAGCAAACCCTTTAAGATTATCGTCCTCGGCGGCGGAACCGCCGGCTGGATGGCCGCTAATCTGATGGCGAAACGATGGGCGGACCGCAATGTCGAGATAACCGTTGTTGAATCGCCGGACATCGGCATCGTCGGCGTCGGCGAAGGCTCAACGCCGCAATTAAAGGCTTTCTTCAATCAACTCGGCATTGCCGAAGCCGACTGGATGGCGAAATGCAACGCCACCTACAAGAATGGCATCAGCTTTGTCGGCTGGTCTCACCGCCCCGGCTATGAGGGATATTTTCATCCCTTCCCGTCGCCAATCGACAGTCACACCTCGCCAGCATTTTATTACAACAGCCATTACCGCCGCCAGGGATTTGATCTTGATGCAAATCCCGACCGGTACTTTCTCTCCGCTCATCTCGCGAAAAACTGTCTGGCGCCGATCCCCAACCGCAATTTTCCTTTTGATATCGCCTATGGCTATCATTTCGACGCCTATCTCGTCGGCGCGTTCTTGCGTGAACACGCAAAAACCCTCGGCGTACATCATCGCCAAGCCAACATCGCTGACGTTCGGCTTGGCGATGATGGCGGCGTTACTCATCTCATTTCCGATGACGGGCAAGAAATTGCCGCTGACTTCTTCGTTGACAGCACCGGCTTTCGTTCGCTGATCCTGCAACAAAGCCTCGGCGTTAAATTCTGCTCCTTTTCGGACAACCTCTTTAATGACGCCGCTGTCGTGATGCCGACGCCGGTCAATCCGGACCGGACCAATTCTCAAACCATTTCAACGGCGTTGAAAAACGGCTGGGTCTGGAACATTCCGCTTACGAATAGAACAGGTAATGGATATGTTTACAGCTCGGGATATTGCTCAAGCGAAGAAGCCGAGCGCGAAATGCGCGAACATCTCAGCTTGCTCGAAAGCGATGTGGAAGCGCGCCATCTCAAAATGAAAGTTGGTCAGGTCGAAAAACACTGGCACAAGAACTGCCTTGCCGTCGGCCTGTCGCAGGGCTTTATAGAGCCGCTTGAGGCGACGGCGCTTCATCTGGTGCAGGCGACCGTTGAGAGTTTCATGGTGGCTTTTGAAGACGGCGGCTTTACCGATAAAAAACAGGGCGATTTCAATCAGGACATCAGCGCGCGGTTCGAGGGCGTGCGCGACTATATTGTCTGTCATTACCGGACGAGCCTGCGGTCGGACACGCAATATTGGCGCGACAACGCGGCGAACAATAATCTGTCAGAATCGTTGCATCGTATTCTCAAATGCTGGTTTTCGCGCGGCGACATGAAACAGGAAATCAATGATCAAGGGATCAGCAAATATTACGCGCTCACTTCGTGGCTATGCCTGCTTGGCGGATATGGCAATTACCCGGATCGCGACAAGCTGGCGGAACCGCCGGCGGACCTGCGCCGCTTTGATCTCGACGTGATCGATGATTTCATCTCCCGCTGCGCGCTTAATTTTCGCGACCATAAGACGGTAATCAACGAAATGCAGCCGACGACGCCCGCTTAAGCAGCGGCGCAGTGGCGGGCGATAAAGGCTTCATGGGCCGGCATGTCGGAAACCGCCTTATCGATCAGCGCACGGATGTCTCGCAGAAAACCATCGAGATCGCTTTGCGACAGCCCATCGGCTATCGGGTGATATCGATCAGGAACGATACGCTGGCCAAGCAGCACCTGCATCCAGCCGGTTTCAGTAAAGAGTTCCTCATGTTCGCGATAGGTCCGGCCGGTTGATTTGAACAGGCCGATCTTCGCGGCAAGCGCATCGGGAACGCTCATCGCGCGGCACGCTTTCCAGAATTCGGAATCTTCGCGCTCATTCGCATGATAGTGGAGAATAAGAAAGTCGCGGATGCGTTCGAATTCAAATCGCGACTGACGGTTATATTCGTCGATCAGTGCCTCATCGAAACAGCGGTCGGGAAACATCGAGACGAGCCGGTTGATCCCCGACTGGATGAGGTGAATCGACGTTGACTCCAGCGGCTCCATGAAACCGCTGGCGAGCCCCAAAGCGAGGCAGTTTTTCATCCACAGTTTTTTGCGCATGCCGGTCGTAAATCGCAGGATGCGCGGTTCGGCGAGGGCTTTTCCCTCTATATTTTGCAGCAAAATGGCTGTTGCTTCATCGTCGCTTAAGTGCTGGCTGCAATAGACATGGCCGTTGCCTACCCGGTGTTGCAACGGAATACGCCATTGCCAGCCGGCCTTCTGCGCCGTCGCCTGCGTATACGGACGGAATTCATCGCCATGCTCGCAAGGCGCCGCAACAGCCCGGTCGCAAGGCAACCAATGCGTCCAGTCTTCATAACCGACCTTGAGCGCGCCTTCGATCAGGAGGCCGCGGAAGCCGGAACAATCGATGAAGAAGTCAGCGGCGAAACGCTCGCCCCCTTCCACCTTTACCGCATCGATAAAACCAGTCTCGCCGTCAAGGTCGACATCGGTGATTTTTCCTTCGATGCGCTTCACGCCGCGCTGTTCGGCGAAGCGCCGCAGATAGCCGGCATAAAGGAGCGCATCGAAATGAAAGGCGTATTTAATCCCCGTCAATCGCGATGAACCGACTTTTTCCAATCGCGCAAAACGGTTCTTCATCGCCGCCTGTGTATTGATTGAATAGTCCCATATCGGCGCTTTGTTTCCCGATGCGCGGGCGCGCAGCCAGTAATGATAAAACGGCAAAAACCCTAGCGGCAGGCCGATATCGCCGAAGGCGTGAAGGTAGCTATCGCCCTTGCGCGCCCAGTCGTTGAACTGAATGCCGAGTTTGAAACTCGCTTGCGTATTGCGAATGAAGTCGTTTTCATCGAAGCCGAGAAATCGGTTGATGTGATGAATTTGCGGGATCGTCGCCTCGCCGACGCCAACGGCGCCGATCTCGGACGATTCAATAAGCTTGATCTCAACAGCATCGCCAAGAGATTTTGCAAGAACCGCAGCCGCCATCCAGCCCGCGGTTCCGCCGCCGACAATGATGACAGATCGAATTGAATGTTCACTCATCACGTATTTGCCCCGGCGGGCGCCAAGCATGGCGCTCAGCGTAGTCTAAACCGCTTCCGCTTTCCCGGTCCAACCGCCATAGCGACGCAGCGCGCTGTTGATGCGGAATGCTGCGTTAAAATGAAATAAGCCCCGCCGGCCATATGATGCGCCGGCGGGGCTTAAATACGCTCGGGAGGATTGAGCGAATTAGAATGTTTTCGAAATGCCGATCAGATAGGTGCGGCCGAAAGACTGATGGTCGATGATCTCACCGGGTCCGTTAAACGTGACAAACGGCTCGTCGGTCAGATTGAGGCCCTGGAACGTCAGGCGTGTGCCCCCGACAACGCCATCGCCGCCAAGAGTGTACCCGATTTGAGCGTCGAAAATGGACTCCGCTTTCGCATTGCGCAAGGTGCGTGTGGCGCTGATCGCCGAGACTTCGGCCAGGAAACCCGACCGGTAGCGGTGACTGATACGCGCCTCAAAACCCCCATTTTCGTAATAGAGCGTCGAGTTGACGACCCATTTCGACAGCCCCGGAATCGGAATTGTTATCGGGGCAAGGGTCATCAAATCCGGATCAAGCGGCGGCGTAAAGGTGAGCGTGACATCGCTGTCCGTGAAAGACGTCGACGTGAGAACGCCAAACGGCGCCAGGAACGAGTCTTCGCCCAAAAGCGTGCCGGGCAATGAAAGCGACACCTCAAAACCCTTGATTGAACCCGATCCGTTATTGGACGGCGCCGAGAACGGACCGATCGGAGAATTCAACTGCGCGGCTTCGGCCGGCGTGAGTTCACTCGGGATGAATTCGCTGAAGTCAAATGCGAATGCGTCGAACGAATTCACGTAGTCGTCGAGATCCTTATAGAAGCCGGCGATGGCGATATAACCGGCGCCGCCGAAATAGTGCTCAAGCGAAAGATCGACCTGATTGGCGATATACGGCCGAAGACGCGGGTTTCCGCCGCCAGCGGAGAACACGAAGAAATCCTGCCCTTCCACATTCCCCGGGGCGTCGTTACCGATCAGGTTCGTATCTACACCAAGCGACAGGCTCGCATTGAGCTGATCCATGCGCGCGCGGGCGAGTGTGCGCGACGCGCCAAGCCTCAGGAATGTTGAATCGTCAAGTTCGTAAATGAGGTTCAGGCTCGGCAGAAAATCCGTATAGGTATCGCCGTCAGTCACGTTTTCGGCGTTATCCTCAAGCGTTCCGGAAACAGACACGCCCGTCGGGATTCTGAAGCCCAGCGAACTTTGATCTGTATAGACGATCTGCAAGCCGGCGTTTCCGGTGAGCCTGCCGGCGTCAATCTCGAACTTAACCCATCCCTGAAGGATATCCTCGTTGACGGTCCAGTCCTGCGCCGTCGAGAAGGATGACAGCGAAACGAATTGCGGAGTGTAGAAGCCATTTTCCAGCAGGAAAAATGGATCGTAGCAGACCTGGCCCGGAACGCCGAGGAAGGTCAGACCGCAATCGCCGCCATCACTGACAAGCGCCTCCGCCGGGATCGGGGCGGTGCGAACCGCGCCGCCGGCGAGCGAAACGCCAGCGCCCGGGAGCGTCAGGAATTGCTGGTCGATATTGCGCGTCTTTTCGCGCATTCCGTAGTCGACGCCAACCTCAATATTGCTAATGAAGGAGTCTAAATCGCGATTTACGCTCCCCCGCAGATGCCAAAGCTCGTCAACCGTCTCCGGCGAATTGATGAAGCCGGCCTGAACGAGGTCATTGCCCTGCCCCCAGCCCAGCGGGTCGGTCAAGACAAACAGGTTTGTGTCGGTATAATCGAGCGCAGTCGATAACCGAAAGAAGCCATCATCGTCCCGAACCGCGTTGATAGTATCCGTTGCGCCGGGATTATCCCGGGCATCGGTTACCGTCGAAATATCGCAACCATTGACTGGCGTCACCCCCGGGGCGGTCACCCAGCAATAGCCCGTGCCGGAATAGGATTCGATCAGATCATCTTTACGGTCAGCTTTCGAATAGCTGACATCAAACTCGGCGCCCCAGGTATCGGTGTCCCACTCGCCGTTCCAGCCGGCGGAAAAGAGCTCGGCGCGGCGGCGATTGAAGTCGTTGCGAACGACGCCGCGGACATTGTCAAAATCAATATCGGTCGCGATGCCGTCGCTGTTGGTCGCGTTTACCGTTTCCGTCGTGCCGAAAAAGCCGAAACCCATTTCAATGCCGCGGATCGGATTGTCTTCGGCGAAATCTGAATAGAATATATCCACTGTGGAATTGAAATTGTCGGTCGGGGCGTATTGCAGCGTGCCGATGACCCCCAATCGATCGAGATCGACGGACGACGCGAAGGATTTCTGCCCGTCAAGCGAGCCGCCGCCATAGCCCCACGCGTTGAAGTTCTGGCCTTGCGAGGGCGAAGACTGATAGGCTAAGCCAACTGCGATCCCGACTGTATCATCAGCAAACTGATCAATAATCGTTCCGGTGATTCGATAGCCGTTGCCGGACGCATCGGGGTTTAGCGCTCCGTCTTCGTTGAATTCATAACGACCGTTCAGGTTGATGATCCGCTCGCTTTTATCAAGCGGACGAATGGTCTGCAGATCCACCGTGCCGGCAAGGCCCTGACCGACGAGACCCGCAAACGGCGTTTTGTAAACCACTGCCGCCGACAATAACTCCGCCGGGTATTGATCGAACTCGACGCCGCGGTTGTCGCTGGTCGTGACCTGCTCGCGACCGTTCAACAGCGCCGTCGAAAAGTCAGGCCCGAGACCGCGAATCGAAAGCCCCTGCGCGCGCCCGTTGAGGCGCTGCGTGGCGAGGCCCGGCAGGCGGCCAAGCGCTTCGGCGATTGAAACATCCGGCAGCTTGCCGATGTCTTCCGCAGAAACCGCTTCGACGATCGACTTCGCGTCGCGTTTAGTGGCTACCGAGTTTTCGAGTGAACTACGGAAACCGGTGACGACAATTTTATCGCGTTGCTCTTCTTCATCTTGATCCTGAGCGACGGCAAGCGGCGCAAACGCAAGGCTGGACGCACAGCCGAGCAAAATGCGGCGAATTTGAACTCTATCCATAGTTCCCCTCCCTATCGGGTATTACAGTGTTCTTATGTCATCATCATGTAAGAAATATCAATTTTGCGCAACAGAAAAATCAATACGGCGCAAAATTCGAACATTTCAACGCATCGCCAGCGGGCATATTTTGTGTCTAAATCAGTATAAACTATTGTTTTTATGTGCATTTGTGTTTATTACTGTTTGGCGGCGCTTGTTGTTTTTATGTATCAAAGGGAATGTAATTTCTTGCAAAATATGAAACTTGCTGGCAAAGTCATAGTCAAGCAGAGCAATTGGGCAAAACATCTGCATTGCGCACAAAGGGGGAAATGATGCCGATCGGCCTTACCAAAAGCCCGCCGCCCATGACGTTTCAGCTGATGGCGTCTCTCAGCATCTTGTGGTGTGCTTGTTTTTCGAGCGCAGCGGCGGACGATAATTACCTCCTGCGCCCGGCAGAGGACG
>Ga0209633_10005271_pt1 | contig 11403 bp, 9 predicted proteins | sample Cruoilmetagenom1_FD_187290 | JGI IMG/M metagenome (GOLD analysis project Ga0209633, IMG submission 187290) | Oil polluted marine microbial communities from Coal Oil Point, Santa Barbara, California, USA - Sample 1 (SPAdes) (version 2) | ecosystem: Environmental > Aquatic > Marine > Oil seeps ... | reverse complement strand
GGGAAGTTAATTCGTCCTCGTTCCTAAAGGAGGTCACACAATGTTAGTTAAAAACTGGATGAATAAAGAGATAAAATCAATTAGCAATGATGACACCATTGAGCATGCTGCAAAGCTTCATAAGGACAACAGTACAGGAGTGCTGCTTGTATTTGATAATAGCAAACTGGTAGGAATTGTCGCTGACAGAGATTTTGATAGAGCATCGGTATCAGAATTCTTACCCATGGATAAAGCAGAAATTCAAAATTTTCTTTCCGATATTAAAGTCAAACAAATAATGTCGCCCCATCCATTAACAGTTACTCTTGAGCATACGATGGATGAAACTGCTGAAATTCTTTTGAAACATAAGATATCTGCAGCCCCTGTAGTAGATGATAACGGAAAAGTAGTGGGCATTGTCAACCGTAATGATATAATGCAGTTCCTGATGTCGGTCACAGGAGGAGATAAAATAGGTTACCAGCTTAACTTCAGTGTACCGGATAAACCTGGATATATAAAAGAAATTATTGAGACAATAAAAAATTATGATGGAAGGGTCTGGAATATATCATGTTCCTATCATGGCGTTCCCGATGGTTTTCGTAATGTATCCATGCGTGTTTATAATGTAAAACCCGATCGTATACAAGAACTGCTAAAAGATGTGAAGAAAAAAACGTCCAATCTATATGTGGTTGATTATATTCAAAATAGCAGAGGCATCGTTAAAGATTGAGCAATAAAAAATGTAAGGAGCGAGGACGAAATAATTTTTTCGTTCCTTATGGCTCGCTTAAAATGTCAAGTTATTTTTGTGCGAGCCCTTAGGAACGGAGACGAAAAATAAAATGCTTGCAAAGGTACTCAGCTGCGCACTTATTGGAATAGATGCATACCTGGTTGAGGTGGAGATAGATATTGCGTATGGATTGCCTCTTTTTACCACTGTGGGTTTGCCTGAAACTGCTGTCAAGGAGAGCCGGGAGCGGGTTAAGTCGGCCATCAATAATTCCGGTTATACTTTTCCTGATGACCGAATCACTGTCAATCTTGCTCCTGCAAATATTAAAAAGGAAGGAACAGGGTTTGATTTGCCTATTGCTTTGGGCATACTGGCTGCAACCGGTTTGTTTCAGCAGGAGTTGATATCGGAATACCTCGTGTTGGGTGAACTTTCCCTGGACGGCCGCGTTAAACCTGTTAAGGGTTCGCTGTCAATGGCGCTGGCCGCAAGGGATGCAGGGTATAAGGGAATCCTGATTCCTGCTGACAATATGAACGAAGCTTCTGTGGTAAGCGGGATAGAAGTCTTGCCTGTAAAAAATTTATCTCAGGTGGTCGATTATTTACATGGTGTTATCAAGATAGAACCGGCTTTGACCAATCTTGAGGAAATTTTTGCTGAGGGAAGCAAGACCGGAAACGATTTTGCTGAAGTTATGGGGCAGGAGCATGTAAAACGAGCCATGGAGGTTGCCTCTGCGGGTGGGCATAATCTGATAATGATCGGGCCGCCCGGTTCCGGAAAAACCATGCTGGCAAAACGGATCCCAACAATTTTGCCTCCTTTGACATTTGACGAGGCTATTGAAACAACTAAAATATTTTCAATAACCGGCATGCTTGAACATGGCCAGGCGCTTGTAACGCAGCGGCCTTTTCGTACACCGCATCATACAATGTCCGACGCAGGTTTAATAGGCGGGGGGCATATTCCAAGGCCAGGTGAGGTTAGTCTGGCGCATAATGGTGTTCTTTTTCTTGATGAGCTGCCTGAATTTAAAAAACATGTGTTGGAAGTTCTTCGACAGCCTATGGAGGATCTCAAGGTTACCATTTCGAGGGCGGCATCGACTTTAACATATCCCGCCAGTTTTATGCTGGTTGCTGCAATGAATCCATGTCCGTGCGGGTATCTGTCTGACCCGAAACATGAGTGCCGATGCACTGTTCAACAGATCCAGCGGTACAGGTCTAAAATTTCAGGGCCGCTTCTGGATCGGATAGATATGCATGTAGACGTGCCGGCTGTACATTATAAGGATTTACTGAAGGATTCCATGGCCGAAACTTCGCAGGAGGTCAGAAAACGTGTTATCAAAGCCCGGGGTCTGCAATCAGAAAGATTGAAATGTACAAAAATATATTGCAACGCCCAGATGAGTAGCCGTCACATTAAAAAATACTGTTCAATTGATAAGCCCTGCTCATCTCTACTTGAGACTGCTATTGAGAAGCTTGGCCTTTCTGCCAGGGCATATAAGCGAGTACTGAAAATTGCGCGTACAATTGCAGATCTGGCGGGAGAAGCTGATATTAAAATTGATCATATTTCAGAGGCAATTCAATACAGAAATTTGGAGCGAAGTGTTAATTTTTAAAACATTCAGCGGGATGGGGTTAGGGCTATGAAGCAAAATACTATTCTTGTTGTGGGAGGAGCAGGCTATATCGGCTCTCACATGGTGAAATTTCTTCTGGATGCCGGTTCTGAAGTTATAACATTGGATAATCTTTCCAAAGGGCATCGTGACATGGTAAGCGGTGGTAAATTTTACCAGGGCAGCATGGATGATCAGGCTCTGCTTGACAGGATTTTTTCAGAAAATCAAATTAAGGGAGTGATGCATTTTGCAGCATGTTCACTGGTAGGCGAATCTGTTGAAAAACCCTTAAAGTATTATAAAAACAATGTGTCAGGTACTTTGGAGCTGCTAAACGGGATGATAAAACATAATGTAAAATATTTTATATTCTCTTCCACAGCGGCCGTTTATGGTGAACCTGTTGAAGTGCCGATTACAGAAGGTCATCCCTTAAATCCGACCAATCCATATGGAGCTACCAAAATTGCCGTGGAACAAATGCTGCATGATTGCGATACGGCTTATGGTCTTAAATATATGAGCCTGCGTTATTTTAATGCAGCGGGCGCTGATGAGTCGGGGGAGATTGGAGAACGTCATGATCCGGAGACACACCTGATTCCATTGATACTTAAAACAGCGGCAGGCGAGCGGAAAAGTATCAGCATTTTCGGAACGGATTATCCTACACCTGACGGAACCTGCATCAGAGATTATATTCATGTGAATGATCTGGCTCAGGCTCACAGCCTTGCAGTTGAAGCTCTTTTTAATGGTAAACCAAGTAGTACCTATAATCTTGGCAGCAGCAAAGGATATTCTGTCAGGGAAGTGATAGATATTGCCGGAAGAATTACAGGCCGTACTATACCTGTTGTTGAGGCAGGGCGGCGCTCCGGAGATCCTGCTGTTTTAATAGCCGAATCAAACAAAATAAGGAAAGAGTTGGGGTGGCAGCCCCGGCGCGAAGAGTTGGCGGCCATTATCAGCACTGCATGGGAATGGCACAGGCCATCCCGTTCATAGAGAAAAGGGGTCACATCTTAAATATTCGTTTTTTGTTTTATTCAGCTTGCCCTTAACCCGCTTATTTTGCGTTATTTTCTTTTCAACACGATTATAGGCCATTGTATTGTCGTACCGGACACATTGCCGAAATACATACCACAAGCTCTTTAGGAACGAGGACGAATTAACTTCCCCAACTATGCATCAAAGATTCAGGCCATCTTTGTCCTATTTAAAAGTAGAAAAATCTTGAAATAGCTCGCTATTCCTGCAACTTTTCTACTTTTAAATCTAACAAAGCTGACCTAAATCTGTGCGCCTGCTTGGGGAAATTAATTCGTCCCCGTTCCTTACATGTAATGCCGCTGCGATTTTCAGAGAAATAGATAGCCCCATATCCCTTGCTTTATTTCTTTTTATTCCCTTCTTTATTACAGCTTCAATGATTGGGATGAATACTGGAAATTTTTCACAGCACAAGCTTAAAATAATATATTTTTTTCTGATAAATATAACTTGATGAATGTACAGAAAAAAATGGTTGCTTAATTTTGGTTACACTCCCTCAGGTTTTAATTCTATGGATTTGTTTATCGTGTAATTTTGATAAAATCATCAATGATAGAATTGCACCCAATAATGCCAAGGCCATATCTGATTGAGTATCCCAAATATAACCTTGTGTACCTAAAAAAGCTTCAGCGGATTCACATGCAAAGATTGCTGCCCACCATTCGATAATTTCATAAAATGCGCTTAAAGCAAGGCAGAAACAAACCACAATAAAGTTTCGCCATGGAATACTATTTATAATTGATTTTCTTATAAATATTTCCCGTGCAATAATAGCTGGAATGAAGCCTTGAGCCCAATGACCGATTTTGTCGTAATTATTCCGTTCAAGTTCAAAATAATCTTTTATCCAATCGAAGAGCGGTACGTTTGCATAGGTATAATGACCACCGATCATTAAAATAATGCAATGAAGCAATATCAGAGTGTAAGCAAGATTTGTAAGGGGAAACTTTTTGTATGTCACTGATACCGCTATAAATCCTATCAACGCAGGGGCTACTTCTAAAAACCAGATAAAATAGTCTTTCGGGTGTATCCCTGACCATATTAGTACAACGATGAAAGTTAAAACCCAGACTATTTGCATTTGATTATTTCTAAAATTCAATAGGAGGCTGTCCGAGAATTGCAATTTTTTTCAAAATCAAGGCTTGCTCAAAAAATTACCGCAGACATATAGTTGATATTTCGAGGATAATTTTTTGAGCATAACGCAGAGTTTGGGGAAAAGGGCCTTTTCGGACAGCCTCCTATTTAAATAAAATTCCTTTCTTCTTTCTGGATCAGGTTATCTTTTTAAACCCTTTTTTTCGCATCCCTAAATCTGTGCGCCTGCTTGGGGAAGTTAATTCGTCCTCGTTCCTTACAAATCCAGAATGATTGTCAGGCTAAAAGTTTTTTTGCAAACGCTTTGGCTTTACCCTCATCTTCTTTGTTGGGACGTCCGGTCATCTGTTTGACCATGTCCGCCCACTGCTCATCAGTTAAATTCTGTTTTTTCTTTACTCTCTCATGCAAGGATTCAGCCAAAACACCCTGGCAGTCAAAATACCCTTTGTATTCAATATCCTTTTCCTTGCATGCTGCCTTTACAGGTTCTGCAAATTCATCCATGGCCTGATCCGGATAGGCCGGAGAGAAATGGGTAATGAAAGCGGCCATTTTTTGGTCTGAACCTGCCTTAATGCTGCCTAAAAATTCTTGTACAGGTCCGGCCAGTTTGCTGGCGTGAAGCGGCGATCCAATAAAGATGAAGTCGTATCCAGCAACATCACCTGGACTGAGATCTTCAAGCTTTTTCAGCTCGGCTTCATTGGCCAGAGCTGCTTCCTCGCAAATGGCTTTTGCAATTTTTTCCGTATTCCCTGTCTGGCTGAAATAAGTCACTAATACTTTCATGGTGTAACCTCCTTTTTTTAGTTCAATCTCGTTCCTGAGGAACGGGGACGAAATAATATTCAGCAAAAGATCCATAAATATATAGATTGTCACTTAATTACCCAAATTTTATAATTTAACCTTAATTAGTTGTCAATCAATATTTCAATGAAGGTTTTATTCGTTCTCGTTCCTAATATTTTATTTCAATTTCATAAAAAAACATCTGGTCGGGCATGGGAGAGTCATAACTTTCTTCGTAATTTTCATCCAGTATGTTTCACATCCCGCATATTAGGAACAGGGAGAAAATTACTTGTAAATTTTTTCTTTTATATGTAATAAACTACACAAATATATTACAAAAATTCATATTTGTATTGCATGGCCAATTCTTTATTTTTTATATAACAACTTGAAAATATATGATTTATTTAAATTAAATGATTTTGGCCTGCTTTTTGCTGTTAACTACTAATAGCTAAAGCGGCAAAGCCGCAGTTTTGAGTTTTAGTTTTTTCATTTTTTAAAATCTGTTCCTTATGGATTGTAATTTTTTTTGAGGGTTAAGCTTATGATGAAACAAATAAATAATTCAAATAAATCTGTAAAAAATGTTTGGATAATCTCGGGAGGGAAGTATATTCATCCGCGTTTAGCGGAAATTAAGGAGGATATAACCGTAAATCCTGTTATGGAATACAGGATTTCACAACTGGCGTGGTATCTGCTGAATCCGAATCAGATCGAAATAAAAAAGAGACTGGTTGGATGCAGAATTACTTACAAAGAATCGCGCATCTGTCGCATGAAAAAAAAGCTTGGCAAGATTTTACCAAAGGTTTTGAAAAAATATATTAAAGAGGATGATGCTCAACACGAAATTCTTCTTTCCGATGATGAATCTGATTTACCTGCTGTTAATGACAAAAAATTTGCTTCCCATTTAAAAACTGTTGAAAATCTTTTGAGCCGCCACAATCTGATAAGAACCAGGCTCTCTGCGCTGGATATTAATTCCATATCCGATATTGCAGGGATCTGTGATGATTACGGCGATAATCGTTCTATCCTGAATTTACAAGGTAAATTAGAGGAGAAAATAAAATATATTTCCAATTTTATTCTTAAAGACGTTGGTGTGATTCTTGCAAAAGCATATCTTGCAAAAGGCCTTTTTGAAATGAGAGGCTTTAATTTTCAATCGTATGATTCTGAAAAATATTACAGGTTAATTAAAATTGCGGGCAGCGATAAAGGAAAATATTGCGTGCTGGATCCAAATGGCAATATTAAATGCTGGGTTAATGACGACACTCTTGTACCACGGCTTCATTTGCTTGAGCAATCAATCCGAACGGATTATAAATTCAGGGAGTCTTTAGAAGAGTGTGTAAGAGGAAAAGCAAAACCTTTAAAAATATTTTTTAATAAAAAACTGGGAATTGACTACTCCAAAGAGAATGTTCCTTTGGTCTATAGAAATATTTTAAAAGATCATGAGATTAAGCTGGATGAGAAAAAAAAAGTTACCGCTTCATTACAACACCAGCAGATTGGCATAGCTTTTAATTCTGTTTCTGTTGCTAAAACAGGTAGCAAAAAATTCTGTACCAGTATATCTGTTATGCATAATATTAAAGCTCTGGAGCAAATCAAGAATGATTTGCCCTGGTTATATTCAAAGATTGAGGAAAAAGTCTCTTTTTCTGAAGCAGGTAAATTTTACCTGCTGGATTCCATAAAAGGATTTCAAAATGGATGATATTTATCGTGATAATGACTATGATTGGATCAAAGAGTTGCTTAATTATCCGCAAACTCTTGAAAAACGGCTTGATTTTTTTGAAGACACTTCTCCTGTAACTGTGCCTGATGATCCAATTGATATGGTTATATTTCAAGATCATGCCAAAAGCGCTATCAGAAAAATAGCCCAGAATAAAGGGCATATACTGATGGTTGGAAGGCCTGGAACCGGAAAATCGATGCTTGCAGATATGTTTCATAATGTTATTGATAAATCATTGGGAGATTTTCTAAGACCTGTAAAAGCAATTGTAGCGTATCCTGGCTCTGACAATAATCATATCAGATTTGCATACGAGAATCCTGAAACTGTAGATAAATTGTTGGAAAAGATGAATAAAGCCATAGAAAAAGTTAAAAACAGCTCTTTGAAGTTCACCCTGACGGAACAGATACGGTCCGTCAGCCGTGTAAAAAAATGGCTTTTAGGGATTACCGGAATCAGTCTGGTTACGGGTATTTTTTTCCCTCCGGCTTTTGCAGTAACAGGAATTACAGGTATTGGCGCAATCTTTATGTTTATGCAGGAAAACAATCATAAAGTGCAGGAAAAAATTCAGCAGGAAGCCGGTGCCTCAGGCAAAAATAAGGTTAAGCACTTGAGTGATATGGTTCCGGAAGTCTTATATGACCCGCGTAAAGATAAAGGATTGATGGCCAGAGTCTCTGAGCCGGATGGCAGAAAAATGAAAGGTGGTTTCAGACATGACCCGTATCAGTCCGGTAATTTGCAGACCCCTGCGCATAAAAGAGCATATCTGGGTGCCCATGCCAAATCGCCCATAATTTATATTGATGAATTAAAAACCCTTGTTAAATCCGGTTATATGCCCGATCTTCTTGAAATTATGCAGAACAAGGAATTCGTTCTTGAAGGTGGAAAAAATTCCGGCAGTGGCGCTGCAGATCGGTCGGAAAATTCATTAAAGGCGGATAATCTTATTATTGCCTGTTGCAACCATGATACTTTAAGCTATTTGCAGCAGGAAGGAGATGGAGCCTTCCTGAGCCGGATAGAAGACCGTGGAGAAATTGTTCAACTTGAAAGTGCTGTACCTGAAGATGAAGATAGTCTACGCCAGGTGGTGCAGTATATTAAACAGGAAATAATTAATTTTGGAAAAGAATTAAAAGAAACATGGGCAGATGTCATTGAAAAGGAAGGTTATGAGGGTGTTAAAAAGAGGAGTGAGGCTATCTTCGGAAAAGTTCTTCCGGAAGGCTATCGGCTGCATGAAAGGGAATTTTCAAAAAAAGCGGTTATGGAGATAATCAAGGAACTTCGGTGCAGAAGCTCGGATAAAAAAATGAGCAGCATTCTGAGACCGGTCAATGGTGTTATCAAGACCGCTGAATTTGAGGCCATCCTTGATAATTCGGAACTGGTTCGAGCTGAACATGTAAGACGTGCTTTAAAAAAACATTTAAGCCTGGAAGGCGCAATTCATAAAGAGCTGCTTGAGCATAAAAAAGACTTGAAAAAATATATAAGCTCAATGACAGATTCGATCGGTTATGTGGTAGGCTTGGCCGTTATTAATTCCAGAACAAGCGGGCAAATGTACGGACAGCCGCTTCCTATCCATTGCCAGATTACAGCCGGCGGTTCGGATACTGTGGTTTCACCTGGAAAAACAGGTGAAATTGCGCAAGCTGCAGCCCAAAATGTCAGGGCTTCAATTAAAAAAGTTTTTAACAAAATCCGTTCGCCTTATATTGGATATGAAATGCATGTGGAATATATTCAGGTTCATGGCGGAGTGGAGGGTGACAGTGCTTCCGTTGCAATGGATATTGCACTTATTTCGGATTATATAAGACAGCCGGTTAATCAAAAATATGGTGTTACCGGATCTTTAACCGGTGACATTATACTGGCCGTTGGCGGTGTAACTGAAAAAATTCGATCAATCATGGATTCCGATCTTGGGATGGAAGGCGCATGTATCCCCTGGCAGAACAAGCACGATATTGAACCTATTATCATTAATGTCGATTCGGAATTTATCCTGAATGGTGAAGTTCCCGGAATAAGAATTTACAGAGATCCCGGCAAACAGAATCCATTTGATATATTTTTCTGCAAAACCAAATATAACGCCTACAGCATTATGATGGAGCTTGATAAAGGCGAAGTTGAAGAGAAAATGGCGGAAAGAAGCAAACAAGATTTTAAACTGATGATGAGCATGAAGCGCGATGACAAGGCGGATTCAGCCAACACTTAAAATTGCTAATTTATTTTTGTGCGAGCCCTTAGGAACGAGGACGAATTAACTTCCCCAACTATGCATCAAAGATTCAGGCCATCTTTGCCCTATTTAAAAGTAGAAAAATTTTGAAATAGCTTGCTATTCCTGCAACTTTTCTACTTTTAAATCGAACAAACCTGACCTAAATCTGTGCGCCTATTCGGGGAAGTTATTTCGTCCCCGTTCCTAAACCATTATAATGGGCAAATATCATCATTGAAATCATTATACATAAGATTATTAATATTAATATGCCAGGGATTGTTTTCCAGGCATTCAGCCATGTCCCACCTTTGGCCATGATTTTGTTACGTTCACCCTCAAACCAGCGTCCAAGCACTAAAGCAGATAGAATTACTGCCGCGCATTTCATATAAAACAGCAAATTAACCTCAATTTTATTAAATTTTTTTCCAGGCACTCATGTGGTTTGCTAAAATAGAGTATAACCTGTTGTTTTGTCAAGATTAATATTTTTATATTTTTTATATGGCTCCTCAGGAACGAGGACGAAATAATTTCCACAAGTAGGCGCACAGGTCTTGCATCTACGGTATTCCAAATCCATTTCTCCTTGACATAATCATACTTATTGTATATTACTCGTAAGATAATTTATCATGTGAAATGTTTATAGATTTTTACATAAATAATTTCATTGTGTTATTGGTCGTCGGAGTATTACAATACGCTTTCCTCCCTCTGGCCTTGTGAAATTTATCGTTCCCATGCTCCAGCCCGGGAATCTCATAAAATTATAAATTAAATGATTTATGTAACCCTATCTATTTTAATTAATTATTAAATCAGGGAATAATTGTTCAAGATATGCTAATAAATCTTTTGGAAAAACGTAAAGCTACAATTGTTGACAAATGGATTGAATGTCTTAGAAATTCATATTCAGGTGAAACCGCTAAATTTCTTAAATCACAAAATGATCCGTTCGCAAACCCTGTTGGCAATACCATCTCAACTGGTATAACAGGTTTGTTTGAACTGATCCTTAAAGATGCAGAACCGAATTCAATAAAATTAATTCTTGACCCAGTCTTAAGAATCAGAGCAATTCAAAGTTTTACGCCATCCCAGGCAACGGATTTTTTATTCTCCCTGAAAACAATTATAAAAAAAGTTATTGGAAACGAAATTTTTCAAAATAAAAAAAATATAGATGAGTGGTTTGCCTTTGAAGTAAGGATTGACCAGCTTATTCAAACAGGGTTTGATATCTATATGGAATGTATAACAAAGCTGTACGAACTCAAGGCTACGGAAATGAAAAAAAGAACATTCAGCGCATTTGAAAGGGCTGGATTAGTTAAAGATAATACGTAAAAAAAAGCCGGGTTTATTTTATTGTTTATTAATCAGATACAATTATTAATCAGGCTTTAATGTACAAGATTTTTTTATAATATAAGTTATACCGGCATCTTATGATAGGTCTTCTGGCCTTTGGGAAAAAAATCTTGATATTTTAAAGTGCAGAAAGCGAGGTGTTATTACATGAATGTTAAATACATGTTCCCACTGGCAGCAGTTGTTATTTTAATGCTGTTATCGTATGTGGGCGCCGAGGCTGGAGGGTTATCGGCGTTGTTTGGAATCGTGATACCTTATCTGGCTGTAATAATCTTTATTGCTGGATTTGCACGGCGTATTTTAGGCTGGGCGAATTCCTCGGTTCCTTTCCGCATTCCCACAACATGCGGTCAGCAGAAATCACTTTCATGGATAAAACAGAATAAAATTGATAACCCGAGTTCTCTCGGTGGTGTTATTCTGCGAATGTTTTTTGAAGTCTGCTGTTTTCGTTCATTATTCAGGAATACAAAAAATGAACTGTATAACGGATCAAGGCTTACCTATTCCTGGGAAATTTGGTTATGGGTTGCGGCCATGGCATTTCATTATGCTTTTTTTGTTGTTATTGTAAGGCATTTAAGATTTTTTTTAGAGCCTGTTCCTGACTGCATTAAACTAATTGAATTTTTTGACGGATTCTTTCATCTGGAATTTGTGGA